>Ga0070731_10004947_pt1 | contig 11177 bp, 6 predicted proteins | sample Coa_R1_2_FD_66448 | JGI IMG/M metagenome (GOLD analysis project Ga0070731, IMG submission 66448) | Surface soil microbial communities from Centralia Pennsylvania, which are recovering from an underground coalmine fire - Coalmine... | ecosystem: Environmental > Terrestrial > Soil > Unclassified ... | reverse complement strand
ATTCCACTCGGTCTCCATGTTCTGTCGGCCTGGCCGTCCGGCAAAAAGCCCGGGCAGCAGCGGATGCCCCGGAGACAGAATCACCGCCGACGCGCCATAGATGGTGTCCACGCGCGTGGTGAAGACTTCGATCTGCGGCGTTTCGCCTTTGTTATCGCTGGGCAGGCCGTCGATCGGAAAGCGCACGCGGGTGCCGCGCGATTTGCCGATCCAGTTGCGCTGCATCACCAGGACGCGCTCAGGCCAGCCGCCTTCGAGCTGCGCGAGGCCATCGAGGAGTTCATCAGCGTACTGCGTGATGCGCAGAAACCATTGCTCGATTTCCCTCGCTTCAACTTGCGTATCTTCGTGCCTCCAGCAGCAGCCATTCACGACTTGCTCATTCGCCAGCACGGTGGCGCATTTCGGACACCAGTTCACGCGGCTTTTTTTCCGGTACGCCATGCCGCGTTCCAGCATCCGCAGAAAAAACCACTGGTTCCAGTGGTAATACTCCGGCTCGCAAGTGGAAATTTCGCGTCGCCAGTCATAGCTGAATCCAAATCGGCCCATCACCCGCTTGAACGAGGCAATATTAGTGAGCGTCCATTCGCGCGGGTGAATTCCCCTCTCTATCGCGGCGTTCTCCGCCGGCAGTCCGAACGCGTCCCACCCCATGGGGTGAATTACGTTGAATCCCTGCATGCGCCGGAAACGCGCCACCACATCCCCGATGGTGTAGTTGCGCATGTGCCCCATGTGCATCGTCCCCGATGGGTACGGCAGCATTTCGAGCGCGTAGTATTTCGGCTTGGAGGGATCCGCGTCCGCCTCGAAGGCGTGGTCTGCGTTCCAGCGCGCCTGCCATTTTTTTTCAATTGCTTGTGGATCGTATTCTGCCACGGTTTCTGTCGAGCCTCCCTGGAGGGTGCACAACCTGCCGGTTGTGCCCTACATCAGCGTTTCGTTTTCTTTCCTTTTTTTCTCTTTGGTCTCTGTGTTGAAGCTTTGGCCCTTTTCTTTGCCTTCAGCATCGAGAACCCATTCTCCGCCTTGGGCGCTTGCTTGACGCTTATGCCGACCAATTCCCAAAGAGCGCGCACATTGCGCCGGTCATCACCTGACCGATCGATCGGAGTCTCTAGAATAAACGCGCGCCCAGGCAATCCCTGCGTTCCGGGGCCGAGCCGCGCGTGGTTCAGAATCCTGCCAAACGCCTTGAGGCCAATCTTCCCTCGCCCGATATGTTCGTGCCGGTCGACGCGGGACCCGAGCGGCGTTTTCGAATCGTTCACGTGAAGCACGTATACGCGATCCAGCCCCACCGTTCGGTCCACCTCGGCAAGCGTCGTTTCCAAGCCTTCTTCCGTCGTGATGTCATACCCGGCCTCAAATGTATGCGCAGTATCGATGCACACTCCCATCGGCAAGTCGCGCGTCTGATCCAGGATCGCCTTGATCTCTTCAAACCGCGCGCCAACTGCCGACCCCATCCCCGAAGTATTTTCGACCAGGATTCGCAACCCGCCCATCTTCATTCCCTTAGCCGCGTGGCGCATGCCCTCGGCGATCTCGGCGATGGCCTGGTCCTTGTGTGTTCCAAGCCCCGAACCAGGATGAGCAACGAGGAAATCCGCGCCCAGCGCCACCGCGCGAATCAATTCATCGTGAAACGCCTGGATTGACCTCGTGCGCATCACCCGGTCAGGAGACGCAAGGTTGATCAGGTAGTTGTCGTGAATCACCAGCGGCCCGAGGCCCAAGTCCGCGCGGCGCGCACGGAATCTCGCGGCATCCGCCTCCGGGATACGCGAGCCTCCCTGCGGCCACATCCGCGGGCTGGACGAAAAAATCTGCAGCGCATTCGCGCCGAGCTTCGCGGCGGTATCAAGCGCTCCCGCAATGTCCCCAGCAATCGAAGTGTGAATGCCGATGCGGAAGCTGCCGTCCTGCCAGGCGGGCGGGACAGGAATCGGTTCAGGTTCGGGACGATATTCGTCTTCTACGTCGTAGGCGGGTTCCGCGCCGATCAATGGGTCAGCCATTCCCTCAGTAGACCTTCAGGTGAGTAATAAGCTGACTATTCTATCGGATGCGTGCTCAAGCGGCAATCACAACCCAGTAGAACGGGCTTCAGCCTGTCGCTTTTTTTCGGGCGCGTCGCGAACCGAAAACCAGACAGGCTGAAGTCCGTCCTGCAAAGGCGCTTCACGATTGAATTTGGACCAGCTTGTCATCTTTGGGATTTCCAGATGTGCCGGAGGGATTCCATCGCGTCGGCTTAGCCGCGCGCGACCGCAGGCGATTCATCATAAGGCCGATCTTCACCGAGCCGCCGATAAAGTGACCGACTTTGATGGGACCAACGACTTTCACTCCCCTGACCCAATGCAGCCCGCTGCTGGCGGCGCATCCACATTGAGAGCAGTCTGGCGTCCCGCCGAATACGCAGGGTTCGACGCGCGTTTCAAAATCCGCTGAATAGTTGGCCGACATCTTCGAAAACAAACAGTCATCTGGATTCTTCGGCGGATGAAGAAAGGCTTCAGCAAGGCCAGGATGAAAGAGCAACTTTGAATATCGCGTACTTAACGGGGGCAATTCGCGCGCCAGCGCCTCACGGTCCACGGCTGTCAGGGTTTCGGCGCTTTGCTCCCCGATTTGAGGAGTGTAAATACTCACCCAGATCCGATTTGTTTCAGGGCGTTCGTTCCAAAACTTCACGTACTCCTCGAGGTATCCTGAACGCTGCAGCATCGGCCGCGTGATCACCCAGTGGATGTTCACCTCGCAGCCTTCAATATTCTTGAGGATCCGTTCATAGGTCGCCGGCTTTCGCCGAATGTCATGATGTTCCGGCAGGCCGTCCACGGAAATCGCCACCCGGACTCGCGGCAAGGTCATCCATTCGGTAGGAATCGGAATCACGCCGCTCGTTACCAGCAGCGCGAACACCCCCATCCGCGACAACTCGGGAAGGATCCGGCTCAACTCGCGATGCCGCACCATCGGTTCCCCGCCGACCAGAGAAACATGCAGCGGCTTGTGTTTGCGCACGAGGCCCAGTACGCCCTCCACCAGCTTATCCCCGCGAAAATCGTTCAGCTCGCTGAGCTTGACTCCACCGCCCAGGTGCGTATCGCCATACGCGTAGCAGCCGGGGCAGGTCAGCGGACACTCCCGCGTAATCTCGATCGATAGCATGGGGACCCTGCCGGTCAGGATTCTCCCCCATGCCTCCAAAACTTCGCTCGGCCTGAGGCTTGGATTTGGGGCGGTTGCGCTCATAGGCGCTTTGATGCGCGGAGGGGGCGCGCGGCTGCATAATTTTTCACACTTTTAACGGATGTGTTAACGCTTATCCCTGAAGTCAAACAGGGTCAAGCCGTCCGATACCGATCCAAGCAAACAACTGATCGGTATTTATAAACGTTTTTCTAAACCGCCGGCCCGCTCTTTGTATTGCGTTTCTCCTCTGTGACACGGCATCTCTGTGGCAATATCATTGGCTCGCGATGTCCCGCCGCCTCAATTACCGCTTATTAATTACCTCGATTCTGATTGTCGCCTCGGCGGCCGTAGAAATCGCCAGGGAACGCGGCCCTTCCTTCCTGCGGCCTGGGCTTCGCTTGTACGCATTTGTAGGCAACGCCGGAGACGGCACCGTTTCCGTGATTGACCTGATTCGAGTAAGTAAAATTGCCACGATCGCGGTTGGCCCTTCTCCGTCAGGCCTCCGGGCGCACCCGAAATTTAATCAGGTTTGGGGAATCTCGACAGAGGGCGGATACGCGTTCGCGATTGACGCGTCCAACGGCCAGATTTTGGCGCGCATTCCGGTGGGTCTATCGCCTTTTGCGCTGGATTTTTCCAAGGACGGAAACCGCGCCTACGTGGCCGCTTCAGGCTCGTCCACGCTCATCGCCATCGATTGCAGGACGGGGCAGATCGTGGGCCGCGCTCGCACCGGGAAACGACCCTGGCTGGCGCGCGTGACGCCCGACGGCAAACAGATCGTCGTCCCCAATCGCGATGACTCGACTGTTGAAATTTTCGACGCCGCGACGCTTGCCTCACTCGCCACGATTGCCGTCGCATCCCACCCGGAGCAGATTGCGATCTTGCCGGATAGCTCCGTCGCATTCGTTTCCGCCACCGGTTCAAACGAAGTTTCCGCAGTGGATCTGAAGCGGCAACTGCTGGTCGCAAACTTGCAGTTGGCCGGACCGCCAGCCGGGATGCTGCTGAAGCCTGACGGAGGAGAGCTCTACATCAACGTCCCGACATCGCACGGCCTCGAAATCGTCGATACTTGGAGGACCGAGATCTCCGAGTCAATGGTCCTCGGCTCCGCGCCGACGGAAGGAACGATGACCGGCGACGCTTCCCTTGTTTACGTAAGCGATGCCGCCGCCAACAGCGTCATCCCCATTGAAATGGCAACCCGGCAGCTCCTCCCCCAAATTCCAACCGGCAGGCACCCCGGCCCCTGCGCACTCGATCCAAGCGGCGACCTGCTCCTCGTCGCCAATGAGGAATCCGGGGACCTCGCTGTAATCCGGGTGCGCACGCAAAGCCTCATCACCATGATTCCGGTGGGCATGCGCCCGCGCTCCATCGCGATCAAATTGTTTTAGTAGCGCGAGCTTCACCCTTTGGGTTTTCTGCACTTGACCGCAAGAGTTCACAGGAGGAAGCCGACGCCTTGCGCACGGAAAAAGAAAACGGCCGGCAACTCTCGTTGCCAGCCGTCGAAGTGAAAGAGAAGTTTTCTTCAGGGGTTACCTGTGGCCACCGCCATGGGATCCGCCCCCTCCGTGGAATCCACCTCCGCCATGGAATCCACCTCCGCCGTGGAACCCGCCGCCTCCACGCGCCGGAGCGAAACTATGGAATCCGCCGCCTTCGCGAACGGGAGCGCCGCCGCGGAAACCTCTGTCACGGCCTTCCCAGCCGCGACCGTAGAAACCCGAACCTCGGCCATAGAAAGCCGGACCACGTCCATAGTATCCGCGTCCGCCGTAGAACCCATGAAACCATGGACCCGCGCCCACGAACACGCCCCCATCAAAATAATCAGGGCCATAGTAACCGTAAGGCGCGCACGCATATGGCGGGTATCCATAATAGCCATAGGTGCAAACAGGAGGCCCCTCCACGTAGGCTGGCCCACCGTAAACTGGCCCGACTCCTACTCCAACACCAAATCTGACTTGCGCGTGGGCAGTTCCCGCCCCCGCAACCGCAACAAGGAATCCCAGCATCACAGCATATTTGAGATATCGCATATCAAACCTCCCGATTCGACCCGCGGCGATTGCCAACTTCCTTTGCCGCTCCGCCCACTTAATCAGACGCTTCTAGTAGTGCAACGGACATGCCAAAGGGGAGTTAAAGCGAACGAACTTTATTTTATTTATATTCAATTACTTGCGGAGAATCGAAGGGCAGCTTCGAAATCGCGATCCGAAACGAATGGCTGTAATCCACCAGCTGCGCTGATTTTCAACCAGTTATATGGGCCGATCAAAATTGAAGTAGATGCACCGACTCGATGCTATCCTGCCGGCCAGGCGTAATTTTCATCGCCGAGCTGGATTTCAAGCATTCCCTCCGCGGGCAAAAGATCCATGGGCAGGCCGCCTTCCCAGAGCGCGACGCCCAGAGAAATCGATTTGCGGTTGCCGAGCAAGAACATCTCTTTTGCAACCGATACTTCCATGATTCGATCGAAAGCCACTTTCACGACTTCGTCCGGCCCCAGCAGACAAAGATCGCGAGACTCGACCAGGTAGCCCGTCACGCGGCCTCCCTCGAAGCGGACCACGACGCGCAATTCCTGCTCGGCGCGAAACGTGATCCGGAATTCGGCGTCGCGAAGTTCATTCAGCGCTTCGGAAAAAACGTCCACCCTCAAGTGAAACCGCTTCTCGTCGAACCCGTAGCGGATTTCGTGTAGGAGCATCAGGCGGCCATGCATCGCGCTGCTGCGGCGGTCGGCGGAATACAGTCCGGCGCCCATCCATTCAAAATAGGTCGATTCGCGGCCGTCCACCTTCACCTTCAGGTAGTCGGTGGGCGGAGAGACGAGCGCGGGGACGGGCTGGCGCTTGATGGGCTCGGCCAACACGTCGGGCGCTTCGGCGCCCAGGGAACGATAGACCTCTGTTAATAATTTTCTGTAAAACGCGTCGAACTCGGCGTCATTCGCCGAGCTGTGCTCCGGGCCGTACCACCAGCACCAATCGCTGCCTTCTGCCGCGAGAAGCGACTCGTAGGAGGTCGAGAGCTGAGTCGGAGTGGGCGCCTTCGGAAAACCCCTCGCCGCATTGTCGGCTTGCTGCGCGTAAAAGTCGCGCGCGCGGCGGAGATGATCCCAGGCGGTGACGTCTTCGGCCGCGCCAATCCATACGTCGAAATTGGCGCTGATCCAGGACGCGGGGAAAATCCCGTTGTTCCGCGGAATTTCTCCGGCGGAGGCGACGGCTTCGCTCGCCGTCAACGCCAGAATATCCGGATCGTTGTCGACCCTCCTGTAAAACTGCCGCAGGAATTCCCGGCCGTTGCCGCGGAAATATTCCCAGGCATTTTCTCCGTCAAGAATCAAGGAAACCGTCAGCGGGCGTCCGATGTGGACGCGCTCTCCAATCGCGCGAATGCGGTGGTAAAGATCGTCGGCGGCGGCGTACATGTCCATCCGGCTGTAGACGAAGCCAACGAGGTCCGACAAATAGTGGTCGCGAAAGAATCCGACCATTTCTCTGCCGCCGACGCGCACTCGCAATGGGGAATAGAGTTTGTCCGCGTTGTCCGGCACGCCGGCACCGTCGCGGCCGAACCCTACACCCAGCGTGCGGCCCAGTACGCCTTCATCCGTGGCGAACCATTTGAATCCGAGGTCGGCCGCGATGGAAAGCGCTTCATCCGAAACGGAGCCCTCGGAAGGCCAAAGCCCATCGGGCATTTTCCCGAATACACGCTCGTGGTAACGGCGCGCCCGGGCTAGCTGTTCGCGCGCATCTTCCGGATGGCGAAAAGCCGGCGTGGGCAACGGCGTGCCCGGGTTTGACACGCGGGCGATATCCGTATCGCACAGTAATGGAAGAATAGGATGATAAAATGGCGTCGCCGAAATTTCGATTTGCCCCGCCGCGGCCGCCTTCTTATATTCAGGCAGGACTCGCCCGAGAAGTTCAATCTGCTTCTCGCGGAGCTGCTGCTTGTCCTGTTCCGTGAAATCGACTCCCTTGCGGGCGAGATTGGACACGACAGGATCGCTCGCCAGATATTCCTCATCCATCCAGGCGAGTTGGGAAAGGACTTGCAGGTCGCGCCAGTCGCGTTCCCCAAAAGTTTGCGTTGCGCGGTCGCTGCCCTGCGAGCACACCCACCCGTGAAGTTCGATATACCGCGGCCAGCGCGCCAGAAGATTGTCGTAATTCAACTGGAAGGCGCGCTGCATGATCTCAGATTTGTCTTCCGGCGTTAGATTCGCGACCGGGCGGAACGCGGCCGTAAACCACGGCTCATCGAATTTTCCGCTGGCGTACTCTTCAAGCTGCGTGCCCAGCGAAGGCACAACGTTAAAAGTGGCATGCACGCGCGGAAATTCCTCGATCACGCGCACCATGCCCCAGTAATCCTTGAGCGCGTGAAGGCGCGTCCACGGCAGCACGTAACGCCCGGTGGAAGGATCGCGATATTGCGGCTGATGCATGTGCCACAAAATCATCAGGTGAACGCGGTTCATCGAGAGATTGCTCCGATGTTAGGCGAGACGGACTGCCCTGCAATATGGAAAGCAAACGAGCGCGGCGCGCTTGCGCGAATTGCGGGCGTGCTAGAATGACGGCTCTTAACGATGCGCCTGATTGACCGGTACATTTGCCGACAAGTGTTTTCCCACGCCTTCCTGGGACTGGGTATTTTTACGTTTGTGTTTTTCGTGCCGCAACTCGTGCGCCTGATGGATTTGGTTGTGCGCCACCCGGGATCCTGGTCAACGATTGGCATCCTTTTCCTTTCGACGTTTCCCGGCATTCTCAGTTTAACGCTGCCGATGGGCGTTCTGGTCGGCGTACTCATCGCGCTTGGCCGCCTGTCAGCCGATAGCGAACTCATTGCCATGAGCGCGCTCGGCATGGGCCGGCGGCGCTTGCTGGTCCCGGTCGGCTTTCTGGCTGTCGGCGCGACGATCCTCACTTTGACGATGACGCTCTGGCTCGGTCCCCTGTCGGTACGCACATTCCGGACAATTGAAGATCGTCTCCGCGCCGGACAGGCTTCTTATCAAGTCGCCCCGCGCGTGTTCGATGAAAGATTCCCGCGCATGGTCCTTTATGTGAACGACATCGATTCCGCCGCCACACGCTGGAAAGGGGTCTTCCTTGCAAGCACCGACAACGGCGTCTCACGCCTCACTCTGGCGGAAGAAGCGATTGTAATTCCCGACCGTAATGGGGGCAAGCTGGAGTTGCACCTGCGTAACGGAAGTGTGCACGAATTCACAACTTCCGATCCGGGGCATTATTCGTTGTCCGCATTTGGACAACGCGACCTGCCCGTGGAAGTCAAGTCCGCCGAGGGCGATCACGTTTCCGAGCCCGGCATCCCCGGACGAACCATGAGCGCGTTGTGGCAAGAGCGTCGCACGCAGCGCGACGCGAGCGTGGAAATTCAGCGCAGGCTTTCTTTTCCATTTGCGTGTATTTCGTTTGCACTTCTAGCCATGCCAATCGGCGCGCGCCCGCGCAGAGGCGGCCGCGCCGCGGGTTTTCTGATCACGCTGCTGCTGATTACCGGCTACTACCTGATGTTCACGATTGGCGCGACGCTCGCGCGACAGGGCACTATTCCCATCTGGCTGGGGATCTGGGCGGCGAATCTTGTCACGGCGGGGCTGGGACTTTTTCTCCTGCCGCGGCTGGAACGCATGCCGGGCAGCAGCCGGACAAACACTGCGATGGAATGGGTGGCCGGCTGGCGCGTCTGGAGGTTTTTCTCTCGCGAAGAGCAAGCGGTTCCCGCGGCTCAGAACGGCCAGTCTATCAGGGGAAGTATTTTCACCCGAAAAAAAAGCCGGGCCGGAATCCCGCAACTCCTGGATGTGTATTTGCTGCGCGGCTTCTTCTATTACTTCACGCTGCTGACGGTCGGATTTATCTTACTCTTCGAAGTCTTCACCTTCTTTGAATTGCTGGACGACATCGCCCAACACCGCACCGGGCTAGTCGAAGTAGTCTTGTATTTCGTGTATCTGGCCTGTTACCTTTTCTACCAGCTCGCGCCTCTCGCCGCCCTCGTTGCCGTTCTAGTCACACTGGGCGTGATGACCAAGAACAATGAACTCGTCGCCTTCAAGGCCAGCGGCCTCAGCTTGTACCGCATCGCGCTCCCGTTACTGCTGGCCGGCATTTTTCTGGCCGCCGGCCTGGTGGTACTGGACGATACCTACCTGCCCTATGCAAATCAGCGCCAGGACGCCCTCCGCAACCAGATCAAGGGCCGTCCCGCTCAGACCTACTACCAACCCAGCCGGCAATGGATCTTCGGAGAGAGCGCGAAAATCTACAACTATGAGCTCTTCGATTCCGACCGTGAATTGTTCGGAGGCCTGAACGTCTTCGAACTGGACCCCGCAACTTTTGAAATCCACCGCCGCATTTACGCCGCTCGCGCTCACTGGGACAGGCAGCAGGGGCTCTGGATCCTCGAATCCGGATGGATTCGCGATTTCAATCACGGCCAGCTAACCCGTTACACCCCCTTCCTTGCCAATGCCTTGAACGAATTGAGCGAGCCGCCCTCCTATTTCAATCGCGAGGTCCGCCAGTCCTACCAGATGACCTGGTGGGAGTTGCAGCGTTACATCGGCGACCTGCACCAGGCCGGCTTCGACGTCGCCCGCCTTTCGGTGCAATTGCAAAAAAAGCTCTCTTTTCCTCTGGTGGCGCCGATCATCATTCTCTTGGCCATCCCTTTTTCGATTTTGGTGGGAACGCGCGGCGCGGTCGGTGGCCTGGCTCTAGGCGTGGGAATCGCGATTGTCTATTGGGCAGCATCGGCGCTCACCGAAGCAATGGGCGCAGTAGGCCAGTTGCCGCCGCTCTTGGCCGCATGGGCCCCCGATACCGTCTTCGGCTTCCTGGGGTTGTACTTCTTTCTGAGAATGCCAACGTAAGTGCGAGATTTCTGCAAGGTAAATCTAATTCTTAAAATTTCAAAGTTAAAGCTTTGGATCATCAACCTGGGTGTGCGGGGATCCAATTGGAATATTGTCCGCTTTAAACTTCTGCTATTTGACGACCGTTGCCATCTTAAAGTGAAAAATCAGACATTCTCAATTTCAAATTTCAAATCTGAAATTAGAAATTGAAAAGGCATCTCGCACCTGCAGCAATACTTGAGATTTCACTCCCAATCCATAAGAGGCAGGCATTCGTGCCTCGAAATCACTTTAACTGATTAGGAAGTAGAACACTTGCTGAAACACATTAACTTCTTGAAGCGCCTGCTCCAGCGAGGGATCGGATTTTCTGAATTACCAGGTCGATGCCGACTTCATTGTGGCCGCCCTCAGGAATGATCACGTCGGCGTATCGCTTGGACGGCTCGACAAACTCCATGTGCATCGGCCGCACCGTAGCCATGTACTGCTCGACAACGGAATCGACTGTCCTTCCCCTCTCGCGAATGTCCCGGCCCAGCCGGCGAATGAATCGGAGGTCCGCGTCAGTATCCACGAATATTTTGATGTCCATCAGATCGCGCAGCGCTTTGCTTTCGAAAATAAGAATGCCCTCCAGAATCATCGCGGGGTGCGAATTCAACCGGACGGTGTGCGAGGCCCGCTCGTATTTCGCAAAATCGTAAACGGGGCGATCGATCGGTTGCCCATCGCGCAGATGCCGTACATGCTCAATTAGCAGTGGAGTATCGAATGAATCCGGGTGGTCAAAATTATGCCTAGCGCGTTCTTCCAGCGGAAGATGTGGAAGATCCTTGTAATAATGATCCTGCTGCAAAACAAGGACGCTCTCTGGCGACAAGGCAGAAATAATTCGCTCCGTGATTGTCGTTTTTCCAGAACCAGTCCCGCCGCATATTCCGATGATCAGTCGTTTCGCCACATTCGATCCCCCAAGATTCTGAATGAAAACTTTTGTCGGCGAGCCGACCGTGTTCGACGGGTCCAAATA
>Ga0070731_10004946_pt1 | contig 11178 bp, 12 predicted proteins | sample Coa_R1_2_FD_66448 | JGI IMG/M metagenome (GOLD analysis project Ga0070731, IMG submission 66448) | Surface soil microbial communities from Centralia Pennsylvania, which are recovering from an underground coalmine fire - Coalmine... | ecosystem: Environmental > Terrestrial > Soil > Unclassified ... | reverse complement strand
GCGAAAATACCGCCCGACCCGACCGCCACATGGTCGATGTTCCATAGACCATTACCGGGAATGTCGTGGAAGATGCGGTATCCCTGAAGCGCCAATGTCTGAAGTTGTTCACCCATGGCTTGCTCGCCAAGTAATCCGAGATGGTAAGACCGCAGTTGTTCGATTGAACCTATGATCTTGCCTATGCTGACGCCTGCTACCGCCGCGAGAGCAGCGACGAGCACACCACTTCCCTGCATAGCTTTTCGATTCATGAAAACCAGGCCGCTCGAAACCGAGCAGGCGATCACGATTAGCAGCAATGTGTTCACATGATCGTTTAGCTTATCGATTTTACATTGCAGGGTGTAACCGGCAGGGCGGAGCAATTTTTCCTGAATCGGAGGGCGCACCCCTTCGCGCCGACGTTGCCATTGGCGGAAAAGGAGATAGAGAAACAAAACGCCAATCGGAATGAGTTCTACGCAGACGACCCGCAACAGTTCCATGCGGCGATTGTATTTGCATGCGGCGAAAAGTCATCCGAAAGCTTTGTAGACGATAGCCTACAGACTTCCGCAAAGAACTTGGCATACTCGCCGAATTTATGAAATTCTTGGCCTTTCAAAAACTCGGCGAAAATCGTGGTACACCGCGCGTATGGATTGAATCAAGACGCCTAAATGCAATCGGCTTTTCGCCGGGTATCGGGTTCAGCATTGAATCGCGCCCGAACGGAGTGCGCTTTCGTCCGGCTGTATTGGCCGAAAACCATGTTTCGCAGCGCATCTCGTGCAAACAAGTCCGGCCGATCATCGATATCGCGAGCCGCGAAGCACTGGCCTCATTGACTGATTTCTCCGAAATCAAAATTCACGGGAGCCTCCATCAAATCGACGTGACGCCATCGACGCGCGCGTTCTATATCCATCGAAGGCTGCGAACCAATCTGCCATTCAAAACACTTGAAGTGTTTTCAGGTGGCGGCACCTTGTCTGCCGCCATCGCAGCGAACAAAGATTTCGCATTGGTCGCCGGAATCGAAATGGAACCCAAGTACGCGGATGTTTGGCAGCAGGCCCATCCAAACGCCATGCTTTATCAAACAGACATCCGGCTGTTGCATCCCGGCGATCTTCCGCCTCACGACGTCTTAGTCGCCGCAATTCCGTGTACGAGCCACTCATCGCTTGGACGCGCCAAGAAATCTCTCGCCGGGAAACCAGAGCTCGGTGATTGCGGCGACCTCTACCTCGGCATTTGCGAGTTTATCGCGCATCGTTTGCCGTTGGCATGTGTTTTTGAAAACGTGCCGAGCTTCGGCAGTTCGCTTGCTGGTCAAAGCCTCAGCCATCACCTGCGCAAGCTGGGTTACCACATCGAACAAACAGTGGTCGACCCACATAATGAATGGAACGAACCGCAAGACCGCAGACGCTGGATAATGGTGGCGACATTGAAGCCCGGTTTTCAAATTATCTCGCCGCGAACGCCATTCACGGGCACGGCCTCGTTGTTTTTGGATGCCGCTTCGGAATCTGACCGCGCCGAAGTTGAGCGAATCACTGGCAGCATCGAAGCATTGCGACGGCACAACGAGCGACACTCCAAGCTCGGGCATGGCTTCGGATTTACGACCATCAATCGTGAATCGAAGAAAATTCCAACGATTGTCCGCTCATATCACAAAATAAATACTGGTCCTTTTGTGGAAACCGAACACGGATTGCGATTACTCCACAAAGAGGAAGTCGAGCGTCTAATGGGCTGCAAAATTGACTGCGGGCACTATGCAACTGCAATTGAGATTTTGGGCCAAGGCGTTCAAACGCGTGTGTTCCGCATCATCCTTGAGCAATTGGGAGAGTTTTTAAAGTCGTAGAACTAATTCGGAACCGCCGAATAGCTAACTGCTTTGAGTTGGCATGTCTCGCGAAGCGCTCCTTTTAATACGAAGAATTTCGGCTGTCTGTCGAAGTTAAATAAGCGATACAAGTGAAACTCATTTTTGCGAAATTCGGAAAATTCCACTTCATTTGAAGATGCAAAGAAACGAGTCAACGCGCCGAATCGAGTAGTTTTCACTTCTATCAGCCGCTCGCGTCCGTTGTTTTCAAACGACAAAATATCGTAACCCAAGAAGTCGCCTTGGGTCTTAGCGACATGTTCGACTCGATTTGCTAAGGATCGTTTTCCTGCACGCCAAAGGCGCTCGTGCTCAAAACGAAAAATGAATTCCTCACCCGCTAGTCCGAGAGAATGATTTTTAGCTTCTTCCTCCAAATAGTTTCTCCGAACAAAAGCGGTTCTGCGTTTTGTTTCATCCTTTACCAATTCCTTTACCTTCTTCCGGTTTGGCGGAGAAACCTGAATCGCTCGGATGTTGCGAATGCGGGGCACAGTCGTAATCTGTGCTCGTACTGCTTTCGATACCAATTGATTCACGTCTTTTGAAGAATTCAGACGTTGCTCGACGACCTCGCGCAAGAGTTTTTGGTATCGTGGCAGCGGCTTGTATCCCCGGAGATGGGGATAACCTAAATGCCAAAGAACAGCGCTGATATTACGGTGCTTTTGTTCGACTGCGCTGCGATTCCGTTTTGGAATAAGCAATCGTAGAAGACGGTTGTGTTCCGCCTTATTATAATTCAACCCGGCGAGATCTTTTTTGAACATCGCAAAGTAATCGGCCACGATTGCCTCAACTTCCTCATATGACCAATCTTCGGACATGGTGATGTTTTGTGGATTAAGCCGAAATTTTGAGTAGTCAGCAAGCTCCCTCTTGATGGTAGCCGACGTTCGGCTTTTTTAACTTTGAACTTTGAATTTTTAGTTTCCCGTTTCCTGACTTCCTGCCTTCTTAATTGAATCGGAATTTTGACATGGAGGCAAAAACGATACCCCATCCAATGCAGCACCGACCGAACGATTTTTTCCGGAGTAGTATCTTTGCCGCGGATGCGGCTCATATTCCACGAACGTTTCGCAGCACTGAGACGGTCTTTATTCACCACACGCATTCTCTGTTCTCTCCCCGAATTTGCAATTTGCCATGCTAAATGAGTAATTTGCAATGTTCCTCTCCCTCTTGCGCCCTGATGCGGCTCATATTCCACGACCGCGTTAACCGATCACGATTCACCGGGAACGATTTGCTAAGGCGCACCCGGTATTTGCTGCGCGGCGCCGGCGGTTTGCTGTGAAGTGCTCGTCTGTCCCGGCGCTGCACCCCAGGAGAAGCTCAGGATTTGGATGTCGCGCGGATTGTTGCGGCCGAGGACGGCGTGAAAGGTCTGACTCACGCCACCGATCCGGGCGTCGATTTCCACTTCGAAGGTGCTGCTCTTCACGGTGCAGTAGCGGCTCAACATGGGCGCGGCGGCTTGCGGCAGGCCGGCGGAGGCGAGTTCTCCGACGTTCATGAAGGGTGTATCGTCCGCCGTGCCATCCGCTCCGTCAGGCCCGGCCCGGATGCGAATGATCTGGTCGGCGGTGGCGGCATCGACTCCCGGGATGGTCTGCAATACCAAAGCCGAGGCGGTATTGATGTTGATCTTGCCGGTCGAGAGCGGGGTGAAGATGTCCACCAGGTGGGCGGGGTAGGCGCGTGTCGGAACCGGGTTTCCGAATTGGTCGAATCTCGGGATGTTGTCGTAGTCGCTCGAATAGATCTCGGGGTTTTCCCGAATGCCGTGGATCAAGAGCAACTCGGACAGATCATCCACGGGCCCGTTCTTGGCCATGTAGGGCGGATTGAGGCCCTGATAAAAATCACTCTCGGCTCCGTTGATTCGCGGGTTATCATCACGATCAATCCAGTCCTGAAGGCTGTCGGCGATGGTGGGAATATCGGTCGCGTCCGCGCCGATGGTGGTTAGTGCCTGTTGCAAAATGGGACCGTCAGCGGTGTTGATGTTAATCCTGCGCTCGAGGTCTGTGATTTTGATGGTGAAGATGCCATCGCCGCAGTGAAAATTCTCGAGGGAAATACCCGAGAGGGCGTCGTTGTTGGTTTCACATTCGGCGCCGGGGCCGCCGGCCCAGATCTGGTTCAGCGAGTCGTTCGGGCATTTTTCCTGCGCGAGAATCCAGCGGGCGTATTCAACGCCGGAGCGTCCAAGCCATTCGAGATCGGCCTGGTGGTTGGAGTTGACGGCAAGTTTAGTTTCCACCTTCATGGAATACGCAAAGGCGCCCGCGAGCATGGACAATGCAAAAATCGCGATCAGCACGACCATCAGAGCGATGCCGCGGGAGGATTTTGCGATGACGATTTTCATCGGGAGTCAGTGCTGTGGCAGTCCGGGAATGTGACCGCTGCTGCCGCCAAAACCACCGCCGTTGATCCCGCCACCGTTTATCCCGCCGCCATTTGCCCCGCCAAATGGAGAAAGGCCGATGGCGCCCGGCGCCTGCCATTGGGGTTGCACGGCGACGGACGGCAAGGAGACGATGCGGGTGATTTCCTCTCCGGGCGGCGATTGCGAGTCACCACCGCCGAATTGCACGGTGAATTTGACCATCTGCGGCAACTGGTTGGTTTCGGTCCATTCGTCGAGCCAATCCGTTTTCTTTTTGTCCCAGAATTGCATTTCGAATTTCCGGACGTCATTGGCGAGCACCAGCGGATAGCTCTGCTCCTCCTCTGTCAGGTCCATGAGAATCGGATTCTGGCGGAGCACCAGCCGCTTGCCCCAGTGCGGTCCGGGCTCCACCGCGAAGGTCACGCGGCGGACATTGAACCCGGCAAACCTCCCGCTGCGGGGAAACGACGGTGAAAGGCTGGAGACAAAACTCACGTACGGCTCCGTGCCATTCTCGGCGTCAAAGACATAGTACTGGGCATCGGCCGTGAAAGACTGGGTGGCTCCGAGCGCCTCCTGGAGTGTCCGCAGCGCGACACGCGAGCGCAGCGCAGTCGCAGCCGCCCGATTCGCGGCCACCGCTCCATTGGTCACAGCGATGTAAGTTGAGAAAATCGCCGCGACGATCATGGAAAAAATGACCATGGCGGTAATAAGTTCAATGATCGTAAAGCCGCGTTGACGCCGATGCGAAGCAGACCGGGCGCAGCATCCGCGCATTCTTCGTTGAGCTTTTTGGCGAATCCTCATGGCTCTAGTGCTGCGGCAGGGTTGAACTGATGCCACCCTGTTTCATATTCGGCAGAAAGATCAGGAAGTGGGATTGCACTTCCAACGTATTGTTTCGCTGAACTTCAAAGTCGACCTGGCACAGCCCATTGCTCCCGATCTGAGTCAGGGTAGAGAAGCATTTATAACCGGGAAGGGTGTCACTGAGATCAACCGGAATTTCCCCTTCGGTAACGGAATTGGTATTGGCGAGCGCCACGTAAATCATGCTGGCGACGGTCCCGGCATCGACGGACTTGTGCTGCTGCAGCGCGCGGGCGTTCCTGAGTGAATTGGAAACGAGCGCAAGAATGCCAAACAAGCACATGAAAAGGATGCCGCAGGCGATCATCACTTCCATCAAAGTGAAACCGCGGCGCGATGAAAAGGCCTGCGCGCTCAATTTCTGATTTTTAGCGAAGAGTTTCATCGCATCATATCGGCAGGCGTGCCGTTTATGACGGAAACCAGCCCCGTCGTGACTTCGAGCGAAATGGTTTTCCACTCACCTTTGTCTGACACCAACACCAGCGTCAGTTCATCGCATTTGCCGTCAGGAAAAAAGCGCACCTTCGCCTGGTCAGCGTCTTTGAATTCCGTCAAGTTCACATCCAGCATCTTGATAGTGCAATTTTCGAATTTCGCGGAATGTGCCCAGGCGCCATAACCAGCGCCGGCTGCGCTCACACTGCAAGTGCCATTTCCATCACGTGGATGAAAAATCAACTCCGCGGTTCGATTGTTTATGATCGCCTCCGACCGGGCCGAACGGCACGCATCGAGGACGTCGCTGAGCGTCCTGCGAAAGCCTTCTTTGTGCACGAAGCCGTAAAGCGATGGAATCGAGGCGACAGCGATCACCGCGATGATTGCCACAACAACCATTATTTCAATCAAAGTAAAAGCTCCGCTGCGCGATACACGGTTGTTGACCGGAGTGCCGCATGGCACAAACGCTGTCTTGTGACGGGTCCGGAATGGTTTCATTTAACTTCCTTGCGTCGCACCCTGGTTGATGCTCGAAATCAATTTGAACATCGGCAGCATGACGCTGAGCAGGAGGAAACCGACCACCAACGCCATGCACACAATCAGCACCGGTTCGATCAGATTGGTCATCACGCGCAATCCGACCTCCAGTTCGCTCTCATAAGTCTCAGCGACATTAGCGAGTGCCCCGGGGACATCACCGGTCTCTTCGCCGATTTTCACGAGGTCCACCATGAGCTGCGGAAATATCTTGGAACGTGCAAGCGGCTGTGCCAGCGTCTTTCCGTCCGTGACAGCTTCGCGTGTCTGCGCCACCGCTTCCTTGACCAGCATGTTTGGCATTACCTGTTCGGTGATTTTCAGCGCCGTCAGCACCGGCACGCCGTTTTGGAGGAGGGTGGACAAAGTGCGGGCAAACTGTCCGAAAAGATTCAACCGAACAACTCTTCCCACAACCGGGGCTTTGATTTTCCATTCGTCGATTTTTCGCGCTCCAAATTTGCTGGCGCGGAATTTCCCCACGCCGAGCGCGATCAAGGCGATCCCTCCGATTGCGCCCAGACCAAACCACATATTTGAAATACAGTGACTGAATGCTATCAGCATGCGCGTAGGCAGCGGCAACTCGATGCCGAATCCATTGAACATCTGCATGAAGTGCGGCAGCACGAACGTCATGAAGAAAGTCAGAAGGCCGATACCCACGAGCACGACCAGCGCCGGGTAAATCAATGCCGAAGTGAACTTGGACTGCACTTCGGCGAACTGTTGGAAATGGGCAGCCATGCGGCGCAGCACCTGCACGAGCGAACCACTCTGTTCACCCGCGCGTACCATGTTGATGTAGAGGTCCGAGAAGATGACGGGCTGCTTGGACATGGCGTCCGAGAGACTGCGTCCTTCCATGACTTCCTGGCGCAGGTCGCGGCTGACGCTGCTGGGAATGCCTTTGGATTCCAGATGACCCATGCTCTGCAGGGCAACGGTCAGCGGCATTCCCGAATTCAGCAGGTTGGACATCTGCTGTGTGAATGTAGCCAACTCCTGGAGCTTGGGCTTGCGCTGCCTGGACATCGCCTTCTGCATCGAGGGCGGCAGAAAGCGTTTGAAATCAATTTGCGTTCCGGCTTTTTTTTGCGTCGCGGCCGCAGCAGCAGCGGCTGCGCCTTTGCCGGTATCCACCATCACGGGGAACAGACCCAGGCGTTCTATCTGCATCAGTGCCGCTGAACGGTCCGGAACATCCAGAACGCCCTGCACCACTTCTCCGGAACGCCGCCGGGCCTTATATGAAAACTGAGGCATATCTCTACTATTAAAACCACGAAATGGGTAAAGTTTCAAATACGAATCACGGCCTCTGCCGCTGGTTCCGGGCACGGCTCGGCGCAGCCGGCAACGTCAAGCTTTGGCCGGCACCGGCTTTTCCCTGGTCTGCTCGTTTAAACTGCCGCGGCGATATCCCTGTAAATCCACGGTCACGTGCGAGTAACCGATTTGCTTCAGCGCTTCGGCAACCCGCAAACTCGTCCCATTTTCAAGCAATCGAGGCAGCTCGGATGGACCGACTTCAATGCGAGCCAGATGAGTGATGAGGGTGGACGGTCGAGAGTCGAGGGCGGGTTTGACACCAAGTTCATGATGCCGCACTCGTAAATCGTAAAAACCAAGATCGCGCAGGACATTTTCCGCCGCTTCAATCATGCGCAGTTTTTCCGGCGTAACGATTTCGCCGTAGGGGATGCGCGAGCTTAAACACGCCATTTGCGGCTTGTCCGCCGTGGGCAAACCAAGTCGCGCGGACAATTCGCGGATCTCCGCTTTGGTCAACCCAACTTCCTTGAGCGGCGCGCGCACCTGGAATTCCTTCGCGGCCTGGGCGCCGGGGCGAAAATCGCCCACGTCGCTGGCGTTCTCACCGTACGCAATCACTGCAAACTTCTCTTCCCGCGCAATCGGCTCAAGCTCTGTGAAAAGCTCGTGCTTGCAGAAGTAACAACGGTTGGCGGGATTGGCTGTGTAATTTGGATTTTGAAATTCCTGCGTGCGCACAACGCGAACGGGAAATTGAAACTTCTCAGCGATTTCCAGGGCTTCCTCCAGTTCGCGCCGGGGAAGACTGGGAGAATCCGCAATCGCCGCCAATGCCTTGTTTCCCAGCACATCATGTGCGACCTGTGCCAGAAACACGGAATCCACGCCACCTGAATAAGCCACCAGGCATGAGCCATAGGAGCGCAACAAGTCCCGCAGTTGATTCAGTTTGGTGTCTGACACTATTCCAAATTGCCATCAGCAGCGCGCGATGTCGAGAAGGGTTCCTGATGACCAATCGGAAAACGCATCTCACGAATGGAAGACATCGCATTCTCTTTCCTGAATTTTGAGGGACTTCCTGGTCTCGGACATTGATAAAACTAGGGATATTACTGGCTCGTTTCAGGACACAAGCACGACAGCAAAAACTTCTGAAAGCTCTTTCTTCCGGTAACAATTTTCCCGCGTAGGGCTTAGGTTGAGCGCTGGAATAGCAAATATTCCCGCTAAAAACGGTTGGACAATTCCCCCCAAGCCGCTAAAGTCCCCCCCACTTGTATGAAAAGCAACCTGCTCCGGATTTTTTTTGAATGGGCGCTGATCACGAGCGTGCTGATGTCCGTTGGATTCTTTGTTTGGTTCTTCATCGAATCACACTCAGCGCGAGGTTACGAAACGCAGATTGCGAACGCCCAGGCTCATCTCCAAGGCGACCGCAACTTCCTCATGTCGATCGGCAATGATGTCCAGGTATATGCGAAGACCAATGTGGACATGCAACGGTTCCTCGCTGCACTGAGCCAGCCAGGACCAGCTCCCGTTCCGACCAGACCCGCAACGAAATAGGTTATGAACGAACCAGAGAATATTCCTCAGACCAATCCTCCGGAAGTACCCCAGGAATTGCGCCGTCTCATAAACATCCTGTTCGGCGGATTGATTCTTACGAGCTTTACCGTCACCGCATATCTTGGGCTTCAGATGAAGCGCGCAGGCGAGGAAGCAACCCAGGCCAAAGCGCAGGCGAACGAACTCGCGCGGGCCGTTCAGGAGGAGGACTCCACGATTCAGGCGACCTTCTCGAAATTGTCAGAATTCGCGCGCAAACATCCTGACTTCCAGTACCAGATTCTCTCCAAATACAAAGTAAACACCGTCCCCCCCGCGAAATAATCGGGTGAAACTATTGGCTCGCGTGTTGTCTTTCACCGGGTACCGCCAGCGGCGTCCCGCATTCAGAACAAAACTTTGATTCCGGCGCGCAGGACTTCCCGCACTTCGGGCAATCCAAATGGGCATCTTTGTGGCGATGGTGAATAATCAGATTGCGGATGTAAGGAATCCAGGAGAACGCATAACTGAAAATCACCACGTAATGCTTGTCGTAACAAACGGCGTAAAGCAGCATCAGCAGCGAACCGGCAATGCTCAAATACCAGAACACGCTGGGCACCACGACCTGCTTCTTTTTCTCCGTCGCGTACCACTGAACGAAGAAGCGGGAAAAAAATATAAATTGGCCGGTCCACCCGATTACATTCCAAAACAGCCACCAGAAACCTGCGTTATTGGATTCCATTAAGGAATTGAAACGGGCCTCGAGGTTTCGAACAAGTTTTATCGATGCCCCCGGCCGGATTCTGGCTAACTTCCAAAAAATTCGAGTGAGATTACGGTAACTATCGATACTTTCGTACACCCGCCCCATTTGGAGCACTGGTCTCCTTGTCGCGTCATAGCCAGACGACGGCGGAGACCCGGCCGGAACTCCCCGGCCTTCACTTAAGCCTTTAGCCTTTCCCCATCAGCCCCATGTCAAATAACAACCCCCGGCCCAATGGCGGCCCTACGCGCGCACAACTATCACCCATCAACCGATTCTTGTAATGCGTTGTGTGTGTTGATGGCGTTGATGGCGCTGTGTGCGTTCGCGCGCCCCGTTCCAACTCCCAGTTTCTAGCTTCTAGCTCCTCCCTTTAAAATGGCGTTGAATGCGTTCGCGAACTTCAATGTTCAGTGTTCGGCGTTCGATGTTCGATGTTTCCCCTCCCCTCGACCCTTTGCCTTTGATGTCCATCGTGACTTCGCTCGCGATGACTTGTCTAAACCACCGTGCGCCGAAAACGCCACAAACAATCCGGATTCTCTCTGATTGAACTACTGGTCGTCATCGCCGTCATCGGTATTCTCGCCGCTTTGCTGTTGCCGGTGCTGAGCAGCGCCAAAGCCAAGGCGAAGCGGACAACCTGCTTGAACAATTTGAAGCAAATCGATTTGGGCGTCCAAATGTATGCTGGTGATTCGAATGACCATTCCCCGGTCGGAAAAGTTGCCCACGTAACCTTTGTAATGGCTTACAAAGAATTGATGAAAAATTACGTTGGATTGCAAGGCTCGGCGTCAACGCGAGACAGGCTGTTTGCTTGTCCGGCCGATACGTTTTATTACGACTACGTTTTCAAGTTTCACCCGGGATATTGGGAAGGGTTTGTACCTCAAAGCGTTTGTGCGCAGTCCAACACTGATTACTCGAGTTACGCGTTTAATGCGGCAAACCTGCGGTTGGGCTCCTTTCGCGGAACAAATTTCCCCAGACCCGGAATTGGAGGCCTGCCCATGAATTCTATAAAGCATCCGGCCAGGACTGTTCTCGTGGCTGAGCTGCCGGCATTCCAGCCATATTCGTGGCATCAACCAAAACGGCCATATAACAAGATGAATTCCATTTTTAATAATTCAATGAACATGGTTAGCTTTGTGGACGGCCATGTTGCTTACATCAAAATGTATTGGAAGACCGCGTGGCTCCCTGACTCGCTGGCGATGGACTACGACCCGCCCGCCGGATATGATTACCAGTGGAGCGGGAATTAAGAACCCCGGTTCCAAATGAAACGCGCCTTTACGCTCATCGAAATGCTCGTGGTCATCGCCATCGTCGCGATTCTCGCCGCATTGTTGTTGCCCGCGTTGTCCCGCGCCAAAACCGGAGCCCTGCGGACCAGTTGCACTGATAATTTGCTGCAGATCAACCTCG
>Ga0070731_10004945_pt1 | contig 11178 bp, 7 predicted proteins | sample Coa_R1_2_FD_66448 | JGI IMG/M metagenome (GOLD analysis project Ga0070731, IMG submission 66448) | Surface soil microbial communities from Centralia Pennsylvania, which are recovering from an underground coalmine fire - Coalmine... | ecosystem: Environmental > Terrestrial > Soil > Unclassified ... | reverse complement strand
TCCAGCTTCGACCGCCGCCGCCAGGGCCAGACCGTCGAGCAGCGAATGCAGGGTCAATCCGAGCGCCGTGCCGACCCAGGACAGTTGCTGGGCGGATTTGTCGGCCAGCGTGTGGGCATGGTGCGCATGATCATGATCGTGGTCATCCGGTGCCGGATGGCCATGGTCGCAATCTTCGGGATCGCCTTCCGCCGAGTCGTGGTGATGAAAATGAAAGAACCGTTGCAGGAAGAACATGCTCAGGAACCCGCCGAGCATCCACGCCGCCGTCCGGTCCAGCGAATGCAATTGTTCGTCGGCATCCGGCAGGAAATGCAGCAGGGCGATGCCAAGCATGAGGCCGGACACAAAACTGATGGCCATCTGGATGCGCCGGTGGGTGGGACGGATGACCAGCAACAGCCAGCCGCCGGCCAGCGAAGCCAGCAATACCAGCAGACAATAGAGAATCAGCAGACCGACCGGCGTCATGGTTTTAATTGCAAATCATTTGCAACTTAGCAAATCGACGGGCATCCGCAAGTTTAATTTGGTGTGTGGTCGCTGCGCGGGCAATTACGCGCGGGTCAGGTTTCCGCGGTTTTACCGGCACGGGCCACAGATTTCAGCGGCCGCAGCAGTGCTTGAATTTCTTGCCGCTGCCGCAGGGGCACGGATCGTTGCGACCCACCTTGGGGCCGGTGCGGACGGGCTTGGCCTTCTCCGCCGCCGCCGCCGCTTCGCTGACCACGTCGCTGGGTTTGGCATTGGTCCCGGCGGGACTGGCCGTGGTCGTGCCGCCGCCGAAGGCGCTGGCCGATTGATGCAAGGTCTGTTGGGGAACATTCCGCAGGAAATTTTCAAACGCCATCATGGAGGAGGCGCTGCGGAAGATGTTGTGGCAGATTTCACTTTTGACGCTGACCATCAATTCGTCGAAAATTTTGTAGGCCTCGGCCTTGTATTCGACGAGTGGATCGCGCTGGCCGTAACCCCGCAGGCCAATGCTGTAGCGCAGACTGTCCATCTCGTAAAGGTGTTCCTGCCAGAGCTTGTCGATCGCGCTCAAAATCGTGTAGCGCTCGACCACCGCGAGTTTCGCGGGCTCTTCGAAGCTGATTTTCACCTCGTACGCGTCGCGAATTTTTTCACTGATGAAATTGCAGACGGCGAATTGTGCCGGGCTGAGTCCCTCGAACACCGAGCCGGACACGGGCTTGTCCTTGCCGGAATCGGCAGCCTTGATGACTTCGGCCTCGGGCATGCCCAGCGGGAAGTTCAAATTCACCCAGTCGGCCAGTTGCCGCACCTTCCATTCGCCCGGCTCGGCGTCGACATCGGTAAATTGCTCAACTTTCAGGATGACGACCTCCTCGATGATGTCCATCAGCCGGTCGCGCACGTCCGCGGCATTGATGATTTCGTTGCGGAAGCCGTAGATGACCTCGCGCTGTTTGTTCATCACATCGTCGTATTCGAGCGTGCGTTTGCGAATCTGGAAATTGTGCTGTTCGACGCGCTTTTGCGCCTGCTGGATGGAACGGTTCAAGAGCGGATGGGACAGTTCCTGCCCTTCCTCGAGGCCCATTTTCTCCATCATTTTCACAATGCGATCGGAGCCGAACAGCCGCATCAAATCGTCTTCCAGCGAAATGAAAAAGTGCGACGATCCGGGGTCGCCCTGGCGCGAGCAGCGGCCGCGCAACTGGCGGTCAATGCGCCGCGATTCGTGGCGCTCGGTGCCGAGCACGTGCAGGCCGCCGACTTCGGTGACCCCGGGCCCCAGCTTGATGTCCGTGCCGCGGCCGGCCATGTTGGTGGCAATCGTGATGGCGCCGCGCTGGCCCGCGCGCGAGATGATTTCGGCCTCCTGTTCGTGGTATTTTGCGTTGAGGACGGAGTGAATCAACCCGTCGCGTTTCAGCATCCGTGACAGCATTTCGCTGGTTTCCACGCTGACGGTGCCGACCAGGATGGGACGGCCCTGTGCATGCAGGTCCTTGATTTCGGCGACCACGGCGATGAATTTCTCGCGCCGGGTTTTATAGACCGAATCATGGGTGTCCTTGCGGATGTTCGGCTGGTTGGTCGGAATCGTCAGCACGCCGAGTTTGTAAATATCAAGAAATTCCGTCGCCTCGGTTTCCGCCGTGCCGGTCATACCTGCCAGTTTTTTGTAAAGCCGGAAATAATTTTGAATGGTAATGGTCGCGAGCGTCTGGGTTTCGCGCTCGATTTCGACGCCTTCCTTGGCTTCCACGGCCTGGTGCAAACCGTCGCTCCAGCGGCGGCCGCTCATGAGCCGGCCGGTATGTTCGTCCACGATAATGACCTTGTTATCCTGCACGACGTATTCGACGTCTTTTTGGTAAATACTGTACGCCTTGAGCAATTGCGAGATGGCGTGGATTTTCTGGGCCTTGGTCTCGAAATCCTGCTGCAATTTCGTCTTGGCCTCCATGCGTTTGCGCACATCGGTCTCCGGGCCCGTGTCAATTTCGTGCAATAACGTCGTCAAATCCGGCAACACAAAGGCTTCCGGATCCTGGGGGCTGATGGCATTGCGGCCTTTTTCGGTGAGATCGGCCTCGTGACTCTTTTCGTCAATGGCAAACAGCAATTCCTCTTTTTCCCGGTAAAGATCCACCTTCTTCTGGTCCCGGTGCAAATCCAGTTCGGCCTGGTTCATCAGCCGCAGATTTTCGGGATTCTCCAGCAGCTTCAGCAAGCCCTCGGATTTCGGCTGGCCGGTTTTGACGCGGAACAGCAGCCGGCCGATTTCACTTTCCAGCCCGGCGCCATCTTGCACATTGGAACCGTCGGCCGGATTTAATTTTTTCATCAACGACTCGGCATCGGACAAAAACCGGCCGCACAACCGTTCCTGCGCCCGGACGAGCGACTCCACGGTGGGCTTCCATTGCGCGTATTGTTCGTCAAAGGTGTGCAGGGACGGACCGCTGATGATGAGTGGCGTGCGCGCCTCGTCGATGAGGATCGAGTCCACCTCATCCACAATGGCATAATAATGTCCGCGTTGGACCTGGTCCTCCTTGCGCACCGCCATGCCGTTGTCGCGCAAATAATCGAAGCCAAACTCGGCGTTCGTGCCGTAGGTGATGTCGCCGGCATATTGTTCGCGTCGGACTTGCGGCGACTGGTCATGCAGGATGCAGCCGACGGTGAGACCGAGAAATTTGTAAATCGCGCCCATCCATTCCGAATCACGCGCCGCCAGGTAATCGTTCACCGTCACCACGTGAACACCGCGGCCGGTGAGTGCATTGAGATAAATCGGCATGGTCGCGACGAGCGTTTTGCCTTCGCCGGTGGCCATTTCGGCGATTTTTCCCCGGTGCAACGCCATCCCGCCAATGAGTTGCACATCAAACGGAATCATCTCCCAAACCATGGGGCGTCCCCGCACCACCACTTCCGCTTTCCGCTCGGTCAGGCGGCGACAGGCATTTTTGACCACGGCAAAGGCTTCGGGTAAAATTTCGTCGAGCGCAACGGCCAGCTCCTTCCGATCCTGAATGGAAATCAGGCGCGCCTTCCAGTCGACGGTTTTCTGACGCAGTTCGTCGTCGGAAAGCTTTTGGAGTCCGGCTTCAATTTCGTTGATGCGGCGGACCACCGGCCAGAATTTTTTCAGTTCGCGGTCATTCCTCGACCCGAAGATCATTTTTATGAGCCCAATCATGACAATTTGAGAAAATATCAGGGGAAACGCTACGCGAGGAACCGCCCACCGTCAAAATGAATCGGCGGCGGCGGGGGTACGGGTTTTGACGGGCGGCGGTCCCGGACCATCGTCATTTTTCCGGAAAAGAATGCGGCGTTCGGAGAGCACCGCCGCCATCCAAGGTTGGCCCTTGCCGGAGTACGGTTTGATTTCTGGCTTGCGTTGAAGCAGTTTCCCTTACAGGCTCGGCGGTCGAAATCGACGGCGCATTTTTTAATGAGCAATTCAGCGGAACTCAAAAGGCAAATCAAGCGCATGCTGGTGGAAAACCTCATGCTTCAGAATCCAGCGGATGAAATCGGAGACGACCAGCCGCTCTTCGGTCCGGGCGGTCTGGGATTGGATTCGGTGGACGCGCTCCAGGTGGTGGTGGCGCTCGATAAAAATTACGGTCTGAAAATTCCCGACCCGGAAACGGCGCGGAAGATTATTTACAGCATCAACACCATCACTGACGCCGTCACAAAACACCAATCCGTCGGTTCGTGAGCAGTGGGATTTCCCCGGCACCGGGACAAAATATCATCCGATTCTGGCGGGGAAGGGTGCGCTTACACCCATCCCATGATCTCACGCTCGGCCCGCAGCCAGTCATCCAATTCATGACCTGGCTCGGCGCCTCGGTCGAGGTAAATTTGGTGGGCACGGGCTTCAATTTGCTCGCGGAGGGAAGAGGCCTCAAATATGCCGATCTTTCGGCCCGGTGATTTCTTTTCGTTTTTTTTGCTGGTCGTTTGCATCGTCTGCCTTTCGCTTCGGTTCAAGCGGTTGAGGTAAAAAAAATTCGTTGCAGCTGGAACGGTTTCAGCACCTTCCGTGCCGGGAGCGGTCGGGATCGAAAGCCCGTCCGAAATCGCTGAATTGACAATGGGTTCTGCAGATCGGGATTCCCTCCCCCTGGTTTTTCAAATCGTTCCCCCAACGACGGTTCCCGGCCAAATTAGCGGGATAAACCTGCAATTTTTGGCATGAGTGGTGCTTTTTAATGGCATAGAAGCTGGTTACGAGTTGTAACTGCGCCGGGTCATCCGTGGGTGGATTGAGTTGTGCCGCTCGTCGCAGAGTTAATGCGGTGAAATGCAGAAATGCAAATGGAACCATGATAAGTGTTAAAACCATTCTCTATGTTGAGAACGACCCGGTTTCCCAGACCATGTACCAAAAGCGTCTGGAGCGCGAAGGGTTTCACCTCGAGTGCGCGCAAGACGGCCAGGCGGCCCTCGATCTTCTCTCCGAGCGCACCCCTGACCTGGTCCTGTTGGACCTGATGCTGCCCAAGGTCAGCGGCGCCGATGTGCTCAAATACATGAACGCCGATCCTCGCTTGACGACGGTTCCCGTCATTATCTTTTCCAACGCACCGATGACCGAGGTGCCGCCGGACAGCCCGCTGGCCCGGGGGACCAAACGTTTGCTCAAAAGTGACTGCACTTTCCCCAAACTGTTGGAAACCATTCAGGAGACCCTTGCCGCCGCCCCTGAATTTGTGGTGATTGAAGCGGGCAAAACGTCCGCCGCCCAGTCCAACGGGGAAAGCAAAGGCGGCCGTTCCAGCATCACCCTGACCGCCGATTCGGAAGCCAAGGCCGTGTCGGAAACCAAGGCGGTGAAACAACGCGCGGAATTTCTCAAGGAAGCTTTGCCGGTCATGCCGAAGATTCGCGAGCACAGCATGGGATATATCAAAGCGCCGGAGTCGGCGGCCAGCCAAACCCACCTCTCCGGACTTCACCAGCGCGTGCATTTGTTGAATACGGCCGCCACCCAGGCCAATTGCGCCCGGGTCGCCCTGTTGACCGGCACGTTCGACGCTTTGCTTTCCGGGATCATCGACAAACCGTCGACCGTGACCCCGTCGGTGCTGCAAACCATCGCCCAGGCGGTGGATGGTCTTGATGGGTTGTTGAAAAACAAGGACGGTTATTCCACCGGACCGGCATTCCAGGCCAGAGTCCTGGTGGTGGATGACGACACCGTCTGCAATCACGTCAATGTGACTTCCCTCAAGCGCGTCAATTTCGATGCCGTCGGCGTCAAGGATCCGACCGCAGCGTTGAGCCTGCTGGAAACCACCGAATTCGACCTGGTCGTGCTCGACATCAATATGCCCGGCATGACGGGATTCGATGTTTGTGAGAAAATGCGCAAGCTGCCGCATTGCAAGAAGACCCCGGTCATTTTTGTCACGGCTTTCAGCAATTTTGACAACCGCAAGCAAAGCGTGCTCAGCGGCGGCAATGACTTCGTTTCCAAACCGGTCTCTCCCCTCGAACTGGCCCTGAAGGTGACGGTTAATTTAATCAAGGCACGGGTACAAGGCGTCCACACCACCCAGCTGCCAAGCAGCCCCGACGCGATCAATGGTTCCTCACACGCACCCTCATCCGCGGCCAAGACCAAAGCCGACGAGCCGGTTGATACTGAAACGCCGTCTCCGGAACCCCCTTCCCGATTGGCGCCAACCGCCGGGTTGGGGGCCAGAGATGCCAAGACCATAAAGCCTCTCCCCGATCTAGGCCCCGAACTCAAACCACGTCCGGCCATCACTCCCGAACCACCCCCGCCGGCGAAAGGTTCGCCGCCCGCGAACCCGCCGGGCAATGGTAAGCCGCAAAGCGGCGAAATTGTTGAACGTCTGCGCCAAAGCACCGCAGCCCTGGAGCAGGCCAAGGCCGGCCTGGAACAGGAATCGGCGGAACGATCCCGCATTGAATCGCAATGGCGCGAACAATTAAACGAAGCCCGCGCGCTGCTCGGACAGACCGAAGGCGTCATCAAGGAAAAGGAAGCCCGGTGCGGCCAGTTGGAAAAGGAGCTGGCCGAATTACGACAGGGCCGCGACGACCTTCAGAACAAGCTCAAGGTGGAGCAGCAGGCCACCGCGAAATCGCAACAGGAAATCAAGGAAGTCCAGGAACGGTTGCGCCAGGGCACCGCCGAATTGGAAAACACCAAGGCCGCCCTGGAGAAACAATCCGCCGAGCGGGCCCGCCTGGAAGCGGAATGGCGGGAACAACTGAATGCCGCGAAGGCGGCCGCCGGCCAGACGGAAGCCGCGCTGAAGGAAAAAGTCGCCCAATCCGGCCAATTGGAAAAGGAACTGGCTGGATTGCGGCAGGTCCGCGATGAACTGCAAAATAAATTTACGACCGAACAACAGGCCGTCGCGAAGGCCCAACACGAAATCAAGGAGCTCCAGGCCGGTCTGGGACAACAGGCGGCGGAACGGATGCATCTGGAATCGGAATGGCGCGAGCAATTAAATGCCGCGAAGACGGCCGTTGCCAAAACGGAAACCACCCTCAAGGAAAAAGAAGCCCGGTGTGGCCAGTTGGAAAAGGAATTGGGCGGCTTGCAACAGGTCCGTGATGAACTGCAGAACAAAATTGTGGCCGAGCAACAGGCGATCGCGAAGGCCCAACAGGAAATCAAGGAACTTCAAGAGCGTCAGCGGCAAAGCGTGACGGAACTGGAGCGGGCCAAAACCGCCCTGGAACAACAGTCCGCCGAACGCACGCGCCTGGAATCGGAGTGGCACGAGCAATTAAACGCGGCGAAGGCAGCCACCGGCCAGATGGAAAAGGCCTTCAAGGAAAAGACATCCCACTGTGGTCAACTGGAGACGGAATTGGCCGGGTTGCAACAGGCACGGAATGAGTTACAGAACAAGTTCGCGGCCGAACAACAGGCCACGGCAAAATCCCAACAGGAGATCAAGGAGCTCAACGAACGTCTGCACCAGAGTACCGCGGAATTGGAGCGCGCCACGGCCGGCCTGGAACAGGAGTCCGCCAAACGCGCGCGCCTGGAATCGGAGCACCAAAGTCTGGTGGAAGCCCGTGAAGCGCTGAATCTGGAGTTGAGCGGCTTGCGGGAGAGCCAGGCGGCGCGGGAAGCCGAACTGCGGGACCGGCAACGGAAACTGGCCGAAGGTCTGCGCGAAAACATTCAACTGCTCCAATCGAGGTTGCAGGAGGCCGAGGCTTTTGGCGGCGACTCCAACGGCGCCACCCATGGCAAATCCAAAGGGCGCTGAGACAAGCTTCCGTCCGTGACCATTCCGCGGGTCGACAGCCGCGATTGGCCCGGCGTGGGCTTTTACATTTCAAGTCTCCCGGCTCGCAAAGAAACTTGCCTGCGGCCCGCATTCGTGTGAAATACCTGTCCGATGAAACGTGGCGGGCCAAAACCGATGCCGGTGTTGTGTTCGTCGATTACAACCCATTCAAAATCAATAACGTCCCCGTAGCTCAAATGGATAGAGCAGCGGTTTCCTAAACCGTTGATCCCAGTTCAATTCCGGGCGGGGACACCATTGATTCTAAAGGGGATATTGAGGTTTCATCCGTTTTTATATCGTTTTTCTTCTGACAAGATTCTGACAAATTGGGTTTTAATGACCAAAATTGCTCATTCCAAGATTTTTTCACCTCCCTCACGTAGTATCTTTTACAAACCGCAACAGAATTCCCCATATCGTGAGAAACTTGGTTCAAGTCGTGGGTCAAATTGTAATAATACGTTCCGAACGAATGCCGTAAAACGTCTTGAGACCATTCCAAACCTACGGACTGCCGAACTTCCCTTTGAAGGCCGGTATGATTTTTCGTTGGATTCAGCGGCTCATTTGGCCGGATGGTTTTAATGTGATTCAGCCAAATCCAAAGCGTGTCGGTGTCCCTCAAAACAAACCGCCTGAATCCGGTTTTGGATTTGTGTGTGACGAAAACCTCCTTGCCTTCAAAATTTAGGTCCTTCCATTCGACCCGCTCTGCCTCTGATGGTCGCAACCCACCAAAAACACAAAGGCAGTAATATCCCAAAAGTGACGGGTATTTTTCTTCGCACAGCCTCAGAACCTTTTCAACCTCATCCGGCGAATAAATGGAAATGTCCATCCGGGCGATTTTGATTTTAATGCCCTGCGTCGGATTCGCCGTAATGTAATCGTTTTCAATGCACCAATTAAAAAAGTTTCTGAAATATTGAAGGTATTTCTTTTTTGTGAATTGCTCGCCAGCAATGTCTTTTAGGAGGTCTTGGATGTGTTTCTTCGTTACGTCACCGGGCTTAAACAAACCAAGGTTTCGAGCAATATAATTGTGGTAAGATTTGTATTCGATTCTCGTTCTGTTCCGGAGCGGCTCCAAATTATTATCGGCTTTTTCCTCATACCACTTTTGGCAAAGCCCACTGATGGATGGGATGATTGATTTTTTAATCTCCTGCTCCAAATGGTGAATATAAAATCCGACGGCATCACCGAGCGTTTTACCGTGGGGTTTTAACTGCGTCACCAAATGCTCAATCTCTTTATTTTGGTAAATTTGGTTGTTGGATGCGTCCTTCCCATTTTCCACGATTTGATTTTCAATCTCTTGGGCGTAATTGAGGGCATCGTCCTTAACGTTGAAATTCTTGCGGATATTCAGCCCCCATTTCTTTGAGCGACAATCCACCAAAAAATAGTCGTAACCGTCTTTTTGGTAACGCAGAACCTTGGGAAACCCCCTTCTAACGGGGATATACTTTCCTTTGGTGTCGGTTGTCATTATTTCCTCTGGATACGCAAAAAGGCATTCCCGGCAACCTGAATCATCATCCCACTTGAAGACCGATTTCGAAGCCTGACCGTCCTTTTTCTATTTCGGGGTCAATCTTACACCAAGCGATGAAGTGAGAAAATTTATTATATTCTCAAAACGAATTAAAATAAGTCCGTGACCCGTCATTACGTCACCAAGCCGCATCCATTAAATAATTTCAGAAATAATTGCCACCGTGCGGCTCCCGTGTTCCAGTCCAGTCGTTATGAAAACAAATACACAAAACAAAACGACAAATCGAAACAATGCAACGGCGGCACTTGCCCGCATCAATAGCCAAATTGAAGTTCTGAACCAACAGCGAATCGGTTTGGCTCAACCGCTCAAAGACCGTTACGCGGAAATAAGGGGTGAACTATCGGCCTTGGAAACCGAAATCCGCAGTCTTGATGCCGCATGGAAACCCGCTCCATTGAAGCCGCGGGCTGATGACAAAATCCGTGAAATCATCGCGGCGCATGGCAGACCGATGAGCATGGATGAAATTGTCAAGGGATTGGCAAACGTGTTCACCCCGTGGAAAATTAAAAACACCCTGAAAAAGAAATCCACCGGCGCAAAGGCAGTGTTCGCAGTGAACGATGGTAAATTCACGGTGAAGCCGTAACGCACATTCAAATCAAAAAGTTCCAGCAATTCGCTGGAGCTTTTTTTGTGCGGTCATGCGACTGGCGGCGTTGGATATTCAGCCAGATGAAGTGATGAATTATCAAATCTGTTTCTTGAAAATAAAATCAGGGAGTGAAAATGTAAGATGGTTCTTCAAAAGAAATTCGTGAAATCGTTTATTGTCAATTTGTGTCCGGTAATTGTTTTCATCAATCTGTGAAATCAGCGTTGGGAAAGCATTTTTCATGTTATCAATTGTAACTTTGCAGCCACCATCTGAATTGCATTTATTGAGGATGTCCTGTTGAGTCAGCTTTGCTCGTTCTGCTTCTTCCTGCCGGTGTTTCCGCTTCAATTCCCGTTGTTCCTTCTGGGTAGGCGGAATTGCACCTGTTCGTACCAATTCAAGGAATTCAGCTTTGTCCTTCAGTCGGCTTTCTTCAGCTAGTCGCTCGGTTCTTTCGTGAAATGATTCAGGTTGACCTGTTTTTTCATTCACGAATTCGTGTGAACTGTGGAGTTTTTTGAAAGAATCCATGTCCCGAATGATACCCGAAAATGGGTGTAAATCAATAAACCCCTCATAACCATTGTAGATGTTGCAAGGTTAGACGTGTTGAACCTCTGCTTTTATGATTGAGATATGATTTATTTTACAAATGAATTTTGGATTAACCGCGAATTGGGAAAAATTCGTTGTCCCAAGCGCCGGTCTTTCCTCCGTCAGATGTTCTCCGGCGAAGACGGGTGGCAGAAGTTTCTAATTCTGATGCGCCAACGCACGGGCGCCGATGAATTCAGAACGGGCGAATGGGACGTGAAAATCCCGAAATACTCAATGGCTGAACTTCAATCAAAACAATACCCCTGCATTTGGGGTTGCGACTTGATGTTACCACCGAAGTTTTCGCCTTGGGGAGAATTATGCGAAGACATCATCCCGATTTGTCCGAAATGTTTGCTAACAATCAACAACAACAACCAAAACCAAAATATGGAAAACCAAAACGCAATAAATGAAGTCACCGCAGTAGCGGTGAAAAACCCGTCAATCGAACACACCGACCATGCTCCCCAATCAGGAGTAACGCTGGACGAAATGGTGGCTCAATGGCCAAACCTGAAAAACAGGGCCAAACTCCGTCTGGGTGAACGAATCGTGCATGAAGCCCGTGAACTTATAAAACAGGAGGTGTCGGAACTTGAGGCCATGATAATAAAGCTTAAATCGGACCTTGG
>Ga0070731_10004944_pt1 | contig 11183 bp, 12 predicted proteins | sample Coa_R1_2_FD_66448 | JGI IMG/M metagenome (GOLD analysis project Ga0070731, IMG submission 66448) | Surface soil microbial communities from Centralia Pennsylvania, which are recovering from an underground coalmine fire - Coalmine... | ecosystem: Environmental > Terrestrial > Soil > Unclassified ... | reverse complement strand
CGCGCGGGTCGATCTCGACGAGCAGCTGGCCCGCCTTCACGCGGACATTGTCGTCGATCGGGAGTGCGGTCACGTAGCCGGCGATCTTCGGCGCGATGGTGACGGCGTCGCCGTCGGTGTAGGCGTCGTCGGTGCTCTCGGTGCCCCGCGTCAGCAGCCAGTAGGCCCCGCCGCCCAGCATGAGCGCCGCGACCACGACCATGAAGACGAGCCGCGGCACGCCGCTCTTCCGGCGTCCATTGGAGACCGCCGTTTCGTCCGTGTTTTCCTGCGTCGCCATGCTCTGTCCCCGTACGCTTCGGCCGCGTCCGCTCTTAAAAACTAAACGGTTCAGTTTATTGCGAGAGCCTATAGACTCCCGACCATGACCTGTCTAGAAGAAAACTGAACAGTTTAGTTTTGTCGCAATGAGGAAAAATGACGCGGGCGGCGGCAGGCGAGGATGACGGCGGCAAGCTCGGCCAGATTCTGGCCGCGGCCCGGTCTGTCTTCCTGGAGCAGGGCTATGCGGCCGCCACGATGGATGCGGTCGCCCGCTGCGCCGGCGTGTCCAAGGCCACGCTCTATGCCTATTTCGAAGGCAAGGACGCGCTGTTCATCGAGATGGTCCGCCGCGGCCGCCGCGAGCTGACCGAGCCGATCCGCAGCATCGCTGCCACGCCCGATCTCGATGCGATCGAGAGTCTCCGCCGCGCCGGGCTCCATTTCCTGCGGTCGATCACCCATCCGGATGCGCTCACGCTCATCCGGGTCGTGATTGGCGAGGTCCAGCGGTTTCCCGAGCTGGGCGGCCTCATCTTCAGCGCCGGACGGAGCGAGATCCTCGACATCTTTGCTGCAGCGCTTGAACGCTGCAATGCCACGGGCGCCTTACACGTCCCGGATCCCGACGAGGCGGCCCGTCAGTTCCTCGCCCTGATCAAGAGCGACCTGCACCTGCGCTGCCTGCTCGATCCGACGGTGGTCGCCACCGACGATCGGCTCGTCCACAACGTCGATGCCGCCATCGCGCTGATGAAGAGCCACTACCGGCCGGCATGACCGGCGGAATACGCTGCGCTATTCCGCCCTACGCACCGACGCCGTAGGGCGGATAAGCGAAGCGCAATCCGCCATTCCTCACGCCGTCGCGCGCAGATCCCGCCAGGTGAGATCGACCGCCTTCCTGGCGAGGCTGACGAACTCCTCGATATCGCCGTCGCCGATCACCAGCGGCGGCGCGAACACCATGCTGTCGCGGACGGCCCGCATGATGAGGCCGCTCGCGAAGCAGTGGTTGCGGCAGATCATGCCGACCCCAGCATCCGACGGGTAGAACTGCCGCTTCGCCTTGTCCTGCACCAGCTCGATCGCGCCGATCAGGCCCTTGCCGCGGATCTCGCCGACCAGCGGGTGATCGCCCAGCGCCTCGCGGAGCGCTGAGAGCAGGCGTGCGCCCTGGGTTCGGGCGCGCTCCACCAGGTTCTCGCGCTCGATGATGTCGAGATTGGCGAGCGCCACCGCGCAGGACACCGGATGGCCGGAATAGGTGAAGCCATGGAAGAACTCGCCGCCTTGGTCGATCAGCAGGTCGGCCACACGGTCGCCGATCATGACCGCCGACAGCGGCACGTAGCCCGAGGTGATGCCCTTCGCGAGCGACATCAGGTCGGGCTCGATCCCGTAGGCGTGGGAGCCGAACCATTCGCCGGTGCGCCCGAAGCCGCAGATCACCTCGTCGGCGACCAGCAGGATGTCGTAGCGGCGGCAGATGCGCTGCACTTCCGGCCAGTAGGACTCGGGCGGGATGATGACGCCGCCGGCGCCCTGGATCGGCTCGCCGATGAAGGCGCCGACATTCTCCGGCCCCAGCTCCAGGATCTTGGCCTCGAGCGTGCGCGCGGCCATGACGCCGAACTCGTCCGGCGACATGTCGCCGCCATACATGTACCAATAGGGCGGCTGGACCTGGGCAAAGCCCGGCAGGTCGCCGGCCTGGCGGTGCATGTCCGACATCCCTCCGGCCGAGGCGCCGGCGATGGTCGAGCCGTGATAGCCCCATTTCCGGCTGATCACCGTCCGCTTGGCCGGCTTGCCGGCGAGGCTCCAGTAGTGCCGCACGAGCCGGATGATCGTATCGACCGCCTCCGAGCCCGAGGTCGCATAGAAGACGTGGCGGAGCGAGCCGCCGACCAGCTTCGCCAACCGGGCCGACAGTTCGATCGCCGGCACCGTCGCCGTCTTGAAGAAGGCGTTGTAGTAGGGCAGCTCGCGCATCTGCGCGGCCGCCGCATCAGCCAGTTCGCTGCGGCCGTAGCCGACGGCGGTGCACCACAGGCCGGCCATACCGTCGAGGATGCGGTTGCCCTCGGAATCCCAGAGATGCACGCCCTCGCCGCGGACGATGATCCGGCTGTGCTCTTCGTGGAGCTGCTTGTGGTCGGTGAAGGGATGGAGGAAATGCGCGTCGTCGAGCGCACGCCATTCCGCGGTGCTGTTGGATGTCGTCATGCTCTCTCTCCGAACACGCCAAGCGGCATCGCCAAAGCCGGACCCGGATCGTCCTGGTCTCGATGTAGATCGCGGGCATTTGTGATCACAGTTGCAGGCGCGTCAAGCGCGGTTAGGGCATGTCGGCCATCACGGCCGGAGCTGTCCCCATAGGCGCTAAGATAAGGCGTTTCCGCTGCCTGGAGCATTACGGCTGACACCCCCTCCCCCCATCCCCCTCCCGCAAGGGGAGGAGGAATACAACGGCGGGAAACCCCCTCCCCTTGCGGGAGGGGGACAGGGGGAGGGGTCGCACCAGCGTATCCGAGCTTATCTTAGCGCCTATGGGGCTTGACCCGGCCATGACAGCGTCACGGATATCTGTGATCGCTAACGGCGGATTGCATCCGCCTTACATGCGCACAGGTCAGAGGCAGACATCGACCCAGGTCGCCCCGACCAGCGCCGCCATGCGCAGCGGCGCGATGCGGAGTGCGCTGTGGATGGAGCCGGCGGCGGGCACGACCTCGTCGAATTCCCGGAGGGTGACGTCGCAATAGACGTGGAGCGGCGTCGCCAGGCCGAAGGGGCAGACGCCGCCCACGGGATGCCCCGTCACCGCGATCACCTCCTCGGCGCTCAGCATGCGCGCCTTGCCGCCGAACGCCGCCTTGGCCTTGCGGTTGTCGAGCCGGGCGTCGCCGCGCGTGACGACCAGCAAGGGGCGCTCGCCGACGCGCAGCGACAGCGTCTTGGCGATCTGCGCCGGCGCCACGCCATGCGCTGCCGCCGCCAGCTCGACCGTAGCCGTGCTCTCCGCCAGCTCGATGATGGCGATGTCGGGAGCATGGACGGCCAGGAAGGCGCGGACAGATGCGAGGCTCATGATCGACCGGAGAGGCGTCGCCGCTCAGCCGAGAGTCACGCGGCCTTCCCGCCGGCTCTTACCTTCGGAAGATCGATGGGCAGCTCGGCGTTCATCTTCGCGAGCGCCTCGTCAATGACCCACATATGCGAACTGTGGTGGAGATCGAGCAATCGCCGCACCGAGTTCTCGGGCATTCCGAGCTCCTTGGCGAGCCTGAGCTTCGACCAGCCGCGGGTCCGCATCGTCTCGTAGACCGCCAGCTTCGCGGTTACGAGCGACGGCAGCACCGCGCGGTCCGCGCCGGAATGGCCGGCCGCCTCCCGCGGCAGCTTCCGGCCCGCCTTCATATAGCCCTCAAGCGCCGCGACGACGCAGTCGAGCGCATTCGCCCGCGCCTCCTCCTCGGTTTCGCCCTCGGTCAGGGCTTCGGGGATTCCAGGGAAGCGCACGAGCCACCAGCCATTCTCCTGCGGCTCGATCGTGTACCGGTATCCGAACGCCATCATCCTATCTCCAGATCGTCTCTCGTCAGGCCGAGCTGATCGAGCATCGCCTTGAGCAGACCGGGTCCGATCTCCTTCCGGCGATCCTTGAGCGTGGTGAAGCGCGCGCCATACCAGAGGCGGCCGTGGCTACCCTTGCCATGACCGCGATCGAAGGAGACCAAGACGCCGCGACTGCGACCCAATTTTCTGATCTTCCTTTCGAATTCGGTCCCGGTCATATCGGAAATTCGCACAGATATGTGCAGGCAGCAAGGTCGCGCGAAGGCGCTTGGACGTGGTGGCTCGTGCCTCCCGAGCCCGAGGACGCTCGCTCTCGGTGCTTCGTCCTGCGGCGCGGCAACGCCACTCGGCATATCGACCGGTCCCGCTTCCCTGTCGCAGGCGGTTCCGATCGCCGGCGGCATCGCGTATCTTCCACGGGAGCAGCAGTTCCATCGATTACGCCGTCACGATCATCCAAGGAGCCGGATCAATGGCATCGCTTCAGGACTACGTCGACCTTCTGCAGCAGAAGAAGGCCTTCGCCCATCTGGCCACCGTCATGCCGGACGGGACGCCGCAGGTGACGCCGGTATGGGTCGACTATCGCGACGGCCGTGTCCTGGTCAACACGGCGAAGGGACGAGTCAAGGCGCGGAACATGCACGCGGGCTCGGCCGTGGCGCTGTCGATCACCGATCCGGACAACCCCTATCGCTATGTCCAGGTTCGCGGCGTGGTGACCCAGGTGCGCGACGAGGGCGCCGACGCCCATATCGACTTTCTCGCCGGAAAGTACCTTGGCCAGGACCGCTATCCCTACCGCCAGCCCGGCGAGGAGCGGGTCATCTTCGAGATCGAACCGCGCTCGACCCAGGGGATGGGGTAAGGTAACGCCGCCGCGGAGGACGGTCTATCGCCGGAAATCCTCCAACTCTTCGGAGTCCGGCTCAATCCGGCCCCGGATATCCGAGGTCTCGAAGATGACATTCGTGATCACCGGATAGTCGCGCACGGTCGACCAGCCGAACCAGTAGCGGTGCTCCTTGATCCACCGATAGCCCCACTTCCGCACCCCTCGATATGGCGATGGATAGGGCGCACCGCCGCGCGGATTTGCTTCGATTCTCGCGACAGCGTTCTCGATGGCTTGCAATAGTCGTGCATAGGCCTCGGGACGATCCTTCCCGATAAAATGCCGGAGAAGCGCGTCGATCTGCGCGCCCGCGGCCGAGGTCTGACGGATCATGGATGCTGGAGCATCCGCCCGGGGCCGACCCGGGCCGGTGCCGAAGGGTTCACCGCACCGACGCGGCTTTGCGCTCCAGATAAGCCGCCAGCCTAGCCCGCCGCTCCTTTACGAAGTCCCCGACATCCTCGGTGCGGTCACATAAAAGATCGTCAGCGCTCGCGTCGAGCGCACGCGCGACGTCCTCAGGAACCGTTTCATCGGCGCTTTGGCGAAGATCCGATTTTACTCTGCCTATCGCCCCGGACATTCGAATCCTCTCCCGCTCTCGTTCGGCCATCCTACACTGCCGGACCGCACCATTCCAGCGACAGCCTGTTTCTCCACATATGGGGTATCGTCCGAAAATCACCAGCGCCGGCGTCTATCACGCCCCCTACCCCCACGCCAGATCCCCCTGGTCGATCGGCAGCTTCCGTACCCGCTTCCCCGTCGCGGCGAAGATTGCGTTGCACAGCGCCGGGATGACCGGCGGCAGCGCCGGCTCGCCGAGGCCGGTCGGCGGGTGGTCGGTGGTGAGGAAATGCACCTCGACCGGCGGCGCCTGGTCCATGCGGAGGGGCTTCACCGCATCGAAATTGGCCTCGACCGTGCGGCCCTTGTCGATCGTGATCGCCTGGCCGAGCGCCGCGCCCAGCCCGTCCAGGGCGGCGCCCTGGACCTGGTTCTCGGCGCCGGTGGGATTGATGATCTGGCTGCCGACATCGCCGGCGACCCAGACCTTGTCGAGCCTCACCTCGCCCTTCTGCGACACGGTCGCCTGCACCACCTCGGCGAAATAGCCCAGATGCGAGAAGTAGAAGGCGACGCCCATGCCGGTGCCGCGCGGCAGGCTGGCCTTGTCCCAGCCGGACCTGTCCGCTGCCAGCTCGAGCACGCCACGCATCCTGCCGGTGTCGAAATCCGGAATCGGCCCGTCCTCATCGGGCGGCGTCTTGAAGACCTGGGGCTCGCCCAGCAGCGCCAGCCGGAAGGCGACCGGGTCCTGGCCCGCCGCGTGCGCCAGCTCGTCGAGGAAGGACTGGAAGGCGAAGGCGAAGGCATTGCTGCCGGGCGCGCGCAGCGGCCCCGTCGGCACGCCGAACGGGATCACCGAGACGCCGTAATCGAGATGCGGGACCAGCCGCGCCGGGAACTCGCGCGGCGACATCGAGGCCGAGGAGCCGGGCTTGTTGCCGTCGCCGAAGGTGACGAAATGGTCGGTGAAGGCGACCAGCCTGCCCTCGCCGTCGAGCCCGCCCTTGAAGAAATGGAACCCGGCGGGCCGATAGAAATCGTGCCGCATGTCGTCTTCGCGGGTCCACAGCAGCTTGACCGGCTTGCCGGCCTGGCGGGAAATCGCCGCCGCCTCGGCCATCACATCGTTGCGGAGCCGGCGGCCGAAGCCGCCGCCGCAGCGCTGCATATGCAGCGTGACCGCGGATTCCGGCACGCCCAGCGTCTCGGCCACCAGCTTGATGCCGGGGACCGGCAGCTGGGTCGGCGCCCAGATCTCGACCTTCCCATCGGCGACATGGGCGGTGCAGTTCTGCGGCTCCAGCGTCAGATGCGACAGGAACGGGTAGGCGTAATGCGCCTCGATCATCTTGGCCGCGCCCTTGAGCGCGGTCGTGGCGTCGCCGTCCTGGCGCAGCACGGTGGCAGGCGGCTTCCCGCCGAGCTCGGCCGCCGCCTTGGCGAAGCCGGACGTGCTGTCGCCGGCATGCGGACCTTCGTCCCACTCGACCTTCAGCGCGGCGCGGGCGCGGTTGGCGAGCCACCAATTGTCGGCGACGATCGCAACGCCGTCGAGCAGCCCCTCGAGCTTGCTGCCGCCCCTGACGACGAAGGCGTCCTTCACACCCGGCAGCGCCTTCACGGCATCGAGATTGGCGCCGACCACCTTGCCGCCGAAGACCGGGCATTTCTCGTAGACCGCGTAGAGCATGCCCGGCACCTCGACATCGATGCCGAAGAGCGGCTTGCCGGTCACGACCAGCGGCGAGTCGATGCCGCGGACCGAGCGGCCGATGATCCGGAAATCGGCCTTGTCCTTAAGCTTGAGCGTCTTCGGATCAGGCGCCTTCAGCGTCGCCGCCTTGGCCGCAAGCGAGCCGTAGTCAGCCGTCCGCTGCGACTTGGCGTGGCGGACCTTACCCGGCCCGGTGTCGCATTCCGCCGCGGGCACGCCCCAGCCCTGGGCTGCGGCGGCGATCAGCATGGCCCGCGCCGCGGCACCGACCCGGCGCAGCGGCTCCCAGTTGAGCGGCGTTGCCATGCTGCCGCCGGCAAATTGCCTGCCGAACCGCGCCTCGTCGACCGGCGCCCCCACGATCGTCACATCCGCCCAGTCGGCGTCGAGCTCCTCGGCGATCAGCATGGGCAGCATGGTCTTGATGCCCTGGCCGATCTCGGGATTCTTGGCGAGGATCGTGATCCTGCCGTCCGGCGCGATCTCGACGAAGGCGTTGAGCATGGCGGTGGCGGCGGCGCCGCGGACCGTCACGGGCAGCACGGCGCTCAGCATCAGCCCGCCGCCCGCGGCGGCGCCGGCCTGGAGGAAGAAGCGGCGGGAGAGACGGTCACGCATGGCGGATCTCCCGCGAATCGGCGGTGCTGAGCCCGGCGGCCTTCTTGATGGCCGCGCGGATCCGGGTGTAGGTGGCGCAGCGACAGATATTGCCGCTCATCGCCGCGTCGATGTCGCGGTCCGTTGGCGCGGGCGTCTTGGCGAGCAGGGCGGCCGCCGACATGATCTGCCCGGCCTGGCAGTAGCCGCACTGCACCACGTCGACATCGAGCCAGGCGGCCTGGACCTTGCGGCCGATCGGCGTATCGCCGATCCCCTCGATGGTGGTGATCGCGGCGGTGCCGACGGCGGACACGGGCGTCGAGCAGGACCGGACCGGATCGCCGTTCAGCTGGACCGTGCAGGCGCCGCAGAGGCCGGCGCCGCAGCCGAACTTGCTGCCCTTGAGGTCGAGCACGTCGCGCAGCACCCAGAGCAGCGGCATGTCGCCGTCGACATCCACGGTCCGGGCCGTGCCGTTCACCTTGATCGTGTAGGCCATGCCGCCATCCCCTCCAGAAACCGAGCGGGCGCGGATACGCTATACGCCGGGGCACGCCCGGTCGGGAGTGCCCCGATCGTCGCGGCGACGGACCGCCGTCGTCAGCGTGCGCTATCTTCCTCGAACATCCGCCCGACGACGCCGCCGATCAGGCCGCCGACGATGGGTGCGACCCAGAACAGCCAGAGCTGCTGCAGGTACATGCCGCCCGCGAACAGGGCGGGGCCGGTGCTGCGCGCCGGATTGACCGAGGTGTTGGTCACCGGGATCACGATCAGGTGGATCAAGGTCAGCGCCAGCCCGATGGCGAGCCCCGCGAAGCCGGGCGCCGCCTTGGGGCTGGTCGCGCCCATGATCACGATCAGGAAGAAGCACGTCGCCACGATCTCGGTCACCAGGCACGACGCCAGGGGATACTTGCCGGGGCTGAGATCGTCGTAGCCGTTGGAGGCGAAGCCGCCCAGCTCGAAGCCCGGCTTGCCGCTGGCGATGAAGTAGAGCACGGCCGCGGCGGCGATCGCGCCCACGACCTGGGCGACGACATAGGGGACGATGTCGCCCGCCGGAATCCGCTTGCCGGCCCACAGGCCGATCGTGACGGCGGGATTGAAGTGGCCGCCCGAGATCGGGCCGACCGCGTAGGCCATCGTCAGCACCGTGAGGCCGAAGGCCAGAGCGACCCCCAGGAAGCCGATGCCGAGTGAGGGAAAGGCGGCCGACAGGACGGCGCTGCCGCAGCCGCCGAAGGTCAGCCAGAACGTGCCGAGGAATTCTGCTCCCGCGCGCTTCGCCATGCTCATGACCGCCTCCTCCCAACGTTGATTTATCGAATATTACAGGATCTCTTCCCGACGTACCAGTCAACCGGTCGGGTTTCGTCGCCTTGGTTCCTCGCGGAGGGATGGCAGGTCAATGTGTGGTGCGCAGGGCGTAAGAGCGCAACGCATTCCGCCATTTTCATGCGGTGCGAGGACGGCGGATTACGCTGCGCTTATCCGCCCTACGGGATCGGCGGCGCGGCGGTGGCGGCTCACGCCGGTCTCTTGCGCGCCGCCGCCACCTGGGCGCGCAGGTCGTCGAGCGTGATGGCTCCCGGCAGGCTCGTGGTGCCGATCACGAAGGTCGGCGTGGCGTCGATGCCGAGCGCCACGGCGAGGTCGGTATTGCGCTTGATGATCGCGTCGATCTCCGGCGATTCCATCTCCTTCTTGACCACAGCCGGATCGAGTCCGATCGACTTGGCGATCTTCAGGGTGGAGTCCGGCGTGGCCTTGTCCTTCAACGCGAACATCGCCTGCCAGAACTCCTTGGCCTTGCCGTGTCGCGCCGCCACCAGGCCGACACGGCTGGCGTAGACGGAATCGGCGCCGAGGATCGGGATGTCCTTCAGCACCAGCCGGACCTTGGGGTCCTCCTGCAGCAGCTGGAGCAGCGCCGGCGCGGTCGCCTTGCAGTAGGGGCAGCGGTAGTCGAAGAACTCGACCAGCGTGACGTCGCCGTCGGGATTGCCGAGCACCGGCGTCGACGGATCGCGCTCCAGCTCCTCCTTGTGCGCCGCGATCGCCTTGACGGTGGCGGCGGCATCCTTCGCCTTGGCGTCCTCCTCGGCATGGGTGATCGCCTCGGTCAGCACCTCGGGATGGCTGAGCAGGTAGTCGTGGACGATCTTCTCGACCGCCGTGCTCTGCTCCGGGGTCAGCGGCGGATCGGCGGCCAATGCAGGCATGGCGAAGAGCGCCGCCGCGAGGCCGGCGAGAAGGGCAAGACGCATCAACGGGGCTTTCTAAGGTTCGTTACAAGTCACGTCGGATCCCGCTCGCCGGTCTTGGCCTCGCGGCTGATGTCGTCGGCGCGGATCCAGCCGGGCGAGCCGCGCGGCAGGGCCTCGGCCGCCCGCCGTGCATGGGTGACCGCGAGCTTGATGTCGCCCATCAGCAGATCCTCCTCGGCCAGCGCCAGGTCCGCCTCGCCGAGATTGCCGAGCTTCCCCTGCGCGATGCCGAGCGTGTGCCAGGCATCCGCATTGCTGTCGTCGTCGCGCACCGCATCCTTCAGCATCGAGACGGCCTCCGCGATCATCGCGTGGTCCTCGGTGCTTTCGAGCTCGGCCTGGGCCAGCTCGACCCGCAGCAGCGGGGCTGTGGGCAGCTCCTTGACGGACTTCCGGTACCACGGCACCGCTTCCGCGACGTGGCCGCCTTCGAACAGGATCTGGCCCTTGAGCTCGTTGAAGTAGGGATCCTCGGGCTTTTCCTTGAGCAGGCTGTCCATCTCGGCCAGCGCCTTGTCGTCCATCGGGATGCGGTGGTAGGCGGCGGCGCGGGCGTAGCGGCCATAGAGGCTCTTGTCGCTCTCGGGATAGGCCTTCAGCACGTCGCCCGGCGAATTGAGGAAGCCGCGCAGCTTGGCCAGCATGCGCTTGTGCATTTCGACCAGCTCCGGCGGATCGGTCGCGTCCGAGCATTTCGAGTGCGCCACGAAATCCCGCACATGCTCGATGCGCAATTGCGTGAAGGGGTGGGTCACCATGTAGGGATCCTGCTGCTGCGGCAGCAGGTACTCTTCCTTCTCCAGGATCTCGAAGAACTGCAGCAGGCCCCGGGCCGACTGGCAGGTCTTGTCGAGGAAGCCGAGTCCGGCCTGGTCGGCACGCTCCTCCTGCCCCACCGAGTAGGCGAAGAGCGAGCGGATCGCCATCGACTGCCCCGCGAGCGCACCGGCCGCCGCGACCTCGCCGTTGCGCGACAGCACCGCGCCGGCCGTGCCGAGGAGGAAGCCGATGATGCTCTGGACGGTGGCGCTTTCCAGCGCGTCCTGGAAGCGCATCAGGTGGCCGCCGGCGATGTGGCCGGTCTCGTGGGCCAGCACGCCGATCACCTCGTTCGGCCGGTCTGCCCGCATCAGGAGGCCGGTGTAGACGAAGATCCGCTGACCCCCTGCTACGAAAGCATTGATCTGACCGTTGTTGACCAAATAGATCTGCACGTAGCTCGCGTCGAGGCCGGCCGCCTTCCACAGCGGCGTCGCATAGGCGCGAATGGTGTTCTCGATCTCCGCATCGC
>Ga0070731_10004943_pt1 | contig 11183 bp, 12 predicted proteins | sample Coa_R1_2_FD_66448 | JGI IMG/M metagenome (GOLD analysis project Ga0070731, IMG submission 66448) | Surface soil microbial communities from Centralia Pennsylvania, which are recovering from an underground coalmine fire - Coalmine... | ecosystem: Environmental > Terrestrial > Soil > Unclassified ... | reverse complement strand
AGCGGCAATATAACCCACCAGGGTCTTGGTGATGCCGAACATCCCCAGCGGATTTTTGGAGAGTGAATCCTGCGCCAGTCCAACCAGGGCCCCAATGGTGAGCCCGCCGATCGGGCTGCGGCGAACCAGCGCGAAGTAGACCGTCACGATGAGCGGCAATTCCAGATATGCCAGAGACGTGAAGAACAATGGCATGTAAACCTGGAACAGAATCGCCGCCAGCGGAACTGCGAAGAGGACCCAGGGGCGAAAGCGAGAGATCGGGCTTTCCCTCTGGCTGCCGATCAGAAGGCGGTTGTCGGAGTAATTCATTGACGAGGCGCAGCCGAGGGTTGGCTGCTCGCAGGAGGCACGGGCCGGACGCCGCCCGGTGGTCCAGCGGAGGCCGGTGGTGCAGCGGAGGCCGCCGGCGGAGGCGCAGGATTGGTGGCCACTGGCGGCGTGGGTTTTTCGATCTTCAAATTGAAATCAGGCGGTTTCGATCCCGGCGGACCTTCTCCAAACTTATGCTTCTGGGCGTCGCCGATTTCCTTGTAGCGCTCTCGCAAGCGGTCGGCGTCGGTGCCGACTGCCTTTCCGGCTGGTGCGGCGGGTGCAGCTGCGGATGGATTCTCCGCATCCGGAACGGCCGGCGGAGGCGGCGCCAGATACACCCGAGCATCCGTGCCCGTGCTCTTGCCGTCCGGGATTTCCTGGTGGACGGCTTGCAGCACAATGAGCACTTCCTCCAAGCCTTTTTCGGTACCGCTGGGGTCGACCAGAATCTCCTGAAACGGGCTGCCCGGACGAACGGCGGTGATTTTGCCGGCGGGCATGCCCTTGGGGAAAATGCGGTCATCGCCGGAAGTATAAAACCATTCACCGACCTCGACCTTTTCCTCCGGCTGCACGTAATCCACGCGGCAGTTGCCGTAGCCGGACCCTTTCAAAACACCGCGCACGTGGTTTTTCTGGGAGACGACGCCGGCGGCGAAGACCGAATCGGTCACCAGCAGAACCAGCGAAGCATTGGGATACACCGCCAGCACTTTGCCTACGATACCGTCGGGCGTAACTACAGCCATGCCTTTTTCCACGCCAGCGATGGTGCCGCGGTCAACGAAGACGGCCTTCGACGTTCCGCCGGTTGCAGCGCCAACTACCCGCGCCGCCACCATGCGCGAGGGCGTGTGGGCCTGCAGTGCCGTGAGCGCCTCGGCCCGGTCCGCTGTGGCCAGCTCGTTCTTGAGGTATTGATTCTCCAGCTTGAGCTGGCCCAATTCTTTCTGCATGCGCCGGTTTTCCCCTTGCGCATCTTTCAGGAAAACGTAGTTTTCGGTGAAATGGGTGACGCCATCGCGGACGAACTCGATGGAGCGGGCAACGGGGGTGACCGAGACTACGGCCCACATGCGGATAAGGCGTACGTCGCGATTGTTCTTTACCTGGTAAGCCAGCAGGATCAGTTGCGCGAAAATGACCAGCAGCAAAACCGTGATGTTGCGATAACGGTTGAGCAGGGTGTCCATGGGTTCCGGATGATCACTCGATAGAGATTTTGCGCAACAGCTTGAAATCGCTGAGCATCTTGCCGGTTCCGAGCACCACCGAGGCCAGCGGATCGTCGGCAATCGAAACCGGCAGGCCTGTCTCTTCGCGGATGCGCTTGTCCAGATTCTTGAGTAGCGCGCCGCCGCCGGTCAGGACGATGCCGCGGTCGCTGATGTCGGCGGACAACTCGGGCGGCGTGCGCTCCAGCGCCACGCGCACGGCGTTGAGAATCGTGGCGACGCATTCCCCCAGCGCTTCGCGAATCTCGCTGTCGTCGATGGTGATGGTCTTGGGCACGCCTTCAATCAGGTTGCGGCCCTTAATTTCCATGGTCATGGGCTTATCCAACGGATAAGCCGAGCCAATTTCGATCTTGATAGTTTCCGCGGTGCGCTCGCCGATCAGCAGGTTATACTTGCGCTTCAGATATTGCATGACGGCGTCGTCCATCTCGTTGCCCGCCACCCGCACTGAGCGCGAGTAAACGATGCCCGAAAGCGAAATTACCGCCACGTCGGTGGTGCCGCCGCCGATATCGACAACCATGTTGCCGGAAGGTTCCGTAATCGGCAGTCCGGCGCCGATGGCCGCCACCATGGCCTGTTCCACCAAATGCACTTCGCTGGCTTTGGCGCGATAGGCTGAATCCATCACCGCACGTTTTTCCACTTGGGTGATTTCGCTCGGCACGCCAATCACAATGCGCGGATGCACCAGCATCTTGCGGTTGTGCGCCTTCTGAATGAAGTAGTTCAACATCTTTTCGGTGACTTTGAAGTCGGCAATGACGCCGTCCTTCATAGGCTTGATAGCCACGATGTTGCCGGGCGTGCGGCCCAGCATTTCCTTGGCTTCCTTACCCACCGCTTCCACTTCACCGGTGTTTTTGTTGAGCGCGACGATGGAAGGTTCGTTGACTACGATCCCTTTCCCTTTGGCGTAGACCAGAGTATTGGCGGTGCCCAGATCAATGGCGAGATCCGACGAAAAGAGGCTGAATAGAGAGCGTAAATTCATGGAAGAAACTTCACGGGCAAGAACAGAATTCTAGTTGAATGTTAGCATAATTCACAGCGCGGCCCACGATGAAAAAATGACGAAAAAATCAGGAAAAATGGCACTCAAGAATAATCGGGCAGCGGATTTTAGTCGTCGCGGGTTCCTGCTGACGTCTGCGGCGATGCTGGCTTGTGGACGCCGCAGAGGCACGGCCTTTCCGGGTTACGCGTTCGTCGCCAACGCCGAAGGCCATTCGCTGGCAATTGTCGATCTGTCGATTTTTTCCGTGGCGAGGCGCATTCCTCTCGACGCTGCCCCTACTGAGGTGATTGCCCATCCTGAGCACACCGTGGTCTATGTTTTGACGCCCGCCAACGGTACGGTGGCGGAGGTGGACGGGGCGACCCTCACGGTCCGGCGTAAGTTGCGGCTGGGCGCGACCGCAGTCGGCATGCGCCTGGCTCCGGATTCGTTGTCTCTATGGGTGCTGATGGGCGATCCGCGGCAACTGGTCCGCGTGCCTTTGGATCGCCTGGCCGCCGCCGAGCGCATCCGGCTCCCCGCGGTGCCCTGGGATTTCGATCTCGGCGCCACGCAGGCCGCCGTAAGTTTCCCGGATCAAGGCGCGATTGGGGTGATGCCGCTTACTGGCCGCGGCCCGGATCGCCTGATTTCGACTGGCGGCGACCCGCGGCTGGTCCGTTTTCGCTTCGATGGCCGGCAAATTGTCACTGGAGATCAAGCTGGTCGACGCATCACGATCTGCGACACCGCGGCCGGCAAAGTCGTGGTCCACCTGCCCCTGCCAGTCGAGCCGGCGAATTTCTGCTTCAAGCCGGACGGCGGCCAGTTGTTTGTCACGGGGAAGGGAATGGACGGCGTGGTGATCGTGAATCCCTACGAAACGGAGATCGGCGAAACCATGCTGGCTGGACGCGCGCCGGGCGCGATGGCAGTTTGCCCCCAACCCGAGTATCTGTTTGTGGCCAGCCCGCAATCGGGCGACGTGACGGTGATCGAAATCGGAACCCGCCGCGTGCTGGCGGTGCTGACGGTCGGCCAGGAGCCGGGGTTCATTGCCATCACCCCCGACAGCCAGTACGCGCTGGTGCTGAATCATCGCTCAGGCGATTTGGCGGTGATTCGCATCGCGGCGATTAGCCAGCGCCGCAACGAGGCCGAGCGAAGGAGCCGGACGGCGCCGCTGTTCACGCTGATTCCGGTGGGATCCGGGCCAGTGAGCGCGGCGGTGCGTCGGGTGTAGGAACAGGGCAGGCAATCAATACCGCACGACGTGTTCTTTCAAGACCACTACGCCAACTGTGCTCCCCACGGGATAGTGGTACTCAAGGCCGTTGACTGCGCAGGGCTTGTTGCGCCTGCCATTAATGTTTCCCGTCACAAGGTCAAAGAGGAAGAATGGAACGATGACTGGCAAGAGCAGGATGATTGGGAGAACATCCGCGACATCGAACCGACTGGGTTGCCTGCCGCCTTTCATTCCCGCTATCCATCGGTGATCGCTAGCGCCCAGCCTTTCCGGCAACCCAAAGTCCGCCTCTGGCGGATTCAAGTAGAATGCTTCGGTTTGGGCCATGCTTGAGTCAGGGAAACGGACTTGAGCAACGTCCCATTCAATAAGACCCGACCCGCAGTTCGATCCCGCTCTCTTCACTTTTCTTACTCGCCCCTTTATCTGTGCCCCGGCTTGAAGCAAAGTGATGCCATCGACTAACAGGGGACGGGTCAGTTGGAGCGGAACGTCGTCGCCTTTCTTTGCCGTTGCTGAATTAAGTTCTGCAACGGTTGCCAACTTAAGCACGACTCCTTGCTGAACGACTAGCGTCCGTGGTGGTAGCGAGGATTGAGCCTGCGCTGATTGGATCAGCGCAGCCACGATCAGATAAGCAATTGGGTTGTGCATCTTCAACATGGCTGGATTCTACGCTTCGCCACGTTCGAGCGGCTTCAGGTTGTGACAGTTTCCTGGGTGTCACAAACCGGGCCTCAATCCAAGCACGAGTTTCGAGTGCGCAGGGGTATGATGAAGAGGTGAATCTGACGATCGACCTCGACTGGGAGGAAGATGGCCGCTGGATAGTGGAGGCGCTCGAACTCCCAGGTGTGATCTGTTACGGCCAGAGCCGGGACGAAGCCATCAGCAATGCTGAGCGCCTCGCTATTGAAGTCATTGCCGACGGTATTGTCCACGGCGAGCTGCCTTCTTCCGCCCCAGGTGTTTCCTTCAAGATCGGTCGGACTACGTGCTAGCCAGAGTCACCAAGCGAATGGGATTGAGACCAGAGCATCTCTGACCCTTTTGTTGAGGCCTAATTGCGTCGGCCCCATGGGACTCTCGTCGACGGTGAACAGCCGGCCGATTTCAACGTTACTTCCAGAGTGCCGCGCCGGACGCCCTGATTGTACGGGAGCATCGTGACCGAATAGCGCCCGTCTATGTCGGTCTTTCCTTTTTCGCTGTGACTCTCACTCCCGGAGTTCGAATCCACCTTCAAATCGCTGTCGGCGGGAAATCCTGAGCCCTCAATCAGAATCACCTCTGCGCCAGGCGTGAGCACCACGCCCTCGACAGTGCAACCGCGATTCTCTCCGCGCAATGGGACCGGCACTAGTTTCGCGAACACTTTGACAGCACCGTCGGCCGAAACGAGGCCAAGCCGCACAGGCTCCCCGGGTGCGGGTTGTAATCCGAGGTCAATAGGGTCATTGGGCTTGTCGCTAGTACCGCACGTGCCGGGAACCCCAGCGCAGATCGCCAGACCGGATGCGTCCAGGGTCACGCCCGTCAATACCTCGCCCGGTCCCTTTTGAGTCACTGGCCACGCCACAATTCCGTAAGCTGTATCCTTCGGAACACCGGTGGCGTATAAGCGAAATTTAATAACTGGCCCCGAGCGTTCCGATTCTTTGATCGTTAGCAAAGCGTTCGGTGTGCTCGCCTTCGCGCCCCAAGCGTTGTGCATGTTTACGAGAGCCGTAACGTTTTCTTGCACATTCGCGTTGGATTGAGGCCGCCCCGCCTGGCCATATGTCAGCGTAGGACTCAACAACGGCAAAGAAATCAGGGCCGCTAGCCAGCGTTGCATCACCGCGAGTGTAGCAGGGAATACAACGCCCAACGGCCCTCTCACACCTGCCTGTTATAATGAAAGTAACTTTATGAACAGCCGCGCGAAGATCCTCGTGGTCGTGAGCTCGACATTCCTGGTGCTTCTGTTGGTTCTAGGCAGCGTGGTCGGCAAAAGCGCTTCCACCGACAGTCCGTACCATCATCTGGCGGTTTATACCGAAGTCCTCTCCCGCATCAAAAGCGAATACGTCGAGGAGCCGGACCTCAAGAGCGTCACCCTGGGCGCGCTCAACGGGCTGCTGGAATCGATCGATCCGTTTGCCAGCTATCTCAATGCCGATCAGTACAAGGAATACCAGAAGAATTTCGACACCTACAAAGGCGACGTGGGCCTGGTGCTGTCCAAACGCTTCGGGTATATCGGTGTGGTCAGCGCGATTCCCGGCTCGCCCGCAGCCAAGGCCGGCCTCACTACCGGCGACATTCTGGAGACGATCAAAGGCGTCGCCACGCGCGACATGCCCCTGGCTTATGCCGAGCTGCTGCTGCGCGGACTGCCCGGCACCACCGTCGATCTGATGGTGCTGCGGCGCCGTCCCGAGCCGCAGAAAATGACGTTGACGCGCGCGGTCCCGGCCCCTCAGCCGGTGCAAACCAAGATGCTGGCCAACGATGTCGGCTACGTGCGCGCCGAGAGTCTGGCCGGCGGTAAAGTCAAGGACGTGTCCGCGGCCATCACTGAATTGGAAAAGAAGGGCGCGAAGCGGTTCGTGCTCGATCTGCGGCAGTGCGCGACCGGCAGTCCGGAAGAGGGAGTGGCATTGGCGGATCTGTTCCTGGAAAAAGGCCTGATCACGTATCTGCAGGGTCAGCGCGTCGCGCGCAAAGATTTCCAGGCTGATGCCTCCAAACCGAAGTTCAAGGAGCCGCTGGTGGTGCTGGCGAATCGCGGAACAGCGGGCGGCGCTGAAGTTGCGGCAGCGGCGCTGCAAGACGACAAACGCGCTGACCTGGTGGGCGAGCGGACCTACGGGGACGCTTCCCAGCGCAAGGCGATTTCGATGGACGATGGCGGCGCCGTGATCCTGTCGGTTGCCAAATATTATTCACCCGCCGGGAAAGCCATTCAGGACACCGGTGCCACGCCAGCCAACCTGGTAGTGGAAGCGGATGCGGCGGTGGAATCCGATGACGACAGCGATGCCGCCAAGGCCGACGCCAATGAGCCCGAGCACAAAGCCGGCGAGGATATGATGCTGAAGAAGGCGCTCGAGCTGCTGGCGAAATAAGCAACTAAAACCGCTCCCTGCGGTCACGGCTCGCAACGGGCGCGGGGATCTGGGGTGCGTAGCGAGCTGCGACCGAAGGAAGCGGTCTTAGCTACAGCGTTTTCAGATACGCGACGAGGTTGTCCTTTTCCTCATCGGTCAGCATGTCCTTATAAGCAGGCATGCCTTTGCCGCCTTCATCGATCTTGGTGCGCACGTTGGCTTCGGTCGGCTTCTTGCCGTCGGCCATTTTCTCGCGGCTGAACAATCCCTTCAAGCCCGGGCCCATCTTTTTTTCCGTGCTGTCGGCGTTATGGCACACGCTGCACTGCTCAAATACTTCTTTGCCTTTGTCGGCGTCGCCTTTCTTATCCTGGCCGAATACAACGGCGGTGCTGGCGGCAAGCGCGACGGAACATGCGATGGCGGTGAGTCTGGACATAGGAATCGATGATCTCCCTGCTGAGATTTAATTCTCCAGTTTACACTCTCGCGCGGGCTAAAATGAAATTATGCGCATCCTTCTTTTCAGCGGCAAGGGAGGCGTAGGGAAAACCAGTCTTGCCGCCGCCACTGGCCTGCAATTGTCCCGCCTGGGCTACCGCACGCTGGTGATGAGCGTCGATCCGGCCCATAGCCTGGCCGATGCCTTCGACCTGCAAACCGGCCTGTTTCAGGGCGTGGCCAACGATCCGTATCCAATTTCTGAAAATCTGTCTATTCACGAAGTCAATATTCAGAAAGAGATCAAACGCCACTGGCGAGAAATTTCGGCCTACGTGATTTCGGTGCTGCGAACAACCGGCATCAGCGACGTCGAAGCCGAGGAACTGGCGATCCTGCCCGGCATGGAAGAGCTGAGCGCCATGATGTACGTGAACCAGTTCCGGCGCGAAGAGACTTACGACGTCATCGTGCTCGATTGCGCGCCCACGGCGGAATCGATGCGCTTCGTCAGCATGCCGACCACGCTCGAATGGTACATGAAACATATTTTTCCGTTTCAGCGCGGGCTGATCAAAGCGGTGCGGCCGATTGCCAATCGCGTGTCTCCGGTTCAGCTGCCGAGCGACAATTACTTCGCCAATATTCAGGATTTGTTCAAGCGGCTGGACGGCATCGACGTGTTGCTGAGTGACGCCAAGACGACCAGCGTGCGCCTGGTAACCAATCCGGAGAGAATGGTGTTGCGCGAAACGCAGCGGGCGTTTGTCTACTTCTCGCTGCACGGGCTCAGTGTGGACGGCGTCATCGTCAACCGTGTGTTGCCGCTCGCCGTGAAGGACGCCTGGTTCGAGCATTGGCGCGCCTCACAAGCCAAAGTGCTCAAGGAGATCGACGAATACTTCGCGCCCGTCGCGGTGAAACGCGTGCCGCTGTTTACGGATGAAGTGGTCGGCAAGGAACGCTTGCAGGATTTAGCGGCAGCACTCTACACCGCGCGCGAGGACCCGGCAGCCATCCGGCGTACCGAGGCTCCTTTCACGTTTGCCAAACGCAACGGGCATTATGAAGTGCGCCTGCGCCTGCCGTTCGCGGCCAAGGGCGATGTGGGATTGTTCAAGAAAGGCGACGAGCTGGTAGTGGAAATCGGAACCCTGCGGCGGCATATCGGGCTACCTACTTCGATGGCCTCGCTCATGCCGGCGCGGGCAACTTTACAGAACAAGATATTGACTGTCGAAATGAAAGAAGGCTGATATGGCTGAAACGAAAACCAGGAAAAAAGCGACTAGCGCCGCGGCCCATCCCGGCTGCTTCTTCTGCGCCGTAGCCGGTCCGCAGCTCGAAGCGATGTTCCAGAGCGTTTTGCCGGAAAACACGCGCGAGCATTTCAGTAGCGCGCGCGTCGAATTCCTCAAGGGCATCCGCAGCCTGCTTGATGCCCGGATAGCCCATCTGTCGGAACATCCGAAGAAGGGCACTAAGGTCGCGGTCGAGTAAGCGCAGCTTTCTCCTTGACGCGGCCGCGCTGCCGCAGGGCCTCGCGCAGCACCCACTCGATCTGGCCGTTTAAGCTGCGCAGGTCGTCGTCGGCCCAGCGGCGCAGACCTTCCAGGATCTGTTCGTCGATGCGCAGCGGAAATGTTTTGCGCTCGGCCATCTTGCCTTATTGATAAATCGTGCCGGTGTTGACGATGGGCTGCGCTGCCCGCTCACCGCAGAGCACTACCAGCAGATTGCTGACCATGGCCGCCTTCCGCTCCTCGTCGAGTTGGATCAGTTTCTTCTGTGAGAGCATCTCGAGCGCCATCTCGACCATGCCGACCGCGCCTTCGACAATCTTCTGCCGCGCGGCGACGATGGCCGAGGCCTGCTGGCGCTGCAGCATCGCAGCGGCGATTTCCGGCGCATACGCCAAGTGGCTGATGCGGGCTTCAACTACTTCCACGCCGGCGATCTTGAGACGGTCATGAATCTCGGCTTGCAAGTGCTCGGCAACCGCGGCGGTGTGACCTAGCAGCGAAGGTTTATCGTCATCGTGAGAATCGTATGGATAGGCAGTAGCCAGATTTCGCAGCGCGGATTCACTCTGCACGCTGACATAGTTTTCGTAGTTGTCTACCTGGAAGGTGGCCTCCGCCGTGTCGACAACTTTCCACACCACCACCGCGGCGATCTCGATAGGGTTGCCGTCATGATCGTTCACTTTCAAGTGGCCGGTCTCAAAGTTGCGCACCCGCAGCGAGACGCGTTTTTTCGTCAGGAACGGGTTGGCCCAGCGCAATCCCGGACTCTTGCCGGTGCCGGAATAGCCTCCGAACAACTGCAGGACGACGCCCTGGTTGGGTTGCACGGTGAAAAATCCGCCGAGGGCGACGGCGGCGATCACGGTCGCGCCAGTCCACAAGAGAACCGCCAGATTATCCGTCGCTCCCGCCGAGCGGACGATACTCCACAGGCAATATCCCAAAACCAAGACCAACAGCGGCAGCATGATCAAACCTGAGATGAGATTGCGTTCCCGTTCCTTCATATCGTTCCTCCAGTGATATCATAATGATATCATTTTGAGGCGAACAAAAAAAGAAATTTCTCGCGGAGACGCAGAGAACGCAGAGAAAACCTTTAAGAATTAGGGTTTTAGTGGTTCTCTGTGTACTCTGCGTCTCTGCGAGAAAATGGTTTTGACTTAACGTTTGTTTGCAAAGAACTGTTGAATGAGTTCCACGCACTCCGCGCCCATCACGCCCTCAATGATTTCCACCCGATGATTGAGCACATCCGAATCGGCTAGCCGGAACTTGCTGCGCACTCCCCCAAAACGCAGGTCGCGCGCCCCGAAGACCAGCGTCCGCACGCGCGCGGCCACCAGAGCGCCGGCGCACATCACGCAGGGCTCAAGCGTCGAGTACAGGGTGGCTCCTTCCAGCCGGTAATTAGCCAGTGTGCGAGCGGCGTCGCGCAGAGCCAGAATCTCGGCGTGTGCCGTGGGATCGATATCGCCGATGGGTGAGTTGCGCCCGCGCCCCACGATTTCGCCACCCACAACTACCACCGCACCCACCGGCGCTTCCCCGCTTTCGGCGGCCTCGCGGGCGAGCGCGAGCGCTTCCCGCATGAAAGCTTCCTGGCTGGACGCCTCGTGCATACGATACCGCTAGCTTAGAATAGAGAGATATGTTTCGCTATCTTCCGCTGATCCTCAAGAACTCCTGGCGGAACCGTCGCCGCACTACGCTGACGATTCTCAGCATCAGTGTGTCGCTGTGTCTGCTGGGCGTCCTGATGGCGATTTATCACGCGTTTTATATGAGCGAAGCCTCCCCCAGCCAGGCGCTGCGGTTGGTGGTTCGCCACAAAGTTTCACTCACTTTCGCGCTGCCGCAATCGTATCGGGACAACATTCGTCGGATACCGGGCGTGAAGGAAGTGGGAACTTCGAGCTGGTATGGCGGCGTATATAAAGACAAGCGCGATCCGCAAAACATGTTTGCGCGCTTTGCGGTCGAGCCGGAGAAAATTCTGGCAATCCGTGGGGAGATGCAGATCCCGGACGATCAGAAAACGGCATTCCTGCGGGACCGCGCCGGCGCGTTGATTGGCAAAGGCCTGGCCGACAAACTGGGTATGCGCGTGGGCGACAAGATTGCGATCCAGGGCGATATTTATCCGGTCAATCTGGACCTGACGGTGCGCGCCATTTATGAAGCGCCGGTCGATGATCAGAACCTGTACTTCAACCGCGAGTACCTGGAACAGGGGCTCTCCGAGCGGCGCCGCGGAATGATCGGAACCTTTTATGTGCTGGCCGACAGCGCGGAATCCGTGCCGCGCATCGCCCAGGCGGTCGA
>Ga0070731_10004942_pt1 | contig 11184 bp, 7 predicted proteins | sample Coa_R1_2_FD_66448 | JGI IMG/M metagenome (GOLD analysis project Ga0070731, IMG submission 66448) | Surface soil microbial communities from Centralia Pennsylvania, which are recovering from an underground coalmine fire - Coalmine... | ecosystem: Environmental > Terrestrial > Soil > Unclassified ... | reverse complement strand
CTCATCTACAAAAATGGTGACGTGTGGACTGCGGACAAATCCCCCGTCCGACAACCGCTTCTCGATCAGCGCCTGTGCTTCCTCCTGCGTCAATCCGTCTACATGCACGTAATCGATCAGGGGAAGATACACGTCCCCCGAGTTGCTGACTCGGGCCTTCGTCGTTAAGTCAGGAACGTTGTAGACATTCACTTCCAGCAGATCGCCAGCCCCCAGTCTTACCGCCGAATCCGTAGAGTCTTTCGTCGAATCCCCTGGTTTTATCGCCGATGCGTCCTTCGCCTCCGGCACAGGCACGGCAGCGGAAGGATAAGGCTCCGCCGGTTGCGCCGGCTGGGTCGCGGTCGGAACATTCCCAGTTGCCGGCTCCTGCGCAGTCGCCAGTCCAACGAGAAACGCAACCCCGATTACGCACACTAAACCCCATTTTCCTGGTTCGACGAACCGATTGCCTGAATTCATGCGGGCCCTGTGGTGACTTGAAATTGGATGAGAAGTTTAACACACGTCGGTCCCGCTTCCCGCGATTTATAAGGCCTTTTCTTAGTTTTCCACAGCTTTTTTCCTGCGGGAGATTGCGGTCCAATGTCCCCGCCTGTTAGAGTTCCGGACACTCTCGAAACTCTGTAGGAATCTGTTCACTCACTATCAACCGCTGGTCGTTGCTGAAATACTCTTTCGAGAAGTATCAAAGCCAGCGTGCGGGAAGCACGCTCCGCTGACGAAGGTGGCGTAGTTTGACAGGCATTTTCCTCGGCACGTTCCTCCTGGGACTGTTGTCGTCGTTCACTTTGACCCGATTCGTCCGCGATTTTGCCAACTCTCGCGGATGGGTTGCCGCTCCAACTCAGGAGCGGCATCTCCACCGCAATCCTTTGCCTCGCCTCGGTGGTGTTGCGATTTTCCTCAGCCTTGGCTGCTGCATGGCCGTCGCCGCCATCTGGTCATTGCGTCATCCGAATCTCCACTCCGCGCACTTTCTCCACACGATGGCGACAATTCTGGGACCGGCGTCGCTCGTGTTTCTGTTGGGAGTGTATGACGATGTTCGAGGTGTCGGCCCTTACATCAAGTTCAGCGTGCAGGGAATCGCCGCCTCCATGCTGTACGCAGGTGGCCTGCGCATCGTAAACATCCCTGTCGTGTTCGGCGACCGCAATCTGCCATGGTATGTGGGATTGGCATGCACGATCATTTGGGTGCTCGCGATCACGAACGCCTTCAATCTCATTGACGGCCTCGATGGCCTCGCCGCCGGATCCGCCCTCTTCTCCACCATGGTCGCATTCGTCGTCGGCTTGCTCCACGGCCCGGCCCTCGTGGAAGTCATGACCATTGCCCTGGCCGGCGCGATCCTCGGCTTTCTACGCTTCAACTTCAACCCGGCTACGATCTTCCTCGGCGATTCGGGAAGCCTTCTGATCGGATTCCTACTCAGCGCCTTGGCTCTCTACGGCGCGCAGAAAGCTCCTACCATCGTCGCGATCGCTATTCCGGTCGTTTCCTTCGGTCTCCCAATTCTGGAGACGGTACTCTCGATTATTCGCCGGCTCATCAGCGGACGCCCCGTCTTCACAGCCGACCGCGAGCACATTCACCACAAACTCTTGCAGCACGGACTTACCCATCGTCAGGTCGTCATTCTTCTGTACGGCGTGTCTGCCGGGTTCGCAATGCTCAGCCTGTTCCTACTGTGGCCGACCGGCAGTTCCCTGGGCCTTGTCCTCGCCGTGCTCGGCATCGGCATCTGGATCGGCGTGCAGCATCTCGGCTACCTGGAGTTCGGAGAACTGGCGCGCGTCGCTCAACGCACCCTCGATCAGCCGCAGATTTTCGTCAATAATCTGGCGATTCGCCGCGCCATTGAAGAACTTAAGGTTGCGCGCGACTATGATCAGGTCACCAAAATTCTCGTCGCCGCCTTTGGTAGTAATGACTTTGACAATTTCGAACTGAAAGTCGGCCCGCTTTTTTCAGCGGCGATTCCCATCCACGATAGCCACACCTCTCATCGAAGCTTAGAGTCCTTCCACTGGAGCAAGCCTGGCGTTCCGGTGAATCTTGATTCTTCCGCCGCTTGGAGACTTTCCTTAAGTCTGGTCAGTTCGGCCAATCGCCATCGTGGAACACTCGACATCCTTCGCCTGTACTCTCATCGCCAGTTGCACATTGATGTCAACTTGCTCACCGCGGTTTTCCCCACCGCGCTCGCCGACGCATTGGAGCGCACCCAACCGCATGCCCTTGAGATCATCCCGCTTCACGAGCAAGATGGGCTGATCGCCGCGCAGGCCGGATAACAAAGAGTTCACGCTCATCTTGTCGGATATCTGACACTCTGCAAACTTCTGCACACTCTCGCCGGTTTTAATCCCCAATTTCCACACCGTGAACCAGTGCCGACACTGTTGCATCTTCTTCGATCCCGTTACCTTCATCTGCACCGTGATGGAAGCGAGGGTTCAGCATTCATGTTTCGCAAGACTGTGTACGGCAATACTTTTGAGGAAGTGTCTTTCGTTCCTTTGCAGTCCGCCACCTTTTGCGTGCAATGTGAGCTGATTAGCACGGGCAACAAGCCCTATTGCCTCGCTTGCGGCAGCCGCGCCCTTCTTGGACTCTCTCGCATTCTTGGTGGATCTCTGCGGAATCAGCAAACCGCGCACCTCATTATCGACGCCGAACTCGACAACCTCGTTCGCGACCTTCTCCGCACGGTTCCTGATTTCGATTCGGTCAGCACGAGCGATCCATCTCGCATGCCTGCCCTCGCTCAACGCAGCCAGCTTCGCGTAGCCAATGCTGCTCACCCCGTATCCGGATTTCGCGCGGTTCCCGTTGGCGAGGAAATTGAAATCCACCCGGCTGAACTTGATCTCGAACCTGCCATCAGTGCCATTACCGAACGTGCCCAACATTTGACCGGCGCTACCGGAGCCGCCATCGCTCTTCGCGCCGGCGACGAAATCGTTTGCCGGGCCCGCGCCGGCCGCACTGCTCCCGATCTTGGCGTCCGCTTACAGACCGATATCGGGATCTCCGCTGAGGCCGTCCGTTCTGGCGAGATCATGCTCTGCCACGATGCCGAGCGGAATCCACGCGTCGATCTAGCCAGTTGCCGCCGGCTTGGGGTTCGCTCCATTCTTGTCTCGCCCCTACGCCATTACCGCCGAACCCTCGGCGTATTCGAAGTGCTATCCTCCTCCCCCGGGGCCTTCGACGAGCGCGACGTCGCCACGATGCAATTGCTTTCCGGCATGATGGTCGCCGCTATCTCCCGTATCTCCAGCATCCATCATGCCCAAGTCTTGCGCCGGGCTGGCTAGACCTGTCGTCCCAGCCCTGTTTCCTCAGATTGTTCTATCTATGGTCCTTCTGACTCTCTTCTGTGCTTACTTTTCCAGGGTCCCGCGCTAAGATGTACGGAACACGGATTTCGGGCCCTTCCCAATGGCTGCTAATACTTCGACCCTGTCGCCTGCGATTCCCAATCGGCGCCGGCGCGTGCGGCACAGAATTCAGACTCCGGCGTACGCCAGTTTTACTTCCGAATCCAAGAGCGCAATGCTTGATCTGCACGAGATCCTGGATATCAGTGAGGACGGAATGGCCGTCCAATGCCACGCCCCCGTCGAAGTGCAGAAACAAATTCATCTTTGCCTCGACCTGGCCGACTGTGCGGACCACATTTACACCATAGGCCAGGTGGTTTGGTCCAATTCATCGGGACGGACTGGCGTTCGCTTTTCCGACTTGTCTTCAGACGCCTTGGCACGCCTTCGCGAGTGGCTCTTCGTCAATGTCATGGCCGGAGTCGCCAATAGCGAAACGGAGATCGCCGCCGTCGCCGAAGCGCAGGCTGCAGCTCCGCCAACACCCAGTTACACCGACACGCTGGCCGCTGTGGCTGCCGTTCGGCGACAGGTCGAGGCCTTGGGATCGGACCTAACTGCAGCCCTTCAAATGATCGCCGCGCGCGCCCAGTCCTTTCTCCGGGCTTCAGGTGTCGCCATCGCGCTTGCCGAGTCGGATCCCAATTTCATGGTCTGCCGCTCAACCTCGGGTCCCGACGCTCCTCCCGCCGATTCGCGCCTGCAAGTCGGATCAGGTTTCTCCGGAGAGTGCGTCAAAAACGGTACGGTTCTGCGCTGTGATGATTCCGATCTCGATGTCCGCGTGGATCGCGAAATTTGCCGTGCCCTCGGAATTCGGGCCATCCTTGCCGCTCCCGTGCGCTCGGGCGATCGCTCCATCGGCATTATCGAAGCTTTCTCTCCGAATGCGAACGAGTTTTCCGAGGCTGACGGAAATATCCTTCGCCGCCTCGCTGAGATAGTTCGAGATGCCGCCAATCGTTCCGGCTCCGCCAATCTCAAGGCCTCAGAACCCATTCCCACGCCAGCTCCTGGCAGTGTGCTCTTCGCTGCAACGGATGCGGAGTCTAAGAAAGCGTCGGACGACAAAACTATTGCCGGTATCAATTTGCCACGCACTCACCTCATACTTTTGCTCGGTGCCGCCGCTACCGTCGCGATGGCTCTTGGATGGGGCCTCGCCCCTTGGATCCAGAGCGAAATGGTCCCGTGGATTCAGCGCAGAATCCACGCACCTGCGGCTGCGGAGATTCCGACCGTCTTGGCCTCTTCAAACGCTCCCAAGTCGGTAACCGTGTCGAGTACGGCGTCGAAAGATCCCGTGATCGAAACTGCAACTTTCGATCAACTGCGGCAAATGGCGCAGAAAGGAAATGCCGCCGCCGAAAATGCCATCGGTCTTCGTTACGCGACCGCCGAGGGCGTCAAGCTGAATGAGGCAGAGGCCGTGCGCTGGTTTACCAGGGCGGCAGATGACGGCAGCGTCCCCGCGCAATCCAAGCTGGGATCGATCTACTTCAGCGGCCGAGGTGTTCCCGCCGATCCCAATCGTGCCTATTTCTGGATGGTACTCGCTCGCGCTGCCGGGGACGACGCCAGCAAAACGCTTGCACCTTTTGTCCGTGCCCGCCTGACCCCAGCCCAGGTCACTGCCATCGAACTCCAGGCCAATGTGTGGCTTCAGCAACACCAGCTCAAATTCAAGCCAGCCCCCGGCCAACTCAAAGCCAGTTCTAAACCGTGATCCTTCAAAATTGTTCGTCCTCGTGTGCAGCGAGCGTGCTGGGTTCTCCTAATGTCGGAGGCTTCAGCCCAGACCCGCGTTAAAATAACTGCAAGAGGCCTTTGTGCCCACCCTGCGCGACATCCTCGACGAGCGAGTCCGCGAAGCCGATCCTTCCCTCGTGGAACATCTCGGGGACAACCGCGTCCGCTGCTTCTCCTGCGGACACTGCTGCCCCATCCCTGACGGCCAGTCCGGCGTCTGCAAAGTCCGCTACAACCGCGGCGGGAAACTCTATGTTCCCTGGGGATATACCGCCGGCATGCAGTGCGACCCCATCGAGAAGAAACCCTTCTTCCATGCCTATCCCGGAGCTCTCGCCTACAGCTTCGGCATGCTCGGATGCGATCTCCACTGTGGCTATTGCCAGAATTGGGTGACCTCGCAAGCACTTCGCGATCCTCACGCGATCTCGCCCCCTATCAAAGCTTCTCCCGAGAGGATGGTTCAACAGGCGCTCGATCAAGGCGCGAAAGTTATCGTCAGCACTTACAACGAGCCGCTCATCACCAGCGAGTGGGCTGTCGCGGTTTTCAGAGAGGCAAGAGCCGCCGGCCTGAAAACAGGATTTGTCTCCAACGGCAATGGCACGCCCCAGGTTCTTGAATTTTTGCGTCCGTGGATCGATCTGTACAAGATCGACCTTAAGAGTTTCGATGATCGCCACTATCACGAACTCGGCGGCCGCATTGGCCCAATTCTCGACACCATTCGCCGCGTCCACCAGATGGGATGGTGGCTCGAAATCGTGACCCTTTTGATCCCGGGATTCAATGATTCTGACGATGAACTCCGACGACTCACGGAATTCGTCGCGAGCGTTTCGTGCGAAATCCCCTGGCACGTGACCGCTTTCCACACCGATTACAAAATGCAGGGTGAAGGTCAGCGCGATACGACCTCCGACGACCTGCTACGTGCCGCCGAAATCGGACGCCAATCCGGACTGCAATATATCTACGCCGGAAATCTACCCGGAGGGGTCGGACTGGGCGAAGACACTCGCTGCCCGCAATGTTCCGAGACCCTGATCCGCCGATACGGCTATCTCATCGAAGACTACCGCCTGACTCCCGAAGGTCGCTGCCCGCGCTGCGCCCATCAAATCCCGGGCCGCTGGGCTGCCTCGTTTGCCGGACAGATCGCCTCTCATCCTTTCCTCCCGCACAGGCGCTCGCCTTTGTTTACAATCACTCGTCGTTAATTCGCAGCGTCCAAATTCATTCGTGCGAGCATTCAAGCATTTGGGAATCATGCGGAATCGATTGTCACCAGTTCTGACGAGCCTCGTCCTTCTTGCATCGTGCTCGCCGCGCGACTTCCTGACTCGCCGACTGGCCGCTGATCTTCTCGCCGCCTCCGACGGGTTCCAGATTTACCAGCGGTTTACCTTGCACACTGGAATCGTTTCCAGCAAGGATTACCCTTCGCCCGAGTATCTCGTCCTGCAGCATCACGGATGGCTCGTTGCCAATTCCGCGGCTTGTCCGCAGGGCATCGTGCCCGCTCCGTGCTGGAATGTCCTGTTGACTCCATATGGTGTGGAGACCGTCCGAGGCCTCGTCCCCGCGGAGGAAGCATTGAAACAGTCTCTCTCGATTCCAGTGGCCAGGCGCGAACTCATCGGTGTTACCGGCATCAGCAAACGAGGCAACCTTGCCGACGTCGAGTTCTCCTGGAGGTGGACGCCCCTCAACGAATTCGGTTCCGCTCTCTATTCCGGCGATCTGCATTACAAATCGACCGTCGGATTTCGCCAATTCGATGACGGCTGGCGGCTCGCCGAATCCGTCCCCCATCCCGGACAGACGCTCGACGACGCCTTCAAGAACGCTGAGCCTATCCCGTGACCGCCTCAATTTGGGTTCGGTTCAGTGATCGGCTTACGCTCCGCCGCCTCCGCGCGCATGCCATCATCCTCGCTCTCTGCCTCTGGGGAGCGTGCGCCGCCGACTTCGCCACGTCCGGACTCTTCGATCGCGCCGGCAACGTGAAGTTTCAGGATTTCCTCCAGTTCTACATTTCTGCGCGCCTCATCCGCGAAGGCCGCTCCAGCCAGCTTTATGATCAGCAGGTTGCGGATCGCGAGCTTCACGCGATCGTCGGCCCATCTCAAGTTCGCTTGCCGACAGTCTACGGTCCGCAGGTCGGACTGCTGCTTTCTCCTCTGACTCATTTTTCTTTCCTCCGCGCAGCAATTATTTGGACCGCGTTTAGCGTCCTGCTTTATTACATTTGCATCTATGCACTCTGGAAGAGTTGTCCGAATTTGCGTAGTCATTCCCGAATCGTCGCAATCTCCGCCCTCGCTTTTCCGCCCTTCTTTCATTTCTTCGTGCGCGGCCAGCTCTCCGCTCTGATCCTCGCGTGTTTCACCGGCGCGTTTCTTGCATGGCATATCAACCGACCCCTGTTCGCTGGACTCGCCCTCGGCATGGTGGCATTCAAACCGCAATTTCTCGTTGCGATTCCGTTGATCTTGCTCTTCGCTCGCGACTGGGCCGCCTTTTCGGGCCTCGCGCTCTCCGCCGCCGCGCAATTAGGTTTCGCTCGCCTCTATTTCGGCAAGGACGTAATGCAATCCTATTTCGATACGATCCATCACCCGCAACGTTGGATGAGCATCTCAGAGCTTGCCCTCGCTCCCATCCAGATGCACTCTCTGCGTTCCTTCTGGACTCTGCTGATTCCGTGGTCCGCGCCTGCATTCGCTTTGTATTTCCTTAGCTCCCTGATCGTTCTGGTCTCTGTCATCGCGATTTGGAAATCTCCATCTCCACTCGCCCTGCGATTTTCCGCGCTCCTGCTCGCGGATGCCTTAATCAACCCGCACCTCTTCATCTACGACTTGCTTGCCCTCGCTCCCGTTTTCCTGCTGCTGACCGAGCACATCGCCTCGCACGCGAAGACAGAAAATACCGCCCAGCTTCGCGTACTGCTCTATCTCGCGTTCCTCTTGCCGCTTTTCTTTCCTCTCGCGCGATTTACGCACATCCAGCTTTCCGTTGTTGTTTTTGTTTTGCTTCTGTGGACCCTGTATCGCAATCGAAACTGTCCCTCTGCGCTTGCTTCCTGCGATTCGGTCGTTGTATAAACCTTCTTCCTCCGGGAACCCGATATGCCAATCCGAAAATCTGCTGTCCTCCTGATTCTTGCAGGTTGTTCTCTGGTGGTTCTGGCTCAAAGCAAACCGAAGCTCACACTCGACGACTTTTTCAATGTCGTCAGTTTCACCGGCCTCGAAATGTCTCCTGACGGAAGCGCCGTGGTCATCGCCGCCGAGCGGGCCGACTGGGATCAGCAAATTTTCCGCCATGATCTCTGGCTTTACCGTGATGACAGCAAGTCTCTGATCCAGTTGACGCAGTCCGGACACGACTCCGATCCCAAATGGTCTCCCGACGGCCAGTGGATCGCTTTCCTCTCCGGGCGCAAGACCGGAACAGGAAAATCGGATGACTCCGACTCCGATTCCGGTTCCGATTCCACCAGCCAGCTGTATCTGATTTCCCCGCGCGGAGGTGAGGCTTTCGCGATAACTCGCGGAGAGGAAGAGGTCCACGCGTTCGCCTGGTCTGCCGATTCGCAAACGCTGTACTTCGCCACCCGCCAGCCTTGGACGCGAACGCAAAAGGACGACTACAAGCAGCGCTGGAAAGACGTCGTGCAATATCGCACCGCCGAGCGCGGTGACACGATCTTCGCCCTCGGAATCGCCGACGCTCTCGCCCGCCACGCCGCGGGTCCCGCCAAAGTCGAGAAGAAGGAAGGCGAACCCGAGGAGCAGCCGGACGTCACTCCCGGCACTCACGCCATCGCATTTCTGCCCTTGCGCGTCGACAGTCTGCTTACATCTCCCGACGGCGCAAAGCTTGCCATCCTGACCAACGCCATCAATGAGCGCCAGGAAAAGTACGAAGACGTCGAGATCTACCTCGCTGATCTGGCGCACTTGCCCGGCGGCAACACTCTCCTTGAACCCCGTCGGATCACGAAGAATCAGGCCGTCGAAGGGCGCCTACGTTGGGCGAGCGATAACCGTCACATTCTTTTCACCGTCGAAGTCGGAGATGTTACCGGCCCCTACCGCGACCTTCAGCCGCATCTCTACTGGGTCGATACCGACGACGGCAAGGTCGAGCAATGGAACAAAGACTTCGTCGGTTCGATTGAACGTTACGCTGTCGCCGGCGACAAAATCTTGACTTCCGCGCGTTTGGGTACTGAGGTCCAGATGTACGACGCGGCCAGTCCTGCCGACAAACTGCATCGCTTGACGAACTGGCCCGGCACCTTTACCAGCATCGCGGTCACGCCGCGCTCGCCCCGTGTGGCCTTCATCTATTCGTCACTCGGTAAGCCAGAAGAAATTTACCTCGCGGACTCCCCAGACAAACTCGATCAGGCGAAGCCGATCACGACCTTCAACCATGCCCTTGCCGAGAAAGATCTTCCGCAGGGCAAGCCCTACCAGTGGAAAGCGGATGATGGCACCGCCGTCGAAGGCATGCTGATCTATCCTCCGGGAAGGTTTGAGGCCAAGCATCTGCCGATGTTTACTTTCATCCATGGAGGCCCCGCCGATGCCGACGGCAACCACTTCGAGGCCGACTGGTATCAGTGGGCCGCTCTTGCCGCCACCAACGGATGGCTCGTTTTCGAGCCCAACTATCGCGGTTCAACCGGATACGGCGATAAATTCCTCATGCAGATCGTTCCCGTCATCGTGTCTCGTCCGGGGAAAGACATTCTCGAAGGAGTCGACGCACTGGTGAAAGACGATATCGCTGATCCCGATCATCTCACCGTGGGCGGCTACAGCTATGGCGGATACATGACGAACTGGCTCATCACTCAATCCTCGCGTTGGAAGGCGGCTGTAACCGGCGCGGGAGCCGTCGAGCACGTCGGCAACTGGGGCAATGACGATACCACTTACGACGATGCATACTTCCTCGGCGGCCGTCCCTGGGAAGCGCAACAGCGCTACCATGACGAAGCCGCGATCTTTCAGATCGACAAAGTAAAAACGCCGACTCATATGGTCGGCGGAGGATCGGACATTCGCGTCGCGGTACTCGAAGACTATCTGCTGGAGCACGCGCTCTACTCGCTGGGGATTCCCAACGCGCTGCTGATCTTCCCCGGCGAGGGCCACTCGCTCGCGAAAAATCCATGGCACGGAAAAATCAAAGTGCGCGAAGAATTGAAATGGCTCCAGAAATACGGCGGCGTGCCATCTTCAAACCGAACCGATTATGTGGGGACAGCCACCCTCGGGTCCCCACGTTTTGACTCCTTTGCGGCTAGCGTGGGGGACTTTGAGTTCCAGATTTATGTGGGGACAGCCGCCCTCGGCTGTCCGCCTTGTCATCTTGAGGTCCGCGCTTTTTGCGGCCGAGGGATCTCTGCAATTGCGGGCAGTGTCGATGGGAAGGGATGAGTTCAGGCGCGAGTCGAAAAACCGCAAGCCCAAACTGTAGGCTGACGAACTACTTCGTGCTCGCGATCTTTACGTTGCGTGAACTTGCAGCATAGCGAGCGATGCCTTTATACAGCGCTTCGGCAATCGCTTCGCGATAGCCGTCACTTTGCAACTTCTGCTCATCGGTGGGACTTGATACGAATGAAACCTCGGCAAGGATTCCCGGCATTGCGCTTTCGGTCAACACGACGAATCCCGCTTCTTTCACGCCCCGGTCGCGAAGTCCGGGATTCTGTACCGACAGGGTTCCATACAGCGAGCGCTGCACACTCGCTGCCAGTCGCCGCGATTGCTCGATGCGCTCATGCAGGTCGGCTCCAGACAGCGTCGGAGTGACCGCATTTTTCAGCGATCCCGCAACCGAGTGCGCGTCGGCATCTTTGGCCCCCGATTCCTTTGATCCCGGAGCCGAGAAGAAGTTGGTGTAATAGGTCTCTACGCCGCGCGCCGATGGCAAGTCGCTGTAATTCGCGTGGACGGAAACGAACAGGTCCGCCTGCGCCTGGTTGGCGATCTCGGCACGCTCGTCGAGCGGAATGTAA
>Ga0070731_10004941_pt1 | contig 11185 bp, 8 predicted proteins | sample Coa_R1_2_FD_66448 | JGI IMG/M metagenome (GOLD analysis project Ga0070731, IMG submission 66448) | Surface soil microbial communities from Centralia Pennsylvania, which are recovering from an underground coalmine fire - Coalmine... | ecosystem: Environmental > Terrestrial > Soil > Unclassified ... | reverse complement strand
CGACATGGTGCCGCAGTCGCCGTCCACGCAAGTCGTGCGAGCGGGCCCCGTGCCGTTCGTCTCCGGTGAATCGCGCAGCATTCTGGCCACGAGCCGCGAGGCCGACCTGGCCGAGACGCTCACCTGGTCGCGCGGCCGTCAGAGCGTGCAGTTCGGCGGCATCGCCAGTTGGGCGCGATCGTCAGCCGACAACACCGAGTTCGGCACCAACTTCACGTACGGCCAGTTTGTGATGAACCCGCAGTCGATCGCGACGTTCACGGATCTGACGCTGGCCGATGCGCTGATCTATCGCCAGAGCTATAACCTCGGCACCACGAGTTCCGTCCTCGAACAGTGGTTCTTGACGGGATTCGTGCAGGATGCCATCCGCGCGCGCAGCAACCTGACGCTCAGCGCCGGCGTTCGCTACGACCGCCAGACGGCCACGAATGCGACGAAGGATCTCGCGCCGCGCGTCGGACTCAACTGGAGTCCCAATCATGACGGCCGAACCTCGGTTCACGCCGGGTACGGCATTTACTATTCGCCGATCGCGGCCGCCGACCTTGCGACCGCGATGCTCAACGGACCGACCGGCCAGTTCGTCTACACGGCGACGCCGGGTCAGCCGGGATTTCCGACGAGCCTAGGCACGGTGCCCGTGCAGCTCGATCTGACGGCGGCGAACCTGCCGCCGCGCGACGTGACGATTCTGCCGGGCATGCGATCGGTGTACGCGTCGAGCATCGCGGGCTTCGACAAGATTCCGGACTGCGCCGGCGGCACGACGACGACGCTGTGCTATCCGAGCGCGCTGGTCAATCCGGCGAGTCAGGTCGTGTCGGCCGGCATCGAGCGGCAAATCAAGCCGCGGTTGTGGGCCTCGCTCGACTACGTGCATCAGCACACGTCGAACATCGTGCAGCTCGTCGATCTGAACGCGCCGTCGTTTTTCGATCGTACCGCGCCCGGCCAGGTTCGGTCCGCCGCCGACGCCGATGCCACGCGGCCGATCACGCCGGTGCTCGGCGGATTTCGCGCGATCAACGTGATCGAGAACAGCGGCGTGGCGGACTACGACGGATTGACCGCTCGTCTGAGTTTTCGAACGGCGACGAAATTCTCGGCCTCGGTCAGCTACACGCTCTCGAGCGCCACCAACACCGGCGATCCCGACGCGAGCCTGTCGCCGTCGTTTTCAGGCACGGGCGTCGGACCCAACGATGAAAATCGTCTCGGCGAAACGGAGCGCGGCCCGAGCATGTTCGACCAGCGGCACCGCGTGGTGCTGACCGGACAGTTCGAGCTGCCGCGCGATTTCGTGCTCGGCACGTCGACATACATCGCGTCGGGACTGCCGATCAACGCCACCACCGGCATCGACAACAACGGCGACGGCCTGCTCAACGATCGGCCGGTCATCAACGGCCAGGTCGTGGGCCGCAACGCGTTTCGCGGCTCGCCGACGGCGGACGTCTCCGGATTCCTCGAAAAACGCTATAAATTCGGCGGCGGCATGTTCGTGCTGCGCGTCGAAGCCATCAACCTCTTCAATCACGCGAATGTCGTGGGACGCGACGCCATTTACGGCGACTCCACCGCCGCGCTCACCACATTCGGCCAGGCCTCGCCCGGCTTCACCAATCTCACGCCCGGCCGCACGTTCCAGTTCGTCGCCAGGCTCCTGTTCTAATCACCGGCAAAAGACCGGCGCGGTTCACTATCGCGGCCAAGGTCGTGGGCTCCTAAAACGAAAAGAACCCACTACCCCGGGCAACGACCGCTGGTAGTACACGTGACAGCGGCGTAAATTGGCAGGCTCAGCCTGACGGCTGTGGCCTCCATGCCGCTTTCGAAACCCATCCTGCGCGTCACCGGACTGACGAAGCGTTACGGCCGCTTCACGGCGCTCGATGACGTGTCGTTTTCGATCGCGCGGGGTGAAATCGTCGGTCTGATTGGTCCCAACGGCGCCGGCAAGACGACGTTGTTCGCCTGCCTGGCGGGTGTGCTCGCGCGTGAGGCGGGCGAAATCCTTGGTGACGAACGGCCGCTCGCCGCGGGCAATTCCATCCTCTTTTATGTGCCGGACGGCATCGCGCCGTGGCCGGCGCAGACCGTGCGATGGGGACTGGATTTTGCGCAGGGATTCTTTGGCGCGGCGGCGCGCCAGACGCGCGACGAGATCGTCAAGTCGCTCGGCCTGTCGAGCCTGCTCGATCAGCGCATCGGGACGTTGTCAAAGGGCCAGCGCAAGCGCGCGCTCCTCGCCATTGGACTGCTGACGCCGCATCCGGTGCTGGTCATCGACGAGCCGTTCGAAGGGCTCGATCTGCGGCAGACCCGCGACATGGCGGCGGCGCTGCGCCTGCACGCAACGAAAGATCGCACGCTGCTGCTCTCGATTCACCAGATCGCCGACGCGGCGCGCGTCTGCGATCGATTCGTGCTCTTGTCGGGTGGACGCGTCCGCGGCGACGGAACCGTCGACGAGCTGGCCGCACTGGCGGCGGCGCGGCACCCGATGCTCGGAGCCGGTGCGTCGCTCGAGGAGACCTTTCTTGCGCTCACCTAGAGGCGCGTGGCGATGGCTCCTGCGCAAGGAGTGGCGCGAGCTGATGACGTCGCGATCGTGGTGGATTCTGCTCGCCCTCACCGGACCGCTCGTCGGCATGTCGTTCATCTCGGCGGTCAACACGTACGCGGAAGTCAGCGGCGGCGCCGGCACCGGCTGCGGCGCCGTCTGCGATCCGCTGATTGGCATCTGGGCGCCGACGTTCGGCGCCTATGAGCTGATCGCGGTGTTTCTGCTGCCATTCGTGGCGATTCGCCTGGTCTCCGGGGATCGGCAGAGCGGCGCGCTGCTGCTCGAGCTGCAGCAGCCCATCCCGGCCATCGCGCGGATGGCGACGAAAGGCCTGGTGCTGATCGCGGGCTGTCTCATCGCCGGCAGCGCCGCACTGGTCGCGATCCTGCTCTGGAAGATGTACGGCGGCGCCGTCAACCTCCTCGAGATCGCCGTCGTCTCTCTCGGACACCTTCTCAACGCGGGCATCACGATCGCGATCGCCATGGCCGCCGCGTCGATGGCCGAGCATCCTTCTACCGCGGCGATCGCGACACTCGGCGTCACGGTCGGCACCTGGATCGTCGATTTCGTCGCCGCGATCCACGGCGGGTTCTGGCAGCGCGTCGCCGACGTCACGCCGACGGCGCTGGTCGACCGTTTTCAGCACGGCTTGATCGAAGTCAACGTGACGCTGGTCGCCCTCACGGTCATTGTCGCCGGACTGGTCTGGGGCGCGGTGTGGCTGCGGCTGGGCACACCCGTGCGCCGCCGAGCGCTCGAGTCGGTGGCGGTCTGTGGCGCCGCGTCGATCGTCCTGCTCGCAGTGATCCACATTCGCGGCAGCGCGGACGCGTCCGAGGCTCGGCTGAATTCTTTCCCCGAGCCGGTCGAAGCGGCCCTTGCCGGCATCACGGCGCCGGTCGCGATCGACGTGCATCTGGCGCCGACCGATCCGCGCCGCCTGGAGCTCGATCGGGTCGCGCTGGCCAAACTGCGGCGCGTGATGCCCGGCGCGGTCATCACCTACACCGCGCGGTCGTCGAGCGGCCTCTATGAGTCGGCGGACCCAGGCTACGGCGAAATTCATTATCGGATCGGCGACAAGGAAACTATCGGCCGCGCTGTGACCGAAGAAGCCGTCATCGAGGCGATTCTGGGACTCGCGGCCGTCGCCCCATCGCAGGAGCAGGAAGCGGAATTCGCCGGCCATCCCCTCGTCGCTCGTGCGGTGGGAGCGCCTGCGGTGTTTTACGTGGCGTGGCCCGCGGGGGCCGCGCTGATTGGATTTCTGGTGTCGACACGGAGGTCATCATGACGATTCGCGCGGCGGGCATGTCGGTAGCACTCACGGTGGCGATGGCCGGATTGGCCCTCTCACCGCTGGGCGCACAATCGGTCAGAGTCGACCTGAGCAAAGAGGTGGTCGGCAAGGCGCCGAAAATCTTCGAGCCGATGATGGGCACGTGGATCGTCGCGCAGGACGGTCCCGACAAAGTCATCAAGGTCGACGGATCGCAGTACGCGGCGAGCAAGAGCACGCCGGAGCGGCTCATCATCGAGAACTCGCGCAAGCTCTACGGCACGTCGAACGAAGAGCTGATGGACAACGCCAAGCAGTTCACCAACTATCCGGTCGCGGTGCTGACGACGGTCGACAATTTCACGAACGGCACGATCAGCGTGAAGTTCAAGACGATCGCCGGCGAAGCCGACCGCGCGTCCGGCATTCTGTTCAACGTCAAACCGAACGGCGACTGGCTCTGCGCCCGCTACAACGACACCGAGCACAACTTCGTGATGTGGGAGTTCCACAACGGCATCCGCCGGCCGCTCAACCATCACGGCGACGGACAACTGCTGACCGCCGCCGGCGATCGAGAGAAGTGGCACGAGCTGAAAATCGCCGTGAACGGCGCCGTGGTCACCGCATTCCTCGACGGCGCCCAGCAGTGGGATTACACGCTGGACGCGCCGCCCGGACCGCAACGCCGCGGGGCGCCTCCGAACCCGGACCTGATCGCCGCCAACAACCCCGTGCTGCAGCCGCCGGTCAAGGGAAAGATCGGTTTGTGGACGAAGACCGACAGCACGAGCGAATTCAAAGACTACGTCGTCACGCCCGCGAAGTGACGACATGCGCGTCGGAATGAGGCGGGGCCTGGCCCCGATTGCCGTAAGGCGGGCCTGGCCCCTGGCCGGCTCGAAGCTGAGAGTTGAAAGCAAGCTGAAGGAGCTATGAGCATGCGTCTGTTTCGTCTGTCTGCGATTCTTGCCCTCGCCTTATCCCTGGCTGCGCCGGCCTTTGCGCAATCCACCAATACGTCGACGCTCATCGTGACCGTGCTCGATCAAAACGGCGGCGCGCAGAAGGGCGCCAAGGTGTCGGTCACCAACACGGCGACTGGCGCGACGCGTGAACAGGTCTCCAGCGATGATGGCACCGCGACGTTCGCGGCGCTGCCGCTCACGGGCACCTACAAGGTCGCCGTCGACAAGACGGGATTCAATCCCGAAGAAGTCAAAGACATCGCGCTGCGGGGCGGCGAGACTGCCGCGGTGAAAGTGAAGCTCACCGTCTCAGGCGGCCAGGCCAACGTGACGGTGTACGGCACAACTCAAGGCGTGCGCGACGACCCACAAAGCGGCCAGCGCCTCGAGAGCAAGCAAGTCGACGAAATCCCGATTCTCGGCCGCAAGGTGACAACCTTGCCGATGTTCAACTCGGCGTTTCGCTCCGGCAAGGGCATCGGCGACTTGTTCGTCAATGCGACCTATTTCGTCACGGGCAGCGGCAGCCGGCGCACGACCACGTTCATGCTCGACGGCGCGACCGACGACGAAGGATGGGGACGCCAGACGGCGCTGATTACCGTGCCGATCGGCGCGGTCGAAGAAGCGAACGTCCTGACCAACGCGTTCAGCGCGGAATATGGCTTTACCGCCGGACCCGCTGTCAACATCGTCACCAAATCCGGCACAAATCAGTTTCACGGCGAAGGCCTGTTCATGGCGCGCCCCGGTCAGTGGCAGGAGCGCAAGTTTTCGACCGCCGGGTTCTGTCCGCCGGCGATCTCGACGTGCACGCTGCCAACGACATCGAACCTCATCGGCATCAGCGCCGTGGACGTGCCAGACAAACTGAATCAAGTCTCGGGTTCGTTCGGCGGCCCGATCGTCAAAGACAAGACGTTCTTCTTCGCGAGCGCGGACTACACGATGCAGGATCGGACGACAGCGTTGTCGAGCACGCTGCCGGCATTCGTCCTGCAGAACGGCAGCCTCACCTACACCGGTCTGTATCGCCAGCGGCTGGGCGACTTCCGCCTGGATCAGAAGATCGGGCTGGATCAGACGCTGACGATTCGCGTCAACTTCGATCATTTCTACGACACGAATCCGCAGGACGCGGTGATCGGCACGACGGCCCCGACGGCCGCGCGCATCTACACGCGCGGGGGCTGGTCGACTCAGGTGAATCACACGTCGATCCTGAGCGCGAACCTGATCAACGAGGCGCGCGCGGTCTACACCGACGGCGATCCCGTCACCGAATGGGGCGCGATTCAGTCAGGGACGATCTATCAGCGCACGGCCGGCAACGCGCAGTTCAAGGTGGGCGCGAACCAGGTATCCGATCTGTACAGCCGGCAGGCCACCGTCTCGGACACGCTGTCGTGGCTGCACGGCAAGCACGACGTGAGGTTTGGCGGCAGCCTCGCGCGGCACATGACGGGCGGCACCGGCACCGAGCCCGGACAAGCGCAGTTGGGCACGTTCACCTTCTGCGGCTCGGGTGCGTCCTGTCCCGATGCCACGCTGCCATTCCAACAGCTCACGCTGGCTGATGTCACGTCGTACTCGCAGCCCATTACCTTCGGCGCGCCCTTTCCGTACACGCTCAATCAGTGGCTGGGCGCGGCGTTCGTGCAAGACAGCTATCGGGTGCGCACCGATCTCACGCTCGATCTCGGCCTGCGGTACGATCGGCAGTCGCTGACGCAGTCGACGAAGGATTTCGCGCCGCGCGTCGGATTCGGCTGGCATCCGGGCGGCAACCCGAAGCTCGCGTTTCGGGGCGGCTACGGCATTTACTACACACAGATTCAATCGAACGTGATCGCCGGGTACTTGCAGAGCGGCCTCGACGGCGCCACGACGTACACCGCCGCGCCAGGCCAGCCGGGCTTTCCAACCTGCCTCGGCATCAACGGCGACACCGGCTGCACGCTGCCGATCTCGTTCGGCACGGCGACCTCATCGACCGCCCCGGCGCGCAACATCACGATCATCGCGGGCAAGCGCGCGTTCTACACGCAGCAATTCCAGCAGTTCGGCCTGGACTTCAGCAAAGTGCCGAACTATCCGGACCAGCTGAAGAGTCCGCGCAGTCAGGACGCCTCGATCGGCGTCGAGCGCGAACTGGCGAAGGGATTCTTCGTGTCGGCCGACTACGTCTATCAATACTGGGACAATCTCGTTCGCACGGTCGACCTCAACGCGCCCACGCCGTTCGATCGCACGCAGCCCGGTCAGGTCCGGAGCGTCGCGGCGGCCGATGCCACGCGCCCCATCACGCCCGTGACCGGCGGCGTGAAGCAGATCAACACGATCATGAATCTCGGCTACGCCTACTACAACGGGTTGACCGCGCTTGTCAGCTATCGCGGCAGCACGAAGTACTACGCCTCGGTCAGCTACACGTTGTCGAGCGCCATGAATACGAGCGAGCCTGACGGCAACGGCATCTCGCCCAACCAGCCCAACATCGTCGATCAGGGCAACCAGGAGCTCGGCCCCAGCTTGCTCGACCAGCGGCATCGCGCGGTGATCACCTTCACGTATCAGTTGCCGCGCGACATCACGGTCGGCACGGTGACGCAGTTGGCGTCGGGCCGTCCGATCAATGCCATCACGGGCGTCGACAACGACGGCGACGGATCGGCCACCGACGACCGCCCCGTCATCAACGGCGTCGTCGTCGGCAAGTCGGCATTCCGTGGCACCGGGACACAGGACGTGTCGGTGTTCATCGAGGGACGCATCAAGCACGGCAAGCAGACGATCGTGCTGCGCGCCGAGGGATTCAATCTCTTCAACCATGCCAACCTCTTGGGTCGCGGCAACACGACGTACGGCGACACGGGCACGGCGTCCCCGAGTTTCGGCCAGTTCACGACGACGCTGAATACCGTCGTCCCGGCCAACGGCTCGACGCTGGCCCAGACGCTCGCCATCCCGGCGTTCGCCAACATCGATCCGCCAAGAATGGTGCAGTTGGTGATACGGGTACAGTTTTAAGAGCACACGCAGAGATCAACTTAGAACTGAGAACTCTGAACTCAGAACGGTTGAACGCGCTGGCGCTGGCCAACTTTTGCCGACTAGTTGGCAAGAATCGGACTCCGCCGTTCCAAGTTCATAGTTCCCAGTTCTAAGTTGACGTATATTCGCAGCTAATGTCCGTCCGCACAGCCGTCGTGGCCATTCGGCGCGTCGGCGCGGGTGCATCGACGGTCGATCACGATCTCGTCGCGGCCGAGGCGCCGGTGGCGATTGAGGTGACCCGGGCGGAGCGAACCGAACCTCGATCGCTCGGCGTGCTCATGCGCACACCGGGTGAGGACGACGATCTGGTTCGGGGCTGGCTCTTCACCGAGCGAATCATCGCAGCGGATTCGGATATTCACTCGCTGACACTACGCGAAGCTCCGCCCGACGATCCGAACGCGTCCGGCGATCGCATCACCGTCACCCTCGCACCTCATATCGATCTCGACCGTCTCGTCGAGAATCGCGCGCTCACGCCGTCGAGCGCGTGCGGCCTCTGCGGGCGGCTCGAAGTGGAGCGCGTCGATCAACTCCGGATGGCCGGATCTGCCGGTGGCGCCGATGTCGTCTTCTCGCCCGGCGTCATCTCCTCTGTGCCGAGGACGCTGCGCGAGGCCCAGGCGGTGTTTGCCGAGACGGGCGGTCTGCACGCGGCCGGCCTGTTCGATTCGGCCGGCCGGTTATTACTGGTGCGCGAGGACATTGGCCGGCACAATGCTGTGGACAAGTTGGTCGGCGCCGCGCTCTCGGCCCACCGGTTGCCCGCAACCGCGTGTCTGCTCGCGGTGAGTGGCCGAATCGCCTTTGAGATCGTCCAGAAGGCGGTCGCCGCCGGCGTCGTGGCGGTCGTGGCCGTGGGCGCCCCGTCGAGTCTTGCCGTCGAAGCGGCTCGCGCCACCGGACTGACCCTCGTTGGATTCGCCCGCGATGGCCGATTCAACGTCTATGCCGGTCACGATCGGATTGCCTCTCCGGGATCGTCGCCGACGGCGCCGTTACGATAAAATCATCCCGCCCATGCCTTCCTGGTTCAGCCGACTCAACGATCCAGCCCCGAATTCCAGCCGCTTCGGGCCCCTCGAATGGAAAGTACTCGAGAGCCTCTGGCAGTTGGGAGGCAACGCGTCCGTCCGGGATCTGCAGCCGCAGTTTCAGGACATCGCGTATACGACGCTGATGACCACGCTCGATCGGCTGCACCGCAAAGGAGTGCTGACGCGCACAAAACAGGGCCGTGCGTTCTTCTACTCGCCGCGTCTCACCCGCCCCGAATTCGAGTCGGCGCGCGCGGCCAACGCCCTGAGCGTCGCGCTCAACGGCGACGACGCGGCGCTGGTCCCGCTCCTGTCATTTTTCGTAGAGGCCGTGAGCAACCGGGATCACGACCTGCTCGACGAACTTGAAGCGCTCGTCCGGGCCCGGCGGGCGGAGATCGATCTCAAGCGAAGCTAGGAGCCATGTCGTTCGACGCACGGCTGCTCGTCATCTCGCTGGCGACCTTCGTCGTCGCGGGCACGGCTGCGTCCACGGTCGTGCCGTGGCTCTTCCGGCGGATGCGCTTCGTCTCGCCGCAGGCGCGCGCGATTGCGCTCTTCCGTCTGCGCCTGTTGCCCGTCTCAGCCGCGCTGGTCGCGACCGCGCAGGGCGTCGTGTCATTTGTGGTGTTCGAGCCGCGCAGTCAGGATGAAGTCTTCGGACGCGTCCTCGTCGGATTGGCCACGGTCGGCGCGCTGTTGCTGGTGATTGGGACGGCACGCCTCGGGCGCGCGGCGCTCTCGACCGGCGCGGCGCTGCGACGCTGGTTGATCGGTTCCGAGTCCATTAGCTTCGACGGCTGTCCGATTCCCGCGCGCATCATCGATAGCGAGTTTCCCGTCGTCGCCGTCGTCGGACTGATCCGTCCGCGGCTCGTCATCGCGCGAATCGTGCTCGACGCGTGTCCGCCCGACGAGATCCGTGCGATTCTGGCGCACGAGATGCGCCATGCCGCGCGGCGCGACAACCTGCGGCGCGCCGTGCTGACCTGGCTGCCCGACGTGCTGTCGCTGCTGCCGGCGGGGCGGCGCCTGATCGCGACATGGCACGACGCGGCCGAAGCGGTCGCCGACGACGCATCGACCGATCTTGGTCCGGCCGGGCGCGTGAGTCTGGCGTCGGCGCTGTTGCGCGTGGCGCGGATCGCGCCGGGGGTCACGATGACCGCGCTTCCGGCGAGCGCGCTGTATCGCGGCGAGGATCTCGGCGCGCGCGTTCGGCGCTTGCTCAATCCACCGGCTCCGGCCGAGCGTGCCGGACTGGTGGGCTGGCGAAGAGCGGCCATGACCGGCGGACTGATTCTGAGCGGCGGTCTGGCGCTGCACGCGGTCCATGAACTGGTCGAGGCCGTCGTCGGTTTTCTGCCCTAAGGTCAGTCCGCACGCGTGCCGCTCTGGCGCCTCTTCAAGAAATCGACCGGCTCGCCACATGCCGCCTGGTGGCGCGACGCCGACGCGGCCGCCGAGGCGCTCGACGCCCACACCGTCGCGCGGCTGCGCGCGGCGGATGCGGCGCCGGCGCCCGATGTCGATGCCGAGCGCCGCGACGAAATGCTCGAAGGACTCGAACAGCTGCTGCGCGCCGCCGGCGCGCCGGATCTGCCGGTGATCGGGACGCGCCATCGCGTGATCGGCGACGAGACCTGTCACTTCATCGCGCCCGTCACGATCGCGGATTCGCCGGTGGCCGGCAAATTGTTTTTCACGCCGACCCGCGTGGTCTTTGCGGCGGCCGGCGTCAAGGCCTGGCCGTGGCACCGCGTGCGCGAAGTCGTGCGCACCGATCGGGATCTGATCATCACGGTGACCGGCTCGGGCGATGCGCTGCACGTGCGCTGCAACGGGTACGGCGACGCGTTGCTGGCCCGATACTTCGCCTCGAAACTGCTGGCCGGAAAAGTCTGAGCTGATGCCTGTCGAACTTGGATCGGACGTGCTGTTCTCGAAGGGCCTTCTCCGCGGAAGGACGATTGGACTCGTCTCGAATCCGGCGTCGATCGACGCCGATTTCCGGCATGCCGTCGAACGCGCCGGTGCCGGCGGCGTGAGGGTGGGCGCGCTGTTCGGTCCTCAGCACGGCTTTCGATCCGACCTTCAGGAAAACATGATCGAGTCGCCGCACGCCGAAGACCGGCGGCGGCGCGTGCCGGTGTACTCGCTGTACAGCGACACGCGAGAGCCGACCGACGCCATGCTCGAAGGCCTCGACGCGCTCGTCGTCGATCTGCAGGACGTCGGCACGCGCATCTACACGTACATCTACACGATGGCC
>Ga0070731_10004938_pt1 | contig 11189 bp, 7 predicted proteins | sample Coa_R1_2_FD_66448 | JGI IMG/M metagenome (GOLD analysis project Ga0070731, IMG submission 66448) | Surface soil microbial communities from Centralia Pennsylvania, which are recovering from an underground coalmine fire - Coalmine... | ecosystem: Environmental > Terrestrial > Soil > Unclassified ... | reverse complement strand
ATGAGCTACATCCTCGGCGCCGGCGGCTTCAGCTCGCGCCTGATGCAGCGGGTCCGGTCGCAGGAGGGTCTGGCGTACGACGTCCGCAGCGACCTGCGTCCGGGGCTGGTCTACCCCTTCCCGTTTAAGATCGTCTACCAGTCCAAGAGCGAATCCTGCGCCTATGCCGGGAGCCTCTGCCTCGAGGAGATCGAGCGGATCCGCAAGGAGGGAGTCGGCTCCGAGGAGCTGAAGGCGGCCCAGCAGTTCTATCTCGACGCGTTCCCCGGACTCTTTTTCTCGACGAAGATGCAGACCGCGAGTACCTACGCGTCGGCGGAGTTGCTGGGATTCCCGAAGGACTACTATCTCACCTACCGAGAGAAGATCGCCAAGCTGACGCCGGAGGACATCCGCCGGGTGGCCCAGGAGCACCTGCATCCCGAGAAGTTCTCCTGGGTGGTGGTCGGCAACATCGCGGCCATCCAGGCGGGCGACGGCACGCACCCCGTCAAGCTGGCGGATCTCGGTACCGTCATCCCGGTGCCGCTGGCCGATCCCTTTACGCTGGAGAGACCGAAATGACCCCCGAGGCGCAGCCCGAGAAAGTCGCCAACACCACCGGCCGCCGCACCAAGAGCGACTATCACAAGGGAATGGATACCGCGGCGCTGGCGCAGTCCATCTCCAACCATCTGAAATACACGCTGGCGAAGCACCCGGAGGGGGCGACCCTCCATGACCAGTACTGGAGCGCCGCCTGCGCGATCCGGGACCGTCTGGTGGACCGCTGGATCACGACCCAGAAGACCTACCACGACCGCGATTCGAAGCGGGCCTATTATCTGTCGATGGAATACCTGCCGGGCCGCTCGCTCCGGAACAGCATCATCAATCTGGACCTGGCGGAGTCGTTCACCGAGGCGATGAAGCAGCTGGGCTTCTCGGCGACGGAACTCTTCGAGGTGGAGCCGGACGCGGGCTTGGGCAACGGCGGCCTGGGCCGGCTGGCCTCGTGCCTGCTCGATTCGCTCGCCACCCTGCAGGTGCCCGCGATGGGCTACGGCCTCCGCTACGAATTCGGCATGTTCCGCCAGTCGATCCACAACGGAGCTCAGGTGGAGGATCCCGACTACTGGCTGCGTCTGGGGACGCCGTGGGAGATCAACCGCCCCGAAGCGACCTTCCCCATCAAGATGTTCGGCAACGTCACCTGGGGGGCGTTCCCGGACGGCCGCCCCCGGCGGGAGTGGACGAACACCCAGGAACTCTGGGCGGTCCCGGCCGACGTCCCCGTCCCCGGCTACGGCAACAATACCGTCAACATCCTCCGTCTCTGGCAGGCGCACGGCACCGACCTGTTCGACCTGGAATACTTCAACTCCGGCGACTACATCCGCTCCATCGACCACGCGATGTACAGCGAGAACATCACGCGCGTGCTGTATCCCAACGACAAGGTTGCCGTCGGCCAGGAGCTCCGTTTGCGACAGGAGTACTTCCTCGCCAGCGCCTCTCTCCAGGACATCATTCGCCGCTACCGGCGGAACCATTCCACCTTCGACGCGCTGCCCGACAAGGTGGCGATCCAGATCAACGACACCCATCCGGCCGTCGCGGTCGCCGAGCTGATGCGGCTTCTGATCGACGTCGAAGGTCTCGACTGGGAGAAAGCCTGGGCGATCACCCAGGGCGTCTTCGGCTACACGAACCACACGCTGATGCCCGAAGCCCTGGAAAAGTGGTCGGTCGAGCTCTTCGGCCGCGTGCTGCCGCGACATCTGGAGATCGTCTACGAAATCAACTTCCGCTTCCTCCAGACGGTCGTCGCCAAGTATCCCGGGGACGTGGACCGCATGCGGCGCATGTCGATCATCGAGGAAGGCCGGGACAAGTGGGTGCGAATGGCCCATCTGGCCGTGGTGGGCAGCCACTCGGTGAACGGAGTGTCGGCGCTGCACGGCCGCCTGCTCCGGGAGCGGCTGTTCGCCGACTTCGACCAGATGTACCCGGGCCGCTTCAATTCCAAGACGAACGGCATCACGCCCCGACGCTGGCTCCTGTCCTGCAATCCCGGCCTCGCGAGCCTCATCGCCCAGCGCATCGGCACCGAGTGGCCCGCGAACCTGGATCAGCTCCGAAGGCTGGCTCCCCTGGCGGAGGACTCCGTCTTTCGCGCGTCCTGGCGCGCCGTCAAGCTCCGCAACAAGGAGCGCCTGGCGGCTCTGATCCTGCAGATGACCGGCGTCCGCGTGGCTCCGGACGCCATGATGGATGTCCAGGTCAAGCGCATGCACGAGTACAAACGCCAGCTGCTGAACCTGCTCCGGGTGATCGACCTGTACCGGCGCATGAAGGAGCCGGGCGGGGAGGCGCTGCCGCCGCGAACCATCGTGTTCGGAGGCAAGGCGGCCCCGGGATACGAGATGGCCAAGCTCATCATCCGGATGATCAACGGCGTGGCCGAGGTCGTGAACAAGGATGCCGCGCTCGAGGGACGGCTCCGCGTCATCTTCCTCGAGAATTACGGCGTTTCGCTCGCCGAGGTGATCATCCCCGCCGCGGACCTCTCCGAGCAGATCTCGACCGCGGGCATGGAGGCGTCGGGCACCGGCAACATGAAATTCGGCCTCAACGGGGCGCTCACGATCGGCACCCTCGACGGGGCCAACATCGAGATGAAGGAAGAGGTCGGCGACGACAACATCTTCATCTTCGGCCTCACCGCGGAGGACGTGGCCCTCGTCCGCGATCACGGGTACGACCCGATGCGCGAAGTCCAGGCCAATCCGGCGCTCGGGCAGGTGCTCAAGATGGTCGGCGACGGGATGTTCAGCCCCGCCGACCGGAGCCTGTTCCAGCCCATCGTGGACTCCCTGACGGGCCGGGACTGGTTTCTCGTGCTCAAGGACTTCGCGTCCTATGTCGCCTGCCAGGAACGCGTCGGCCAGCTCTGGCGGGACCCCGAGGGATGGAGCCGGAAGTCGATCCTCAATTCCGCCGGCATGGGCAAATTCTCCAGCGACCGCTGCGCCATGGAGTACGTGAAGGAGATCTGGAACGTGGTCCCCACCCCGATCACGATCAGCTGACACGGGTCGGGTCCGTTCCCAGTGGATTTCATCGAAAGGGAACTCCATAATAATCCCATGATGATGCTGCTCCTGGCCCTCCTGCTCCCCTCGCCGGCCCCCCAGGACACCCGCACCGTGGCGCGAACCGAGAAATCCGAGTACAACGCGGCGTTGGTCAAGTACAAGGAAGCCGAGGCGCTCATCGAGTCGGATCCCGTGGGGGCGATCGACCGGCTCACCGAACTCCTGTCGAACTCGAAGCTGCGGTTCATCGAGTGTGTTCTGCGGATCGAGCAACGCCCGGCCGAATACAGCGATCCTTCTCCGTTCTTTCCATATCAGTCGCGGGGAACGGCCCGCGTCAACCAGTCCAAGAGGCTCAGCGGGGACGCCGCCCGGAAGCTGATGTCCGCCGCGATCGAGGACTACGCCGAGTCGGTGAAACGGAATGTCCCGTCGAGCGGCGACCTGCTCAAGGCCGCGCAGGCCCGGCTGGTGAAGCTGAACGCGGACGAGACCAATCCCTCGCAGCCCGTCAAGGTGGATCCCGTCGTCAAGTTCCGCGAAGCGTGGGATCCGGTCGTGCGGGACGGCCGCTACAAGACCGCCCGCGCCATGATCGACAAAGATGGGCAGGAGTTGACCGAGGACCAGCGCAAAGCGTTCGTCACCAGCCTGGAACAGCAATGCCGCGACTTCCTGGTCAAAGAGGTCGCGGACTTCCGTCCCCGCTTCGTCGGGGCCATGAACCTCGGGCTCGAACAGAAGACGTCGGAGGAGTTCGATCTGACGTTCGCCTTGCCCGCCCCCACGGAGCTGCTGGTCTCCAATCCGGCGATCGAGTGGGCCCGCCTCTATCTGCCCGCGTTCCGCGACGTGCAGTCCCAGAAAGCCCCGGTGCAGTCGCTGGCCGCGGCCGCGGTCGCTTCCGCCCCCCTGGAGGAGCGGGTCGAAAATCCATGGTTCAAAGCCGTGGAAGGCTCCATCTTCCTGGGCCTTCGGTCCGCTATCGGCGCCGACGTCGAGCGCGCCCGGGATGCCGGCAGGGCGGACCGGGACAAGGCCCGAACCCAGGCGGACGGGGAGATGGCGGTGTGGAAGGGGATGATCTCCAAGCTGGACCCGAAGTTCGTCGAGCGCCACCGGTTCCTGGCCGATCACGAACGCCAGCTGACTCGGCTCTTCGACGGCTTCCCAACCGAGCTCGTGGATCTCGAGAAGATCGAACCGGCCGTGGATGCGGCCTTTGGAGCGGAATCGCCGGACGGCGAGCTGTCCAAGCTCGAGGAAACCCTGGTCGGACTCGAGACGCGCCCCAACCTTTCGCGCGAGTCGCGCCAGCGCCTCTATACCGCGCGGGTGACCGTGGTGGCCCTCCGGGGCCTCCTCAGCGGCAAGTCCGAGGAGTCGGTGGCGGGCGACCTGTCGGCCTACCGCCAGAAGCTTCGCGATGCGGGAGGTCCGGGAGAGGTGAAGAAGTACGGTCCGCGCGTGGAGAAAGTGTTCGCCGCGCTACGGTAGCTCCGCCACTCGAAGCTTGGCATCCTGGAAGCGGCCCGAAATCTGGTACCCTTTGCCGTCCTTCAGCTGTTTCTCTGGGATCGTCACGACCTTTTTGCCCAGCTGGGGATGGGACAGCTCGATTTCGAAATCGCCGATCTCCAGGCCGCCTAAAAGGAGCGGGGTGACTCGCTGGGAGATGGGGACGTCCTTCCCGTTGCGCGTCACTTTCGTCACTTCAGCGTACGGTCCGATGAAGATCTTCAGCGTGAAGCTGCCCTTATAGTTCGCGATCCGCGCGGCCTCCGCCCGGGATTTCCCGACGGAGTCGACCTGTCGCTTGAGGAAATCCACTCCCTTGGCCGCGCCCTGAATCATGTCAAACCAGGCCACCATGCGCGCCGCCGCCCCGCGCTTCTCCTCCCCGCCGCCGGCCACCACGCGGCTCAGCGTCGTCTCCGCCTTGGTGATCTGCCGGTCGAACCAGTCGTAGACGTCGGGCTGCCGGAGCGGAGCGTCGGTCTTCAGGGTCAGGAGCTGCTTGTTCACGCGATCGACCAGGCCTCCGTCGCCCGCCTTCCAGTCGTCGTAGTCGAGCGATTCCGTCAGCTTGATCCAGGCGGTGTACCATTCGGCCGCCTTTTTCCCCGAGGTGTCCTCGACGGGAGGGGTGGTGACGACGACCGGCGGCGGAGGCGGGGGAGGGGTGCTGATGACGACTTCCGGCTGCTTTCGGGTCGCCAGGAAGGCGATGACGCCGCCCGCCACCAGGACGATCACGCCCACGATCAGCGGCCAGACATTCCGCTTGACGCTCTTCGCGGCCATCTTGAGCGAGCTCGGACCCTTGGCCTCGATTTCCTGGTTGGACAGGTAGCGTTTCAGGTCATCGGCCAGGGCCTGCGACGACGCGTAGCGGTCCGATTTCTCCTTGGCCATCGCCTTGAGGACGATCTTCTCGACCTCGTCGGCCATCTCGGGGACGTGGCTCTTGAGCGGAGGCGGCTCGTCCTTGCAGACCTTCATCAGGATCTCCATCGGAGTCTGTCCGGTGAAGGGCTGCTTCTTGCAGAGCACCGCATACATCGTCGCGCCGAGGGAGTACACGTCGCTCTGCGCGTCGATCTTGTCGAGCTGTCCCTGGGCCTGCTCGGGAGGCATGTAGGCGGGAGTGCCCATGACCGCCCCGGAAACGGAGAGCGAGCTCTCCCCCTGGATCGCCTTGGCCAGGCCGAAGTCCATGATGTAGGGCCACTTGTCCGACGTCAGCATGATGTTCGCGGGCTTCAGGTCGCGGTGCACGACCCCGGCCTTGTGCGCCGCTTCGAGTCCCTGCGCGACCTTCATGAACAGGTCGAGGACCTCCTGGACGGGAAGGGCGGTGGCGGAGGCCATCGTCTGGCCGTCGATGTACTCCATCACCAGGTAGTGACGGGTCTGGTCGCCGGCCTGGGAGGCCGGGGCTTCGCCGACCTCGTAGATCGGGGCGATGTTCGGATGGCGCAGACGGGCGGCCAGCTTGGCCTCACGCTGGAAGCGGGCGACGTCCTCTTCCTCCGAGACCAAAAGGAACTTGATGGCGACCCAGCGGGTCAGCTTCCGGTCCCAGGCCTTCCAGACGGCGCCCATGCCGCCCTTTCCGATCTGCTTGACCAGGATGTAGGAGCCGAGCTGCTTGGAGGGGTCGTCGACAAAGGGCAGCGCGTCTGCGGGGATGTCGTCCAGGCGCGATCTGGCCGACGAGTTGCCCTTCTTCAGCGAGCCCCCCGCCGACTTGGAATCCGACTTGGGCTGCTGGCTGGAGTCGGATTTGATCGTCTGTTCCACCCCCGACGGATTGCTCGTGGGAGGGACGGAGGAAGGGGGTTTACTGGTGACGTCGACGTTGCCCTTGTCCTCATCCGGGCCGGGCATTTTGATGGTCTCGGACATCGTTGCAGATTATATCCCGGCCCAAGTTGGGGTCGCAAGTGCTAACCCAGGAGAAGCGCCCCGGGGCGCCCGCCTTCGGGGATGCACCGGGACGGTCTCCAAGGACCGGGAGCTCCCCGGAAGGGCGCAGGAGAGGCATTCCCGAGGTCGACGGGGACCGGTCGCGGCGGCGGTCCCCGTCCGGCGACCGGCCAGGGCCCAGGGTGCCCGCGGAGGCCTGGCCGGGGAGCCGGCCGACCGGCCCGGTCGAGCACGGCCCCCGAAGAGGGCGGCGGAAAAAGGAAATGCGCCGCAAGCGGGAGGGCTATAGTCACCCTAGTCATGGATGACAGGACCCTCGTTGACGCGGCCCGGAACGGGGACCGCCAGGCCTTCGATCGGCTGGTCGGCCTCTATGCGAGGGCGGTGATCGCGCGGCAATTCGCCTGGACGAAGAACCTGGCGGCAGCCGAGGACCTGGCTCAGGAAACCTTCCTCCGGGCTTGGCAGGGTCTGGGTCGCCTGAAGGATCCCCGGGCCTTCGGCAGCTGGCTGCTGTCGATCGGCGGATTTGTCGGACAGGAATGGCTGCGGCGGAAGGTGTCGGAACAGCGCCTCCGGATGGCCGTGGCGCCGCCTCCGGTCGTGACGGTGCGGGACGACGGGACCGACCTGCCCCTGGCCCGGGCCGTCTCCGAGCTGGCGCCCGACGTCCAGCAGCTGCTGGCCTTGCGACACGACCGGGGACTCACCTGTGAGGAGATCGCCCAGGAGCTGGGACGCCCCATCGGAACGGTGACGAAGACGCTGTCCCGGGCGTACGAACACTTGCGCGAGCGATTGGACCGGACATGAGCGACAAGCTGGAACAACGGTTGGAGCGGCTGTACCGCTCCCTCGACCGGTCGGCGCTCCGCGTCCAGGCGGGCTGGCGGACGCGCCCCGGCACGCGGCGTCGGGCGACGGGATCCTCTCGCTCGATCGCGGCCTGGGGTGGAGCCGGGATCGCCGCGGCGGCGGCCATCTTCCTCATGGTCCTGTCGCTGCAGTCGGAGCCGAAACCGCTCGTGGAACTCGCGAAGGCCCCGGCCCCCGCACCGGAGCCTCCACGAATCCTGACGGATCCCTTCGCACCCATTCCGGCGCCGCCGCCCCGGCCGGCCGCCGCCGCGCCCCCCGCTCCGGCTCCCGCCGCTCCGACGGCCTCGGCGGACCCGGCTCCCGAAGCCCCGGGGCCGCATGCGTCGACGGTTCCCGCCCCGGCGCCTCCGGCTCCTGCACGGGAGCTTCCGGTCTTCACCCGGGCCGCCGCCGCCTCCTTCACCTTGCGCGAGACCGAGGGGTCCTTCGACTTGGCCGACCGGGGAGGGCGGGGGAAGCAAAAGGACGTGACCGTCTCCGCCGGCGAGCGGCTTCGCGCCACGACCCTGGTCAAGCTGACCCTGGCCGAGGACCGGTTCGTCCTCCTGGCACCGAAGACCGTCCTGGAGTTCCGGCCGGACGAGAAGCGGCTCACATTGTCCCTGGAACAAGGAGAAGCCTTGGCCACCCTGGCCGCCCCCGGCCTCGAGATCCGGATCGTCACCAAGTCCTGCGAAGTCGCCCCGCTCGGGGCCATCTTTGCCGTCAAGGTGGTCCCGGGCCGCTCGATCGTGACCGTCGAAAAGGGCCGCGTTGAGATTCGCAGCGCGAAAGGAAAGGCCACGCTCCGCGCGGCCGAGAGCCTGCAGGCCGCCGAGGACGGAACCCTCGGCTCCACCTCGCCGGCCGACTTCCGTTCCCTGGCGTGGGCGCGGAGCCATCGCCCGGCAGAGTCGACGCTTTATGCCGAGGACTTCTCGAAGCCGGGCGCCTGGGAAGGCGAGATCGGAAAGGGGATCGCCCGCGCCGCCGCCAGGCCCGGGTCCGCCCCGCTGCTGCACGTTGCGAGCGACCAGCCGCTGTTCGAAATTCCCGTCCGCGGGGTGCTCTCGGTCGTCTGTCGCGCCGACCGCGCTTCCAGGCTGAAGGTACAGATCTTCGCGGGAGACGTCCGCACGACGTACAAGATCGACGTCCCGGTGCTCCGGAGCACGGAGTGGCGGACGCTCAACTTCAGCGTCGACGACTTCGTTCCGACGGACCGCACGAAAGCCAGCGGGCGGCCGGCGCCCGGGGCTCCGATCACGGATCTCCTGTTCCAGTATGGCGACGAAGAGGAGCGCGGGTCCTTCTGGGTGGAGTCGCTCCGGATGATCGAGTGGAGGCCCTGACCGGCGTCCCGCTCAGGGAAGCTTGAACTGCAGGTTGCCGGTGGGCAGCTGGATCATGTCGTTCACCGACACGGGCTTGCGCCGCTTGATCTTCTTGCCCCGGAACATGATGCCGTTGGAGCTCTGAAGGTCGAAGACCCAGAGAATCCCGTCGACCACGGCGATCGCCATGTGGGTGCCGGAGAACATCTTGTCCGTCACGACGGTGCTGCACTCCGGGGCCCGGCCGATCACGTGAGTCTCCCCCTCCTTGATCTCGAAGGTCTTCTTCACCTGCGGATGGTCGAGGATGCCCACGTACTTCTGGTGCTTCGGCATCGCTTCGGTGACCATGAGCGAGGTGTCGTCGCCCCCGAGGGATTCGGGGCGGAAGGTGACGTCGGTCAGCGGGTTCGGATTGGGCTTCTTAAAGACGCGGCTGAACCGGGTGAACCCCTTGAACACCTCCGGCCCGTGGGGAAGGAAGCCCTTGCGGTCCTCCGCGGTCATCGTCGCCCATGTCTCGGCGGTGACGCAGGTCTCGCAGGCCCCGCAGACGGTGAGCAGCCGGGCGGCCAGGTTGACCGAATTGCCGTGGATGTCGTTCTCCCCGTGGAAGACTTCCCCGGTGTGCATGGCGATCCGGACGAAGATGTCGGTCATCTTGTCCCGGGCCAGGAGATCGCACAGCCGGTGGACCTCCTGGGCCGCGCGCGAGGCGTTGGGGGAGTCCTCGAACGTCAGCAACTGCCCGTCGCCGGTGGACTTGATCATCTTCCCCTTGAAGCGGGGAAGGATCTCGACCACCTGGGCCTCGAGACTTTTCACGAGTTCCACGGCGACGGTGTCGGAGACTTTGTTGTACATCTTCACCGAGCCGACGAGATCGGTGAACATGACGGTGAGGACGCTGGTATCCACGAATACTGAATGTACTAAATTCTGGTCCGGCGACAATTATTATTGGAGGGTGGCGGATTCTTCCGGGCGCGGCGTGGTGGCCGCCGTCCCGGTATAATCGGGCGAGCGACGAATGGAAGACCTCGGCGGCTGCAGGGTCCTGGGCGAGCTCGGCAAGGGGGCGATGGGGACGGTCTACAAGGCCGACCGGGCCGGCCTGACGGTCGCCGTCAAGGTCCTTGCCGATGAATGGGCCCGGGACGAGACCCTGACGGACCGCTTCGTCCAGGAAGGCCTGATCATGGCGAGGCTGTCGCATCCCGCCATCGTGAAGGTCCTCGACGCCGGCCGCGACCGGGGGAGGTTCTACCTGGTCCTCGAGTACGTGGAAGGCCCGTCGTTCGCGCGGGCCATCGCGCGTCGCGCGTTCACGCCCAAGGACTCGGCGCTGATTCTTTCGGCGATCGCCCGCGGCCTGCATCACGCGCACCGCGTCGGCGTCGTTCACGGCGACGTGGTCCCGAGCAACATCCTCCTGAAGAGCGACGGCTCCCCCAAGCTGACGGACTTCGGGATCGCCCGGCTGCGGGGACCCCTGGCGGCGCGATGGAAAACGGGCGTCACCGCGGGCACCCCCGTGTACATGAGTCCCGAACAGGCCGCGGCGATGAATGACGTGATTGACGGCCGTTCCGACGTCTATTCCTTAGGCGCCGTCCTCTACGAGGCAGTCACCGGCCGGGCGCCCTTCGCGGGGCGCTCGACGCCGGAGATTCTGGAGAAGGTGGCGAAAGTGTCGCCCCCCGCACCCAGGCTCGTGGATCCGGCGCTCGACCCGGAACTGGAGCGGATCGTTTTGAAGGCGATGGACAAGGATCCGGCGCGCCGATATCCTACGGCGAAGGATTTTGCCGACGCGCTGCACGAGTGGTCGTCGCGCGCCTCCGACTGGTTTTCGATGCTGACCCCATGAGCAAATTCTTCGTCATCGAAGGGCCTCTGCGCGGGAAGACGTTCGAGATTTCGGAGCTCGCGTCCATCGGCCGCGGGGAGACCTGCGCCGTCCGACTCGACGGACGCCACGTCTCGCGGGTGCACGCGCGGCTGGAAAAGCGCCCCGACGGCATGCTGATCAAGGACAACGGCAGCCGCAACGGCATTTTCGTGAACGGACAGTCGGTCCGCGAGGCCATCCTGCGGCCGGACGACCAGGTCGAAGTCGGCGAGCATGTCCTCGTCTTCGATCCCACGAAGGACCCGGAGAAGCTGCCACGGGCGGCGGCCATCGACAGCGTCGCGGATCCCTTCGCGCCGGGCGAGCCCGACGAGCGTCTTCAGAAGCTCCTGGGCGTGGCCGCGGGCCTCGTCGCGCTGGACGACGAGAAGGAGATCGCCCGGAGCCTCCTCGAAGCACTGATGCTGGCGATCTCCGCCGAGCGGGGCTTCGTCATGGTGATGGATGCCTCGGGCCAGCTGAAGCCGGCGGCCCGGCGCGCGCCGTCGGGCGACGAGGAGTTCTACCTCTCGAACGTCCTCCACCATCAGGTGTCCAAGGAGCGCCGCGCGGTCATCGCCACGGACGTGATCCGGCGGC
>Ga0070731_10004937_pt1 | contig 11189 bp, 10 predicted proteins | sample Coa_R1_2_FD_66448 | JGI IMG/M metagenome (GOLD analysis project Ga0070731, IMG submission 66448) | Surface soil microbial communities from Centralia Pennsylvania, which are recovering from an underground coalmine fire - Coalmine... | ecosystem: Environmental > Terrestrial > Soil > Unclassified ... | reverse complement strand
CCGTCGGCCAGAGCCCGGCCGCCAGCAAGTGCAGGACATCCGCTGCGAGATGCCAACCCGAGCTTTCCTGGCCGTGGCCCATCCACGCCAGACTGCCGAGCAGGCATCCGCTGAACACCAATTGAACCGCGCGCGAGGAATGTTGCAGGATCGAAAACCGGCCTGAGAGCAGGGCGAGCAGCGCGGACGCGACCCAAATGAGCAGCCGGAATTCCGATACGCCGCCAAATTGTGTGTTGGTCCAGACGGTTTTCAATGTCGCAAGATCGAGCGCTTCGCCACTCATGCTGATCGACACAAGCACAAACCACGCGATCCCGGAAATCAAAATGACCGGCAGCAGAATCGCAGTGCAGCGCCGCACAGCTTTACCGGATTCCGGCGTCACCGTGATGGCGACGAACCTTTCGAAAGCAAAGGTTGCAAAAAAAAGCAGGCAGGCGCCGATGTGGATCGCTCGCGTGAGGATGAATAAAGGCGCCATGTCTGCGTGGCTACTTCTGCGTCGCTTTGATGGTGAATTCGAAATGTCCCTGTGTCTTGTGCGTATCAACGGAGACCACTCGCCAGAACACGGTGTAGGTGCCCGATGGGAGTTGCGGGACGGACACGATGAGCAATGACTTATTCTTCGCGTCGAGGTGAACATCTTTTTTGTCCACCTCCGATCCCGCTGCGTTGCGCACTTCGATGGAACTGAAGGCCGGTTCCACGTCCTGTGTAAACCACAGCTTGATTTCAGACGGCGCGCTGTCCACGGCGTTGCCTACTTTGGGATCGGCGTGGTCCAAAAATGCGTGCGCCAGTGCCTGCGATTGTGTGCCGAGCAACAAAACCGCCGCGGCGCGCCATTGAAAGATTCGTAACTTGATTCTTTTCATAATGTTTTTCAGCGAGGAATTTTGATCATCGTTCTCCAAAAATCGGATGCCCGAAGAGTTTCGGAAAAATGCCATCGATATAGATCTGAAGCTGAATCACTCCTCCTATGTCGTGGCCGGTGGCATTGTTCGCGGGAATGATAGCCTCAGCACCCAATTGGAAGTATTTGCTTTCGTAAAGCACACCGGGGTTGATCGTCCCGGTTGTCGGGCCTTCACTGCGGTTTTCCGGTGTCGTGAATGCGAACTCAACCAGCGGAATCATCTGCCTGAAGGGAGCCGGCAGGCCGATGTCTTTCACCTCTGATTGCAGATAGGGGAGGCTGTATTCGAGTGCGAAGCCCCATTCGAGCGCATCGGGATCGGCGCTGTTTGGCAGGTCCTGGCTCAACGTGCCGGTGATTGCGAATGGCCGCGCGTATTTCAACTGGACGGGCAGGTCTCCGAAGCCTTTCCCGTAAAAAATCCCTGGGCTGAAAGTGCTCGTCGAAGCAGCGCCCACGCTTTTGCTCCCGGTGCCGCCGATTTCCCATTCGCCGCCCACGGAGAAAATCGCTTCGTGTGCGTCGCTCCGCCAGAGCTCATATTTTGCGCTGAGCGTGAAATTATCCCAACCGTGAGCTGTCGGCTGGCCATCCGGGCGGAGATGGAGCCAATCTCCGGAAATGCCCAGTGCGAACCGCGGGAAGATTTCCTTGTCGAACTCAAAGGCAACGTCGGTTGTTCCCACAGCCGGGCTACCGTCACCCGCTGGAGTTTTGATGTAGGAAACCGACGGCAGCATCAATTCATCCGTTGCAAAGGGGTCATCCGTCGCGATGGTCGGGGGGAAAAACCGATCGCCAACAATTCCGTGCGCATGAACCATGGTTGTTGCCGCTCCAAAACCAACTGCTGCAAAGACCGCATTCTTCAATACTGCAAATTCATTCTTTCGATTTTTCACATTTAAAATTCAAAGTTGCGAGCACGCACAAAGCGTTCTCAAAATTAAACGGGAACAAACGCCCGACGCCGAAAGCGCAGGCAGAACGGTGGCGAGAATTAACCGAGGACCAACTTGGGAGGGGGGACAGCGGGCGCGTGGAGAATCAGCAGTGCGGATTCGTTGGCCGCGCGGAGTTCGTAAAAATCGGACGGCGGGCAAAGAGCAAACTCAGGATTTGAGTACGAGAAATCCAGCCTGCGCAGCTCCATTTGGACGTCCGATTTCTTTTCCGTTTGCTTCGCCTTGGCGATTTGCTTGCACAGGCAGCAGGGGTGTTTTCCATCAAAGGTGCAGACAATAGCCTCGTCCAACGGCTCGGTCTGGAGATTCTCGACCAGCATCGTGGTCCACGCGACGGATTGAAGAACCATCCAATGCATTCCCGTTGCGGACAGCACCGCAACAATCATCAATGCATATCCAATTCTTCGGAGCACGACGCGACACTCGCGAATTGCCGCGACCTTGTCAAGATTTCAGGCTTCCGTCGCAACACCAGCAAGAAGGACGGCGGCGGCGAGGATGAGATTGTTCCAAAGAAATGACCGGGCGGGAACGTAGAGAATGAAAGCCGACGCATACATCCACGCGCCCAGGAGCACGACTGACGCGCGCAGGAGTCCATGTTTCACGCCAGCGAACGAACACACGATGATCGCGAGTCCGACCAGCACGTTGTTCGAGATTCCGGCGGGTGCATGGGAAAATCCCAGGACGAAGGGTGAAATCACCATCCACGCGCCCAGAAGGACGCATATCCAACCCGCAGCACTCATGGAATTCCGTTCGCTTGCCGTAGTATTCATGCCTTTCAGCATGGAAGCGCGGGGTGATGATGTCAATAACTGGAAAATGGGGTGGAGCGTGGTCCGGCCATGCGGGGTAAACGCCGCGCTCCTCCGGGAAAACTTGCGGTTGAGAATTTGAACGGCATCTTTGGGGGCACATAATGAATTCATCGACTGATTTTCCGCCCGAACCCGATTCGCCTCAGCCGCGGGAACGAATACCGCAGTGGCAGGCGAACGCCCAGCATCTCTTTCAGCTTGCAGCCATGGCGAGCGGCGGTATTGCGATCGGCTGGATGTGCGCCATCGGCTGCGCGTCGAAGGCTACTCTGAATGTTCCGTTGATGGGCCAGGCCGCCGCGGTGATTCAGCGCAATTACGTGGACCGCCCCGCCATCCAGCGCACGTCGCTGACCTATGGTGCCATCAGCGGGATGGTCAATGCCCTTGGCGATTCCGGGCACAGCACGTTTCTCACGCCCGAAATGGTCACCGAACTCAGGAACGAAGAGCGCGGCGAATTCAAAGGGATTGGTGTTGAAATTGCGATGAAAGAGGGGCGCGTAGTGGTGATTGCGCCGCTGGACCAATCACCGGCGCAACGCGCCGGAATGCGCGCGGGCGATGCAATCGTGAAGGTGAATGGCCAGGACATTTCCGGTTGGCCATTGAGCAAGGTGGTCGAGCAGATCACCGGTCCCACCGGGTCGAAGGTTCAACTCACTCTGCTGGATACCAAGTCCGGGCAGACGCGCGACGTTACCATTACGCGTGCCTCGATCAAAATCCGCGAAATCACATGGACGCCGCTTCCGGGAACCAGGCTGGCTCATTTGCGCATCGCGAGTTTCAACGGCAACGTGTCGAAGGATTTGCACGCGGCGCTTCAGGAAATCCGCACGGCCGGATTGCAGGGCATTGTGCTGGACCTGCGGGATAATCCGGGCGGAATTCTCGATGAAGCGATTGATTCCGCGAGCGAGTTTCTGAACGGCGGCAATGTGTTGCTGATCAAGGATGCGAATGGGAAAACCACGCCGCAGCCGGCAAAAAAAGGCGGCATCGCTTCGGACATCCCGGTGGTGGTGCTGGTGAACCAGGGCTCGGCCAGCGCGGCGGAGATTATGGCGGGTGCGTTGCGGGACACGCGCGGGGCGCAGTTGGTCGGCGAAAAAACTTTTGGCACGGGCACGGTGCTGGGCCAGTTCAATCTCACGGACGGGTCGGCTCTGCTGCTGGCGATTCAGGAATGGCTGACGCCCAAGGGCGAATCGTTCTGGCACAAAGGCATTGTTCCCGAGGTCCAGATTTTGTTGCCAGAGAATGTCTCCCCGTCGTTTCCCGAAAACGAGCGGACCATGACGGTCGCTGAGCTTCAATCGACCACTGACAAACAGTTGTTGCGGGCCATTGAGGTTTTGAAGAAACAGCCGGTAGCGCAACGTGCGTCCGAACCCGTGAGCAACAACCGGTAAGGCTGCAGCGTTCCACCGACATCAGGAACCAGAGGGTTTGATGGAAACGGCTCGAATGAACATCGTATGCCCGGCGAGCGCCTGTCGTTCCGGTGGAGGGACATCCCATTGAGAGAGATCTTTTCCGAGCGGATCAATGATTCCCGAAATGTCGACTTCCCGTCCTTCTTTGATTTCCGGATGTGACCCATTCAATTGCACCGGTACGGTCTGGGAATTGTCGGGACCGATCAGGATGAACTGCTTGTCACTGAGAACGCGCTGCACCATGACGTGGGAGAGTTCTACGTTTCTCGTCCAGAAAGCTTCGCCGTTCGTTGCCAGAAGCTGATGCAGGTCGGTGATGGGCGGCAATTGGAACCCCATGGGCGGCGTGGCCATCTGAGAGCCGTCCTGTCCGGCAGCGGCACCTCCAGCGCTTTCGGCGCCTCCGCCGGGGCCGGATGGCGTTGTCCCGTTTTCCTTCGAGCACGAACAAATCATTAAGCCGCCGAGGAACACAACGAAGATGAAGAACAATGCAACCTTTCTCATGGAGAAACATACGGAATCGAGCACCCAATTTCCTCTAGGGAATGTGCCGTAATTTGTGGAGTGCTGCCGCGAAGGAACCTCCAGAAGAGCATGGGGATAAGACCCCATCAACTTAGCAGCGACACCCTGTACCGTGACCGTCATTCCACTGCCACAATACATCCCGAGGCGAATATGGCGATTCTGTTACGGAATACACAGACAGGATTCTTCTACGTGGGCTACAACCGGTGGCGTGTTTATCCGGACGAAGCCTTTGACTTCCAAACCCTGGAGCGTGCCAATCAATGGATCGAGTCGACGCGGCTCGATGGTGTTGAAATTGTTCACGTGCCCAACCCGGCTTCTCTCAATGGACGAAGTCCCTTGCCAGCCAGGGTGAATGGGGAGCATCGGGCCCCCAAGTAGCCGGTTCTCCGGAAATAACTCAGGGTTATCCCCCAGCCAAGGTCGCTTGACCTGCGGTTGAGGACGGGCCAACGGTTTTTATGCGAGAAACTTTGCGCCTTCCCCGCTTGCGTGCGGTTCAGGTTGTGGTAAACATCCGCGAAACACCCATATGAAGGCACAATACTTTGCAAATCCACGAATCGGCGCGGTTCTGGCAGCAACTGCGTTTCTCTTTTCTCCAATGGCGCGCGGCGCCGGCGAAATTCCGGCCGGCCCGGAAGTTCTGCGCGAAACTCTCACCAATGGCTTGCGGGTCATCATCGTTCGCAACCCGCTGGCGCCCGTCGTTTCCACGGTAATCAATTACCAGGTCGGCTCGGACGAGACGCCGTACGGCTTCCCCGGCACCGCCCATGCGACGGAGCACATGATGTTTCGCGGCAGCCCGGGTCTTTCCGGCGACCAGCTTGCGGATGTCAGCGCCGCACTCGGCGGCGATTTCAACGCGGACACCCAGCAGGCGGTCACGCAATATTTCTTCACGACCCCCGCCGAGGATTTGGAGCTGGCCCTGAATATTGAAGCTGCCCGCATGCAGGACCTGCTTAAGGACGAAAACCTGTGGACAAAAGAACGAGGGGCGATCGAACAGGAAGTCGCGCAGGATTTGTCGAATCCCGAATATGTTTTTTACATGCGTCTGCTCGAAGCGATGTTCAAGGGTTCGCCCTATGAGCACGACGCGCTGGGCACGCGACCCTCCTTTGACAAAACCAGCGGCGCGGACCTGCGGAAGTTTCATAACCAGTGGTACAAACCGAACAACGCGGTCCTGGTTGTCGCGGGAGATGTGCCGCTCGAGGAAACACTGAACAAGGTCAAGAATACTTTTGGAAAAATTCCCGCAGGTAAACTTCCGCCGCGCCCCGCGTACAACTTTCAACCTGTAAAGCCGGAGAAATTGACTTTCGACACGGACCTGCCGTACGGAATGCTGGCGGTTACATTTCGTTTCCCAGGATATGAGAGCGCTGATTTCGCCGCCGCGCAGGTGCTGGCCGATGTTTTGGGCAGCCATCGGGGAGACCTTTACAGTTTGGAACCGGAGGGCAAGGCTCTCTTCGCCACCTTCTCGTATGACACGTTGCCCAAAGCCGGCCTCGGCTACGCCATCGCAGGATTTCCCGCGGGAGCCAAGCCCGACGATTTACTGCAGGAAGTGAAAAAAATCCTCAATGATTCCACCAATGGCGTTTCAGCCGATCTGGTCGAAGCGGCCAAGCGCCGCGAAATCGCCAGTGCTGAGTTTCAGCGCGATTCCGTTTCCGGCCTCGCAATGGAATGGTCCGGCGCAGTGGCCATCGAAGGCAGAAATTCCCCGCAGGATGACATCGATGCGATTCGCCGCGTCACAGTCGACGATGTCAATCGTGTCGCCAAAAAGTATCTGGACCAGGACCACGCGGTCACCGCCATTCTGACACCGCAACCTTCCGGCAAACCCGTTTCGACGAAAAGCTTCGGCGGCGCGGAATCGTTTGCCAGCAGCGGAAATAAAGGCGTGAAGCTTCCGGATTGGGCTGAGGCCGCGGTGAACCGGCTGGAAATTCCGAGGCTTACCGTGAATCCGGTCGTCACGAATCTGCCGAACGGCCTCAAGTTGATCATTCAACCGGAATCTGTGAGCGACACCGTGAGTGTGTATGGTCGCGTGAAGAACCGGCCCAAGGTGCAGATGCCGCCGGGCAAAGACGGCGTGGACCAGGCGCTGGATCATTTGTTTTCTTTCGGTACCAAGTCACTCGACCGATTGGCGTTCGAGAAGGCGTTGGACGAAATTGGCGCCACTGAGTCGGCTGGCGCTGATTTTTCGCTGCAGGTGCTGACGAGTGATTTTGATCGCGGCATGCAATTGCTGGCGGACAACCAGCTTTCGCCGGCGTTGCCGGCCAGGGCGTTTACGCTGATTCAACCGGAACTGGCTGCGGGAGTTGCCGGCGAGATTCAAAGCCCCGGCTACCACGCCGAGCGCGCTCTGCAAACCGCGCTCTTTCCCAAATCCGACCCGGTTCAGCGCGAAACCACACCCGACAGCATCAACGCCCTCAAAATTCAGGACGTGGTCGATTATTATCATGAGGCATTCCGTCCCGACCTGACCACGATAGTCATTATCGGGAAAGTCACGCCGGAACACGCCGCCGCAGTGGCGATGAAATATTTCGGAAACTGGACCGCAACCGGCCCGAAGCCCAACACGCTCCTTCCTTCCGCGCCGACCAATGCGCCCGCGATTCTGAATGTGCCCGACGCCAGCCGTGTTCAGGACAAAGTGACGCTCGCGCACACTCTCGGTTTGACTCGCACGAACAATGATTACTACGCGCTCCAGTTAGCCAACAATGTGCTCGGCGGCGCGTTTTATGCGACACGGTTCTATCGCGATCTCCGTAAAAACGCCGGGCTGGTGTATTTCGTCAACTCGCAATTCCAGGTGGGGCTCACGCGCGGGGTCTATCAGGTGGAATACGCGTGTGATCCGCCGAACGTTTTCAAAGCTCGCGGGATTATCGAGCGTGACCTTAACGAAATGCGCACCAACAACGTGAGCGACGGAGAATTGCACCAGGCGAAAGTTCTCCTCCTGCGCAGGATTCCGCTCTCCGAGGCCAGCTTTGATCAAATTGCCAACGGCTGGCTGTCCCGCACTGAACTGGACCTGCCATTGGATGAACCTGTGCGCGCCGCCAAATTATATATGCAGATGAGCGCGTCCGATGTCCGCGCCGCTTTGGATAAATGGCTGCGCCCGGAGGATTTCGTTCAGGTGTCACAAGGACCACCGCCAAAATGAACTTTCGGCGGCAATTTGTATCGGCGCCAGTGGGAAAGGGAGTTACATATGGAAACCTCTGACCCGCGTCCGTCAAAAGTGCCGCCTCGACCGAAATGGCCGCCGTTATTTTATTACGTGCTGGCGATGGTGGGATTTTTCTGGCTGTGGCAGATCGCCATTTCACGAAATCTCTATCGCGAGATTTCCTATGCGCAGTTCAAGGATTATCTGCGGCAGGGCGTGATCACCAATGTGGTCATTAAACCCACGGTTATCGAGGGCTTGATGAAGAGCAATGCGCCTGCTGCCACAGGCTTGGTAACTGAAACCAACAACCTGGCCGCTGCCAGGACTGCTGAGACCAATCGCGCCGCTACCAAAGCCGAACAACCGCGCGTGCCTGGCTTCCGGACGGTGCGCGTCGATGATCCCGATCTGGTCAAGCAATTGGAGGCAGCGCATATCAACTTCAGCGGCGTTCAGCCGAGTGGAATGTCCGCGTTCCTGCTTGGTTGGATTGTGCCGATTGGTTTGATAGCGCTGGTTTGGTTTTTCATCAGCCGCCGCTTGCGAGGCGCCGGAGAATCAGTCCTGAGTTTTGGCAAGAGCCGGGCGCGGCTGCTGGTGGAAAAAGAGACGGGCGTCACGTTCCGGGATGTCGCGGGGTGCGAGGAGGCAAAATATGAATTGGAAGAGGTCGTTGATTTCCTCAAACACCCGCATCGCTACAAAGCTATTGGCGCCAACATTCCCAAAGGCGTTCTGCTCGTGGGCCCGCCCGGCACGGGCAAAACGTTGCTTGCCCGTGCGGTGGCCGGTGAAGCGAAAGTCCCGTTCTTCTCCATCAGCGGGAGCGACTTTGTCGAAATGTTCGTCGGTGTGGGCGCGGCTCGCATGCGCGACCTGTTTCAACAAGCCAAGGCTAAAGCGCCCTGCATTATCTTCATGGACGAACTGGACGCTGTCGGCCGCCAACGTGGAGTTCACATTGGCGCGGTGAACGATGAGCGGGAACAGACGTTGAACCAGTTGCTCGTCGAAATGGACGGATTCGCGCCGAATATCGGCGTCATCATGCTGGCGGCGACGAACCGGCCGGATGTGCTGGACCGCGCGTTGTTGCGGCCGGGCCGCTTCGATCGCCAAGTGGTCGTGGACGCGCCGGACATCGATGGTCGCGAGGCCATTTTGCGCGTGCACATTCGCGGCAAGCCGCTGGCGAAGGATGTGGATTTGCGGAAAGTTGCGCAGACGACTCCCGGATTTTCGGGAGCGGACCTTGCCAATGCCGTTAATGAGGCGGCGCTACTGGCGGCGCGACATCATGGGCATGAGATTACCCAAGCGGACCTGGAGGAAGCGGTGGAGAAAGTCGTGGCGGGTCCTGAACGCAAGAGCCGGCGATTGAAGGACGAGGAAAAGCGCCGGGTTGCGTTTCACGAAGTGGGCCATGCGCTTGTCGCCGCTTACAGCGAACATGCCGATCCGGTGCACAAAATCAGCATCATCCCGCGAGGGCGCGCGGCGCTCGGTTACACTTTGCAATTGCCGGCGGGTGATCAATTCCTGCTCACGCGGTCGGAACTGTTGGATCGGATTCGTGGAATGCTGGGAGGCCGCGCGGCGGAGGAAATAGCCTTCAGCGAAGTGACGACGGGCGCAGAGAACGACCTCGAACGAGCCACGGTGATCGCGCGGCAGATGGTTTGTGTTTTCGGCATGAGCGAAGAGATCGGGCTTTTGCGATGCGTCCAACGCCAACCGGGAATGTTTGTTCCAGATGGCGATGGTCTTCTTCAGCGCGACTGCAGCGAGCACACTGCCGAGCAGATTGACGCCGAAGTGAAGAAAATTCTCGGTGACGCTTATAGTCACGCCAAGCAAGTGCTCACGGAGCATCGTGATCAATTGCAACTCGTCGCGGATGAGCTGCTCAAATGCGAGACGTTGGACGCGCAAACGTTCAATCGGCTCATTGGCCGGAAAGGGAAGGACGAGAGCGAGGTAAAAGTTCCCATTGAAGCGAGCCCTGAAGCTCCCGGACGGATATGACTGTTTTTCCTTACAGCAAAACTACGTTGCTGAATCACCAGCCGCGTGGTTCCATCTGCGCAAACTACCAGCCTGTATGAGCGACGAATTGCCTTTGATTTACCTGGCGCGGCATGGCGAGACCGCCTGGAGCCGCAGTGGACAACATACCAGTTTTACGGATTTGCCGCTTGATGAACACGGCGAACAGGAGGCGCGCCGGTTGCGGGAGCGGTTGGCGGGGCTTACGTTCGCGAAGGTGTTCACCAGCCCCTTACAACGCGCGGCTCGCACGTGTGAACTGGCGGGGTTCAAAGCCGTCGCGCAAATCGATCCCGACCTTGTGGAATGGAATTATGGGAAATACGAAGGGCGCAAGACGGTGGATATCCATGTGGAGGCACCGGGGTGGGAGTTGTTTCGCGACGGTGGTCCGGGCGGGGAATCGCCGGCGCAGGTGGGTGCGCGCGCGGATCGGGTAGTCGGCCGAGTGCGCGCGGTTCAAGGAAATGTGCTGATATTTTCCAGCGGCCATTTTCTGCGGGTGCTGGCTGCACGCTGGCTTGGGTTGGAGCCGGGAGGCGGAAAGTATTTCACCTTGCAAACCGCCAGTGTGAGCATCGTGGGCTACGAAAATACTGCGGCGCATCCGGTCGTTCGCCTGTGGAATGATGCGCGCCACGTGGAAAGCTGAGCATCGGGATTCTACAACCGGTTCTTTCATTCCGGCCAGTCGCTGGAAAAAATCAGAAAAATTGTACTACCAAAGGGTAACAGGTTCCTTTTAATCTGCGAACACGCTCTCGGAATATATCTCAGGAAGTCGTGTGCAAAAATAATTTGCAAAAATAAAATTACGAGCGAGTAGAACAAGAACCCGATGCGATTATGACGTTAAAGACAAAACCATTGACTCAGCGCAAGGCGTGGAAGGCGCTGGGGACTCACTACAAAAAAATTTCCAAGACTCATCTTCGAAAATTGTTCGCCGGCGATTCCAGTCGCGGCACGCGCATGACTGCGGAAGCGGTTGGGCTTTTTCTCGATTACTCGAAAAACCGCATCACGGACCAGACGCTCAAGCTGTTGCTTTCCCTGGCGAAGGAATCGAACCTGCGCGGGGCGATTGATGCGATGTTTCGCGGTGACAAGATCAACGTGACCGAAAACCGCGCGGTGCTGCACGTGGCGCTACGCGCCCCCAGAGACGCGTCCATCATGGTGGATGGAAAAAACGTGGTGCCGGAAGTGCACGAGGTGCTCGAT
>Ga0070731_10004936_pt1 | contig 11190 bp, 8 predicted proteins | sample Coa_R1_2_FD_66448 | JGI IMG/M metagenome (GOLD analysis project Ga0070731, IMG submission 66448) | Surface soil microbial communities from Centralia Pennsylvania, which are recovering from an underground coalmine fire - Coalmine... | ecosystem: Environmental > Terrestrial > Soil > Unclassified ... | reverse complement strand
CGCAGGATGTTGCCGATATCGGCGCCGCGCCAGCGGTAGATGGATTGATCTTCGTCTCCGACCACACACAGGTTGCGCGACTCGCTTACCAGGAGCCGCAAGAGATCGTACTGAACTCGATTTGTGTCCTGATATTCGTCAACATGAATGTAGCGGAAGCGCGACTGCCAGGCCGAGCGCGCTTCCGGAAATTCACGCAGGACCTGCACGGCGCGCAGAAGAAGATCGTCAAAATCGAGCGCGCCCGCCTTGCGGAGAATTTTTTCGTACTCCTCGTAAACTTTTGAGGCGGTAATTCCCAATGGATCGTTGTGCTTGGCGGCTTCGGCAGCGATCTGCGAGGGAGTCTGCCCGTGATTCTTCGCGAAGCTGATTCGCTCCAGAAGTCCGCGAACTTTTTCACCCGGATCCTTGATGTTCAAATGCTCGAGGGCAAGCTTCACGGTCGCCGTCTGGTCGTCGGCGTCAAAAATCTTGAAATCGCGCGGCAACCCGAGCCGTTTCGCTTCGCGGCGCAGCAGCCAGGCGGAAAACGCATGAAATGTTCCGATCCACGGGTCGTCGAACGCCTTGCCCTGGCGCACGAGCAGGTCGCGGACGCGCTCTTTCATCTGCGCCGCGGCTTTATTGGTGAATGTCACGGCAAGAATCGCGTTACCCGGCACGCCCTGCTCGATCAGGTGTGCGATCCGGTAAGTAATTGCGCGCGTCTTTCCCGTGCCCGCGCCGGCCAGAATCAGGACGGGGCCTTCAAGAGTAGTAGCGGCTTCATGCTGGCCGATATTCAGTTCGTTAAGGAGTGTCATCATGGGAGGCGGGCCCGTTTGGGAAGCATCATTCTATCCGACGAGGTCGCGTTCGGCAAATTCGTGCTCGCGGGGTAGTAACACATTTTGTGAGACGCCCAGGGGCTGGCACGAGCCGGTTTTCGTCGCGTCGGCGTCCCGCCGGCTGATTGCCAATTCACAAACTTCGAAAACTGCCGGCCCCTCTATCACCGGGACAAGCAAGATGCCGGCGCTACTTGTGCGGCCCGCGATGCGGTCCAACTGTTTAGCGCGAGCGAGTATCGGCAAGGTCGATCTCGAAAAAGAAGAGAGCTTTGTTGTCTGTCATGAAGGCCAGGTCCGGGATGTAGAGGTGAGAGTTGCGGACCGCGTCGAAATTATGGTTCAGATCAAAGAAGAGGAATCCGTGAGTCGTGGCGTGGGGGGGCAATACGTCGGTGCCAAGGGCGACGGAGTGAAGTGTCGTGGTCATCTCCGTCCAATCCTTGCTGTGGCCCGAACCGGATCCCGTGCCGGGAAACGGGAAGGGGCGGTGCGCGCGAATGTTGGATTCGGCTTTCAAAAGCGTCCGATCGGCGACATCTTCGGGAGAAAGAATTCCCAGACGCTGGCGATCCTGGCCTGGCTGAGAAATAACGAGTTGGATGGTTTCCGGGTTGAGGCGAATGGGAATGTTGTTGTCGTTTTTGAAAAAAACGTCGATGGCGACGATGCCCGCGGCGTAGGGTGAATTCTTTCCGAAGGTTTCCTTCGTATAGCGCAGAGCTCTGAGATAGGGATCGGCGACGACCGTCAAATCCTGATGCGTGTCGCGCGTGGGCAGCGACATCGGGTCTGCCACAGGCGCGCTTTGTGCCAGCGCACCGAGAGGGAGAAGCATCATGACGGTCAGGATTCCACGGAGCATGGTCTGGTTGGCTATGATGCGCCTTCCCGGTAATAGGTTCGCCCGACTATTGGTATGCCAACGGCGATGGTGCGCCTATAATATCCGGTTTGCAGGGGCGATTGGGATACTTCTGAACTCTTTCCGAGGAGGAAACGGCTCGCCGAGGGCCATTTGAGATGTATGTGCTCTATAGTCTGCTGACGGCCGCGGGGATGCTCCTGCTCGCGCCGTATTTCCTGGTTCGCGGATTGATCCAAGGGAAATACCTCAGCAATATTCCGGAACGCATGGGATGGCGGTTTCCGCATGAATTGCTGGGGTCAGGTTCGTCGAACTTGGCGGAAAAATCAATCTGGATTCACGCGGTCTCCGTTGGGGAAGTTCTTGCCGTGCTACCGCTTGCGGAGCAGTTGAAGAGGAGATTTCCGCAGCGCCGCCTCGTCGTTTCCACTACGACTCTTACGGGCCAGAAGATCGCGCGCGAGAGGATGGCGTTCGCCGACGCGGTTTTCTATTTCCCCTTGGATTGGAGCGCCCCAATCCGGCGGGCACTCGCGGCCACGCAAGCGGGCGCGGTTGTCATCGTGGAAACCGAACTCTGGCCGAATTTTCTGCGCGAGTGCCGTCGCGCGGAAGTCCCTGTAATAGTGGTGAATGGGAGGCTGTCAGAACGTTCGTTCCGCGGCTATCGCCGCGCGCTTTCCTATTCCGTGGGAGTTCTTTCGGGGTTCCTGAAAAAAATTTTGAGCGACGCAACTCTATTCCTGATGCAGAGTGAAGAGGATGCGGCGCGCCTCACTGCCCTGGGCGCCCCGAGAGAACGAGTCCTTGTCACCGGGAATCTCAAGTACGATCTGGCCGAACCGAAACAAACCGTCCTTTCCTCGTGGCTCGAAGGGGAGCTGGCGAAGAGTGATCGCGGTCCGGTCATCGTAGCCGGGAGCGTGCTGGCGAATGAAGAGGCCTCTGTTTTAGGAGCATTTGCCGAAATCGAGCGCGAATTTCCGCGAGCGCTCTTAATTCTTGCGCCGAGGAAGCCGGAGCAATTTGACAAAGCGGCGGCAATCGTCAGCGAGTCAGGCCGAGAATTGTTGCGCCGCCGCGATATCGTCTTCAACGGATCTGGAGGCCCAGGGCTTCCTGAACCGATTCATGTCATTTTGCTCGACAGCCTCGGCGAGCTTGCGGGGTTGTACCGCCTTGCCAACGCCGTGTTCGTGGGAGGCTCGCTGGTTCCCAGCGGGGGACACAATATTTTAGAGCCGGCTGCATTCGGCAAAGTTCCGGTTTACGGGCCGTCGATGGAAAACTTTCGCGAAATGGCTGGAAAATTTCTAGCCGCGGGTGCCGCGATCCAGGTGAAAAATTCGGAGGATCTGAGCGCGGCGTGGGGATGCTTGCTGCGCGAACCGGATCGCTCGGCCCGCATGGGCGCAAGCGCTCGTGAATTGGTGGAGAGAAACCGTGGTGCGACGCAGAGTGTTCTGGAGCACATCGTGCGCGTCATTGATTCAAATCGGGGCGGGAGGTGAAGCGCACATCGGGGTGGCTTCGATTATTGTGGCCGGTTTCGCTCCTGTATTCCTTTTTTGCGAGCGCGAGAGCATGGTGCTACGCGCGCAGAATATTCCGAAAACGCAAATTGCCGGGGACGGTGATCAGCGTGGGAAATCTGTCGGTGGGGGGTACGGGCAAGACTCCGATGGTATTGGCAATTGCCGAGCATTTCGCCGAGGAAGGGAAGCACGCGGCGATCCTGACGCGCGGCTATCGAGGAACTAAGGAAGCCGGTACTAGCGGCATTGCGCAGAGCGATGAAGTTGCGCTCTTGCGCGAGCGACTCGCGGGAAAAGTTCAACTTGGCGTCGGAGCGGACCGGTACAAGAACGGCGTGGTGATGGCAAGACACGGCATCGATTGGTTTGTGCTGGATGACGGATTTCAGCATTTGAAATTGTCGCGCGACGCCGACATCGTCCTCGTGGACGCGACGGACCCCTTTGGCGGCGGCATGGTGCTTCCCGCAGGCCGCTTGCGCGAGCCTTTGTCAGCGCTGCGGCGCGCGGACATTGTGGTCATAACGCGGAGCGTGCAGGCGCCTTCTCCCGCTCTCGAAGCCATCATCCGGAGGCATAGTGATAGCGCCATCTTTTACGCCTCAACCAGCCTCGAGAGCGTGCTAAAAGTTCCGCGATTGGACGTAGCCTTGCCGAAGCAGGATTGGCAGAGCGCCCGATTCCTGGCGTTTTGTGGAATTGGGAACCCTCTCGCGTTTTTCGAGGATTTGCGAAATTGGGGATTCCAGGCGATTCAACAACGCAGTTTTGCGGATCATCACGTTTATACGGCACGGGAGGCGGCGGAACTGGAGCGGGCAGCGGCTAGCAGCGGCGCCGATGCGCTGCTGTGCACGGAAAAAGATGTGTGGAATCTGAGGAACGTGCAGTTCCCAACGCTTCCCACGTATTGCTGCCGCATTTCATTTGAATTGCCTGGGGGATTTTGGACCGCCGTCACGGAGGCGGTGCTGCGGCGCAAAGAGGGCAGGGCGCGATGAAGATTCTCATTCGCGTTCCCAATTGGGTTGGCGACGCGGTAATAGCCATTCCGGCCTTGGAAGCGATTCGCCGCGCGCGCCCGGAAGATGAAATCTGCATTTTGGGGCGGCCTGTTGTTGCGGACGTGTTGTCAGGACAGCCTTTTGCGAACAGGATTCTGCAATTCGACTTTCGCGGGCGGCACGAGGGTTGGCTTGGGCGTGAAAGGCTCGTAGCTGAACTACGGAAAGAAAAATTCGAAGTTGCCGTGCTATTGCAAAATGCTTTTGACGCCGCATGGCTGGCATGGCGCGCGGGAATACCCGAGCGCATCGGATATGCGAGGGATGCGCGCGGTCCGCTCCTTACGAAACCGATTCGTGTGCCGCAAGCGGGAGAGATTCCCAAACACGAATCGCATTACTATCTCGAATTGTTGCGCCGTGCGCGGTGGATCGAGGAGTTACCGGCGATCCCGCCGATTCGCTTGTTCGTGAACGAGGTTGCGCGCGCAGGCGCGGAGTCCATGATGCGGAGTTCAGAAGCAGGAGAAAACGCCTGGCGCGTCGCGATAGCCCCAGGCGCTTCCTACGGCGCGGCCAAGTGCTGGCCGCCGGAGAGATTCGCGCTGCTTGCCGACCGCATGATTTCGGAATCCGCCGCGGATGTGATATTTTTTGGCACGCCAAATGAAAGAGAAATTGCGGATCGCATCCGCTCCCATATGAAGTCGCACGCGATTTTTCTGGTGGGCGAGACTTCCATGCGCGATCTGCCGGCGCTGTTTGCCTCCTGCTCGATTTTTATCGGAAACGATTCCGGAGCCATGCACGTGGCCGCCGCCGCGGGCCTGCCGGTCATCGGGATATTCGGGTCGACCGATCCGGAGGGCACTGCCCCTGTGGCAGAGCAATTTACATTGATTCGTGAGCCCGTTTCCTGCAGCCCCTGTTTTTTGCGGAAATGTCCCGTGGACCATCGCTGCATGACGCGAATAACCGTTGATTCCGTCTTCGCAGCTGCGATGCAACTTAAAAACTCACCAAAGAATCTGTCTGTGCGGGGCGTAAAGAATGTCTGAAAAGCGAATCCTACGGCGCGCAGTGTTTCTTGACCGCGACGGCACGATCGGCGAGGAAATGGGCTACGTCAATCACATTGACCGCTTCCAGACCTTCCCCTACGCCGCCGAAGCAATCCGCCAGCTGAATCAGGCGGAAATCCCCGTGATCGTCGTCACGAATCAGTCCGGGATTGCGCGAAACATTTTTCCGGAATCGCTGGTGCACGAAGTTCACAAAAAAATGGTGGCGGCGCTTGCGTCCGGAGGAGCGTGGATCGATGCGATCTATTTCTGCCCGCACAAGTCGGAAGACGATTGCGAGTGCCGCAAACCGAATCCCGGATTGCTCGAGCTGGCAGCGCGCGAACATGCGTTGGATCTAGCCGCCTCGTGGGTGGTTGGCGACCGCTATGCGGATCTCGAGATGGCCCACGCGGCAGGCGCGCGCGGAATTCTGGTGATGACCGGATACGGCCGCGGCGAATACGAATTGCATCGCGCCTCCTGGCCCAGGCAGCCCGACGCCCTGGCCGCAAATCTGAGTGACGCGGTGCGTCAGATTCTCCGCAATGGCGGTGGTGTGCCGAGCCGCGATGAGTGAGCGTGGTGAACGCTTTCTTGTCGTGCGGCTGACCGCGCTTGGCGACATCCTGCATACGGTTCCGGCTGTAGCGGCGCTCCGGGCGGCGCATCCCGCCGCCAAAATCGATTGGGTTGTCGAGCGGAAATGGGCGCCGGTCCTCGAGGGAAGTCTAGTCCTGAACGAAGTGATTCCGTTTGATCGCCGGTCGGTGTGGGGCGCGGTCGAGTGCGCGCAACGCCTGCGCGAGAACCGATACACTTGCGCGATTGATTTTCAGGGCCTCTACAAATCGTCGATCCTTGCCGGTCTTTCCGGCGTGGGGCGCCGTATTGGTTTTGAGCGCGGCTGGGCGCGCGAAGAGGGCGCGGCCATGTTCTATACCGAGCGCGTGGTTCCCACCGGCCGCCATGTTGCCGAAATGAACTATTCGCTCGCCGAGAAGGCGGGCTCTTCACGCCCCACGGCGCCGGAATACCCGCTGCGCGTCCCGGCGGGAGGCGCGGCATCGATTCGGGCGCGGCTGCATGACCTCGGAATCGGCGGAGATTACATCGTTGTGGGGCCCGGCGGAAGCTGGCGCGCCAAATGCTGGCCGGCGGAGCGGTATGGAGAATTTTGCCGCAAATTTGACACGAAATGCGACACGCGGATGATTGTGACTTTCGGACCGGGTGAAAAATACATCGCCGAAGAAGTGATTCGTGCGGCGGCGCCCGCACGTCCTGTTGCCATCGCCACAACGATCGAGGAATTAATGGGACTCGTGGCGCATGCGCGGTTCATGGTGGCGGCTGATTCCGGTCCGCTGCATTTGGCCGCGGGTCTTGGAACGCCTGTGGTTGGTTTGTACGGTCCTACCGACCCTGCGCGCAACGGCCCGTTCGTGCCGGGCGCGGTGATCGTGCACAAGGCGAGGCCGGAAGAGATCAGCTACAAGCGGCGCTCGGATTATTCCGCTGCGATGTTGCGAATCACGGTCGACGATGTGCTGGCGGCTACCAACGCGCTTCTGAAGGTTTCGGCTTGAAGTCCACCACAAACTTTTGGATCCGTTGGCGTGTCCGTGTGGGATATCCGGTAGGCATCGCTGCATTCTGGTTTGCGCGGCCGCAAATGAAGTGGCTTCTGTGCGGAGCCGGGATTGCAATTCTGGGACTGCTCTTGCGCGGATATGCCGCGGGCCATCTCCGCAAACACAAGCAGTTGGCCGTCTCGGGGCCTTACGCCTATACGCGGAATCCTTTGTATTTGGGAAGCGTGTTCCTTGCCGCGGGATTTTCTGTGGCGAGTCACTCCTGGATCTCCGCGCTGTTGCTGGCCGCTTATCTAGCGATCTTCTATCCGGTTGTGATTCGACGGGAGCAGGCTGAACTGCAGGCCCATTACGGATCCGCGTTTGTGGAATACGCTTCGCGGGTCCCGGTGTTCTTGCCTCGGCTGTCGCCCGGCGTGGCGTTGACAGAAAGATTTTCCTGGCCGCTCTACCGGCAGAATCGCGAGTACGAGGCAGCCATCGGCCTTGCGGTGGCGATGGCAATACTCTGTACGCTCATGCTGTTCAGGGGCGCAGGCTAGGACGGGCTTTAGCCTGTCTTGGTTTTGGATTTAATGATGTGAAAAGCTGACAGGCTGAAGCCGGTCCTACTGTGGGCGGTTCACGAATGTGCTCACGCTTAGCGTGCTGCCATCCATGCTCGCTGTTATCGCTCCATCGAGATCGGTGCGATAGACGCGCACGCCAGCAGCTTCCAGCCGGTCGGTTACTTCGGGGGAAGGGTGCCCGAAGCTATTGTCCCTCCCGACGGAAATCGCCGCGAACGCCGGGTGCGCAGCAGAAAGAAACGCGTCGGTCGTCGAAGTCTTGCTCCCGTGATGTGCAATTTTAAGGAAATTCACTCCAACCTGTTGTTCCTCGGCCAGAATTCGGCGTTCTGAAGGCCGCTCAATATCACCTGCCAGCAGCATTGTTTCAGCGCCGTTAGTTAAACGCATAACGAGCGAGTCGTCGTTCTTGGCGGACTGCCCTTCCGAAAGATCGTCGGGCCACAGCACATCTCCTGACACGCCATCCTCGGAAAAGGTGTCGCCCTGTTTCAGATGAAGGATCACCACGCCGTGCGCTCGCGCGGCTGCAAGGACTTGCCGGTAGGCCGCGCTTTTAATATCGCGTCCCACCCAAAACTCGCCAACGCTAAAATTTTCAAAGATAGCGGGCAGCCCGCCAAGGTGATCCTCGTGCGCGTGTGTGAGCGCGACAATATCAATTCGCTTCAACCCGCGCGACCACAAGTACGGCGATACCACATCCTCTCCTACATCAATCCCCGAGCGCATCCCGCCCGCATGAAATGTTCCGAGTTCGCCGCCACCATCGACAAGCATCGTTCGCCCCCCTGGGAATGAAAGAAAAAGGCTGTCGCCCTGGCCCACGTCGAGCACCGTCAATTCCAGACGCTGCGGCGTGAAACGCGGTGGAAAAGGATGCGCCGCGATGGTGACAGCCGTGGCCACAAGCGCGAATGCAATGCCCAACGCCCACCGATTTCTCCAGCCCATCCGTATGACCGTCGATAGCGCGATCGCAAAAACCACAAAGACCGCCATGAGCGCGAAGGAAGGCCCCGGAACGCGGTAGCTTGTCCCGTGCAAGTCGGCGAACCACCGAACGGCTGCGTCGAGCATCCACAGAAGGAGGCCTAGAATTTTAGCAAGCACACCGGCAAGCGGGCGAAGTACAAGGGAAGCGGCAAGCATGAGAAACCCAGTGGGGACAGCCAATCCAGTCAGCACAAGCGCAGGCACGTTCGCGAAGGGCCCGGCCAGAGTGACACGATGAAAATAGTAGGCCATCGGAGGGAGCATTCCGAGTTGGAGAATGGCGGAAATAAAAATGATCTCCCAAAAATAGAGTGCGGCCCGAATAGGCCGCTCCAGCAGGCTGAGTCCGAAGGGCGCCGCGAAGCGAGGGAGGTGCGCGGAAATCCAGCCCGCGGCGGCGCGCATTTCGAGCCGGAATTGAATCACGCGCGGGGCGTGCGAAACATCGCGGGTCACGTCGGACAGGTGGTCGAGCGCAAGCCGGTAAGGTTCACTCGAGCGCGCGATGCTGGGTACGGCGATCGCTCCAATCGTCGCCGCAGCTGAGAATGACAAAAGAAAACTCGCATCTGTAATTTCCGATGGGCGCACAGCAAGAATCACCAATGCGGAAACGGCAGCCACGTTGATCAGATCCATGCGGCGATAAATGAGTTTCGCCGAGAGGAATACCGCGGCCATCAGAACGGCTCGCAGGATCGGAGGACGATCCTCGACGATGCCCGCGTATGCAGCGAGGGCAAGGAGCGTCAGGAGCACTCGCGGAAGAAGGCCGAGACGCAGGCGGCGCCCCGCCCAGAGAAAAAACGCGGCGAGCGCGCCGACATGCAATCCGGCGAGGACCAGAACGTGGTAAACGCCTGTTTTCTGAAAATCAGCTGCGCGGTCGCGGTCCACGAAACTACGGTCGCCAAGCAGCATGGCGCGCGCGAGCGCCCCTTCATCTGGCCGCGATGCAAAGAGGTCGTCAATCGAATTTAGAAAACGGCCGCGCTGGCGGGCAAGCCAGTATGAGAGTGTCAACCGGGGACGGTCCACGATTGTGAGAAGCTGGCCACTGCGCAGCGAGCCCTGCAATTGGATGTTCTGACGGGCGAGATAGCCGCGAAAATCAAAGCTGCCAGGATCGGCGAAATTGTACACGGGGCGCGCCCTGGCAAAAACTTCAATGCGATCCCCGGCGAGAGCTTTCAGCGGATCCACGTTCGTCGATTCCGGGTAGTAATACGTCAGCCGCAGGCCCCCGGCGACGGGCGCGATTCCCGTTGAGGACTCGACCTCCTCTAAATTTATTTCATAACGCATGCCCCACGGAAGCTGTAGCGGGTCGCCGCGAAGCCGCCCTCGCCAGCGCAGAGCGGTTCCGGCATCCAACTTCCCGGATTCGATCAGTGCGCTGGCAAGATTTGGAGGGGCGGACGCGCGTTCCAGATTCGACGCAGCCATGCCGAGCGAGAGCCATACACCCGCTGCGAAGAGGGTGGCGGCGAGAATCCAGGATTGACGAAGCGCGAGGTATCCGAATACGACCAAAAGCAGCGCTGCGAGAATGAGAATACGAGGGCTTATCAAGGCAAATCTCTTCAACTCAATCGAGAGGAGAATTCCTCCCGCAAAAAAGCCGACGGGGAAGAGGGAAGGCAGCTTCATGCGCGCCGTCTGAGACGCACCAACACCTCCATATGATAGGTTTGTGGGAAAATGTCAAACAAATTAATGCCTTCGATGTCGTATAGTCCGGCACCATTCGTGCCTGCGAGTTGAGCCAGATCGCGGGCCAGGGTGGCAGGATCGCAGGAAACATAATGAATTCGCTCGGGTAGGATTTTCTTAAGGTGAGCGAGCGCTTCGGTCTCCACGCCCGCACGCGGCGGGTCGACGACCACCAGTTCCGGCGTCTCGCGCCAGCGCGAAAGAAAACTTTCGGCCGTGGCGTTGCGTGAGGAGGGTGATGCGCCGCCGCTTTGTTTTACATTGTTTTCGAGGTCCTTGGCAGCGGCCGGATTTGACTCCACACCAATCACTCGCTCGAATTGCTTGGTCAGCGCCACGGTAAATAATCCCACTCCGGCATATAAATCGAGCGCCAGCCGCCCGCGGGTTTTCCCGATCACGGCATCGACCAGCTGCTCGATCAAAAATCGGTTGACCTGAAAAAACGAAAGATGACCCACGCGGTAAGGAGCGCCGCCCACGGAGTAAGTCAAATATCCCGGACCCGCCAGATGAAATTTGTCAGCGCGGCGGTCCTGGATCAGAATCGATTCGACATTCGGCACCGTCGCGCGCAGGGAAGCGGCGGTAGATTCGGGCGTGTCGAGCAGGCGTTCCGCGGAAAGGTTCAGAAGGATCTTTTCGTCATTGGCATCGGTGAAGGCTTCGATTTCATCGATGGCAGAAAGAACTTTGCCTTGGGAAACCAGTTCGCGCAGCCGGAAGAACGTATCAGCAAGCCTGGGCGAAAGAACCGTGCATTCCGTGACCGCGCAGAGTTTCGTGCTTCCCATCTCGAAATAGCCGATCCCCGCGCTGCCCGCTGCGCCCTCCTGATTTGCCCGCAATTTCCATTGTGCCCGGTTGCGATAGCCAAAAGGCGGCGACGCATGCGTCTCAATGGCGCCCGTCCACTGGATGCGCCCAATGCGACCGAGCGTCTCACGCAGAATTTCCGCCTTGTACTTCAACTGAGCTTCATACGGCATGTGCTGGTATTGGCAGCCGCCGCAGCGGCC
>Ga0070731_10004935_pt1 | contig 11193 bp, 10 predicted proteins | sample Coa_R1_2_FD_66448 | JGI IMG/M metagenome (GOLD analysis project Ga0070731, IMG submission 66448) | Surface soil microbial communities from Centralia Pennsylvania, which are recovering from an underground coalmine fire - Coalmine... | ecosystem: Environmental > Terrestrial > Soil > Unclassified ... | reverse complement strand
ACGGCGGTCACGTTCCCGGGCAGCCCGGCGAAGGCTGCGCCGCCGAGGTTCGCGGCGCAGCCCGTGACGTAGACGCGGTCGTGCGTGCGGGCGGCGCGGGCGGCGGCTTTGCGGCTCTTCGCGAGCGCTTCGTTCGTGACGCAGCACGTGCTGATCACCGCGACGTCGGCGCGCGACGACGACTCGGCGTGGCCGTCCGCGAGTAGCCGCTCGCGGATCTCCTGCACGTCGGCGTGCGAGACCTTGCAGCCGAGGAACTCAACGTGGAAGCGGCTCACGCGCAGATGCTACTTCGGCGCTCAGATCGGGGCGTAGAGCTCACCCGCCCACCCGTCGAGCTCGCGCCGCTCGAGTAGGCGGTAGCCGCGCGCCCGCGGCGCATCTCGCGCCAGGTACCCGGAGGTGACGAGGCACCTCGCCGCCAGCCGTGGCATAAGCAGCTCGACGGCGTCGAGCGCGATGTTCGCGACGGCGGCATCGGCCACCGGGAGCTCGTCGGCGAGTCCATCGAGCCGGCGCACGTCGACGGCGACGTCGTTCACGCGCGCGTTCTCGCGCGCGGCCGCGACGGCTGCCGCGTCTGCGTCGACGGCGCAGACGGGACCGAATCCGAGCCGCGCCGCGGCGATCGCGAGCACGCCGGAGCCGCAGCCGACGTCGAGGAAGCTGCCGCGCGGGAGGCCGGCGACAAGCTCGAGGCAGAGCCGCGTCGTGGGATGCGCCCCCGTGCCGAAGGCCCGGCCCGGGTCGATCGTCACCGCAGGCACGCCCGCCGGCGGCGGCTCCCACGGCGGTCCGATCCAAAGGGGGCCGACGACGACGCCTTTGTGAAACTCGCGCCACCGCTCCTCCCAACCCGGCTCGATCTGCGTCACGCGTGCGGCGGGGAACGCGGCGCGGACGCGCAAGGCGGCTTCGCCGTAGGCGGCCAGCTCGACGGCGCCGTCGCCGGCGTCTCGTTCCTCGAAGCCCTCGGCCGCGAGCTCGACGAACCGAGCACGCAGCCATTCCGCACGGGCAGCGGCGACAGTGACTGCGGCGCGGATCAGCGAAAGGCGCTCTTCAGCTTCTCGAAGAAGCCTTCCTCGCGCCGGTAGGTGCCCTCATCGCTCGCCCGGTCGAACTCCTCGAGCAAGCGGCGCTGCTCGTCGGTCAGGCGGCGCGGAACCATCACGTTGACGAGCACCCGCTGGTCGCCACGGCCGAACCCGTGCAGGACGGGCATGCCGCGGCCGCGCAGCACCTTCACGTCGCCCGGCTGCGTACCGGGCTCGAACTCGAGCTCGAGCGAGCCGTCGAGCGTCTCGACCGTGGCCCGGGTGCCGAGCGCCGCCTCGACGGCCGTCAGGTCGATCTGCGTATAGACGTCGTTCCCCTCGCGCACGAAGCGCTCGTCGGGCCGCACCCGCACGGCGACGTAGAGGTCGCCCGGCCGGCCACCGGCCAGGCCGGCATGGCCCGCACCGGTGACTCGGATCCGTTGCCCGCTGTGGATCCCCGGCGGGATGTCGACCTCGAGCTCGCGCTGCTCGATGCGCCGCCCGGCGCCGTCGCAGTCCTCGCAGCGATGCTCGGGGATGGCCCCGCTGCCGCCGCACTCCGAACAGACGGCGGTGCGCACGAACTCGCCGAAGATGCTGCGCGACACCTGCCGCAGCCGGCCGACGCCGCCGCAGCGGCCGCAGGTGTGCAGGTCCGTGCCTGGCTCGACGCCGCTGCCGGCGCACGGCGCGCACGTGACCGCGACCTCGAGCGTGAAGGTCTTCGCCGCACCCTTCGCGGCGTCGACCAGGTCGATCTCGACCTCGGCCACGACGTCGGCGCCGTCGGCCCGTCCACCGCCACGGCCGCCGAAGAGATCGTCTCCGAAGAAGGTCGCGAACAGGTCGCCCAGGTCGCCGAGGTTGAAGTGGGTCGGCTGGAACCCGCCCGAGCGCAGCCCTGCGTGGCCGTAGCGGTCGTAGAGCTGCCGCGTCTCCGGGTTCGAGAGCACCTCGTACGCCTCCGATACCTCGCGGAAGCGATGCTCCGCATCGGGCTGGTCGGAGACGTCAGGGTGCAACTGGCGCGCGAGCCGCCGGAACGCGCGCTTGACCTCGGTCTCGTCCGCGTCGCGTGAGACCCCGAGCAGCTCGTAGTAGTCGCGTTCCGTCGTCGACATTCCCGCAGCACATGTTGCCAGCCGCGGTGGCGGGGTCAGTCGTCTGCGTAGACCTGCTCGACGAAACGGGAGAGCTCGTAGGCCGCGGCCCGCACCGACCGCAGCGCCTTCTCGTAGTCCATCCGCAGCGGCCCGAGCAAGCTGACCGTGCCGAGCGGCTGGTTCGGGAGCCCGTAGCTCGCTCCCACGAGGGCCAGCTCGTGCAGGCCCGACGGCTCGAGCTCGTCGCCCACGCGCGCAAACGGGCGCCGCGCGTCGAAGGTCTGGGCGAGCACGTCCAGGAGCGCGGCGCGCTTCTCGAGGGCCTCGATCAGACTGCGATAGGCCGTGATCTCGCCCGTCCGGAGGTCGTCTAGCAGTCCCGCAGCGCCACCGACGAACAGCTGCCGTTCGTCCTCGACCGCGTCGAACGCCGACCGAATCGTGTCGAGGAACATGTGCTCACGCTGCGGCAGACCCGGGTCCTCGAACGCTCGCCTGAGGAGATGGGAGCGGAGCCGCGCGCCGGTGAGGCGCTCGCGGAGGTAGTCGGTCGCCCAGAGGACGAGCCCGGAGTCGACCGCCTCCTGGAAGACGTACCGCTGCTTCGCGACGCCGCCCGTCGAAGTGATGACGACCACGACGACGACGTTCGCCTGCAGAGGCAGTACCTCGACGTGGCGAATCGTCGCCGCCTCGAGCGGAGGCGCCGAGACGAGCGCGAGGAGACGGGTCAGCTCGGAGAGCACGTCCGTCGTCGCCTGGAGCGCTTCCTCGACCTCGGCCCGCGCCGCGGCCAGCCCGAGCGGGAACTCCTGCGGGCGTGCCTCGGGCCGCGCCAGAAGCTCGTCGACGTAGATGCGGTAGCCGACTGCGGTGGGCACCCGGCCCGCGGAGGTGTGCGGGTGCGTGAGTAGCCCGCACCGCTCGAGGTCGGCGAGTTCGGCCCGCACCGTCGAGGACGAGAGGTCGAACCCCGCCCGCTCGACGAGCGTCTTCGACCCAACCGGTTGGCCGGTCGCGATGTACTCCTCGATGATGCGGCGCAGGATCTCCCGCTGCCGCTCCGACAGCACGGCGTCCACACCGGCCATGGTAGGCCAGCCTCGGCGGCTCGACTCGCGAGCTAGGCCAGCAGCCGCGCGGTGACGCCGTCGCCGAGGAACCGCCCACGCCGCGTCAGCGTCAGCCGGCCTTCGCGGCGCTCGGCGAGCCCGAGCCGCTCCAACCGTCGCAGGCCGGCCGCGTCGACGGCCTCGGCGAGGCCTGCGAGCTCGACCGGCTCGTCGAGGCGGAGCCCCAGCATCAGCCGTTCGGCCCGGCGGGTCGCGCCCGGCAGCTGTTCGTGCTCCCGCGGCGGCCGCTCGCCCGCCTCGAGCGCCGTGAGGTAGCCGCGGAGCGAGGGCGCGTTGCGCCAGCGCCGCTCTTCGATTGTGCTGACCGCGCCCACGCCGAGCCCGAGGTAGTCCCGTCCGCGCCAGTAGGCGAGGTTGTGACGGGCCCGCAGATCTCGACCGCGTGCCGCAGCGCCCGTACGGCAAAAGTTCGCGGTCTCGTACCAGCGGTATCCGGCGCCCGTCAGCGCCTCGACGACGAGCTCGAAGTAGGTCTCCATCGATTCGGCCGCGCGATCGAGCGCCGCTCCGTGGGCATGCGTGAAGCGTGTTCCCGGTTTCGCTTCCAGCTCGTACGCCGAGAGGTGCTCTGCCTGGAGCGCGACCGCCTCGGCGAGATCGCGCTCCAGGTCGGAGGCGCTCTGGCCGGGGATGCCGTAAACGAGGTCGAGCGAGATGTTGTCGAAACCGGCATCACGCAAAACGTAGACGGCGCGGCGGACGTCGTCGGGCCTGGCAACGCGTTCGAGGACGTCCAAAAGAGGTGTGTGGAAGCTCTGTGCGCCAATCGACACCCGATTGACACGGTTCCGGCGCAAGAGAGCGGCGAGCTCAGGGGTCACCGTCTCGGGATTCGCCTCGACCGTCACCTCGCCGGCGTCCGGCAACGCGGTAAGCAGCCGCTCGAGCGCAACGGGCTCGGTGAACGTCGGCGTGCCGCCGCCCAGGAAGATCGTCTCGACCCGCGACCCGAGCGAGTCGCGTTCGAGCTCGAGCTCCGCGAGGAGCGCGGCGACGTAGCGGCCGTGATCGCCGCGGCGCCCGACGACGGTAACGAAGTCGCAGTAACCGCAACGGTGCGCGCAGAAGGGCAGATGCAGGTAAAGGTGGCGCGCGGCCATCATCGGGCCGCCATCCGTCGAGGCCGCGCAACGAGCTCGCCGCGGCAGTTCGGGCACGTCCGCTCAAGCGAGTCGGCACAGGCCGGGCAGAACGTGCACTCGTACGAGCAGATGAACGCGGCGCCGTCCGCCGCGACCGCGGCGCCGCAGCGCTCGCACACCCCTCGCATCTCGAGCGCCACTAGCGCTTCCCGTCTCCCAAGTTCAAGACAGCGAGGAACGCCTCCTGCGGCACCTCGACTCCGCCGACCTGCTTCATGCGCTTCTTGCCTTCCTTCTGCTTCTCGAGCAGCTTGCGCTTCCGCGTGATGTCGCCGCCGTAGCACTTCGCGAGCACGTCCTTGCGCCGCGCCTTCACCGTCTCGCGCGCGATCACGCGCGAGCCGATCGCGGCCTGGATCGGGACGTCGAACAGCTGCCTGGGGATCTCCTCGCGCAACCGATCCACGAGCGCGCGACCGCGGTCGTACGCAAAGTCGCGGTACACGATCAGCGAAAGCGCGTCGACCGGCTCTCCTCCGACGAGGATGTCGACGCGCACGAGCGAGGCCGGACGGAAGCCGACATAGTCGTAGTCGAAGCTCGCGTAGCCACGCGTCCGCGACTTGAGTTGGTCGTAGAAGTCGAGCACGATCTCAGCCAGCGGCAGCTCGAACGTGAGGTGCGCCCGCATCTCGGAGAGGTACTCGAGGTGGTCGAACCGGCCGCGGCGCTCGTTCGCGAGCTCCATCACTGCGCCGATGAAGTCCTTGGGCACGATGATCGACGCCTTGATGTACGGCTCTTCGACCTCGTCGAAGAAGTCGGGCATGTCGGACGGCGTGTGCACCTCGATCCAGTTCGGATCGTTCAGGCGCCGAACGCGATAGGCGACCGTCGGCGCCGTCACGAGCAGATCGAGGTCGAACTCGCGCTCGAGCCGCTCGCGCACGATCTCCATGTGCAAGAGGCCGAGGAAGCCGGAACGAAAGCCGAAGCCGAGCGCCTGCGACGTCTCCGGCTCGTAGAAGAGCGCCGCATCGTTCAGCTTCAGCTTCTCGAGTGCGTCCCGCAGCTCGGGGTAGTCGTCGGAGTCGGTCGGGAACAGTCCCGCGAACACCATCGGCTTAACGTCCTTGTAGCCGGGAAGCGGCGCGGCAGCGGGTCGTGCGTCGGCGGTGAGCGTGTCGCCGACCCGCAACTCGGAGACGTCCTTGAGCCCGGTGATGACGTAGCCGACCTCGCCGGCCGACAGCTGCTCGACGGGCCGCATCGCCGGGGACATGAAGCCGATCTCCTGCGCCTCGAACCGCGTGCCGAGCGCCATCGCCCGCAACTGCTCGCGCCGCCGGAACTCGCCGTCGACGACGCGAACAAACGCGACGACGCCACGGTACTGGTCGTACGACGAGTCGAAGATCAGCGCGCGGGCAGGCGACGATGCGTCGCCGGCCGGCGCGGGGATGCGCTCGATGATGGCGTCGAGCACGGCCTCGACGCCCTGCCCGGTCTTCGCCGAGATCCGCATGACGCGGTCCGGATCGTCGCCGATCAGGTCGGCGACCTCGCGGGCAGTGCCGTCGGGATCGGCCTGCGGCAGGTCGATCTTGTTCACGACCGGGACGATCTCGAGGTTGTTCTCGATCGCGAGGTACGCGTTCGCGAGCGTCTGAGCCTCGATCCCCTGCGCGGCGTCGACGACGAGCAGGGCGCCCTCGCAGGCCTGCAGCGACCGCGATACCTCGTAGGTGAAGTCGACGTGGCCCGGCGTGTCGATCAGATTGAGCTCGTGCCCCTTCCACGTCACCCGCACGGCCTGCGCCTTGATCGTGATCCCGCGCTCACGCTCGAGATCCATCGAGTCGAGCACCTGCTCGCGCATCTCGCGCGCGGAGACGGCGTGCGTCAGCTCGAGAATGCGATCCGCGAGCGTCGACTTGCCGTGGTCGATGTGCGCGATGATCGAGAAGTTGCGGATCCTGGCCTGGTCCATCGCCTGAGCGGCGATGGTAGCCGCCGACCTGTCGCCGCTCAGTCGGCGCGCGGGAAGCCTGGCGTGGACAGGACGCGCCCGTCGGCGAGGATCGTCAGTGCCTGGTAGCCGCCACGGAGCCGGGCGGTCCAGTTCGGCCCCGCGTCGCCCATCGCGAAGGCCGCCGTCGCGTATGCATCGGCGACGCCCAGGTCCGGGCCGGTGATCGTCACGGAGAGGACGTCGTGAGGCGGCTCCCCGGTATGCGGGTCGAGGACGTGCTCACCGCGAGCGTACGCTCCCGACGTGGCGACGGCTGCGTCGCGCACCTCGACGACGGCCGCGACCGAGTCCGGCTGCTCGGGATGCTCGATGCCGACGCGCCATTCGAAGTCGGGCAGCCCGCCGCCTGCAAGCCATACGTCGCCGCCGGCGTTGATCGCGAAGTTGCGCAGCCCCGCAGCCTCGAGCAGCGTCACGCCGCGGCCGACCGCCCAGCCCTTGACGAACCCGGACGGGTCGAGACGGCCGGTTGCCCGCGTGTCGAAGTAGCCGCCGGTCTCCCGCCGCAGGTCCTCGCACCGCCCGAGCACGTACTTGACGGCGGGGTCGGCGTCGTCGAGCTTCAGCTCGCCGCGAGCGAGGCGGCTGATCTCGCTGTCGTCCTTGTACGTGCTGAAGATTGCGTCGACCCAGCGCAGCCAGTTCCACAGCCGGTCGACCGCGGCGGCGCCGATGTCCTCACGGACGTCGAGGACGATCGGCATCCCCATCACGTGCTCGACGACGGCTGCCATCGCTACACCTTCGTCAGTGCCGACTGCAACGACTGGACGAACGCTTCGCTCGTGTACGTCGCGCCGGACACCATCTCCACCTTCGCGCTCTGCGCCTGCAGGAACTCCTCGCGGAGGATCGGAAGCGCCTGCGACATGATGTACTGCGAGCGGTCCGTGTGGTACGTGTACGAGCCGCCGAGATCGAGGTACTTCCGCGTCGTCTTGGAACCGGTGGTGGTCAGACGGACCGTCACGTTCACCGTCACGGTTCCCCAGCGGTTCGCCTGCGCGCTCGCACCGGCCGCCTTCTTCGTCACGACCTTCTTGGCTGCGGTCGCGCTGAGCGCCGCGGCCGCGTCGGCGATCGGCACGGCGAGCGAGACCGCCGACAGCACGATCACGACTTTCTTGCGCATCTTCATCACCTCCTAGAGTGCGAATCGTTCGACATGGACAAACTTGCGCGGGAGCTCGAGCGCGCGAACGCTGCGCTCGATCGCCGCGGTCATCGCGGGCGGCCCGCAGACGTACACCTCTCGCTCGGCGACGTCGGGAACGAGCAAACGCAGGTGGGCGGGCGAGAGCAGATCTCGTCCTTCCTCGGCTGCGTGGTCGCCTGCGACGACGTGTACCTCGGCGCCGGTCTGCGCGAGCTCGTCGAGCAAGACCGCGTCGCTCTCGCGTAGCACGCGATAGACGACGACCACGTCGCCGTGCAGCTCCTCGAGGAGGGTCCGGATCGGCGTGACACCGATCCCGCCCGCGATCAGCAGTACCTTGTCGCGTCGCCGGACCGCTGCCGTGAAGGTGCCGAACGGTCCCTCCGCGATCACGCGCGTGCCGGGACGAAGCTGCGAGATCCGGCTCGTGAAATCGCCGAGAGCCTTGACCGTGATCCGCAACGAGTCGTCGGCCGGGAGCGCCGACAGCGAGAAGGGATGCGCCTCGTACCAGCTGTGCCGGGTCAAGAAGCGCCAGAGAAAGAAGTGTCCGCCGGTCGCGTGGAGACGGTCGAGCCGCCGGCCGCTGAGCCGTAGCGAGACGACACCCGGTCCTTCCTCGACGACTTCGGCGACACGGAGCCGGAAGCGGGCCGCGTTCACGAGCGGCGGGAGGACGCGGAAGCCGACGAGCACCGCGAGCGTCGCGAGATAGAGGCTCTTCCAGTACCACTGCGCCGCCGTGCTCAGCACGAGCTCGTTGCCGGTCGGGATCTGGTGGAACCAGCCGAGCGCGATCGCCGCGTAGGCGGTGAAGTGGACGGCGTACCAGGCGCGGTGGTCGAGGCGGCGGCGCGCGATCACGACCGAGCTCGCCGCGATCGCGACGAAGAGGAAGGTGCCGATGGTCGCGACGATCATGCCCGGGTAGTGGCCGCCCCAGATCATGGTCGGGATCTCCTTGCCGATCGTGAGCCGGTCCATGTCGGCGTAGCCCCAGATCGAGAAGAAGACGTGCGCGACGATCAGCCAGACGGTGGCGAAGCCGTTCCAGCGGTGCCAGACCGTCAGCCGGTCGAACCCGACGGCCCGCTCGAGCGGCCGCAGCCGCGCCAGCAGGATCACCTGCACGAGCGCCAGGTACGCGCCCAGGAGGCCGGTGATGCGGGCGATGCTCGTCAGGAGCTCGCCCTGCGAACGGACCTGGCTGGCGTTCCCCCCGTGGTACCAGAGCCAGACGATCGCGACGGCGTTGCCGAACGCGAGGAGCCCGAGCGACCACGCCGTCAGCGACGACGCCGTGCGGCGGCGTGCGAGCGCGGCGGGCGGGGCCGCTCTGCGTGCGATTGCGGTATCCATGGGCGGCCCTCAGTCTTTCGGCGTCGGATGAACAAAGGGTTAGAGCCGCCTGTGGCGTTGCTGAGAGTCAGACCCGCAGCGACCGGCGAAGCGAGGTCAGCGTTCGCAGCTCGCGGACCCCGAGCGCGCGACACGCGGCGAAGTACACGGCGGTCGATGCGAGCAGCGCGGGGACGACCGACGCCAGCTGTCCGGCCAGCGACCGGCCGACCGCACCGTCGATCGCGTACCAGACCGCGAACGCCGTGCCGGCGGCGACGACAGCAGCCGCGGTAACTCGCACGTACGACGCCGCCACCGCGCCGCCGCCGATCCGTCCGAGCCGGCGACGGAGCAAGAGCAGCAGCGCCGCCGTCCCGGCGAGGTTCACGACCGAGGTCGAGAGCGGGATCCCCCACACGCCGAGCCGGTAGAACGCCGCGTCGAGCGCGGCGTTGAGGCCGAGGTTGCCGAGCGCGATCCCGGTCGGAACCCAATTCGACTGCAGGCTGAAGAACGCGCGGTTGAGCATCAGCATCGTCCCGTTGAAGGTGAGGCCGGCCGCGAAAGCGGCCAGCGCGCCGGCGACGACGGTCGTCTGATGCGCCGTGAACTGGCCGCGCTGGTAGAGCAGGCGCACGATCGGCTCCGCGAGCACGGCCGAGACGACGCTCGCCGGGACGAGCAGGAAGCCGATCTGCCGGAGGCCGGTCGAGACGGTCGCGCGGACGGCCGGCAGGTCGCCGCGCGCGGCCGCGCGCGAGAGCGACGGGAAGAGAACGGTTGCGACGGCGACTGAGAACATTCCCTGCGGGAGCATGTAGATCCGGAACGCCTTGTCGATCGCGCTCGGCGCCAGGTTCGGATCGATCAGCCGCGATGCGAACAGCGAGTCGACGACCGCGTTGAAGTTGATCAGGCCGAGGCTGAGCGTCACTGGCACCATCAGCGCCAAGACACGCTTGACCGCCGGGTCGCGCCAGTCGAGGACGAGCTGCAAGTGCCCGTCGCGGCCGCGCAGCCAGGGTAAGGGCAGTAGCACCTGGATCACGGTCCCGACGAGGATCGACGCTGCGTACACGTACAGCTTCGCGTCGATCCCATGGACGCGCGGGACTCCGATCGCGAGCCCCGCGATGATCGCGAGGTTCCAGGCGACGGGCGTCAATGCCGGCACCGAGAAGTGGTCGTACGAGTTCAGGATCCCGACGACGATCCCGGAGACCCCGAGCAGCGCCACAATCGGGAAGAGGATCCGCGACAGCGTCACGGCGAGGGGACGGTCGCCGCCCGGGTTCCCGAACGGAGCGATGATCCACGGCGCGATGAGGATGAAGAGCGCCGTCACTGCGGTCAGCGCCAGCAGCGTGAGCCAGAAGAGCGAGGAAGCGACTCGCCACGCGCGCTTGCGCTCCCCCTTCTCGAGCAACTCGCTGAAGACGGGCACGAACGCCGACGACACCGCAGCGTCGGCGACAAGCGCGCGAACGAGGTTCGGCACCTGGAAGGCGACCGTGAAGGCGTTGATCCGGCCCTGCGCGCCGAAGTAGTACGCGGCGACGATCTCGCGCACGAGGCCGAGCACGCGCGAGAGCCCGGTCGCGAGCGAGAAGATGAGCGTCGAAACCGCGAGCCGGCGCGGAGCCGGCGCGAGCGCCGGCCCGGCGGCCGTGTCCACGGTCTCGCTCATGGCGCGACGTCCGATTGGCCGATGCGCGCGCGCGGCGGGAACGGGGAGCCGAGGAGAGTGCGCCAGTGTTGAACGGGAGCGAGCCGAAGGCGAGCGACGGTCACGCGGTCACCTTACGCAGCCATGCGGCCGAAAACGGGGCTCTGGTACCCTTCTTCGGCCCGCTTCGCGGGCGTTTTCGCGAGATGCCCAACATCAGGCAGCAGAAGAAACGCGTCCGGACCGCCGCCGAGCAGCGGCTCGAGAACCTGCGCTACGGCTCGACGATCAAGACGCTGACGAAGCGGCTTGCCGCGGCCGTCGCGGATGGCGACGCCGCCACGATCGATGCAGAGCACAATGGCCTCGTAAAGCTGATCGACCGCGCCGTCGCACGCGGTGCGATCCATCGCAATACAGCCGCACGCAAGAAGTCGCAAGCGGCGCGGCTCGTCGGCTCGCGCCAGTAGCCCCTCATCCGCGGGACTGCGTGATCCCGATCAGCGCGCGCTCGAGCTCGAGGTCCGGGGCGAGGCGAGAGCCGCCCTTCAGCGCATGGTCGAGCTCGGCGAGCCGGACGGTCGCCTGGCGGAGCTCGTCGCGGCTGTAGTTCCGAGACTGGGCGTACAGTTTCTGCACG
>Ga0070731_10004934_pt1 | contig 11195 bp, 10 predicted proteins | sample Coa_R1_2_FD_66448 | JGI IMG/M metagenome (GOLD analysis project Ga0070731, IMG submission 66448) | Surface soil microbial communities from Centralia Pennsylvania, which are recovering from an underground coalmine fire - Coalmine... | ecosystem: Environmental > Terrestrial > Soil > Unclassified ... | reverse complement strand
ATACCCGGAAGGAACACATCAATGGATACGAACAAAGAGTTTATCGGAAGGCTTGATGTCGTCATCAAGGAAAACGCGCTATTGAACCACCCATTTTACCGGCAGTGGAATATGGGCACGCTTTCGAAGGAAGCTCTGCGCGAATATGCCAAGCAGTACAATCATTTCGTGAAGATCTTCCCGACGCTGGTGAGTGCGACGCATTCCAACACGCCGCATCTTGCGGTGCGGCAGGAATTGCTCGAGAACCTGATCGAAGAAGAACGCGGCGAGGGCAACCATCCCGGATTGTGGCTCAAGTTTGCCGAAGCGCTCGGCATAAGCGCAGACGAAGCCGAAGCAACTCCGGCGTATCCTGAAACCGCCGACGCGATTCGCATGATGCGCGAAAAGACGAACGAGGGCACCTATCTTGAAGGCGTTGCGGCTCTCTACGCGTATGAATCGCAAATCCCGGAGGTCTCGAAGGTGAAGATCGACGGGCTGAAGAAATACTATTCGGTAAACACCGAAGACGGCCTATCGTTCTTCACGGTTCACGAGCAGGCCGACGTCTATCACTCCGCGGGTGAACGGAATATCCTCGCCGATTACGCCAAAACAAATGAAGAGCAGCAGGCGTGTCTTGAGGCGGCAAAAGTTTCATCGCAAGCGATGCTCCGGCTATTGGATGGCGTCTATAATAGACACTGCAAGAATTAAATAACCAATGACCCCGCCAAAAAGACGGCGGGCAAGCAAGCACTCCCGCTCAAATAGCGAGCGGGACCTTCGGCAACAACCAAACATGAACTGAATCTCATCGTCTAGGGGAGGACGGCACACTTTCGGAATTGTGCTGACCGATCGATGGGATCCGCCGCGGCGGATTCGCTTTGCTCAGAATGACATCGTTAGTTTTGAAATAAAATTTGAGAGAATTATTATGAGCATACTTACAAAAGATAAATTAGCCGGGCATTTGAAAACTCTCAAGGGTTGGGAGCTGCGTAAAGATGAAATCGTGAAGACGTTCGATTGCAAAGATTTTGTCCATTCGATGGGGTTTGTGCAATCGGTCGGTTTGCTGGCAGAGAAAGCAGATCATCACCCCGATATCGACATCCGGTGGAACAAGGTGACCTTGACGCTCGCGACGCACAGCGAGGGCGGGATCACCATGAAGGACATCACCCTCGCAAAAGAAATCGAATCTCTATGAGTTCACGGCTTGAATCGCTGTTGGAATTCCTGAAACACGAACCGAACGATCCGTTCACTCACTACGCAATCGCATTGGAATACGCCTCCGCAAAGGATTATAAAACTGCGGCCGCAAAATTAGAAGAACTTCTTGTTCTCGATCCCGACTATGTCGCCGCCTACCAGCAGCTTGGTTCAGTCTATGTCCAGCTCGATCGCGATAGCGATGCCGTCCGGATTCTTGAGCAGGGTATGGAGGCTGCGCAGCGCGCAGGCGATACGCACGCGGTCCGCGAGATGCAGGATGCAATAGACGACCTTGAAGATTAGATGACCCCGGAAGAAATCCTCGAGTTATTCAAAAAAACGGGAGCGCTTCTTGAAGGGCATTTCCGACTTACCTCCGGCCTCCACAGCCCGCAATACTTTCAATGTGCGAAGGTGCTTCAATACCCTGAATATGCCGAAGCCGTTTGCCGCCTCATCGCAGAACGGTTTTCATCTGTGCCCATCGATGTTGTGATTGCCCCTGCACTCGGGGGCATCGTCGTCGGTCAGGAGGTCGGCAGGCAGATATCCCGGAAGACCTCGAAAAGCGGCTTCCGCATTGTATTCACTGAACGCAAGGAGAAAGCTATGTTGTTGCGGCGAGGATTCGAGATTTCTCCGGGCGAATCGGTATTGGTTTGCGAAGACGTGATCACCACGGGCGGTTCGGTAAGCGAAGTGATCAAGATCGTGGAAGAAAAAGGCGCTTCGGTTGCCGGAGTCGGCGCAATCGTGGATCGAAGCGGCGGCAAGGTCACCTTTGACGGGAAACTGTTCGCCACTATCGCCCTCAATGTGACGAGTTACCCACCCGAAAACTGTCCTCTTTGCAAACAGAACATTCCGTTGTACGCTCCCGGCAGCAGGCCGGTTGCCGCAGGACATTAACCGATGATTGAGAGACTTACCGACGACGTCATTCAGCAGAATATCCTGAAGGCGATAATTATTGTCGCCGGCTCAGGCATTGCAGGATATTTCCTCCGCGTTATTCTCAATCGCGCATATCGTTCCATCAGCGTTCACGGCAAGCTGTTATATCAACGCTTGCTCGATATTTCCCGTTTGTATGTCTTTCCGCTCGCCGTGATTGCCGGATTTTACATCGGCGTCCTTCAGGTGCGCTCTTCCCTCACCGAAAAAAATCCGATCCATCACCGCGTCCTCGATTACATCACGATCGGAATCTATGTCGCGCTGGCCATCGTCATTGCGCGGCTTGCATCGGTCACTGTCCGCCATTTTCTGGAATGGTACGTTGAAGGGCTGTCGCGCAAATCGGGAAAGAACCTTACTTCCACGGTCGTTCCCGTAACGACAAAAATCATCGATCTCCTGCTCGCTTTTTTTACGCTCCTCATCGTTCTCGATCACGTGGGAGTAAATATCGGCGGCCTGGTGGTTTCCCTCGGCGTGGGTTCGCTTGCGGTCGCCCTTGCAGCACAGGAAACGATCTCGAATATGATCGGATGGTTTGTTATCGTTCTCGATCAGCCGTTCAAAGTCGGCGATTCGGTGAAACTCTCTACGGGCGAAGAAGGGCAGGTTTTCTCCATTGGATTCCGCGCAACGCGCATCCTCAATGCGGATAACAACCTGATCATGATTCCGAACGGCGATATCGCGAAGGGACACATCACGAACCTCTCCCTGCCTGCAACAACAACGAGATTTCTTGTTGAGGTTCAGGTTGCGCACTCGGCCAACCTTGGCGAGGCCCGACGCATTCTCTTAGATTTGGCGAAACAATCGCCTCCGGTTTTTTCAGAGCCCGCGCCAAATGTGTTCGTCCTGAATATCACCGATACGGGTATCCTGCTCCGGCTCTCCGGACAAACTGCGCTCGATAAAAAGTTCGATCTTGAGACCGGCCTGCGCGAGCGGATTTCTGCGGCGTTTGCCGAACACCATATTGAGTTCGCCGTACCGCGCCGCATCATGGAAACCATGCCTGCCAATGGACCTCAAACGGCTTAAACGGACAATCGTTCACCGCGGGCGGGTGTTCACGACCATCGTCGATGACGTTGAGTACCCTTCCGGCAGAAAATCCATCCGCGAGATTGCGCAGCATCCCGGTGGCGCGGTGGCGATTGCGATGTTTCCCGATAAGAGAACGATTCTCATTAAACAGCACCGGTATCCGCTCGACCGGTTTATCTGGGAACTCCCCGCAGGGAAGCTTGAACCAAATGAAGAACCGCTCGCCTGCGCGCAGCGGGAGCTTGGCGAGGAAACGGGCTATCGAGCAAATACCTGGCGGCGCCTCACCACCGTTTACCCTTCACCGGGATTTTGCGACGAGCTCTTGCATCTTTATCTCGCAACCGATCTTGAAGTGATCCCTGAAGGGAGAAAGCTCGAAGAAGGCGAGCTAACGATGACGGTGGAAATATTCCCGTTCGAAACGGTATTGAGCATGATCGAGCGCGAGGAGATTCCCGATGCAAAAACGATCTGCGCGGTATTTTTTGCTGAACGGCTGTTGCGGAGAGGAGAATTGTAATGGATAACGACGACCCCATCCCCTATCCACCTAACCGAACGTACCGCCTCGATCTGCGAAGGTGCATCCTCACGGAATGCGATGGTGAATTGGCGGAGATTTCGTACTACGAACGGAACAACTGGGCGACCGTTGAACTGCAATGCAACCGATGCAAGAACAAGTTTGTGGTGAAAGTAGAATTATAAAATAATGATGATTTATGAATGCTGAATGATGAATAGATGTTTCATACATTCGCGTTTATCATGAATTCATCGAGAATGTTTAGGGAGTGTATATTTTGAAAGAAAAGGGGCTGTCCGCCGCGGGCGGATCCCGCCAGAAACACGCGGGAATGACATGTTAAATTTAGAGCAGGGCATTTCGACCATTTACGTTCAGTTTGAATTCTCGCCGATTTTATTTATTTTTATTCGAATCAATTTTTCGTTAATCAATAGAATTTCCCGAATACTCCATGCCGAATATTACTTTAACGAACGAGAATAAGACCATCGAAGTCGCGGAAGGAACTAACCTTCGGAAGGCGTTGCTTAAGAACGGCATTTCGCCGTACGTGGGCAAGGACAAGCTGCTGAACTGCCTGGGAAATGGCCTATGCGGAACGTGCCGCGTCGAGATTGTCGATGGGAAAGGGGCTCCGGCGATGGAGATGATGGAGGAATTGGCGCTCACCGGGCTCGCGCCATTCTATGCGCGTAAAATTCCGAAGAACGTCCGCCTCTCCTGCCGCATCGCCGTCACGAAGGATATGGCGGTAAAAACATATCCGGTCATTACAATCGATTGGCCACTCACCAAAGAACGGGTGATGATCTGCGCAGTGTGGCTGTTTTTTGGAGGTACGCTTCTTGCGGTAACAGGGAGAATGCTGCTCGAGATCGCTACCGGCAGGTAGGTATTCCGCGGGATCTCTGGGATCCCGCACGTAAAGCGCTCATCGGGAGGACGATGAGCGCCTGTTCAAAATCAATCTTATCTTTTTGCTTCCCTCATAGTTCTTCCGGCTTCCAATTATTCCGTGGGCGCGGTCTTCTTTTGCGTAAGGAGAATGGCAGATACGCCGACGAGTGTCGCAACAATTCCCGCAGTGATATATTGTGAGGCGGAGATCTGTTCCTTCTCCCTTGCCGGAGGCGCGGGGCGCTTTGCCGGCTTGTAATGATCCCACGAGATCGGGTCGATTGACGTCACCGCAAAGGTGAAGGTGTAATCGGTATTCACGCCGCCAACTTTGATAGGCAGGATGAATGATACCGGTGTCCCCACAAGCGACATGATTTTATCGCGGCTCTCGCCGGTCCCGCGGTCAGTCGTTGGGAGCAAATCGCGCTCGTGCCACGAGCCATCGTAGTAAACGTTCTTCTCGGGAACCGCAAAATCGACTGCATAGGCAAGGGGCGGCAGAATCGTCGAACCGGCACAGGCGGAACTGTTGTCGTACAACGTCTTGGAATCGCGCACGCCGGAATATTTATTCCGTATCCCGATTGCCGCGCGCGGCCAAACTATTTCGATCGAGGCAGTTGAGACATTCTGCAACTGGAACTTGATCGATGAATCATCGAACCGGAACTGAACGTAGATCGACGTGTCGCGGAAGATCATCCGGTCGTCCTGCGAGGGAGATATCATCGTATAATGATACTCATACTTCGTTCCCGGGTGGGCGAGATTCGAAATGGTGCCGCAGGATGAGAAGAGCAAGCTCACCCATACCGCCACGAGTGGAGGAATCACGCAGTTTAAGAGAATATGTTTCATACGTTTCACCTTTATGGAGAGGTTCTATTTTGCAAAGAGCATTTTGATCGTGAGGAATTGCGTTGGCGACCAGAGACGGACAAGATACACACCGGTAGCGACCTGCTGGCCTGCTTCGTTCGTTCCATCCCATGTTGTAACATATTTGCCCGATTCGAAGTCACCGGCCGTGATGGTCTTGATCTTCTGGCCGCGGATATCGAACACCTGAACCAGCACGTGCACAAGACTCCTGCTGATTTCGGGGATGGCGAACTGGATCTTCGTCGAGTTGTTAAACGGATTCGGATAGTTCTGCGACAATTCAAATGACGCAGGGTACTCGCCGGGCAACGGGAATCCCTTCGACGCAGGGATTAGATAGACTTTGTTGTTCTGTGTACTGACTAAAACGCCAACGATAGTAAACTGCGACGTATCCGTGAATGTGTAGGGCAGCCGGAAGATGGTGCTTCCCGTCGTATCCGTCGTATCGGCCACGATCTCGGAATTGGTATTGCTGTAGGCAACCACACGAACGAACCCTAAGCTATCGACAAGCGGCACCTTCATCGATTTTGCCCTGCCCGAAACGAGCGGCTGGCCAATATATGCCGGCGTTCGCAATTGCAACAGCACCTGCACTCCGCGCACCGGGACCCGGTTCGCGAGGTTAAACCGCAATCCGCTCGGAGCGATCTCGAACCGAGCCTGAATATCCGGGTCGCCGTTTACGCTCGACGGAGATGCCGAATGCAGAGTCCTCGCCGGCAGAATAATTGCACTGCGAAAGGCAATACTGTCCCACGTGCCGTTCAGCATGCCTTTCAACAAGAGACCTTGATCGACCTTATTGATAACGCCGTTCGAATCCATATCGGCGCGGATAGAGTCATCGATTGCAAGATGTACCAACCTTCGTTCGGCGTCGATCATCGTTGTAAGGTCGCCGATGTTCACCGCGAGGTTACCGTCGTCATCGCCATAGAGAAGCCGCGCATTTGCAAAGAATTGCGACGGGCTGCCCATCAGCCGTCCGGAGCTTGCGCTTACGGTGTACGTGCCGCCTTTCGATCCGACCGTAAGGATCGTTGAGGCAACGCCGTTGCTATCTGTCAATACTGATGTCGCAGTCAATGAATCGCCGTGCTGGTTCAACGGCTCTCCGGTAATCGCAAACTGCACCGGTTGTCCGGTCACCGGGTTGCCGTTGGAATCGGTCACGACAACGACGAAGGCCGAATCAAGAGGTTTCAAAATCGGCTTCATCTGGCCCTGGCCGCCCTGCACCGCCAGAATTGCCGGGTTGCCAATCGTTGCACGCATGCTAAAGGTGACCGGGCTGCCGATCAGGCCTTGGGAGAACGCCGAGACTTGATAGAAGCCCGCACGCGAACCGAGCTTGAAGAGTGTTTGCGCTTGCCCGTTCGAATCGGTTTCGGCGGTCGTTACTGTCAAGCTATCCCCAATTGCCAGAGGAGGTTTGGTGGATACGAAGAACTTCACCGTAATCCCGGCGACCGGAACACCGAACGAATCCTGCGCAGTGACCGTCAACGGGGTTCGCAGGAACGTCCTCGCGATGCCCTGCTGCTGGTCTCCGGAATTCAGAGAGAGAGAATGCGCAACGCGCGGGAGCGCCTTCGCACTAAACACCACCGGCGTCAGGTTAAGTGTTTGCGCGGTCACCTGATAAGTACCCGCACGATCGCCGAGCACAAAGAGCGCAGATGCGACGCCGTTTGCATCGGTTACCGGGAACGGAGGAATCAACCGCATGCCTGCTGCTCCGGGCGGGAATGATGTAACTGAGTACGTTATTGTCACTCCGCTTACGACGTTCGTATCCGCATCGGCAAGCGTGATGACGAACGGATTATTAAGCGTATCGCTCGTCGGTTTTCGCTGTTGATCGCCGGCATCAAGCGTTAGGAAGGCGGGTTTGCCAGCGATCGCCGTTGCGTTAAAGGTCACCGGGCTTCCCGAGAGGCCGTTTGCGGTCGCGGCTACTGAGTACTGCCCGACTTTAGATCCCAGCGTCAACTGCGTCGCCGCCTGACCGAGATCGTCGGTGATCATCTTCGAAACGCTTATCCGCGCGCCGGTCGAATTCGGAGCGGTGGCCACAATAGCAAAATCGACTTCCACGCCGGGCACCCCAAATCCATTTGCCGATGTAACATTAACCGTGAACTGCGACACATTGGTCCGCACCGCGGCCGTCTGATGATCGCCTGAACCAAGCGTGAGGAAGACCGGTTTGCGTCCCAATGGATGTATAGAATCGGAAGCAGTCCATAATCCAAAGGCTTGAATTCCCGTTTTCGTGATCGTCTTTGCGGCGGTATCGACAAGGCCGCCTTCCGGAATCCAGCTTGAACCTCCATTTGTCGATTCCCAGAGAACGAGTTGCGACGCGATTCGTCCGTTCAATTCCACCTGCTTATAATGAAACACCAGTGTGGCATTCAAACCGGAGTTTGCCGCAGGTTCGATATCGTAACTCCGCTGGATCGACGCATTTCCATTCCCGACCATCGATGCGCCGGAAGTGCGGACAATAGTGGTAATACCGGGAGCAGTGCCGTTCCACGAAATATCGGCGCCGATATTTCCGAACGTGGAATTGGTGTCGGTACCCACCAATCCCTCGGAATGTTTCATTTTGCCCCATACGTAACCGTTCTCGAACAAGTGTCCGGCCACGGTCATCGTGGATAACGAATCGATTTTCAGTTCAATACCGGTGTTGACAGTAACTTTTGAATCGACGGTGAAATCGCCCGGCGAAGTCGATTTCGTTCCGGAACCGCTTAAGAGCAGGATATCGTAATGCTTCGCAGGAACGGGCTGATCGGCGCCTTTGAATTCGAATGTGCCGCCAATGCTATCGGGCAGATTGATTGCCTGATTCTTGACGCGCACCAATCCGGAGCCCGCATTAGTTATCGAGCCGAAGTTTTCGAGATCCTGTCCGAACGCAGTTCCTGCGCCCGCACACCAGACCGCGAGTGAAAGGAGAAGCAATGGCAGCATTCGCCGCATCCTGCCGTCGCTCCTCTCTCTTCGTTTTGTCCTATTCATTCGTTTCATACGCATATCCTGAACTATCGGTAGTGAATTACCTTAAATTCCGTTTGTTATTGTCCGATATCGATAACGCCGCTGTTGGCAACTGTGCCAAAATTCGTGAGCTTGCCGCGCACGCTGAGTGTACCGAGCGTATTGACGACAAGCGATTTCTTATTTAAAAATGTTGACCGCACACTGAGCGTGCCGTTCACCGTCACAGTTCCTTTCTCGTTATCGAACGAGGCAAGGGTGAGCGGATCCGTGATCGAACCCACGAGCAGCGAACCGTTTACAGTTACCGCGCTGCTATCGGTTGCCATCGTCACGGTGCCAATCGAATCGATCACGCCGACACTGATGCCGGGATGATCGATCTCTGCATCGTCAGTCGAACCGGGAACGGTGTGCTCATCCCACAAGGTCGGGTCGTTCCATAATTTGTTCGAAGCTACAGTGGTAAAGGCCGTGGTCGCGAGGGCGAATTCCGTTACCGTCGAAAGCGGTGTGGAGACATTCGTCACATCGACGATGTTGCTGACCGTATCGACCGAGCGGACATATCCGAACCCGGTTACTTTGGACCAGCTCGTTCCGTTGTAGTCGCGGACGCCAAGTTTCGTTTCGGTCGTTATATTCACGAGTTCGTTGTTAGTATAAATGAGCGACATCCCGCTTAAAGTATCGGTCGGGGCTGCGCCGGCGAATCGGTATGCCCGATTAACGTAGCGGGTCGATGGTGCGGATCCGAAAACGGTATCGGGCGACATATTCATCGCCAACTGGCTGCTGCTTGTATGCTTAAGCGCCAAACCGACCGAATCGTTGTTAAACGTATAGAACTCTCCGGCGTTGAGGGTATTGGTACGCTTTACGGTACCATCGATTTCACCCGTCCCCGTGACGTTGCTTCCGAGGGTATCGGACATGGTGAGGGTATTCGTTCCCATGGTCAGGTTTTTGCCAAGCGAAAGCACACCCGCCATGCCGAAGCTCTTGGTCGATGTCTTGTTCAACGATCCCGCCAGCGTGAGATTGCCGTACACACCGGAATCAACTCTTGTAGTATTACCGGCATACGTAACTGTGGTTTTGGCGCCAAAGACCAATGTGCCGCTTTGTCCCGGCGCAAAATCGTTATTAAAGATTACCGAGCCGGAGTTTGGAGGTAAAAGTGAGTTACCATCCGGGTCAGAGATCAATCCGCCCGTATTATTGACTGTGCTATTAAACGTTATTGTCCCGGTAAACGGAGAGCCGATATTGAACGTATTTGTCACAGCTGCATTGAACACGATGCCACCTGAACCGCCGGAGATAGCGCCGCTATTTATCACGGAGTTTGAAGAAAGTGTACCAAATGTTATCGCACCGGAACCTGGCGCCGCGGCCGAAATCGTAGCGCTGTTGACGGTATTACCCGTTATGGTTATGTTTCCCACACCTGATGTTTGAAGTGTCCCCTTATTTCCCGCCAACGTTCCAAAAATCAGATTCTTCGAGGTCGTTTTAATCGTGCCATATCCCGTTGTATCTCCCCCAATCGTGGCAGTACCAAACGATATATCTCCATTCCCGGACGTAATGGTACCCTTTGCAATGTTCGTAACGGTCCCAATCCCGAGCCGGCCGGTAGAATTATTCGTAATCGCGCCGGTCGCAGAACTGACGTTTGATACCGTTGCAATCGAATCTGATCCGTTTCCGGTAAAGAGCAATGCAGAACTATCGGTCACATCGGAAATTGTCGCAAATGTCCCGGCGTTCGTTACGGTGAGACTATCATTCACTGTCAAATTGCCGCCGGAATGATTGACCGTTCCTGCAATCGTTTTACCGCCGAGATTCTTTGCGCCGGTGCCCGAAAGCGTGAGATTCCCGTACGTCGTCCCGATAATCGATTGCGCATTACTCCCGCGATAGTTCACCACATCGGTTGCGCCGTTCGCGGTGAGGGCGCCGTTCGTCTTCGCCGTGCCGCCATCGATATTCAAGGCGTGGCCGTGCACCCCGAGCGATCCGCCCGTCAGCGTCAACGTCGTCTCAACCGAGACCGTCACGTTGAGGAATTTGGCGCTCGAATCCACCGCCAGTTTATCGAACTGAATCGGCTTGCCGGAGCTTACACCAATCGATTCCGCGACTGCGCCCAACAGTTTCACGGTCCCTTTGATCGTGTCTGCCGGATTCGCGTGGCTCGTATCCGCGCCGTTGTCGATGTTCCCTCGTATTTTATAGACGCCCGACCCGGAGAACGATGCGCCGGCGCCTACAACGAGGTCCTGACTGAACCCTTTCGAACATAGGGTCGCCAGGAACAAGGCAAGAAATGTGCCCCACTTCCATTTAAACCTCGTCAAAAGGCCGTCTGAAAATAATCGACTAATCATATATTCTCCATAGAAAGAAAATATTCTTTCGTTTGTTAATAGATCTTCAACACTCGTTATCCGGCTCACCGGCGAACACACCGAGCAGGGTGCATTTACCGTTCACCGAATTATGTTCGGCAATTCCCGAAATAACCGGATGCGCTCTTCCGCGAAAAGAGAAGGAGTATAAACTCTCTCCGCGCCCGAGCATATCCGCCGGGATACCGACTGCGTTATTTAATCAGATCGATCGTTCCATTGTTCACGATTTT
>Ga0070731_10004933_pt1 | contig 11198 bp, 7 predicted proteins | sample Coa_R1_2_FD_66448 | JGI IMG/M metagenome (GOLD analysis project Ga0070731, IMG submission 66448) | Surface soil microbial communities from Centralia Pennsylvania, which are recovering from an underground coalmine fire - Coalmine... | ecosystem: Environmental > Terrestrial > Soil > Unclassified ... | reverse complement strand
ATCAGCGGCCGCTATAGCCGCGAAACGTCGAACTACTACACGCCGGAGTTTTTAGGAGACGGAAATCTGGCGAACGGCGGCACCATCAATGACGGGATCGGAGGCAGTCCGACAAGGGCACAAAACGCCGGGGCCGAATACACATGGACGGTAAGTCCCCGAATTATATGGACGACGCGGGCGGCGCTGGACCGTGTACACGAACTCGAGACTCCGAGTATTCCTACAATTTCGAGTTTCAATGCCTCGCTTCCGGCAGGCGTTCAGGGTTTGCCATCGTTGTACCAGCAGGCAAATGGCGTCGATCGTATGCCGTCGTTTTTCATGTCGTCAGGCGGAGGAACTGGCCCCTGGGACGATCTGTTCGATCAATGCTGCGTCAATACGACGTTCGCGCATACGCTGGTGAGCTATTCGTCGCAGTTGGTAATTTCGAAGGGGTCGCATCTCATCAAAATTGGCGGAGAGCAAAGACTGCTTTATAACAACTTCTTCCAGCCACCTGGACCGACCGGCGTGTTTAACTTCACCGATTTCGTTACTTCCCCAAACCCGAACAACGACCAGGACTCCAGCGGAAATTTAACAGGCAACGCGTTTGCCAGTCTGCTGTTTGGCTATGCCGACAACTGGAACTCTTATCCGCAGGAGCCAACTGCGCTGATTGTTTATCCATCGGTGGCGAACAAGTCGAAAGAAACGGGATTTTATTTCCAGGATGACTGGAAGGTGAACTCAAAACTTACGTTGAATCTCGGACTCCGGTACGAGTGGAGCTCGCCCTATAACGAACGGTACAACCGGCTCCAGTTCAGCGATTTCAATGCCGATACCGGAGTAATGCTCGACCTGAGCGCGGCGCAGGCTGCTTTGACGAATCCTTTCGGGGGCTCGGGCAGTGTGAGTTTCCCCTCGTCGATGGAGTTGAAAGGCACCACACAGTTCGCTAACTCCAGCCAGCGGAGCGTTCCGGTTTACCGCAAGGATATAGGGCCCCGACTCGGATTTGCCTACCAGATTGACTCGCAAACCGTGGTTCGCGGCGGAGCCGGAATTTACTTCGGGATGAGTCCTGCGACCAACTTCCAGTATCCCGGAACAGCGTTCCGCAAAACGGCAACAATCTTTTTCACGCAGGACAATTTCCAGACGCAGTACGCGAGCTTGTCGAATCCCTTCCCCGCTGGCTTTACCGGGCCGCAAGGAACGCAGTATGGCAAACTGGCGGATTGGGGATATTCCAACAACAACGATTTAGGTACAACGGCGGCGAGAGATGCAGATCTGTATCAATGGAACGTCGGGATCCAGCGCGCGCTGCCCGGACAGATCGTGTTGGGGGTGGATTACTCGGCCAATCGCAGCACGCACCTACCATGGTCGGGGACGAATAACCGGGATTTCATCAATTCCGCTTTGCTCGCGCAACTCTCTCAGGTCCTGCACGCGAATTACGACGCCGTGAATAATAGCCCGGGACAATGCGATATCGATAGCTGCGTCAGCAACTATCTCGCAAATGTGGTGAACAATCCGTTCTATCCGATGTTCAGTGCTGGTTGTTCTTCCGGTCCATGCTTCAATGAGCCGGACTCTCTTTACTCTTCGCAGCAGATTCCGCTGGGAAATCTGCTCAATCCGTATCCCCAGTTCACGGGTGACTTTGAAGCGCTGATGCTCGAGGAAGCCAGTTCGTGGTACAACGCGATGCAAGTGCGGTTCCAGAAGCGGACGTCGCACAACATCAGCTTCGAAGGCAGCTACACGGTCTCGAAGGCGACTGACAATTCATCGGCGGGCAGAAACAACTGGGTGGGCTCATTGGCTGCCGGACTGCCACAACAACTGGATCAACTGAATCGGGAGCACAGCATCAGCGCCAACGATACTCCGCAGCGACTCGCGGCAGCTGTCGTGGTAGATCTTCCCATCGGACGCAAGCAATGGATTGGCGGTGACATGAACCGAGGTCTCGACGCGGTGGTTGGCGGATGGTCGATCGCGACGCTGATCACCGAGCAATCAGGACAGCCGATCGCCATCGGAATGAACAGCGCTCGGATAGCGAACGGTACACAGCGTCCGAGTGTGATCTGCTCACAACTGAAGAGCGGCATCAGCATGAAAGATGCTGCGATCACTGGAGCTCCGTACTTCAGTAGCAACTGTTTTCAAGATCCGGGCGACCAGAATCCGGGCAACGCACCACGGTATTTTCCTGGACTCCGAGTGAATGGTATCCACAACATCGACATGAATCTCTACAAATCGTTCATCCCAAAAGAGGGAATGAAGATCGACTTGCGGGCTGAGATTTTCAATCTCGTGAACCACCCGCGATTCGCCTCGCCGGACACATCATTTGAGGGTGAGACGTTTGGCGTCGTCAGTTCAAGCGCGCCCGGCTATTTGCCGAGATACTTCCAGTTCGGACTGAGGTTCGAGTTCTGAGAGTCAGCCAAGGAAACTCTCCAAAATCAAGTTGGTGGATCCTCCTGCTCAGTTCCGCGCTCGTGGCAGCGTGCGGTGCGATTCTTTTCGCACAAGATTCTGAGGTCCGCACGGACTCCAAGCAAGACTGGACGAATTACGTTCGCATCGGGGCTTACGGACTGAAGGGCGGAGATGGGTCGGAGATCGTGCGGCGGGCCCAGGCGAGCGATGTATTCGGAATTGAAGTCGATAACGACATTCCTGGGCGCTACGAAAGCTTCCTCCATCCCGAGGCGAAGCTCAAGGCGATTCATGACGTGGCAGAGGCGGCACACAAGGTGGGGAATCCCGCGTTCGTGTATATCGCCGGAACCGAGTGCATCACGGCTCATGGCGACAAAGTCGCGCACACGATGGCGAAGGATCATCCGGACTGGCTGCAGAGGAAGATCACGGGAGAGCCAGCGGTCTTCGGCGGCGGCACGGCGTTTTGGATCGCTCCGGGAGATGAAGACGTCTGGGTGAGTCCGTACGCGCCGGGGTGGCGCGAGACATACATGGAACGCGTGCGGCAGATTGCGGGCACAGGAATCGATGGGATCTACATCGACATACCGTACTGGATGACGCATTTTGAGGGATGGGAAAATACGTGGGCGAGCTTCGACGACTACACCGTAGCGGCGTTCAAGCAACAAACGGGGTTGGATGCGAAGCATGATTTGAAGCTGGGAGATTTTTCCGATCCGGCCTTTCGCAAGTGGGTTGACTTCAGAATCCAGACGTTCACGGATTTTCTGGCGGAGATTACTCAGACGGCGAAGACCGTAAGCCCTCAAATCAAGATCATTCCGGAGATTTACCCTGGCATTGAGGAAGAAGCGGTGCGAGTGGGTGCGGACGTGTACAGCCTGTACTCCGTAGTCGACGCGATTGCGCACGAGTATGAGTTCGGCGGCGGCGATCATATGGCATCGTCGCGCACGCCGCTCGATTGGTTTCGCTATCAGGTGGGCATGCATTCGTTCCGCGCGTTCGCACAAGGGAAGGCCACGTGGATCCTGAATTACTCGTGGGACGGAGACAAAAAGGTGGACGCGCGGGAAGCGATGATGAACCTAGCCATGTCGCAGGTGATGGCCGGCGCGAACTTCTGGGATGCTCCAGGGCATTCGATGGCGGGATCAAATGACCTGCCAACGCGTAAGAAGATCTTTTCGTGGATCCACGAGCACGAGAAAACGTTCTACCGGCCACGCAGGCCGATCGAGCCTGTTGGAGTTTACTTCTCGCCGCAGACCAGAAACTTTTACGCAGCGGATTTCATCGCTTCCTATCGCGGAACGTTGATTCTGCTGATGCAGAAACATCTCGAGTTTCAGATCGTGACGCCGCGGACGTTGGAAGAGTTTCAAGGGCATACGCTAGTGCTGCCTGATGTGCAGATTTTGGATAACAACGAGCAGAAGTGGCTAAAAGAATTTGCTGCTAACGGGGGGCGAGTAATTATCGATGGTACGGATGTCACGGAGCTACCAGCCGCAAAGAACGTAGTTCGCTTTGCAAACGATCCGGGAAGGGCGTACAACGCGATACTGGATAAGGATTTCGAGGCAGCATCGCCGGAATCTGAAGCCGATTTCCTGGCCAGTCTGCAAGCCGGAAGCCCGGTTCAGATTGAGGCTTCCGCAAAGATGGCAACTTCGATTTCGCGGGATCCCGAGGGCCACATCAACTGCTTCTTTGCCAATTTCGCGGGACTGCGGGGCGGCATCAACCCGATGCAAACGCCCCAGGGCGGAGTGCGAGTGACAATTCACGCGAAATCCGACGGCCAAGGGTTCTTTCTTCAGTTCCTCGGAGAGGTTCAGCCAATCAGCGGCGCGCGCGAAGGAGACTCCATCTCGTTCACGTTGCCGACGATTAACAAGGGAGCAGTGTTCTGGTATGAACCCAGCGTAACTCACTGACCGTTGCGAGCGCAGCCGCGAGAGCGAACGACAGTGTCAGTTTGACGGAATGCGCTGTTCCCACCCTTTCGTACGAGACACGGCTTCATTCCAGCGGTCGCGCAGAGCTTCCGCACGTCTAGAAGGCATCCGGGGTTCGAAGCGACGGTCCTCCATCGCTGCTGACGAATCCAAGTTGTCAGGCCAGAATCCCACGGCCCGGCCGGCTAGACGAGCGGCACCCCACGCTGTGGTTTCGGTGATGGCGGGACGGACAACCGGCACGCGAAGGATATCCGCCTGAAACTGCATGAGGCTGTCGTTCGACGACGCGCCACCGTCGACTCGAAGTTCCCCAACCGTATCGCCGGAGTCGCCACGCATGGCATCGAGCAGATCGGCAACCTGGTATGCGATGCTCTCGACCGCAGCGCGGGCGATGTGTCCCCCCGTCGTACCGCGAGTCAAGCCAAAGAGAGAGCCTCGAGCATAGGAATCCCAATGCGGCGCGCCCAGCCCGACGAATGCCGGAACGAAATAAACGCCGCCATTATCCGGAACGGAGTTCGCCAGCGCTTCAACTTCTTCGGACTTGCGAATAATTCCCAGCCCATCGCGCAGCCACTGCACCACCGCGCCGCCGATGAAGACGCTGCCCTCAAGCGCATACTCAGTGGTGCCTCCGATCTTCCAGGCAATGGTAGTCACAAGCTGGTTGCGAGAGGCCACCGCGCGAGAACCCGTGTTTTGCAGCATGAAACATCCGGTACCGTAGGTGTTCTTAGTCATACCCGGCGTCGAGCAGCCCTGGCCGAACAGAGCGGCCTGCTGGTCCCCGGCGATGCCGGCGATGGGGATCGCATTCAATCTATCGGCGCCGCGCACAGCTGCGTAGATTTCGCTTGAAGATCGCACGACGGGCATCATCGAAATCGGAATACGGAACAGGTCGAGCAACTCCTGGTCCCATGCGCCGCGGTAGATGTTGAAGAGCATTGTGCGGGAAGCGTTGCTGACGTCGGTAGCGTGAACCTCTCCTTCGGTCAGCTTCCAAAGCAGCCAGCTATCCACAGTGCCGAAGGCGAGTTTGCCGGCCTCGGCGAAATGGCGTGCGCCGGAGACATTGTCGAGGATCCATGCGATCTTGGTGGCCGAAAAGTACGAGTCGATAAGCAAGCCAGTACGCTGCTGGATGAGCGGAGATCGGCCTTCGAGCCGCAGGCGCTCGCAGACGTCGGCAGTGCGGCGATCCTGCCAGACGATCGCATTGTAGATAGGCTCCCCAGTGTCGCGATTCCACACGATTGCGGTCTCCCGCTGATTGGCGACGCCGATCGCGGCGACGTCGGCGAGACTGACTGCGGCTTGGACCAAAGCGTCGCGCGCGACGTCGATTTGGGAGGCAGCAATCTGGCGCGGATCGTGCTCGACCCATCCGGGCCGAGGGTACAGCTGCTCGAATTCCTTCTGAGCTACAGCAGCAGTCTTTCCGCTTTGGTCGAACAAGAGTGCTCTTGAGCTGGTTGTGCCTTGGTCCAAGGCCAGGATGTATTTCACGATCCCTCCGGAATTCGGAATGTCGAAGGCGCAGACAGTGTGAGCAGCGTCTCTACGCGGATTTAAGGTAGCGGCGGATGCCAAAGTCCCAGAGTGCCGCGCCCATCAGTCCGCCGAGCAATGGGGCGACGACCGGAATCCACCAGACGCGCGAGCCGTCGCTGATGCCATTGTTGCGAAAGCCGGCGACGACCGTAAACAGACGCGGGCCGAAATCGCGCGCGGGATTGATCGCATAACCATGCATGCCACCGAAGCTCATTCCGATCGCCACGACGACTAATCCGATCATCAGGGGAGCTAGATTAGCTCCTGGGGGAACGTTGAGTTCATCGGTAATGGCGAAGATCAGCAGCACGAGGAGCCCGGTTCCGATCAACTGATCGAGAAAACCGGCTTGCGGCAGCCCCGGAAAAGCGGGAAATGTCGTAAACACGCCGGAGGTCCGTTCGAGATGCGGGTCGACCTGCTGAAATGCCGGGTGATAGTTCCAGTAGACCAGAGCGGCGGCTAAGAACGCACCCAGTGTCTGCGCGATTGAATAAGGGACGACCTTTCTCCATGAAAACTTGCGAAAGACCGCGAGCGAGAGCGTCACTGCGGGATTCAGGTGCGCGCCGGAGATCTTCCCGGCAATGTAAATCCCCATGGTGACGCCAAGTCCCCATCCGAGCGTGATGTTGGTGAAGCCGCCGTGAATGGTTTCCCCGGGATTTCTCGTCGGAAAAAGGACAACCATCGCAACAACACCGGTACCGAACAGGATGAGGACGAACGTCCCGAGAAACTCGGCAACCAGTTCGGCCAGAAGGGTTGGTTTCTTGTTCATCGCAGTTCCACGTTGAGAGCGCCTTGCAGATAGCGAAGTAGTCTACCAGTTCGCACGCTCATCCCCGGTCCTTGCGTCGTCGGGGAGCTTGGGCTATTACGATCTCCGTCAATATTTCTTCTTGACATTCGACGCGTACCCCGTAAGATAGACGATATTTATTCATCCCTATGAATATTTATGCACCATGAATAAAACCTTGCGACAACGGGCAGTTTTGGATGTTCTAAAGCATGGCTCCATTGCCAGCCAGGAGGATCTGCAGCGGCATTTGCGGCGGCGGGGATTCAAGGTGGGGCAAGCCACGCTTTCGCGGGACATCCGGGATCTGAATCTTAGCAAGACCGCGCATGGATATTCCGTACCGCAGGGCGAGGGGGGAATCGGGATCGCCTTGCCTCCGGTCTCACGACTGGTCCGCGAATTCGTACTTGACGTCCGTTCGGCCCAGAATCTGCTGGTAATCAAGACAATCGTGGGTAGCGCTCAGCCCGTTGCAGCCGCGCTGGACGAGACAGATTGGAACGAGGTTGTGGGCACAATCGCCGGGGATGACACCATTCTGATCGTTTGCCCGGACAAAGATGAGGCGCGCGAACTGGCCACCCGGATCGAGGAGATGCTGGGGTAGATGTCGACGAAGCTGAAAACAGCAGTACTGGGTGCAACCGGATATTCCGGCCTCGAGCTGACCCGGATACTACTGCGTCATCCGCGGCTGGAGAAACCGACTCTCTTGCGGCGGTCTTCTGATAACGGCAGCGCAGATCTCGCCGATGTGTTTCCTGCACTTTCCGGAAACGGCGGATACCCTCTGCAGACGCTCTCATGGGAGGCACTGAAGCAGCAGGGCGTGAAGTTGCTGTTTCTGGCGACCCCGCACGAGGCTTCTCGCTCGCTGGTGCCAGAAGCGATCTCTCATAGTCTGCGAGTCATCGACTTGAGCGGAGCGTGGCGGCTCCGGCAGGAGCAGCATCGAGCGATCTACCGCTTTCAAGACTCCGACGCGATCACCGCCGCGCAACTGACCGAGCAAGCAGTCTACGGACTTCCGGAACTGAACAGTGATCGCATCGCAAATGCAGATTTAGTGGCGAATCCGGGATGCTACGCGACCTCGATCATTTTGGCTCTTGCTCCTCTGCTTAAGGCAGGAGTCGTGGATCGTGAGCGTGGGATCATTTCCGATTCGAAGTCTGGAGCCTCGGGAGCGGGCAAGGAGCCTACCTCCAAAACGCATTTTGTTTCCGTGGCAGATAACCTGTCGGCGTATTCGGTCTTCAGCCATCGCCACATGGGCGAGATCGTCGAACAACTTGCACTCGATGACCAAGAATTGATTTTCACGCCACATTTGTTGCCGATTCCACGCGGAATCCTGTCGACAATTTACGTGCACCTGAACCGTCCGATGATTCCGCTGGAGGTGGAATCCTGCTTCCGGAATTTCTATTCCGGCAAGCATTGGGTGCGGGTCTTTCAGACGCCGAAGCTGCCGCAGTTGCAGTTTTCGCTGAACACCAATTATTGCGACCTCGGCTTTTGCCTGGCCGATGACGGGCGACGGTTAGTGCTGATCTCGTGCATCGACAATCTGCTCAAAGGCGCGGCCGGACAGGCCGTGCAGAACATGAATCTGATGTACGGGTGGGGCGAAGAAGAGGGACTGCAGTGACCATCGTGATCAAGATCGGAGGCGCAGCGCTGGAAGATGCGGCGACGCTGCGCAAGTGCGCGAAGTCAATTGCGGAACTCGCGCAGGATGGCCATCGCGTGGTTGTCGTCCATGGTGGCGGCAGCGCGTTGACGCGCGTGCTCAAGCAACTGGGCAAGCAGAGCGAGTTCGTCGGCGGGCTACGCATTACAGACGCGGAGACTCGCGATGTCGCGCTCATGGTGCTTGGCGGCATAGTGAACAAGAAACTGGTAGCGGCCATCCAAAGTGCGGGAATGCCGGCTCTCGGATTCTGCGGAGGCGATGGAATGACTTTCCGGGCGCGGCGGAAGCACGTCGGCGGAAAAGATCTGGGATTCGTGGGGGAGATCTGCTTTGCCGATCCGTGCTGGATCGAAGCGCTGTGGCAGCAGGGCGGAATTCCTGTGATCGCGTCCTTGGCACTGGGGGCGGACGGGGAATATTACAACGTCAACGCCGACGAAATGGCCGCCGCATGCGCGGCGGCGTGCCACGCAAATGCTCTGATCTTCCTGACGGACGTGCCGGGTGTGAAAGATGCGACTGGCAGCGTGATTCCATGGCTCAGCACGAAGCAGGCGCAGGACCTCGCCGCCGGATCGGTAGTGAGCGGCGGCATGCTTCCGAAACTGGCTGCGTGCACGCAGGCGTTGAAGCAAGGTGTGGGCCGCGTGCGAATTCTACCGGCCAGCGAGGCGGAGACTCTGCCGCAGTTTTATCTGACCAAGTTGAGTTGCGGAACCGAAGTGATATGCGCATAAACTGCGCCGCAAGAAAGAGGTCTCAAAGTTGAATACTCAATTGCAAAGCCGGGCAGCAGTGACGTCGCAGACATTTCCCGGGGCGTTCTGGTGTCCGGATCTGATCTCCACCCGCGATCTCGGACCGCAAGGGGTCGAAGCGGTTCTTCACCTGGCGGAACTGATGAAATCGCGCCCTTCGGTTTTTCAGCGAGCGTTGGCCGGAAAACAGATGGTGATGTTTTTCGAAAAGCCTTCTCTCAGAACGCGGCTCACGTTTGAGTCGGGCATGATCAGCCTCGGCGGAACGGCAATGTTTGTGGACCAATCGCAGAGTCGGCTGGATGCGCGCGAGTCGCTCAGCGACATCGCACACAACCTTGAGCGATGGGTCGACGTGATCGTGCTACGCACCTTCTCGCAGGAGACGATCGAAGGCATGGCCGGGTACGCGTCCGTTCCGGTGATCAATGCGCTTAGCGACCTGGAGCATCCCTGCCAGGCTTTGGCGGATTATTTCACTCTGGTGGAGCGCTTTGGCGACTTGAAGAAAACCACGCTTGCGTATGTCGGCGATGGAAACAACGTGGCCCACTCACTGCTGTTGACATGCGCCTGCCTGGGCTCTTCGATACGGATCGCCACGCCCAAAGGATACGGCTGCAATCCGCAGATTGTCGCGGATGCCCGCAAAATCGCCAAACAAACCGGCGCACAAATGGAGTTTCTCACGGAACCTCATGCCGCGGTCGTAGGCGTCGATGCCGTTTATACCGACGCCTGGGCCAGCATGGGGCAGGAACACGAGGCGGCGCAACGAGCGGCGATTTTCCAGCCTTATCAAGTGAATCGCAAGCTGATGGCGGAGGCTTCGCCCCACGCAGTGTTCATGCATTGTTTGCCGGCGCATCGCGGGCACGAAGTCACAGACGACGTGATGGACTCGGAGAATTCCGTAATTTTCGAGCAGGCTGAAAACCGTCTGCACGTTCAGAAGGCCATTCTTTATTTATTGCTGGGCGGCGCGGTTCGCCTGCCCGTAAGGAGCGCTCATGCCTGAGAAAGTTGTACTTGCTTATTCCGGTGGACTCGACACCTCGATCATCATTCCATGGTTGAAGGAGAACTATTCCTACGAAGTGATCGCGATGGTCGGTGATGTCGGTCAGGGAGATGATATCGAGGCCGTGGTCGACAAAGCCTATGCGACGGGCGCGAGCAAAGTCATCGTTGAGGATCTACGAGAGGAATTTTTGACCGAATACGTGTTTCCGGCGCTGAAGGCGGGGGCGGTTTACGAGCATAAGTACCTGCTCGGAACGTCGTTGGCACGACCGGTGATCGCCAAACATCAGGTGGAAGTCGCGTTGCGGGAAGGCGCGACGGCTGTGGCTCACGGGTGCACTGGCAAAGGCAACGATCAGGTGCGATTCGAATTGACGTATCAGGCGTTGGCGCCTGAGCTGAAGATTATTGCTCCATGGCGTGAATGGACCCTGAAGTCGCGCGAAGACTGCCTGGACTATGCCGAGCAGCACGGGATTCCCGTGGCCGCGAGTCGTGCGAAGATCCACAGCCGTGACCGCAACTTGTGGCACATCAGCCATGAGGGCGGCGAGTTGGAAGACGCTGGAAACGCTCCGCTACCGACCACGTGGCAGATCACTCGCTCCCCGCAGGAAGCTCCCGACCACGAAGAACAAGTCAGCATCGGGTTTGAGCAAGGAATTCCTCTATCCGTGAACGGGATGAAGATGGATCCCGTATCGCTGGTGGAACTGCTCAATGAAATTGGAGCGCGCAATGCGATAGGGCGCGTCGATCTCGTCGAGAACCGTTTCGTCGGGATCAAGTCGCGCGGATGCTATGAGACTCCGGGCGGAACTCTATTGATCACGGCACATCGCGAACTCGAGGCGCTGTGTTTGGAGCGGGACGTCGCACACTTCAAGCAGGAGATCGGATTGAAGTACGCAGAACTGGTGTACTTCGGC
>Ga0070731_10004932_pt1 | contig 11198 bp, 13 predicted proteins | sample Coa_R1_2_FD_66448 | JGI IMG/M metagenome (GOLD analysis project Ga0070731, IMG submission 66448) | Surface soil microbial communities from Centralia Pennsylvania, which are recovering from an underground coalmine fire - Coalmine... | ecosystem: Environmental > Terrestrial > Soil > Unclassified ... | reverse complement strand
AACAGTGTCTTACGCGGGGTGACTGCCGTATCGGTCTGCATGAGGTCGTCTGTACCTATGGAAATCGGCGCCAAGCCGACGAGCGCCAATAGAGTACTCTGCCAGAGCCGCCGGGGACGGTAAACCTGACTCGCTCTGGCGTAAAGTTGGGGTGTCGCGGCGAAGGATGTGCCTCAGGTACGCAGCACGCCCGGCTCATGGCTTGGGATCCAGAAACAACAGCCGCAGTGAACCTGGAACGATCGCACGCTTGCCCTTGGCCTCAGTGGCTGTCGGGGAGACGTCGGCGGCAACCAGGTAGATCCTTCCCGACTGCGGGTCGAGGTCCATGGTGCGGGCGGAAACCACCGTCTTCACGGTCGCCACGGGCACAAAGGTCTGCGGATCCTTCTCCGCGATCACCGAGAGGGTGCCGTCGCGGCCATTCGAGCTGAAGATCAACTTGCGCCGCGGGTCGAAGGCTGCCGCGTCGGTACCGGCGCCGATCGGCAGTGAGGCCACCGTGGCGCCCGAATCGATGTTCACCACCACCAGCACGTTGTTGACGCAGCTGGAAAACAGCCGCCGCGCCTCACGGTCGATGGCCAGACCGTGCGGACTTTTGCAGTTACTGACCGGCCAGCGCGCGTCCACCTGATTCCTCTGCACGTCGATGCGCAGAATCTCGCCCTTGCCGGCGCCGTTGACGTACAGCTTGCCGTCCCTGCCCGAGACCGGAAACTCCAGCTTCTCCCCTGTCTGGATGTTCGCGACGGTCGTCTCGTTCTTCGGATCGATGACGGTGATGATGCCGCTGTCGCCGTTGATGACGAACACATGTCCGCTGACGGGGTCGAAGGCGATCGAATCGGCATCGTCAGCCGTCTTGAAGCGCTTGACGGTCTTGAGTGACTTCAGGTCGAACTCGCCCGCCTCGCCCGCCTCGCCGTCATCGGTGAAGCCGCGGCCGAGGCCAGGGACGATCGCGATGCCGTGGGTGCCGCCCGGGTAGCCCTCAACCTGACCGATCACCTCACCGCTGCGGCCATCGACCACGGTAACGCGATCGCCGTGGGCGACGTAGACCCGGTACGAATCCGGATCGAACAGCACGTAGTCCCAGCGGTCGGGCGCACCGAGCGGCACGGTCTTCGTGACTGCGTAGTCGGCGGCATGCTGCGCCTCGGCGCCAACGGCCGACTGAACGACAAGCGAGGCGGCTGCACAGGCGGCCAGCAGCGCGCCGCAACGGATGGATTTCATGGATCAACTCCTCAAACAGGCGCTAATGGGTCAAGGCCAGTAGCAGAGCCTTGAAGTCCTCGGTCATCACGTGGGCGCGGCGGTTTAGCACGTTGTTGCCGAACAGTCCCAGCAGCGCGGTCGCGATGCCAAGCGCCGTGGCGATGAGGGCCGTGCCAATGCCGCGGCTCACCGCGGTCGGATCGGAGACACCTCCGGCGGCGAGCGCGTTGAACGTCTCCATGATGCCGAAAATCGTTCCGAGGAGGCCGAGCAGTGGCGCCCCGGTGACAATGGTATCCAGAATCCAAAGCCGCGCGCTAACCTTCTTGTCGATGCCGATATAGAGTGAGGCGGCATAGTCCTCCTGGCGCTCGCGCCTCGCGCCATTCCCGAGCAGCCGCTCGAAACGCCGCACCGCGTGCGTCGCCGGATCCTGCCACTTCAGAGCCTCGAGCGCTGCCCCGGCCTTGCCCGGGGCGTTCTCGATGATCTTGGCCAAACGATTGATGCGCAGGCTGAGGTACGTGAGGTAGATCGCGCGCTCGAGTACCACGTAGATCAGGACGATGATGCAGGCGTACAGGACATCGAAGGTCAGATCATGGAATAAGCGGTAGTTCATGGGCGCAGCACTTCAGGCTCAGAGCGCCGCCCGCATCTGCGGGCGAAACTCGATGGTCACGACGAACACGTGCTGCATCTCGCCGACGAACACCTTGGGGCCCATTGGCGCGTAGTGCCCCGAGGAGACGATATTGAGCGCGGTGCTGTCGAGCAGCGGATATCCGGATGAGCGCTGCAGCGATACCGCCTGCGGCTCGCCGCCGCGCGTCACGGTGAAGCGCACCCGCACCTCACCCGAGGGATGCTGCAGGCGGTACTGCACCGTGTCAGGAGGCGTGGTGCGGCGATCGATGTTGGTGCGCAGCTCTGCGGCATATTGCGCGTTGAGATCGGGGTCGGAAACCACAGCCGGGGCGGACTCTGCTGCGGGGGCCGCGATGGCCGGCGCCGGCTCGGCGGCAGGCGCCTCGTTGAGCACCGGCTCCGGATCGACCGGCTTCACCTGCGGCAGGATGCGCCGCTGCACTGGCTTGCGGGGCGCGGCGGCCGGCGGGGTCGGAGGCTGCGGTACGGGAGGCTCCTCCATCTGCATCGTGAGCTGGAACTCCTCCGCCCGGTGCGTGCTCGGCGCGAGCAGCTGCAGGTGCGCGCGCACGAGGATCAGGAACAGTCCCACTGCGAGCGCCGTACACAGCAGTGCGCCGCCATCGCTCGCCAGGTGAGCCACATTGTCGGCCTTGACGCTCATTGACGCTTGGCGATGACGGTCGCCGAAACGATGCCGGCACGCTTGAGCGCATCGAGCACGCCTACCAGAGGCTGCAGGCGCGCGTCCTTGTCACCCGAGATGACGACAGTGAGTTTGGAGTCCTTCGCCAGCGCCTGCAGGCGCGCGGTGATGCCTTGCAGGCTGGTGTGCGCGCCGTCCAGGTACACCTGACCGTCCGCGGTGAGCGTCACCGTCACCCGCTTGACGATATCGAGGTGCGTGGGGTTGGTCGAAGTGGGCAGTGCGACGCGCAATCCGAGTGCGGGCAGCGCGTTGATGCTGATCAGCACGAAGAACACCAGCAGGAACATCATCACATCGATCATCGGAATGATCTCGATGCGTGCGGCTTTGCGGCTGCGGGTTGGCCAGCTGCGCATCAGTGGCTCACCGCGAACAGTCGTCTCATGACGCGCACCCCACCGTCCTGGTCGGCGGCGTGGCCGAGATAGTCGCTGATGCCGAATGCGCTCTCAGTGGTGCGCAGCAGCGAATAGTGATTGAAGGGCGTGGCGTCGATCACGCCGCGCGGCCCGTGGTTGGTAATCACTACGGTCGGAATGCGCCCGCCGCCTGAGTTCGCGACGCTGCCGGGTTGGTTGCCGCAGCAGCCCTGGTCGGGTCCGCCGCGCTCGTCCCTGTCGTTCTCATCGAAGGTGATGACGATCGCGAGGTTCTGCGGCGCACTCCACAGGGGCGAGTGGCGGATGCGGTCCACGAGCTCGCCGATAACCCGATCACCGCGGGCAATGAGCGCGCGGGTCTCGCCCTTGCGGCAGTCGTTGGGCACCTCGGCTGCCGCATCGCGGCCGTGCATGTCGTTGCACTGGTTCGGCACGATGTGCGCGTAGTTGGGCATCTGCCCCCTGTCGAGATCGCGGTACAGCTGCTCGAAGTCGACGATCTTCGCCGCGCGTGCCGGATCCTGCTGCACCCGCCGGAAGTTCAGAAACCCATTGTGCTTGGCTGCATAGAGCTGCGTCGGCTGACCGGCGACTGGCTGGTCCGCGGTCGGCCAGCGAATGGCGAGGGAGCCCGCGGCCGGGAGGCTCTCCATGTACCCCTTCCAGCTGAGGCCCTTGGCGTCGAGCTGGTCCATGAGGCTGCGGGCGCTCAGCGTGTGATCCACGTATCCCGCGGTAGCGGACTTCGGACACCAGCGGTCGTGAACCCCGGGCTTGCAGTAAAACGCGTCGTCGTCGTGGATGCCGAAGGTGTTCCCGCCCAGCATTGCCACATAGTTGCCTTCGCTCGGGTGCACTTCCGCAAAGAACTGCGAGGCCAGGCCGTATTCGTGTGCCAGGCGATTGATGTTCGGCGCGGCGCTGTGGGGCCCGATGATGAGGTCATAGCCCTTGTTCTCCGCGACGATCACCAGAATATGCGCGTAAGGCGGCAACGGGCTCTCCGCGGCAGCGGCATGCGTCGCCACCGGAGGCACGGCCATGAGCATGACCGCGCTGATGGCGGTCGTTCCTCGGCACACAAATTTTTGCCAGCACCCTGCTGCGATCAGCATCCACCGCCCTCAGTTGAGAGACAGCCGCACGCCCGCGAGCAGCGTCATGTCGTAGAACTCACGCTGGATCGGGCGGTACCAACTCGTCCCCTCGGTGAATTCCAGCGGCGTGTTGAGCAGATTCTTGCCTTCCACATAAAGACTCGCGATGTGGTTGATGGCGTAGCTGCCACCGAAGTCCATGGTCAGCCGGGCGCGGGAGTAGACGTCCTGGCTGTTGTCGGTGACCAGCCCGAACGAAAAGAGGTTCTGACCGACGTAATCGGCGGCAAGTCGCAGCTCGAGCCGTCCGTACTCGTAAAACAGCGCTCCGTTCCAAGTGAGCTTCGAGGTCGAGGGCAGCAGTCCGTAGTCACCGGGGTGTATCTGCGCGCGCGAGTCGACGACGGTGATGTTGGCGCTGAATCCAAAACCATCCCAGGGATGCGGAAGAAACACGAGCTTCTGTTGATACTGGCCCTCGACGCCACCGGCATGAGCCGGTCCATTGACGTAGTCCTGCACCGTAACCGAAGCGCCCGTCGTAAGGCCTGGGAAGGGATAGCTCGCTACGATGGCCTGCTGCAGGATGATGTAGTTGGTGAACACCTTGTAGAAAAGGCCTACGGAGGCGATCTGCCCATCGCCCGGATACCACTCGAGGGTCGCGTCGAAGTTCTGCGCGATCGTCGGCTTGAGCGCCGGATTGCCCACCGATACTGTCCGGTTGACCACGCTGATGTTCGCCCCGGGCGTGATCTGGTCGAAGCCCGGACGGGCAATGCCGCTCGCATAGGTAAGGCGCGCGACAAGTTGCTCGGAGACGTAGTAACGCCCCTGCAGAGTCGGGAAGGCGTTGGTGTACGAGTTCGACTGCGTTGCCGGCGTGTTGGTGTCCGTATCGCTGTTATAGAGGTTGCCGCGGTAGGTCGCGTGCGTCGACTCGATGCGCACGCCGGCGAGCAGTCCCCAGTTAGCGAAGCGCGCGTTGTACTGTCCGTAGCCGGCGTAGACATCCTCACTGTCGTCGGTGTTTGTCGAGGCATCCGCCGCCGCATCGTCGCTGATGGTGCCTAGCGGGCTGCCGTAGAGGCCCGCTACCTGGCCGAGGTTGATCGCCGGGCCGATGTTGTACAGATGGTTGTAGTAGAACTGCGGCGGCCCGTAAACGTAGTCAGCGAGCGAAATCGTCCCGTTGGGCGTCCACTGCGGCGAAGTGGACACGGACGTCTTGTGACGAAAGCGGCCGGAAACCCCGAACTTCCACTCGCCGCTGTTGGTACCGCTGCCGGTCGGTATCTTAAGATCGATCGCCCCGGCCCACTCCCCATCGCGTGCGTAGGAGGGCCCGAGGTTGACATTGTTGAGCGTGTAGTAACCGGGACTGGCGGGGTCGGTACCATCGGTGGTGTGAAAGCTCGGGTACCTCGGGTTGGTGTTGTTGTCGTAAGCGATCGACACGGCGTTTGGATCCGTCCAGCTGCTGCCCGGGCTTGCCGAAAAGCGGTCCGTGCCGAGCGCAAAGGAACCGCGGTAATCGAGCTGAAAGCCTTGGAAGGCGCTTTTCCCGCCAAAGATCACCAGATCGTTCTCAATGCGCTCCAGCGAATCGGTGGTGTCCTGCTCCAGTCCGCCTTGGGAAGCGAGGTAGCCATTCGGATTGTTGGGATCCTGAAAGCACCCTGGGCTACCGACAAAAGACCCGCAGCTGCCGTTTCCCGAGTCGAGGCCGTTCAGCACCAGATAGTGCTTGTGCCCCGCCTCGAGATAGCCTGACCAGAGCAGGCGTACATAGAGCGAGGTCTCGTCGTTGGCCTTGGCTTCGAAATTCGCAGCGGCACCGTAGCGTTTGCGATTGTAGGTATAGCGGCGAAACTCCAGATCGCTGACGACCTTGTTGGGTACCCCGGGTCCATCGTTGTAGCTCTCTTCGACGTCATCGATGCCGCGCATGTCCTGGTGATAAACCCCGGTGATGACCGCGCTGAAGGCGTCCGCGCCTGCAAACAGGCCGCCGATTCCATCGCCGCCGGAGAAGGTGCTGCCGGCACTCATTTCGGTGTGATACACGAGCGTATTGCGTAGCGGCTCGTAGCCACTGCCGAGGTTGGCATCCAGAAATGGCCGGCCGCCATGCTCGGCACCGGTGCGCGGCACGAGGTTAATGGACCCACCGATGCCCTCGGCGTCCATATCGGGCTGCAAGGTCTTGGTGACCTCGACACCACCGATGATGCCGGTCGGAAAGGTGTCGAAGGCCACCGCACGACCGCCGCCAAATGGCGAGGACGGGTTGCTGGCGGGCAGTCTGACCCCCGCGTAGCTGGCAGCGTTCAAATCGGAATCCAGGCCGCGGATATTGATGAAACGGCCTTCACCCGAGTCCGTCTCGAGCGAGACGCCCGGGACACGCTGTAGGGCCTCCGCCATGTTGATGTCCGGCAGCTTGATGATCTCGCTCAACGGCTGCACGTCGACGATGTTGGGAGCCTGTTTCTTCTCCTCAAGCGCTGCGCCGCGGGTGGTGGTTGCACTCGGTGTCACGACCTCGGGGGCCTCCGCCTGCTCCGGACCCGTACTCACCCGTCCGATGTCGGTCTCGCTCGACTGCGGCGGCGCCGCTTGCTGTGCGGCCTGCCCTTGCGCCTTCTCGCCTGAGATGAGGGCCGCAAGCATCCCCGCCGTCACGGCAGCTTGAACGAACCCCCGCACGCATGTCGGCCTCGTTTTCACGCGGTCGCTCCCAATTGCCACCGGGAATGCCGCGGACGAGGCTAGTTGCGTCGGGTTAAGAACCTGTGACAGCTTGTGAGTTCTTTGCAGACGCGCTGGCTCAAGGCAGCAGACGCGCGCGCCGTGCCCGCGGTGTGTTGCGTGCGCCGCGAGCGGGGCGTTGTGCCAGCCGCGTCCAGGCACGCTTTGATCCGAGTTCTAACGAAGCTGCAGCCAGGCACGCGCCAAGTACGCACGGCCAAGGAGCGCCAGCAAGTGACTGATTCGTTTTCCTCGACGCGCGGCGTACCATGACTTGAACTTCGAGCGTCCCGAGGATTTCACATGCGACTCAGTAGCAAGAGCTTCGTCGATGGCGCGACAATGCCGGGTGAGTTTTGCTTCGCGGTGACGGATCCCAAAACCCATACGACCCTCAGCAAAAACCGCAATCCCCAGCTCAGCTGGGACGAGGTACCGGCGAGGGCGCAATCCTTCGCGCTGGTCGTCCACGACCCCGACGTTCCGAGCCGCGGCGATGACGTCAACAAAGAGGGCCGCGAGGTCCCGGCCTCGCTGGCCCGTGTCGACTTCTTTCACTGGCTGCTGTGGGATGTCCCGCTATCGGTCCGCGACATTGCCGCCGGCAGTCAGAGCGATGGTGTCGTGGCCCGCGGCAAGCCCGGGCCAAGCGCTCCGGGAGGCTTCCGTCACGGCCTCAACAACTACACGGACTGGTTCGCCGGCGACAAGGACATGCGGGGCCAATACTACGGCTACGACGGGCCGTGCCCGCCGTGGAACGACTCCATCCTCCACCACTATGTGTTCACGCTGTTCGCCCTCGATGTGCCGAAGCTCGAGGTTGCCCCGCCGCTGGTCGGTGCGAACCTGCGCGCGGCACTCAAGGGGCGGGTGTTGGCCGAAGCACGAATGACAGGAACCTATTCGCTGAATCCGCGCGTGCGCAGCGGCTGAGACGCGCGCTCCGACGAATTCCGACCTCAGCAGCGTCGCGGTCCGCCGTTCAGTCGTGCGTCGTATCGTTCCAGGCGCCGGCCGGCGGCGTGTTGCGCACCGGCTCGTCCTTGTCGCCAGTGCGGGCCTTCTTGTCGGCCTCGGCGATGTCGTGCTGCACACCCCGCGGCTCCTCGCCGAGCGGTGCGTCGAGCATCGAGGGATTGGTGCTTCGCGGACGGTCCGCGGACTGAGCTTCGGTCTTTTTGCTCCGCTTTTTCGACTGGTGGGTCACGATGAAATGCCTCCTCCGGAATGCTCCGGCCTCACGGTGGCGCCTCTGTTCACGTCTGCTGAGCCAGTCCGCTCACCGCTGCGGTTGCTGCCGCCGGCGCCGCAGCGTGAAAGCATCGCCCTCACGTCAGGCTGAAGGCTGTAAGCCGATAACCCGAGCAGCCGTGCGAAGCCACCGAGCGCTGCGGATATACGCTTGGCCGCAGGCCCACCTGGGCGCAGGGTGCCATCATGCTGTCTGATCGTTGCGATATGATCGGCGCGACTGGGCGGCCGGCGAGGCGCTCAGCTCGAGTCTGAGTTCAACCGCTGATTCACCGGAGCGAGCAACATGAGCGAGGCCAAGACTCCTTTCCTGACGGATGTAAAAACGTTGCGTGAGCGCGCCCGGAAGCATCTGGGGCGTGGCGCGGTGACGGAGACGTACAACACCGACGTCAACAAGACCATCGATATCCTGCAGAACGTGCTGGCGACGGAGATCGTCTGCGTGCTGCGTTACACCATGCATGCAATCGCCGCGACGGGCATCTCCAGCGAAAGCGTCAAAGAGGAATTCGCTCAGCACGCCAAGGAAGAGCAGGAGCACATGGACTGGGTCGCCGAGCGCATCAATCAGCTCGGTGGCAAACCCAACTTCAACCCCCAGGGGCTGCTTAGCCGCTCGGCGACGGAGTACATCGAGGGCGAAAACCTGATCGACATGATCAAGGAGAATCTCGTTGCCGAGCGCATTGCGGTCGACCACTACCGCGAGCTCGTGCGCTATTTCGGCGACAAGGATCCTGGCACGCGTGTGGTCATCGAGCGCATTCTGGTGGTGGAGGAAGAGCACGCCAACGACATGCACGATCTGCTGGTGGCCCACGAGGGACACCCGATGCTCAACAACTGACGCACGGTGAAAGGCGCAGCCCCCGCCGCGCATGCCCTACAGTCATAACTCCGAGCTGCCGCCGCCGGTGCGGGCGCACCTGCCGGAGCACGCGCAGGACATTTACCGCGAGGCCTTCAACCACGCCTTCGGCGCGCACAGCGACGATCCGCGGCAGGAGGAGGCCGCGCATCGCATCGCCTGGGCCGCGGTGAAGCGCAGCTACGTCAAACAGGGCGACTCATGGGTGGCGCGCATCTAAGGGTGCGCTGCTGCGGGCATTGAGCTCATGGCGGCGGTGAGCGCGGGAATACTCCTCTACCGTCAGGGCCCCGCAGGTCTCGAGGTTTTCCTGGTACATCCAGGCGGCCCCTTCTGGGCCAAGAAAGATGCAGGCGCCTGGTCAGTGCCAAAGGGGCTGGTCGACCCTGGCGAGGAAGAGCTCGCCTGTGCGCTGCGCGAGTTTCGCGAGGAAACCGGCTTCGATCCCGGTGACAGCGCGCATAGCCGCGATCTGGGCTCCTTCCGCCAGCCGAGCGGCAAACGCCTGCACGTCTGGGCGCTGCAGGGGGACTGCGACCCACAGGTACTGCACAGCAATCTGTTCGAGATCGAGTGGCCACCGACATCCGGGCGCAGGGCGAGCTTCCCCGAAGTTGATCGCGGTGCCTGGTTTGGCCGCGCCGAGGCGCTCCGCAAAATCTCCAAGGGGCAGATCCCGGTCCTCGACAGGTTCTACGCCGAGATCGGCTGAACCGCGGCGCCGGCAGCGCTCTTAGAGGTGGCTGCGCACCCAACGAACGATGTCCGCCTTGCTCATGGCGCCGGGCTGGCGCGCGATCTCGCGACCGCCTTTGAACAACATGAGCGTCGGAATGCTACGGATGTTGTACGTGCCCGCGGTGCCCGGGGCGGCGTCGGTGTTGAGCTTGGCCACGCGCACGGTGGGCTCAAGTTCTGCGGCGGCCGCCGCGTACTGCGGCGCCATCATCTGGCAGGGTCCGCACCAGGGAGCCCAAAAATCCACCACCAACGGAATGTCGTTGCCGCTGAGGTGCTTGCCGAAGTTAGCGTCGTCGAGCTCGAGCGGATGGCTGCCGAAAAGAGACTGGTGGCAGCGGCCACAGAGTGGCCCATCGCCGAGACGCTCCGCTGCGATGCGGTTAGTGGTGGCGCAGTGCGGACAGACGAGGTGCAACGCTTCGGCCATGGACGCTCTGTGGGGACCGCGGGATGAAATTCAAGGCGACGGCGCTCCAGCGCCTAAGCCGTACCGACATTGAAGCAACCTGAATGTCTGGCAGCGATTTCGCTGCTAAGGCGAGCTGCCGGTGCCCTTGCTGCATTCCTGCTGCCAGATCACGAAGCACGCGAAGTGCAAGCGGATGGTGCCGCCCTCGTTGACCTCATATTCGACCTTGCCCGGCGTGATGGCCACGCCGCAGGCATCGCAATCTGTCCCCGTGCCATAGCCTGCATCAATGTGGTCCGGCCTCGTTGCCGGCAATCGCCCATCGGCCATACGCTGTTGGATACGCAAGCGAAGCTCTGCCTCAGATAACACTGGTTTAGTTGGCATTCAGTTACACCTAACTATGTCACTGAATACGACGTTACGGGCTCGCCCGAGGATATCCCGTCAGCAGATTCTCAACACGGTTGTCAGACGTTGGATCGGCACGATGCTGCAAAGCGATTGTTGCGAAGAAGTGTCGTGCGCAACCGACGGTTGGAGGTCCGTAACCGATGGTGGTTGCAAGCCGCTTCGCGGTGTGCTTCGGATCAACACGCCTGGTTTTCGCGCGTGGCCTCCGGCTACGGATCAGATGAGTCTAGTTAGTACGATGCTGCTCACGCTTTGTCGGCATAAAGCAGGCGACCGGGCCGCAACACCGTCAGGATCTCATCAAGGTTTGAATGGGCCACGGCGAAGCAACCCTGGCTGCGGCCCAGCATTCCGCAGCGTCCGATTATCGAATCATTCACGTACCAGGCGCCGTGCACCACGATCGCCCGCGCGGCGGCGTTGCAGTTGCTCGGGTCGAGTCCCTCGAGACGCAACGAACGGCCGTGACCGCCGAAGTAGACCTCTTCGGTGCGGTAGGCACCCGCCGCGGTCGCATTGGAACGTGGCTCGTTGGAGAAGCGCTCGAGCCAGCCGGTGTGCTCAGGGTCGGAGCCCTTGCCGTGCGCGACCAGATAGGTTCTGAGCCGACCGTCCGCCGGCCGCAGCAGATGAAATCTGGGCGCCCTCGAGGGTAGGGAAAAGTCGGCGATCGCGATCCACTCGCGATCCACGAGCGCCG
>Ga0070731_10004930_pt1 | contig 11201 bp, 6 predicted proteins | sample Coa_R1_2_FD_66448 | JGI IMG/M metagenome (GOLD analysis project Ga0070731, IMG submission 66448) | Surface soil microbial communities from Centralia Pennsylvania, which are recovering from an underground coalmine fire - Coalmine... | ecosystem: Environmental > Terrestrial > Soil > Unclassified ... | reverse complement strand
AGCAGCGGCACCTTTTCGAGCATCAGCCTGGGCAATGTGAGCCGGGTCAACCGCCGCAGCGGCCACAGATCGAGGAGCAGCAAGACTAACGGCAACGTCACCACCATCGGCTTCGACAGCAGCGCTGCCAGATAGACCAGCACCGTCAGGCCGTAGGTCCGCCAACCGGGCCGCCTCACGTAGGCCGTGTAGGCCCATGCTGTCAGTAACCAGAAGCACGTGCTCAGCACGTCCTTGCGCTCGGAGATCCAGGCGACGGATTCAACGTGCAACGGGTGGAGCGCGAACAACGCCGCCACCCAGGCGCTGCGCCATGGCTGCGAGGTCCAGCGCGTCAGCAATCCGAAGAGCAGTAGCGTGTTGAGCAGGTGCAGCACGACATTGCCGACATGGTGCGGCCCGGCGTTCAGGCCGAAGAGTTGGCAATCCACCAGGTGGGTTAACGTGGTGAGCGGATGCCAGGTGGCCTGGTGCACGCCGGTCCACGCCCAGACGAAGCTGTCGCGGGTCAAGCCGACGTTCACGTGGGGGTTTTCGGTGACGTAGTCCTCGTCGTCGTAGTTGAGGAACGGGTAATGGCGCACCGGCGCATACACCGCGGCCGTCAGCAGCAACAATGCCAGCATCAGCCACGCAACGGTGGTCGGTTTGAAGCGCGGCGCCGCGGCGAGGTTCGGCGGTTGGACGCGCGCAACGGCTGGCTTACCCATTCGGAATGTGCCCGGGCGTGCGCTGACACTTCTAAACGGCCCTGGCACGGGGTTCAAGGATCGCCGATCGCCGGCTGCGATCCCCTCTTACAAAACGCCGCCACGTTCCGTATGCTGCTTCGTCATGATGTGTCATGGCGCTCCCCGGCGTGTGCCCGCTGCCGGCCGGCGGCGGGTTCGCCCATCGCTATTGCTCGCCCTCGGTTGTGCCCTTTGGATGGGCTTCGCGACCGCGGCACGGGCCTGTGTCGGCGACTGCGACGGCGATGGCGAGGTCACCGTCAATGAGATCGTGAGCGCCGTCAACATCGCCCTGGACGTCGCCGCGCTGTCGGCCTGCCCGAGCGCTGATCGCGACGGTGACGGTGCGGTGACCGTCGACGAAATAGTTGTGGCCATCAACAACGCGCTCAACGGCTGCCCGACGCCCACGGCGACTCCGGTTGCTCCAAGTCCCACCACCACGGCCGCCACGGGAGCAACCCTCAGCCCGACGCCCACGCCGCCACCGGCGAATGCTACGGCCACGGCAACCGTTACCAAGACAACCGCCGCGGGGACGGCGACTCCCACCGAGACAGTGACCACGGGGGCGACGGCGTTGACCTGCCACTTCGTTGCCGGCAGCTCGCAGCTCGTGTTTCAAGCCAAGACCACCGCGGTGACCGTTGACCTCACCGGCTCGCAGCTATGGCACTTCGGCGACGTACAAGCAGACGGGACGCGCGAGCTGGTGAGTCTGCCCGCCGACAGTCACTTCGACTGCCTGTCGGCGAACGTGCTCGGAGCGCTCCAGGTCGCCGGCTGCCTGCGCATGGACCCCGCGACGCAAGGCCACGGCGTGCTTGATTGTGCCGGCGGACAGGTGAGCGACGGCTACAATGCGGTGGTGTCGATCGATCACAATACGAACCAGAATAACGATGGCTTCCCCCAGGATCCTCAGTGCGCGGCAGTGTACCGCAATCCAAACAATGATGCGGACGGCGAGCTCGTGCCGTCGTGGGTCGAGGATACCCTGCATCCACATCCGGGGGTGTGCAACAGCGGCTTGCATGTGGACCAGAGTGGCGACGATCCCGCCGGCGGCTTGCGACTGACGCAGGATCTTCTCTTGCGTGTCTTTGTGCAGACGTCCTGTTCTCCCAGTCTGTGCCCGGCCGATGATGCGCCGTTCGATCCCACCCGCGACCTGCGGCTGACCGCGGCCATGACCAGCGGCAACGCCAAGGGCGTGATCTTCAACTACAACAACACCGCGCTGACATTCGGCACGACAGGGAGCGGTGCCGGTGCCAGTGTCTGTGGATTTGGCGGCAGTGATGCGTGTGTCACGTCGGCGAGCGGGACATCGTATGCGGCGCTGTGCTCGGATCTCTCTGCGACGAGCTTGCAGGCGGGCAAATTCGTGACGGCGTTCGCCGCGCTTGACCTGCCGTCGCCGGTCTATGACGTGATCGCCACGCTCGGCGTCACCTGCCAGTAGATTCTTGTGCGCGAGGTTATGGACGTGGAGGTTGAGATTAGGTCCGGCGCCCTCTTTCGTTGCGAGGGAGAAGGCGGGAGTGAACGTCGTCGGGCATCCGGGCGGAGCTCCCGAAGGCTCGATGGGCGGCTGCGCGGCGCCGTCGCCATGGTAGTGGCATTGACCGCACTGGTTGCGGCGACCCATCCGGCGTTCGCCTGCATCGGCGATTGCAACGGCGACGGTGAGGTGACCGTGGATGAATTGATTGTCGGTGTGAATATTGCCCTGGGCGTTGCGAACATCGACGCCTGTCCGGCCTTCGACCGCAATGGCGACGGTGCCGTGACCATCGACGAGATCCTTGCCGCGGTCAACGCGTTGCTGATCGGGTGCCCGGCGACCCCGGCGCCGGACGCGACGGCTACGTTCACCGGCACCACAACCGCGTCGCCAAGCCCGACCGCGACGATGCCGCCGACGTCAACCGTGACCGCGACAGCGACCGAGACGGCGACGCCGACCCCCAACCAGCCGCCGGTGCTGCCGACCTTCGGTGTGTACCGTGCCTATGCGGGAAACCAAGTCCAGTTTCCGATCGCTGCCACCGACCCGGAAGGTGGCGCGTTGACGTACATGGCCGACACATTGCCGGACGGGGCGCAGCTCGACGCTGTCAGTGGAGTCTTCAGCTGGCTGCCGACGGCGGCCCAGCTCGGTCCGTTCTATGTCCCGTTTAGCGTGAGTGACACCGGCATGCCGCCGCTATCGGCGCAAGGGCAATTGGTCTTCGACGTCACCAATCCGATTGCCTGCCGGATGGTGAGCTGCGATCCGGCCACCGGCTGTCAGAGCACGCTGCCGGCGCCGCAGACCAGCTGCTGCAGCGGCGTGACGCTGCCGCGCGTCGCCGAGCCGGTGAGCGATTGTCCCGGGGCCCGCGTGGTGTTCGCCGGGCGTAATTTCATCGGCTTCGGCAAGCTCCAGGATTGCGATCAGATGCACTTGTTCAACAGCGCGCAAACGAGCGCCCAGCTGCGGCTGAACATCGAGGCGCGCTGCATGCGTACCGATGACGCGCCGGTGACCGTCCACGCACACCTGGAAAGCTCTTCGGCGCTGCATATGCTGGTCGTCGACGACGACGCAACGGTGGACATGCAGCCCGGACCGGATGGGTATGCGCAGCGCCTGCAGCAGGCTGTGATATGGCCGGTTCGCGGCGGCGGACCGTACTTCGATCTCGAAGGCGCCGAAGCCAACCTCACGATTACCATCACCGACTTCGACGGCGTGCAAGCGTCGGACTCGATCCGCGTTATCTTGACGTTTGCGACGCTACCCGACCTGCCGGAGACGCCGTGAGCCGTAACCGCCAGAATAACCTTCGATATATTGTAAAGACGCGGTGCGCGTGACATAAGGGCGCGCACATCAGCCATTGGAGCGTGCGGCGGGCAGGGTTCCTTTCGTCTCCAATGGTCTCCCGACATCGGTGTGCGTACAGAGAGGTGGCTTTCATGGGCGCATTCTTCCTTCCGGGTCGTTACCTGATCGGACTCTCGCTTCTGGTGAGTGCCCTGATTGGCAGCGTCTCCGCGGCACGTGCCTGCATCGGCGATTGCAACAACGACGGCGAGGTGACGGTCGACGAGCTCATCATCGGCGTCAACGTCGCGCTCGGAGAGGCGCCGCTCAGTGCGTGTCCCAGCTTCGACGCCAGCAACGACGGCAGCGTCACCGTCGACGAGTTGGTCTTCTGCGTGCACGAGGCACTCACCGAATGCGCGCCTGCCACGGTGACACCCACCGCGGCTGACTCGGCAACCCCGACAGCGACCCTCACGCCCGTACCGACGGACAGCGCGACCGACACGCCCACGGACACTCCGACGGCGGCGCCGACGGCCACACCGACGGTGACGCCGACCGTGACCGCTACCAGTCCTCCGATACCGATCATTCGGTCGATCGTCGGCTCCGGGCTTGCCGGCTTCACCGGCGACGGCAACGATCCGATCGACACTCCATTGTACCTGCCGCAGGATGCCACCATCGGCCCGGACGGACTGCTCTACATCGTCGACTGGAACAATCACCGCATCCGCCGCGTGCGCGACAACATGGTCGAGACCGTGGCCGGGACAGGCGACTTGGGTGATGCGCAGGACGGCTACGCACTCAAGACGGACTTCAACCATCCCACGAATGTCTACTTCGATCCGCGCACCGGACTTGCCGGGATGCTGGTGTCCGCCTGGCACAACAGCCAGGTGAAGCGCGTCGATCTCACCACCGGCCTGGCCGATGCGACCATGGTCACCGCCGCGGGAAACGGCGCACGCGCCTACGGCCCCGAAGGAGTAGATGCCACCCAGTCGGCGCTCAATCTTCCCAGCTCGGTGGTCGTCGACAGCCACGGCAACTTGATCATCTCCGACCAGGCGAACTTCTGCCTGCGCAGTGTCGATCCGGTGACCAACCTCATCAGCAGCATGTGCGGCCAATGCACGCATCCGGGCTACGTGGGCGACGGCGTACCATGCTCGCAGGCGAAGCTGCAATCGTCCCAGGGCCAGTCGGCGGCACCCGCGGGCCGTATCGCCATCGACGCGAACGACAACATCTATATTGCCGACACCAGCAACCACGTCATCCGTCGCATCGACGGCCTGACCCGAATGATCACGACGATCGCCGGCATTCCCGGCCAGGCCGGCTACTCGGGTGATAACTTCTCGGCCATCGGCGCGCAGCTCAATACACCGAGCGACGTCGCTGTGGGGCCGGACGGATCGATATACGTCGCGGACACGATGAATCACGTCATCCGCAAGATCACCCCCGACGGCAACATCTACACGGTCGTCGGTGCCGGACAGCCGGGCTTCAGCGGCGACGACGGCCCGGCGGACCAGGCGCAGCTCGATCAACCCTACGGTCTCACGGTTGCCGCGAACGGCGATATCTATATTGCCGATACGCAGAACCAACGCATCCGCGAAGTGTCGACGCACTTCACGGGCACCATCCCTACTCCCAGGCCGCAGCCCACACCGGAGATCATTCCCTGCACGAACGATCTCGGCAGCATCTGCACCTACGTGGGCACCGGCGTTACCGGCTTCAACGGCGACGGCCAGAGTCGCTTGCTCAGCGACGTGTACTGGCCGTTCGACATTGAGTTCACCCCCAGCGGGCGGCGCATCGTGCTCGACTGGAACAATCACAAGGTGCGGGAAATCCTGCTCGACGAAACACTGAAGACGATTCTCGGCACCAACTTCGTCGGAGATGGACCGCCGGACCTCAGCGATTTCACCCTCGTCGGTGCCGATCCGACCGAAGTCAATCTCAATCACCCGACCGACGTTCAGGAATTGCCGAACGGCGAGCTCATGGTGATGTGTTGGCACAACCACAAGATCCGCCTCATCGACACGGCCACTCCGGTTCGCGCCCATGTCGCCGTCGGCAATGGCCCCGGTTTCGCCGGTGACGGCGCGGCGGTGACCACGAACGACGGCACGACGGTGACGCCAAAGGCGCTGCTCAACCAGCCGCCGCACGGGGCACTCGACCAGAACGGCAACCTGTTCATCATCGATCAGCGTAACCAACGCATCAGGGTACTCTACGATTTTGCGGACAACCGCGAAAATTCCGTGATCGCCACGGTGGCAGGTAATCCCGATCCGTCGACGCCGCCGGCACTCCCGAAGGGCGGCTACAACGGTGACGGCGTGGCGCTCATGACCAAGCTGAACCTTCCCACGGGACCCAACCCCGAGCCTTCAGGCGGCCTGGCCATCGACAAGTCGGTGTCGCCGCCGATCATCTACTTCTCGGACACGCTGAACAACCGCATCCGCCGTCTCACCTTCTCGAGCCCGGGTTTCACCGTCGGCGTGGTCAACACCATCGCGGGCACCGGCGACGGCGCCTTCGGCGGCGACGGCGATAGTGCGCTGAACGCGCAGGTCAACTACCCCGAGGACATGGAGATCGGTCCCGACGGCAACCTGTACTTCGCCGACACCAACAACAATCGCGTCCGTATGATCAACCTGACCACCGGTATCATCAGCACGATCGTCGGCACCGGTGACCAGGGGTACGGCGGAGACGGTGGTCCGGCTGCCCAAGCACAGTTGAACCGTCCGTTCGGCATTGCCTTCGACCCGGCCGGCGACTTGTACGTCTCCGATACCTTCAATTCCCGGATCCGCAAGGTGAAGCTGACGCCGTGATGAGGTCGGAGCGAATGCGCCGCGAGGCATCCGAAGGTCGCCAGGTGCGAGCCGTCAATCGGCAAGCGATGGTCTTCGTCACGCCTTCGTGGCCTTCGCCCTTACGCTCGTAGAATGTTTTCGCTCCCAGGATGGGTAGTGTTCAACAAGTCCTTGTTCCTGCGTGTGGCGGCAGTCCCGCTTGTCGTGGCCGCGTGTGGGCTTGTCACGGTGTCGATGGCTGTCGCATGTACGGGTGACTGCGACGGGGACGGCACGGTGACGGTCAACGAGTTGCTCGTCGGCGTGAACATCGCGCTCGGCAACGCGATGACGAGCGCGTGCCCGAGCTTCGACAGCAACGGCGACGGCGACGTCACCATCGATGAGCTTCTGGCCGCGGTGAACAATGCCCTGGGCAGTTGCCCGCCGGCGGCCACGCCGACGATGACCGTGGCGACGCTGCCGAGCGCCACCGCCACCGTGCCATCGACCCCAACCGTGACCTCGACACCATCGGTCACGGGCACTCCGACCGCGACCGTCGTCGTGACGCCGATCTTTCCCGCCAACTATCTGGCGACGTACACCGTGGTGCGCGACTGTCGCTTCAGCAGCGAGCACGGCCTGGTGTACGTCCGTGTGCTCGCCAACTCGATCGGCGCGCAGCCGTACCTCGCTGACGCCAACCCGTTGCCCGTCGGCAGCACCATCGTCAAAGAGGAGTTCAGCGGCGCCGATTGCAATCCCAACTCCTTGGTCCGCTGGCGTGCGATGCGCAAGGAAGCTCCCGGGTTCGATGCGGTCGACGGCGACTGGCATTGGCAGTGGGTGAACGCCGACCGCAGCGTGCTGTTGAACGACAAGAGCACGTGCATCGGTTGCCACACCGTCCCGGCGTGCCTGGCGCGTGACCTCATGTGCACCGTCGGCGCGGCGCCGCGCGGCACGTTGCAGCTGATCCTCAGCCGGCAGCCGGCGTCGCTGATGTCAATCAGCGGCACGTCCGCCACCGACGTCTACGCGGTTGGCGCCGACCCGGGTGACGGCTTCGGACCGTACGTGCTGCACTACGACGGCTCGACCTGGCAGCGGCTCAACACCGGCGTCAGCGGCGACCTGTGGTGGATCAGCGTGGCGCCGATCGACGGCCAGTTCTACATGGCCGGCGTCAACGGCATCGTGTTGCGTTACGACCCGCAGACCAATCACTTCTCGACCTTCACCACCCCGGGCATGGAAACGCTCTTTGGCATCTGGGGCACCTCGGCCAGTGACCTTTGGGCCGTCGGCGGCAATCCGACCGATGAATCGGGCGGCGGCGTCCTCTGGCATTTCGACGGCATCACCTGGTCGGCGGTCGATCTCTCCGGACTCTTCCCCGGCGGGGTGCCGACGCTCTACAAGGTATGGGGGCGCAGCGTCACCGATATCTACGCCGTTGCCGGTACTGGCCTGCAGGTCTTCGACGGCGACGGCAAGCCGGCGCAGCAGACATCCCTGTATTTTCCCCTCGAAGTCACCTTCGACAGCCAGGGGCGGCCGCTCATCGTCGATTGGAACAATCTGCGGATTCGACGCATCGACAACGACGGCACCGTGGAGACCATCATGGGCCTGAGCTACGAGGGCTCGCCCGTGGAAGGCGCGCTCGCCGTCGACACGCCGCTGCATCACGCCAGCGACGTGACCTTCGACTTTGACGGCAACCTCTACGTCGCCGGCGATCATGTGCCCCTGGTGATGCGTGTGGGCCTCGATGCGCGGGTCTCCATCGTTGCCGGGACGGCCGACATCGGTGACGCCGGCGACGAAGGCCCCGCGGTGCAGGCGAATCTCAACATACCCTTCGGCGTGCTTCCCGACGGCGTGGGTGGCTTCTATATCGCCGACGTCGGCGCCAACGTCGTCCGCTACGTCGATGCGAATGGCACCATCCATCGCTTCGCCGGCAATGGCACGCGTGGGTACGGCGGCGATGGTCAGGCTGCATCGCACGCACAGCTCAATGGGCCGACACGCATGCGCTTCGATGCCAACGGCCGCCTGTGCTTCTGCGATACCAACAACCATGCGGTGCGCTGCGTGGATACGAGCGGGACGATCGCCACGGTTGCCGGGAACGGCACCTCTGGTTACTCAGGCGACCATGCGGCGGCCATCCATGCCCAACTCGCCACTCCATACGATCTGCGCTTTGCCCCCGATGGCGACCTGTACATCGCCGACACCGGCAACAGCGTGATCCGCAGGGTTGATACCGGCGGCACGATTACCACGGTCGTCGGCACGGGGACGCCGAACTTCGCCGGTGACGCCGGCGCGGCGGCAAGCTGTCAGCTCAATCGGCCGTCGGGAGTCAGCTTCGCGGGCGACGGATCGATGTGGATCTCCGACACGTTCAACAACCGGGTGCGAAGGGTGGCGCAGTTTCTGAATTGATGCATTGACGATTGAAATGAACAGCTCGCCAATCGTCAATGACCCGATGACTCACTCGTCATTTCTTCTGACGTCGCGCCTCGGGTGCGGCGCTGAACAAGCCCTCTGCCGAGCGCCCGTTTGCGGTGCAATAGCGCCGGATCCCGTCGGCGGCCATTTCGCAGGCCATCTGCATGACCGCAGCGTCGTCGAGCCGTCCGACACCCGGTAGGAAATCTGGGATCACGTCCATCTCGTCAGCGAAATAGCAGAGGCCGGCGAGGAGCAGTGCGACAGTGGAGTAGGGAACCTGTGGGCATTCGCCCTCGATGTGATGGCGCAGGAGGTCGAGCGCGAATTCGACCTGAAGCCCCAGCGGTGCGAAGTGCGGTTCCAGCTTTGCCGCGCGTCCTCGCAATCCCACCTCGAGTTCGAGCAGATCCTCGACGTCACCCGGTGCGACGGTCGCGGTCAGGTCATGCAGGATGGCCCGTACGTCCCCCGAGCTCAGGATCGGAGTAGAGGTGGCAGTCGTCATCGCTGGGCGCCGTGGCGGCTTTGCAGGTACCTTGGCGGCGGTCTTGGCAGGCTTTCGTGGCATTACGACCCCTCCCCGGGCAACCTATGCCAGGTCTGTGGCGGCTGCAACCGCTGGCATTGTTCCACGACGCCTCACGTCGCATGATCACAGGGGATCGATGAGGACGCCGGGATTGAGGATTCCTGCTGGGTCGAGCGCCTGCTTGGCGGCGCGCAACGCCCGCGCGAACCCCTCGGGTCGCTGCTGATCGTACCAGTGCCGGTGATCGCGGCCGACGGCGTGGTGGTGCGTGATGGTGCCGCCGCCGCGCAGCACGGCATCCCCGGCGGCGGATTTGATGTCCTGCCACTGTTCGAGCTGGGCGCCGCGGCGGCCCGGGGCCAGGAGGGTGTAGTAGGGTGCCGGTCCGTCGGGATACACGTGCGTGAAGCGGCAGGTCACCTGGCCGGCGCCGCATACACGTTGCAGCGTGTCCTGCATGGTCGCCATGACGTCGGCATGAAAGGCGGGGAAGCGCTCCCAGGTGATGGCGGTTTCGAAGGTCTCGCTGATCATACCCATTGCGACCAGCGCGTCGCGCAAGTAGGGCGCATCGAGAAATGATTGCCGCCAGGCGCCCGCGGCACCAGCGCGATTCGCGGCGCTATCCGAACGGGTGACACCGGCGCCGGGCGGGACCTGACCGCCATGGTCACGGCAGCACTCGAGCGCGCGCGCCATCCACGCGTCGAGGGAGTGATCCGCCGACTCGAAGGCAACGATGAGGACGGCGTCGCTGCCGTTCCCCGCGCCTACCGTCAGCGCCTCGTCCGAATCCAACAAACGGCAGTTCGACGGGTAGATCCCGCTTTGGCTCAAGGCGCGCGTCGCCGCGGCGCCGGCGGCGAAATCGCTGAAGGTGACCGACGCCGAGTTGCGCAGCGTCGGCCGATCCTGGAGGCGCATCCACGCCTCGGTGATGATGCCGAGCGTGCCCTCGGAGCCGATGAACAGGCGATCGGGACTTGGCCCCGCCCCCGAGCCCGGCAAGCGCCGCGATTCGATCACCCCGGTGGGTGTGACCACGCGCAGCGCTTCGACGAAGTCGTCGATGTGGGTGTAGAGCGTGGCGAAGTGCCCGCCGGAACGCGTCGCGATCCAGCCTCCGAGTGAGGAGAACTCGAAGGACTGCGGAAAATGGCGCAGCGTACAGCCGTGTGGGCGCAACTGATCTTCCAGTGCGGGCCCGTAGACGCCGGCTTGAATGCGCGCGGCGCGCGAGACGCGATCGATGTCCAGGACGCGATCAAGCCGCCGCAGGTCGATGGACACTGTCGCGGCTTGGCGGTCGTCGGACGGCGGCTCGACGCCACCGACCACGCTGGAGCCGCCGCCGTATGGAATCGCGGCGGCGCCGGCGCCGGTGCACCAATCGAGAAGCGCAATGATGTCCGCTTCGTGGCGCGGGAACGCGACGACGTCCGGCGGCTGCGGAAACTCGCGGCGAAAGGCGCGCACGACGTCACGGAACGATTTCCCGTAGGTGTGCGCGGCGCGATCGTATGGGGTAACCGAGCAGATCGTTGCCAGCACGGCCGGCGGCGTCGCTCGCGGCGGCCGCAACGTGATCTCGTCGAGACGCGGCGGCGCATCGATCGTCAACTCCGGCAGACCGAAGCGCGCGGCGACCAGCGCGCCGATGTGCCGCTGCTGCTCGGCCGTCGGGCCGCCGTCTTCCCATCCCCATCCCCAGAACTTCTGCCGGCGTTCGGCCATGCGGGTGCTCCTCTCGCGGCGTCGCGTATCACATTCACCGCGATGGCGGCAAAGGTCCATCCGACGACGCCCATACATCG
>Ga0070731_10004929_pt1 | contig 11204 bp, 11 predicted proteins | sample Coa_R1_2_FD_66448 | JGI IMG/M metagenome (GOLD analysis project Ga0070731, IMG submission 66448) | Surface soil microbial communities from Centralia Pennsylvania, which are recovering from an underground coalmine fire - Coalmine... | ecosystem: Environmental > Terrestrial > Soil > Unclassified ... | reverse complement strand
CACGATCGACGCAGCCATCGGCGACAGCGACTTCTTCCTGCGCAAGGCGATCGGGTGGGCGCTACGCGAGTACGCGCGAACCAACCCGGCCTGGGTGCGATCCTTCGCCGACACCCGCGAACTGAGCCCGTTGTCACGACGAGAGGCGCTGAAACACCTGTCGTGATGGGCCGCGGGCGGCACAATGCACTGCATGACCGAGCGGACCTCCGAGAATCCGATCGTGATCGTCGGGGGCGGCCTCGCCGGCGGCAACGCGGCGGCGACCCTCCGGGAGGAGGGTTTTGCCGGTCCGGTCGTGCTCCTCAGCCGGGAGCCGACCGTCCCCTTCGGCCGCCCGCCGCTGTCCAAGACCTACCTGCGGTCGGAGGAGGCGCTTGACGGGTGGTACGTCAGGCCAGCCGGCTGGTACGCCGACCACGATGTCGAGCTTCGCCACGGTGCCGCCGTGGCGGCCGTCGATCCCGCCGCGCAGACCGTCACCCTGGACTCGGGCGAGGACCTGGGCTACCACAAGGTCCTGATCGCCACCGGAGGACGCAACCGGCGGCTGGGGATCCCCGGGTCCGGCCTGCCCGGGATCCACTACCTGCGGACGTTGGCCGAGTGCGACGCGATCAAGCAGGAGGCGGTCCCGGGCCGGCGCGCGGTCGTGATCGGGATGGGTTTCATCGGCTGTGAGGTGGCTGCCTCGCTGACCCAGCTCGGCGTCCGGGTGACCGCGGTCTTCCCAGGCCAGAACCCACTCGACCGGGTTCTGGGTGGCCAGGTCGGCGCGCTGATCGGCGACATCCACCGCGCGAAGGGCGTCGAGCTGCTGCCCGGAGACCAGGTCACCGCCTTCCAGGGCGCCGATCGCCTGGAGGCGGTCGTGACCGGCGCCGGTCGCCGCATCGCGTGCGATTTCGCCGTGGCGGGACTCGGCATCCAGCCCGATGTCCCGGCCGTACCGGTCGCGCAGGAGAACGGGATCCTGGTCGACGAGCTGTGCCGGGCCAGCGCCCCCGACGTGTACGCCGCCGGTGATGTCGCGAACCACCTGCACCCGCTGTTCGGGCGGATCCGGGTCGAGCACTACAACAACGCGGAGAAGCAGGGCACCGCCGCGGCCCGGTCCATGCTCGGCTCGGCGGCTCCGTACGACTACCTGCACACGTTCTGGTCCGATCAGTACGAGCACAAGATCGAGTACGCGGGCCACGCCGACAAGTGGGACGAGTTCGTGATCCGCGGCAGCGTGGCCGACGCCAAGCTGATCGGCTTCTACCTGGTGGACGGGGTCGTGCGCGCTGCCGTTGGCCTCGACCGCGGCGGTGATCCCGAACTGGACCTCGACGGCGAGATGGCGGCGTGCGCCCGCCTCGTCGCCGCGCGAGCCCGGCCGGCTCCCGCGACGCTCGCCGACGACCGCACCGACCTCTGGTCGCTGGCGTCCGACTGAGGCGGGAAAGCTAGGCGTTCGAGAACAGCGGGATGTTCGCCCCGCTGACCGGAGCCAGCGGGCTGTCCAGCAGCGCGACGATCAGCTCCGCGACGTCATCTGGGGTCAGGCCCGGGCGCAGCGCCGGGTTAGCCCGCCGCAGCATCTCGGTGTCGACCGCGCCCGGGCTCAGGCAGATGGCGCTGACGCCGTGTTCCTTGCCCTCGAGCGCTATCGCCTCGGTGAGGCCGATGACCCCGTACTTGGACACGTTGTACGCGGCCAGCCCCGGGAATTTCTCGGTGGCGTAGATGCCGGACAGCGAGGCGATGTTGACGATCCGGCCTTCGCCAGCGGGTGCCATGGCGGTGAGCGCGGCGCGGCAGCACAGGAACGTACCGGTCAGGTTGACCCCGAGCGTTTCGTGCCAGATCGCCGACGTCGTTTCTGCGAACGGCACGGGCGTCAGCACCCCGGCCGCGCAGACGAGCGCGCCCAGCTGGCCGATCTGCTCGACCTGCGCGAACAGACGGCCGACGGCGGCCTCGTCGCTGACGTCCGTGGGTACCGGCGTGGCCTGGCCCCCCAGGTCCCGAATGCGGTCGGCCAGCCGGTCCAGGGCCGTACCGTTGCGGGCGGCGAGCACCACGTGAGCGCCGGCCGCCGCCATGGCCGCAGCGGTGGCCGCTCCGATCCCGCGGCTGGCTCCCGTGACCACCGCCACCCGTCCGGCCAGCCACACCTTACTCACCGCTAACCCGCCGGTAGAGACGCTCGTGCGCGTCGAGGCTCAGTTCCAGGTCGAGCCGGGTCTCGGCGTGCTCACGGCAGGCGGCCCGCGAGATCCCGGGCACCTGCGCTACCGCTTCGACGGCGGCCCGGATGTCATCCGGTGGCACCAGGAAACCCGTGACCTGGTCCACGATCACCTCCGGGAGGCCGCCGCGCCGGAACGCGACGACGGGAGTCCCGCACGCCTGGGCCTCCGCGGCGGCCAGCCCGAAGGGCTCATCCCAGCGGGCGGGATACAGCACCACGGCCGCCCGGGCCATGGCCTGCCACAGGGAGGTCCGGGGTACTGCCTGGTGAACGGTCGCCCCTGGCCAGCCTCGTTTAGGGTCAATCTGCTCCCGGGCGTAGTCGGCGTCGTAGACGTCACCGTACACGTCGATCGGCACTCCGGCCGCGCGGGCGATGTCGATGGCCTCCGCGGCGCCTTTCTCCGGGCTCAGCCGGCCCGCGAACAGCGCGCCCCGGCCGACTGTGCCCGACCAGGGAATCACGCGGGTGGACGGGTACGGCGGCAGGACCGCGTCGACGGGGACGACCCGGCGCCAGGCGCGGGCCTGGGAACTCGATACGGCGGCCACCGCAGGCGGCCTGCTGCTCCCCGCTGCCTCGCGGAGCGCCGCGGACACGGCGTCGTCGGGTGGCAGGTGGAGGGTGTGTACCACCGGTGCCCGCAGCCCCGTCGCGAGCCGCACGGCGGGAGCATCGAAGGCGTGATTGTGGATCACGTCATACCGGGTCGCCGACATGGCCGCATAGGCGGTAGCAAAGGCCGCCTCGGCCGCCGACGCCGCATCAGGGGCTGGTCCTGCGGCCGGCCCGAACGCCCGGTACAGCGTGCCCGCGAGAGACCGGGGATCGATTCCGGTGTCGATCACCTCGACGCCCGGGATCTGCGATCCGGCGGCGGCGTAGACGTGGACGACGTGCCCGCGGCCGACCAGCCCGCGCGCCAGATCCGACACGAAGGCCTGCGAGCCGCCGCGCTGCGGCTCGCGGATGGCTGTCACCAGCGGCGCCATGATCGCGACCTTCATCCGGCCAGCACCTTGAACGCCAGGTCTCGCGGCGGGTTGATGCCCAGTACCTCGAACGGGACCAGCCGCCGTCCGAGCCGCCGCACCTCGCCAGCAGCCCTGGGGAAGAAGACCTCGGCCAGCTCCACCGCGTCGGCGTAGCTGCCGAACTGAGCCGACATCGGCCCGGGGAAGCTGACGTGCCGGTAGCCGCGCGCGACCAGCCAGCCAAGGTGATTCGGCCAGAGGACGGCCACGCAGCCGCCCGGGCGGCACACCCGCTCCATCTCGGCCAGCCCGGTCTCGCCACCGTGCCCGGCGGCGGGGGTGAAGGCCGAGCAGGCGACGACCAGGTCGGCGGAATCGTCGGGCAGCGGCAGCTGGTCGAAGAATCCGTGGACCACGCGCGCCCGGTGACCGTGGTCGGCCGCCGCGAGTTTGCGCTCGAGGATCAGGCGCATCGGCCCTGCGGGCTCCACCGCCACCACGTGCTGCCCGCGCCCGATGAGCTCCATCGTCAGCCGCCCCGTACCCGCGCCCACCTCCGCGATCCGGCCCACGCCGCACGGCAGCCAGCTCACGATCCCGGGATGGAGCCGCTCGGCGCTGGCCAGCCGGTCATAGAGCTCCGGTTCAAGCCGGTACAGCAGTTCCCAGGCCAGGATTACGTCATTTTGCGGATCACCGCCCCCCGGCGGGAGGAACCGGCTCGCCTCCTCGGGAGTGAACACACCCAGGTCCGCGGTGGTGTACCGCCTCCGCAACTCCACGGACGGGGCCGGCTGGGCCGGAGCCTCAGGTCTGGCCAACGACCTCGGCCCAGTTCTTGTCTGTCTCCCAGACCCGGACCGACCGCAGCAGCCCATCGGGGAGCTCCGGCTGCAGCCGCTCCCAGAACGCTTTGGCCAGGTTTTCCGCGGTAGGCAAGCGCCCCTTGAGCCACGGGACATCGGTGTTCAGGTTGCGGTGATCCACGTCGCGAAGGATCTGCGTGGCGATGATGTCCGACAGCAGTTTCAGGTCCAGGACGTAGCCGCTGGCCTGATCGATCTCGCCGGCCACGACGACCTCCAGGACGTAGTTGTGGCCGTGCAGGTTCGCGCACTTGCCGAACAGGCGCAGGTTCTCGTCATCGGACAGGTCCGGGTCATACAGCTGGTGAGCGGCATTGAATGATTCGCGGCGGCCGACCCGAGCGGTCATCAGCCTCACCCTCTTTCGAGAGTCCTCAGTTCGAGCATAAGGTGCCGACTCGATCCTTCGCGGAACCCCGGCGGCGCCCCCAGCCGATCCCGGAGGACGCTCCGGTGACAAGCGCGAGCTTACTCACGAGTGCTGGTCCTTTCGTATTGAATCGCTACCGGATGTTCTCAAGCGCGGGCCAGCAGCGCCGTTCTCTTCGGAAATGTCCTGAATGAAAACGACTAGGAATGACAATTCATGGAATTGCCATGGCGATGACCTGCGGCGCGGCGTTTCTGATACGAGGCGGTACCGGCGTTGGATATTGTGTGGCTCATTACTTTGTGGCGACCATCACCCATAGGGATGACCAAATGCACCACAAATTCCTGCGAGCCGCGGCAACGATGGCTGTAATTGGCGGAACCGTGACGCTTGGCTTCGGGTCCGCGCAGGCGGCGCTGGCCAACCCGGCACCACCCACGTTCGTTCCGTGCGGGACATCGCTCGGCACCGCGATCAGCGACGCGGACTCCGGCGCGGTCCTGGCCCTGGCGCCGGGCTGCACCTACTGGCTCGAGGCCGGGCTGCCCGTGATCAACAAGACGCTGACGATCGTGGGTCACGACTCCAGCGTCACCCGCAGCTATGCGGATGACACCCCGAGCTTCACCATTTTCACGGTGCACTACGACGGGGACCTCACCCTGGACAACGTGAACGTCAGGAACGGCGACGGTAACGATAACGGTGGCGCTATCAGCAACGTCGACGGGATCGTCACGATCAGCGGCGGCACGTTCAGCGACAACCACGCAGCGGATTATGGCGGCGCCATCTACAGCGACGACGGGATCGGCACCGTCACCATCAACGGTGCCACCTTCAAAGACAACGGCGCCGGCGCGGAGGGCGGCGCCATCTTCAACGACGCCGGCGCGACGGTCACGATCCATGGCGGGACGTTCATCGGTAACCGCGCCACCGGCAACGGCGGCGCGGTCTACAACGACAGCGACCTGACGGCCACGCACGCCCGGTTCGGCTGGAACGCCGCCGAGTACGGCGGCGCCGTCTACAACGACGACGGCGGGACCATCGGCCTGACGGGCGGCCTGATCATGTTCAACCGAGCTGCCGAAGCGGACGGCGGTGGCGGCGTCTACAACGCGGACGGCGGAAGCGCCACCGTGACCGGCGTCATGATCATGTTCAACACGCCCGACGAGTGCTCCGGCACGATCACGGGCTGCTAGCGCCGGCGGCACGGCGGCCTACCGCCACCAGGGGCGTTCCAGCGCCCGATCGGTGCCGCCCGTGCGGTCGAGCGCGTCCAGCTCGGCGAGGTCCTCGTCCGACAGCCGGAAGTCGAAGAGCTGGGCGTTCTCGGCGATACGCTCGCGGTGGGTCGACTTCGGGATGACCGGGATGGCCCGCTGGACGCACCAGCGCAGCAGCACCTGGGCGGGAGTGCGCCCGTGGCGCCGGGCGATCCGCGCCACCGTGTCGCTCGCGAGGTGGCGGCCGGTGCCCAGCGGGCTGTAGGCCTCCAGGGCGATCTCGTGCTCCTGGCACGTTTCGAGCAGGGCCTTGCGGTACTCATAGGGGCTGAACTGCACCTGATTGATGACCGGCGGGACCGTGGCGGTGGCGAGCAGCTGGCGCAGGTCGCTGGCGCCGAAGTTGGAGACCCCGATCGACCGCGCGTAGCCGCGTTCCCGCGCCTGCTCCATCCCGGGCCACGCCCAGGTCGGGCCGCCCTGGGGCCAGTGGATGATGTACAGGTCGACGTAGTCGACGCCGAGCCGCTGCAGGCTGCGCCGGGCTTCCGCGACCGGGTCCTTGCGCCCGGGGAAGAACTTCGTGGTGATGAACACCTGCTCGCGCGGAACACCGCTCTCGCGCAACCCCTGCCCGACGCTTGCTTCGTTCCCGTACGCCTGCGCCGTGTCGATGTGCCGGTACCCGAGCTCGAGCGCCCAGCGGACGGCGTCCACGCACTCGCGGTCGTTCGCCACCTGCCAGACGCCGAGGCCGGCCAGCGGGATCTCGTTCCCGTCGGCCAGTACGCGGGCCCTGCCGTCTGCCGTCACCACATCGGTCGACATCGCATCTCCCCTCGACTGAACGGAACGCTCCCGGTCGCTCAGCTGATTCCGGCGGCCGCGAGGAAATCGCCGACGTCGGCGGCGAACTGGCTGTGACGCTGGAACAGGAAGCCATGCGCCGCGGCCGGGTAGATCTTCAGCCGCGCATCTGCTTCCCGGCCGTGATTCGCCTGACCGGGGCGTCGGCGTAACCCGCGTCCGTATCGGTCGTCATGACGGAAGCCTTAGGGAGTCGCGCCTGGCGACGGCGACACGGGCGGAGTGCCACAAGGTGCGGGGGTTGTCTCGGTCCCCGTGCAGCGTGAGCATGGCGTTGACGATGTCCTCGACGCCGCCACCGTCGTTGACGATGCGGCTGAAGTCGCGCAGGTACTGCTGGCTGGCGCCGATGCTCTCGGGCCCGTCTGGCGCGCCGACGCTCTTGTGCCCCGCGACGACGATTCTCGGGTTGAGGGCGGCGACGGCGTCCAGGCTGGCAATCCAGGCATTGCGCCGTTGCTGGTCGGTCTCGGCGGTCATCATGTGTACGCCGTTGTAGACGACATCGCCGCCGACCACGGCGGCGGCTGACGGCACGTGCAGCACGGTGGAGTGTTCGGTGTCGCCCTGACCCACGGACACCGCCCGCAGCACCTGACCTTCCAGCTCGAACTGCGCGTCGGGCATCGGCTCGGGCAGGACCGGGACCTGCGGCAGTTCACCGGGGAAGCTGGCCTTCCAGTAGGCCGACAGGCCGGGGTCGGTGGCCTCGAACCGGGCGCGCTCGACGACCTCGGGGGTGGCGATCCCGCGCGCATCGGGGAAGTGCTCCTGCAGGCGGGCCAGGCCGATCCAGTGGTCCTGGTGGCCGTGGGTGATGTACACGCCGGTGACATGCTTGCCGAAGCCCTGCACCCAAGCCGCGAGCGCATCGACCTGGTCGAGGGTGACGAGCGTGTCGACGAGGATCGCTTCTTCAGCCCCGGCGATCAGCGTGCTGCTCATCGGCGACCACATCGGAGTATCGCCCGGCCCCTGCGCGGGAGCGCCGGCGAATGGGCGCATCGGCGTCACGTACACGTCGACGGTGAGGGCAGTTGGGCCCATGTTGGCTACCTCCGGAGGTGGCTGGTCTGGGGTTCAGCCATGATTATGCTATGTAACATAGCATAGCGAGGGAAGATGGCCGCTGGCGAGCGCGACGTCTGATCGGGGAAAATAACCGGCGTGCCGGCAAACGTGCGCGAGGCGATGATCGAGGCGGCGTTTCTGCTGATCGCCGAGCGCGGGCTTGAGGGCATGTCCACCCGCGAAGTGCTGGCGCGCACCGGAGCGCCACGCGGATCGGTGTACCACTACTTTCCTGGCGGCCGTACGGAGCTGATCGAGCTCGCCATGGACTACTCCCGGCGCTGGATGCAGGACCAGATCGACGCGATCAGCGCGAAGACTCCGGACGATGTGGTCGCCGGGTACGTCGACATCTGGCGGCGGGTAGTCGAAGGCACGAATTTCCGGGCCGGCTGCGCCACGGCCGGGGCCGTCACCGGGGGACACGAGCCCGGCATCCTCGACCGGGCGGAGGCGACGTTCAGCGCCACCACTGACGCACTGGCCGCGCGCTTCCGACAGGCGGGGTTGACGCCGGACGAGGCCACACGGCGCGCGACGCTGCTGATGTACGCCGCCGAAGGCGCCGTCATCCTGGCCCGGGCCCGGCGATCGGTCGAGCCGCTCACGTTCATCGCCGAGCAACTGAGGTGGCAGCCGGGAGGGGGGCCTGTCCCCCTCCCGTTAAATGGTGCCGCAGCAGCGGGACTGGAATCTACGCGTCCTCGAGGATCTGCGCGAAGGCGATCACGACACCTCCGGTGGCGTGCTCGAGGGTGGCGCCGACCAGGGCGCCCGCCTCCGCAGCGGCGGCGCTGGCCGCCGCGTAGTCGGCAAAGTAGAGGTCCATCAGTCGGTACGCCGGGGTCGGGCTGCCGTTTTCCTTGGGCCAGACCTTCGATGTCTCCAGCCGAGTCAGGCCGGGGAGCTTCCGCGCCAGCGCAAGCTGCTCGGGGTAAGCCGCCTCGAAGGCGGCCGGGTCGGTGGGGTTGGAATAGACGAAGGTGATCTTGGTCGGCTGGTCCGGCCCAGCTTCACCAGCGCTCGATGCCATGGGGCTTTGTTTCCCTTCTGGTCGGAGTTACTTCTGTCCCGTGCGATACGGTTGACGCAGGCGAGCGGACCCGACCTGGCGCGAATGTTGGGTGAAATTGACACCTGGCAGAGCGCCTTAACGTGGTCTCGAGCCCGCCCGATTGGTCGCTCCACTCACTGCTCGTCGAGCGTAATTCGAGGAATGGGTAGAGACAATGACCGCTCCGCCGGAATACCTTGCCGATCGTCCAGCGACGCCAGCCGGCCAGCCGCACGACTTGCTCTCGGAGCTACTCCGCAGCGTCCGTCTGGGCGGAGAACGGATGGTTGCGTACGCTCCACTGCCGACGTTCTCGGTCAGCTTCGCCGATATCGGCGCCCTGCACCTCATTGAAGAGGGCGAACTCGTGCTGGCGATCGACGGCCACCCGCACGTCGAGCGGTTGAGCCGCGGCGATGTCCTCCTGCTCCCGCGCGGCGATCGGCACCACCTCAGCGACGCGGCACCCGAGCCGGCGCGCTGGCTCTGCGGGACGTTCACGATCGGCGACCCGCAGGCGAGCCACCTGCTGGCGAGCCTCCCGGCCGTGATCATCCTGCGCGGCGCCCGTGGCCCAGCGCTCGAAGGGCTCGAGGTGGCCCGCAGGATGCTCCTTATGGAGATGCAATCGCCCTCCCAAGGATCGGCGGTCATGGTCGCCCGCATCCTCGATCTGCTCTTCATCCAGATTCTGCGCGCCTGGGCTGCTGGCAGGGACGCCGAACCGAACTGGCTGGGCGGTGCGCTCGACCCGCAGATCGGTCTGGCCCTGAGCGCCATCCACCGAGACCCCGGCCACCACTGGACCGTCGAGGCGCTGGCCCGATCGTGCAGCCTGTCCCGGTCGGCCTTCGCCGCGCGGTTCGCCGCTCGCGTCGGGAAGCCGCCCGCCACCTACCTCGCGCACGTGCGCCTGGACGCCGCCACCGACCTGCTCCGCGGCACGTCCCTGCCGGTCACGCTCATCGCGGAGAACGTCGGCTACACGTCGGAGGCGGCCTTCAGCCGCGCGTTCAGGCACCGCTACGGCACGCCGCCGGCTCGCTGGCGACGAGACACGCGTGCGAACCACCCGTGAGGGGCCCGCGGGCCGCGAGGCCGTCTTCCAGGTTTCTGGAAGATCCGTCCCGGATGCGATGGATCGGAAGATGACCACCTATCGTGAAGGCGTCAAAGCCGCTATCTCTACGTGACGGTGCCCGGATCCATGAGTGACGATTGGCAAAGCTGGTACGAGTCCAAGCCGCGGTCGGGTGATCAGCCGACCGGGACGGACCGAGCTGGCGCGTGGCCGAGCCAGCCGCCGGCCCGCTCCCTACCAGGCGAGCGCGAGCCAGCACGGTGGGCCCGGGGCGGTGGCCGCACGCGCCGCTGGCGGTTCTGGGGGCAGCCGGGGCGGCGCGGCCGGCGGATCGCGCTGATCCTCGGCCTGGTCGTGGTCGTGCTGATCGCGGGCTTGGCCGGAAGCTACTTCTGGCTGAACGGCAAGCTGCACGCGTCCGTGACGCTCCCGGCGACCTCGCTGACCTCGGCCGGGACGAACTGGCTGATTACCGGGTCGGACAGCCGGGCCGGACTGTCCCGCGCCGAGATCGACGCCCTGCACGTCGGGTTCGACGAGGGCACGCTGAACTCGGACTCCATCATGCTGCTCCACATCGGCAGCGGCCGCCCGGTGCTGATTAGCATCCCGCGTGACTCCTACGTGGAGATTCCAGGTCACGGCTGGAACAAGATGAACGCGGCGCTGGCCTACGGCGGGGCGAACCTGCTGATCCAGACGGTCGAGAACGCGACCGGCCTGAAGATCGACCATTACATGGGGATCGGCTTCAGCGGGCTGGTCGCGGTGGTGAACAAGATCGGCGGCGTGCCGATCTGCCTCAAGACCGCGCTCAACGACTCCGACTCCGGGGTGCACCTGGCCGCCGGGTGCCACAACCTCAACGGGGACCAGGCGCTCGCCTTCGTGCGCGACCGGCACTCGTTCGCCACCGAGGACCTGCAGCGGATACAGGACCAGCGCGCGTTCCTGTCCGCCCTGCTGAAGAAGGCCACCTCGCCCGGCGTCTTCCTGAATCCGTTCACGGCCCTGGCGTTCGGGTCAACCGCCGCGAGCTCGATGTCGGTCAACTCGGGCACGAGCCTGCTCGACCTGGTGCACGCGGCGTCCGCGCTGCGCAACCCGGTGACGGGCACCGTGCCGATCGCCAACAGCAACTATTACACGAGCGCCGGCGACTCGGTGCAGTGGAACAAGACCCTGGCGACCGAGCTGTTCAGCGCGCTGAAGAACGACTCGGCCATCCCGAAGGGCCTGCTGTCCGGCACCACCGTCGGCTGAGCACGCAGGCGATGGCGGTGCTCCCGGCTCGCTTCGTTCGGTCAAATGACTTCCTCGGCCAGCAGGCTCACGTTGGTACCCCTGAGAAACGGCAGGCCGGGTTTCTGACGGCGAGCCGGGTAGCAGGGTCTGATGCGGAATGAACGGCCGCAGGCCGACGGGGAACCTGGACGGGGCGCTG
>Ga0070731_10004928_pt1 | contig 11206 bp, 9 predicted proteins | sample Coa_R1_2_FD_66448 | JGI IMG/M metagenome (GOLD analysis project Ga0070731, IMG submission 66448) | Surface soil microbial communities from Centralia Pennsylvania, which are recovering from an underground coalmine fire - Coalmine... | ecosystem: Environmental > Terrestrial > Soil > Unclassified ... | reverse complement strand
TCCGCTCGTTCGGCGCGAGAACGCAACGAAACTGCCTCGCCCGGTAACGACTTTGCCTCATCCGAGCCTCATCCGAGCCGCCTTCCGCCGCCCCTGCGCCGTGAACGCGCGCCCCACGGCCGAAGCGCCCTCCCCGAAGCCCCTGCTCAGAGGCCGCCCGCCTCCGCACCGCCCCCGCCCTCCGCACCGCCCCCGCCCTCCGCACCGCCCCCGCCCTCCGCACCGCCCCCCTGCTCCGCCGGGGGGATCGCTTGACGGAGCCGCTGCCGTGCTTCCTCGAGGCGGCGGCTGATCTCGTCGGTCTCCGCTCCTCGACCCGCCTGGTCTGACCGATCCGGGGCGGTGATGACCTGGGTGCGGCGAGCACCCGCTCGCCACAGCCGCCCCAGGAGCCCCGGCAAGGGGCTACGCCGCCGCGACCACCGACGTCGTCCAGTCGATCACCGAGGTCGGCTTGACGACGTGCTTGGCCATCCCGAGCTCCTGCGGCGAGAGGCCGAGCGCGAGCCCGACGAGCTGGGGGAGGTGGAGCACCGGAAGCCCCAGCTCGCGGCCCACGGTCCGGGCCGCCATGGGCTGTTGGAGGTCGAGGTTCAGGTGGCAGAGGGGGCAGGGGACGACGAGGCAGTCGGCCTCAGCGTCGATGGCATCGCCGAGGTGGCGGCCGGCTTGGGTCAGCGACGCCTCCTTGTTCATCGTGATGATCGGGAAGCCGCAGCACTTGTAGACGCCCGCGTAGTTGATCACGGTGCCGCCCAGGGCCTCGATCACCCGATGGAGGTAGCGGTCGCGCGGGTGCTCCTCGTCGATCCCGAGCCGGTTGACCGGGCGGACGATGTAGCACCCGTAGAACGGTCCGACCTTGAGGTCGGTAAGCGGTCGCTTGACGCGGGCGCGCAGCTCGTCGAGCCCGATGTCCTCGACCAGGAGCCAGAGGAAGTTCTTGTTGGTCAGCCCCTTCTCATAGCGGAGTCCCTGGTCCTTCAGGTTGGCGTTGACCTGCTCGCGGTACTCGGTGTTGGCGTCCAGGCGCTCCTGGCATTCGGATTGGGCGCCCTGGCAGGTCGAGCAGATGTTCATCATCAGCTCGCCGTCGGTCTGCTGGGCCAGCGCGAAGGTCCGGGCGTTCAGCGTGTCCGCGAGCTCCTGGTTGTGCTCGGCGATCACTCCGGCACCGCAGCAGTTCGCCCGGTCGAGCTCGATCAGCTCGATGTCGAGCAGCGGCGCCACCTTGGCCATCGAGCCGTGGAGCTCCGGAGTGAAGCCGCGGCTCACGCAGCCCGGCCAGTAGGCGACTCTCATGCGTTCTCCTCGCTCTCGGCTGTCGACCCACCCGAATCGCCAGTCTCAGTCTCGGGCGCTGACGCCTCGCCCGCGGGTTCGCGCCCCGCGGCGCCCTCGGCCTCCGGCTGGCCCTGCTCCCCGCCGGCGCCCGCGGTCTGCTTGTCGTCTCCGCCCTCGTCCTCCGGCGCGTCCTCGTAACCCGTGACGTAGAGATTGAGCTCGATCCGCTCCTTGCGGCCCTCGACCGTCTCGTAGATGTCTCTGACCCCGGGCGGAGCCTTGTGGGGATGGACGAGCGGTAGGGTCGGCGAGACCTTGCGCCTGGCCACCGCCGCGGCCATGGTCGGGAGTCCGCTCAGGAGTTCGGGGATCGCGCGCGGGTTGAACTTTCCGCCGAACGAGTCAGCCAGCAGGTCGGGCTCATGCAGCAGCCCGTTGCGGCGAATGTTCTTGACGAACGCGTGCTCGTGACGGGAGCCGTTGTTGCGGTCCTCGATCTCGTAGTCGTCGGCGGCCTTGCGGCGCAGGCGCATGATCTGGCTCATCGGGTCGACGCCCTTCGGGCAAGCATCGATGCAGTTGAAGCAGTGGGTGCAGTCGTAGATGCCGTGCGGATCCTGGGCCAGGTCGTTGAGCCGCTCGAGTGGCTGGGCGTCACGCGGATCCCCGACGAACCGGTAGGCCTTGGCTGAGGCCGCGGGGCCGACGAACAGGGGGTCGACCTCCATCGAGAGGCAGTCCGACACGCAGGCGCCGCACTGGATGCAGGCCATCGTCTGGGTGACGTCGACCATGTTCTCGTGGGGGACGATGTATTCGCGCTCGGGGACCGGCTCCTTGTTGATGAGCCAGGGCGTGACGCGCTGGATCTTCTTCCAGTGCACCGCGTCCATGTCGACGATCAGGTCGCGGATCACGGGCATGTTGCCCATCGGCTCGACCGTGATCACGGGTGCCGCCTGGCCCTCGTCCGGGGGGTTCCACCCGATTCCGTGCCCCCGGGCGGCCGCCTCGTCGAGGTGGGTGTTGCAGGCCAGCCCGGGCTTGCCGTTCATTCGTACGCCGCAGGAGCCGCAGATCGCCTGCTGGCAGGAGCAGCGGATCCCGATCGACCCGTCCTCCTCATCCTTGACCAGGAGAAGCGCGTCGAGCACCGACTGCTTGGGCTCCATCTCCACCGTGTGCTCCTCCCAGTAGGGGGCCTCGCCTGACTGGGGGTCGTAGCGGCGGATCTTCAGCGTGAACTGCGGCACGGGCTAGTACTTCCTTTCCTCAGGCTGCCAGCGCGTAATCGTCACCGGCGAATAGGTGACGTTTGGCGGGCCACCCCCGTCGACCGAGATGTCGATGTGTTTGAGCCACTCTTCGTCATTTCGCTCCGGGAAGTCGGTCCGGAACTGAGCCCCCCGAGACTCCTTTCGCTCCTGGGCCGCGACGACGATCGTCTCCGCCACGTCGAGCATGTAGCCGAGCTCGATGTGCGCGATCACGTCCTGGTTGAACACCGAACCGCGGTCGTCGATCGGCGCCTTGGCCGCCTCCTCCTTGAGCCGCTGGACGATCTCGAGCGCCTTCTCGAGCCCCTCGGCATCCCGGAATACGGCGACGTACTGGTTCATCGTCTCGCCGAGCTCGTTCTTGATCGCGCCGATCCGGCGACCGCCCGGCTCACGGTTCAGGATCTCGGCCACATCACGCTCGGCGTCGGAGATCTTGGAGTTCGAGGTGGAGGGTGAGGGCATCTCCACGGCCCGCTTGGCCGCATGGGCGCCGCTCCGGCGCCCGAACACGAGCGTGTCGAGCAGCGAGTTCGCCCCCAGGCGATTGCCGCCGTGGACCGAGACACACGCCACCTCGCCCGCCGCGTACAGCCCCGGCACGTTGGTCAGGCCGTCCGAATCGGTCTTGACGCCACCCATGATGTAGTGCATTCCCGGCCGGATGTGGATCGGCTCTCGAGTGATGTCGACGCCGGCGAAGTCCCGTCCGATGTTGACGATCTCCCGGAGTGCCTCGAGCGTCCGCTTGCGCGGGACCTTGGTGATGTCGAGCGCGACGGTCCCGTCCGGGAAGCCACGGCCCTCGTTGATCTCGGTCTGCTCGGCGCGGGAAACGACGTCACGTGAGGCGAGCTCGAGCTTGTTGGGGGCGTACTTCTCCATGAAGCGGTCGCCCTCGGCGTTGAACAGCTGAGCTCCCTCCCCGCGTGCACCCTCGGTGATCAGCAGACCATTGCCCGCGAGCGTCGTGGGGTGGTACTGGATCATCTCCATGTCCATCAGCCGGGCCCCGATCCGGTAGGCCTGGGCGATCCCGTCGCCGGTGACGATCAGTCCGTTGGTCGTCGGCTTGTAGGCCTGCCCGGCGCCGCCTGAGGCGAGGATCGTGGCCTTGGCGTCGAAGATCTCGAAGTGGCCATCGCGCAGGTCGCGGCAGATCGCTCCCACGCAGTGGCCGTCATCGTTCTGGAGCAGCCCGACCGTGAACCACTCCTCGTAGCGGTCGACCGTCTCGTGGTGCTTCATCAGCTGCTCGTAGAGGACGTGCAGGATCGCGTGGCCGGTGATGTCGGCGACGTAGTAGGTGCGGGCCGCCGAGGCACCGCCGAAGGCCCGAGTCCCCAGATGGCCTGTCTCGTTGCGATGGAAGGTGACCCCAGCATGCTCGAGCCAGAGGATCTCGTCGGGCGCCTCACGAGTCATGATCTCGATCGCGTCCTGATCGCCCAGGTAGTCCGAGCCCTTGACCGTGTCGAAGGCATGCGACTCCCAGCTGTCCTCCGGATTGAGCGCGGCGTTGATCCCGCCGGCCGCGGCGACCGAGTGCGACCGCACCGGGTGGACCTTGGAGATGATCGCCACCGACGCCCCGCTCTCAGCCGCCGATAGGGCGGCGCGCTGCCCGGCCAGGCCGGCACCGATGATCAGAACGTCGTGGGAGGGCACTTAGCGGGTCAGCACGTCGCGAGGGGGCACGTATGGCGATTCTAAATAAAGGCCGCCCCAGGCCCGCCGCCGGCCAGCTCAGGCGATCGCCTCAGCCCCCAGGGGCTCCGGCCGGCGGGCTTCGTAGACCAGCATCGACTCGCCGTAGGCCAGCCGGGTCCCGGCGCGGTGCAGGCCGGCCTTCTCGAGCACCCGCTGCGAGGCGCGATGATCGGGTTTGACCACGGCGATGACCCGATCGAGGTTGAGGGGTCCGAAGGCCGCTCCCATCACGGCACGAGCCGCCTCGGTGGCCAGACCTCGTCCCCAAGCGTCAGGGTGCAGGTCGTAGCCGAGCTCCACGTCGGGGCCGACATGCTCGAGCGGCTGGAGTCCGCAGTCGCCGATCATGCGGTGGGTGTGGCGGTCCTCGACGGCCCAGAAGCTCCAGCCCAGCTCGGCCTGCTGACTGAGCTGCAGCATGAGTTCGCGTTCAACGTCCTCCTGCGTCTGCGGTCCGATCCACTCCATCACACGGGGATCCATATAGACCTCGGCGAGGGCATCGAGATCCTCGGGCTGCAGCGGGCGCAACAGCAGCCGCGCGGTGACGATCGGAAACGGGTTGGCGATTTGCGGGCCTCAGGCCACGGGGTTGGCGACCGCGAGCCTCGAGCGGACTCGCACGAGCGGGGCGTTGGGGACGTGAGGCTGAGGAATCGACGCCAGAGTGAACTCGGCGATCACCCCAGGTCGGAAGACCAGACAGTGAGTCGAACCGCCGAATTGGAAGTAACCGAGCTCGTCACCCTTCTCGACGTGACGGCCGGGCGTCACCTCGGGGTCGATGATGCACGAGGAGACCTCGGACATGCCGACCGCGACGAACGCCATCACGCCAATGACCGGGTCATCGGCTTCGATCACGATGATCGCGCGAGCCGCGACGTGGGCGAGATAGGACTGCGAGTTCATCGGCTCGACTGCGTCCTTGCCTCTGAGTCGGCCTCCGAGTAGTAAGTGCCGGGTTGGACGAACGCCCTGACGATCGTCCCCGCGACCGGGCTGTGCCACCGGTGATAGTTCGTGGCGCTCAGAAAGGCCTGGTAGACCGTCCCGCCGATGAACTGGTCGACCGAATCATCGTTGGCCAGCATGTCCTCGAGCGAGTAGGGCTGACTCTTGATCCAGAATCGATCTCGCCGCTGCACGTCGGTGCTGATCCCGTAGGGCAGCGACTCGCATGCGCTCACGATCACCTTGTCGTCGTCGGGTGAGTCCACCGGGCGAGCGCCTTCCTTGAAGTGCCGGGTGAAGAAATCGTTCCACGAGGTGAAGCCCCAATGCTCATCCTCGGGGTCGTACTGAAATTGCTCGATGCCGACGGCGCGCTGAGCCTCAGCTGACTTCCAACCCGATGGCGAGTCGTTGAGCACATAGAGCGAGTCACGACTGCTCAGGAACTCGCACCAGGCGCTCAGGATCTTCTTCAGCATCGCGTTGATCCGCGGGTCGCGGTAGGCCGCGAAGCCGGCGGTCGTGCCCATCGTCCAGTCGAGGATCGCGTTCAACGGCGTCGTCACCATCGAGGAGCCGAACTCCGGCGCCATCGTCAGCACCTCGTTGATCATGCGCAGGAGCTGCTCGACGCTCTCCAGATGCCGCTCCTGGTAGGCCTTGGACGTGGGCACCTGCGCGATCATCTGGCTGACGTACATCCGCACCACCGGGTCGGTCTCGATCAACTCCTGAAACTCGGCGATCACCGGGTGAAGCACGATCTGCTCGCCGCGCGCCTCCACGCGCTGGCGATGACCCCTCAGCCACGCTTCCAGGTCCTCTTGGTCATCGGGCAACCATCCGGCCGCGCGGCGCACATCGACGGCGTGGGCGAGGGTCGTCACGGCGGAAAACGTATACCCGCGACCTCACGTCTCCACGCACGGCGCCACGAGGCTGACGCCAGGGCGGGACAGCGAAGAGCCGCGCCGCGCGGCGCTGAACGAGCGGTGCGCTAGCTGCGGCGTGCGACGGCGTTCCAGGCGCGCTTCAGCAGGCGCCGGATGACCCCGGGATGGGCACGACGCTGGCGCCGAAGCTCGGCTTCGTTCACCAGGTCACGGCGATGCCGCTCGTACACCATCTCCTCGAGCCGCGGACTTGGCTGGGGGCCGCTATCCATGCTGCGCAAATTCTACGCGCCGCAGCTAACGCCTCCCGTTGTCTCGCAATTCGTCCAGCGCTGCCTTTGCGCGCTCGACTACCGCGGGATCGCCGCGCCGGGTGGCCCGGCTGTATGCCTCCTGGGCGTCATCGAATTCGCCGCGGCCGGCCAGCAGCAGCCCGAGGTTGAACGAGCCGTTGGCATCCCCCCGCTGGTCGGCGCGACGGTACGCGGCCAGGGCGCCCTCGAGGTCCCCCGCCTGCTCCAGGAGAACCCCCAGGTTTGAGGCCCCGGCCGCGTCGCCGCGTTCGTCCGCGCGGCGGAGTGCGTCAATGGCGCCGGGAACGTCGCCGCGCTCGGCCAGCAGGCATCCGAGATTGAACGAGCCGTTGGCATCGCCGCGTGCGTCTGCCCGTCGATATGCGGCGAGCGCCGCCTCGACATCGCCTTGCTGCTCGAGCAGGGCGCCGAGGTTCGTCGCCCCGGCCGCGTTCCCGCCTGCGTCCGCGCGGCGATAAGCGGCCAGCGCGCCCTCGATGTCTCCTCGCCGCTCGAGCCGAGACCCGAGTGCCAGCGCCGTCGCCGGATCATCTTCGGCCTTGTCATCGCGGTGAGCCGCCACGCCGGCCACGCCCGCGGCGCCGAGTCCGGCGGCCGCGGTCGCCTCGAGCGCCGCCTCAGAACCGTAGGCGCCGGCCTCCGGGGGCCTGACGGGGGTCTCGGAGCGACTTGCGGCGGCGGCCGCGCCAGCACCGCCAGCGGCCGCAGCTCCGCCCTCACCCCACGAATGCCCTCCCGGGCCTCCGGCAAGCCGTGGTCGGGTGAGCTTCCGTCGGGCCACCGGGCTGGCGAGAGCCGTGGCGGCGACGAGTCCGAGGACCACGAACAGCCAGGGGAACGAGCTCGAGCCCGGGTGGGGCACGCCCGGGATGTCCGCGGGGATCCCGCCCGTCGAGGCGGCGCTCACCGCCTGGTGGTGTCGGCGGTGCTTTGGCCGTGCGTGAGTGCGGTTCGACGCCCGAGCACTCACCAATCCCCGGGGTAGCGGCTGCCGGAGCAGGGATTGCTCGGTCGGGGCGAGGAACAGGGCCGTCGCGTTCACGCGCTGCGCCCGGGCGCAGGAACCACGACTCTCAGCGGTGCCGATCGCCGTGACCGCCTGATGCTCGAGCTGACCCTCCCGACCGAGGCTGATGTGGAGCATTCGCGCCACGGCCGATCTGGAGAAGCTTCTGCGGATGCCCCATCCGGTTCGCAGCGTGATGAGGGTCGCGTAGCGGCCGCTGATCACGCTCAGGCAGCCCCGATGGTGGGTCACGAGGCGGTGCAGATACCGCTTCGTGAACCCGCCCCGGTGATCGCTGCCGGCACGCAGCTGGGATCGCGACGTGCCAGGAGAGCTCGATCCCGCGGCGGCGACATAGCCGCCGGGGTAGCCCACACCCGAGGTTCCATACGACGGCGCCGATCCCGTGGCTCCCCCAGCGGAGACGCCGCTGCCGGCCGGCTGGCCGGAGCCGCTCGAAGGCGACGCGCCATCGCCACCGGCGCCCGGGCTCGTCGACGATGACGGCGCCGACTTGGCCGAGCCGCCCGGGATCTGAACCGGCGGTAGCGAAACCGACGGAACCGAAACCGTCGGCACGGAGGCCGGGGGAAGAGGCAGGGAGGGAACCGAGACGCTCGGAGTGGGAAGCGGACTCGAGGGCAAGCCCTGGGCGTGAGCGAGGGTCGCAGCGGCAAACCCGGCCGCTCCCGTCACCGCCACCGCTCCGAGGCTGACCAGCGCCCGGGCGCGGACGCGGGCGCCACGAGGGCGTCGGCGCGCTCGACGCCGAACCTGAGTCAGCCGCGGCGATGTCTCCCGCATCCGCACTTCGTCCTCACCTGAGTCTGAGGGGTCCCGACGCCCAGCATGATCCCAGGCGAGGTGACCTCTCTGCGCAGGTCCCCGTGGCCGTGCCCGGAGCGTGGGCTGAACCTATGCCGCGGAGCCGAAAACCGACTGGAGCGCGCGGCGGACGCGCTCGGTGGTGAGGACGCCGCGCAGGACCCCTTCACGGTCCACAGCCATGATCGCGCCGAGCTTCGCGAAGGCGTCTGAGGAGAGCGCCTCGGTCAGCGGGCGATCCTCGTCGATCCGCCAGCTCCCTCCCTCGTCAGCTTCGATCACCGCGCCCACGGTCAGCCAGCCCTCGCCGCCCTCGTGCGTGCTCTGGAGGCGCTCACGACGAACCACCCCGAGAAACCGACCCTGCTCGTCGATCACGGGGAACCACGGCCACCCGTAGCGAAGGAAGTAGCTATCGAGTGCCTCGCCGACCGGCGTCTCGGCCGGTATGGCCACCGGCTGCGGATCCATGACGTCGCTCACTGTTACGCCCTCGATCCGCTCGGTCACGCTCGTCTGGATCAGAGCGCCTCGAGCGGACTGGTAGAGCAGGTAGGCGATCGCGATCAGCCACAGCCCGGTGAAGCTTCGGTAGGAGAGCATCAGCCAGAGCCCGAGTCCCGCCAACAGCAGCCCAAAGCCCTGCCCGAGACGTGCCGCTGTGACCGTGCCCTGGCGCTTTGATCCCGTCAGGCGCCAGACCGCCGCGCGCGCGATCCGTCCCCCGTCGAGCGGGAACGCCGGCACGAGGTTGAATCCCAGCAGCAGCACGTTCCAGAAGAGCAGCCAGCTCAGGGCGAGCAGCACCGGCGTGATCCGGACCGTCCCGTCGAGGGCTGCGGCATGGACCAGCCGGTGGGGGCCGACAATCGCGAGATCAAGCGCGAGGCAGAGCAGGACGAAGCCGAACGTGGCCAGCGGGCCGGCGGCCGCGATCTTGAAGTCCTCGCCCGGCGACATGGCGTCGCGGCTCATCTGCGTGAACCCGCCGAACAGGAAGAGCTCGATCCGGTCGACCCGGATTCCCTGGCGCCGGGCCACCAGCGCATGCCCCAGCTCGTGGATGATCAGCGACGCGAACAGCACGAGCACCGTGACCACGGTGGTCAGATAGGCGACCGCATCTGAGCTGTGCAGCGCTTGCCTGAAGCTCTGCGACAACAGGAAGATCATCAGGAATAGGATCAGAAACCAGGTGCTGTTGACCCCGATCCGAATCCCGAACAGATCCACCAGCTTGAGCGATGCTGGCCTGCGGAGCATCGGTCAATGGTCGCATAGGCGACCGCCTAGCAGGCAAACTTCGCCTGATCTGTGCGGCGCGGGGCCATCGCGGTCGGGAGGCGCGGATGACTGAGGCGCTCGACCGGCTCCGACTCCGCCTGGCTGAGCTCACGGATCTCAGTGACGTGACCCACCTGGCCGAGTGGGACCAGCAGACGATGATGCCGGCCGGCGGCGCGGCGGGACGTGCCGAGGCGCTCGGCACATTGCGCCGGGTCAGCCACGAGAAGTTCATCTCCGAGGAGACAGGCGCGCTGCTCGACGAGGCCCAGGCGGCGCTGAACGGAACCCCGTTTGACTCTGATGCCGCGTCGCTCGTGCGGGTGACGCGGCGTCGCTGGGAGAAGGCCCGTCGGGTGCCGACGGAACTCGCAGCCGAGCAGGCGCGTGCCGCGTCGCTCGGCCAGAAGGCGTGGATCCAGGCGCGCGCGAACTCGGACTTCGCCGCCTTCGTTCCCCATCTGGAGCACAACCTCGAGCTGGCCCGGCGCTACGTCGACTGCTTCGACGGCTTCGAGTGCGCCTATGACGTTCTGCTCGACGACTACGAGCCGGGAATGAGCACCGCGGCCGTGACGCGCCTGTTTGCGGAGCTCAAGTCCGAGCTCGTCCCCCTGATCGCAACCCTGTGGGACGAGGCCGGTCGCGTCGACGGCTCGTGTCTGCGCGGCAGCTTCCCGGCCGATAAGCAGCACCGCCTCGCCTCCCGCGTCGTCGAGCTGATGGGTTTCGATCCCGGCGGGTGGCGGATGGACACCGCTGTACACCCATTCGCCATGTCGTTTGGCGCCCAGGACGTGCGGATCACGACTCGCTGGTCCGAGGACTACCTTCCCGCCGGCCTCTACGGCGCCATGCACGAGTGCGGCCACGGGCTTTACGAGGCGGGCATCGCCGCCTCCTTGCAGAGGACTCCCCTGGGCCACGCGGAGTCGCTCGGCCTCCATGAGTCTCAGAGCCGGCTCTGGGAGAACATGGTCGGCCGCGGCCGTCCGTTCTGTACCGTCCTGGCGCCGATGATCGGGGAGGTGTTCGGGGGTGAGCTCGCATCCCTCTCGCCTCAGACGCTGTACCGCGCGGTCAACCGTGTCGAGCCCTCGTTCATCCGCGTCGAGGCCGACGAGGCGACATACGGGCTTCACATCGTGCTCCGGTTCGAGCTCGAGCAGGAGCTGATCGAGGGGCGATTGGCTGTGCGTGACCTTCCCGAGGCCTGGAACGCGCGCTTCAAGGCCTACCTCGGACTCGACGTGCCCGACGACGCCCACGGAGTTCTCCAGGACGTTCATTGGTCGATGGGCGCGATCGGCTACTTCCCCACCTACGCCCTGGGCAACCTGATCGCGGGACAGCTGTGGCAGCAGGTCCACGCCGACGTGCCTGACCTCGACGAGCGGCTGGCGCGGGGCGAGCTCTCGCCGCTGCGCGAATGGCTCCGTGAGCACGTCCACCGGCACGGCTCGAAGTTCTCGATGGCCGAGGTGCTCGAGCGCGTGGTCGGCGGGCCGATTGCCGTCGCGCCCTTCGTGTCCTATCTGAAGACGAAGCTCGCCGAGGTCTACGGGCTCGAGCTCTAACCGCGGTCGCTGACCGTTTCGTCGCGGACCGGCGCCGTGCTCTCGCCGCCCGCCAGGTCGTCGATCAGCCGGTTGAGGGATT
>Ga0070731_10004927_pt1 | contig 11207 bp, 8 predicted proteins | sample Coa_R1_2_FD_66448 | JGI IMG/M metagenome (GOLD analysis project Ga0070731, IMG submission 66448) | Surface soil microbial communities from Centralia Pennsylvania, which are recovering from an underground coalmine fire - Coalmine... | ecosystem: Environmental > Terrestrial > Soil > Unclassified ... | reverse complement strand
GAGGCATGGCTCGGGCCTGCGTGACGGCGGCGAGTTGCTTGGCGCGTTTAGCGGCATCCTGGTAGGTAAGCAGGGCGAAAGGCGCGACCTCGCCGGGGCGATGGCAATTGGAGCAGTTTTGATAGAGAATCGGCGCGATGTCGCGATTGAACGTCGGGACTGCGGGAGCTTTCGTATCGGCGGCTGAAACCCATCCGCCCGGAACCAATCCGCCCGGAACCAATCCGCCAATGATCACCGCTGCACACGTTCCCGTCGAGAGTCGCATTTTTGGCCTTTTCTTTAGTTTATTCCTGGGATCGCGCACCCGATGGTTCGAGTCACCTGATGCGGCGCGGGTCTGCCCTGCAAGATCGCGGCAAGCGCGTCTTCGAGATCGGACTGCGTCGGTTGATAGCGCGTCTTGCCGATATCTACAAAACGATTGTCGATGCGCCCCCGGTAAAGCTGCTGGCCGTCGTGGCCAAGGATGACGACCTCGGGAGTCGACCGTGCGCCGGTCGCGCGCGCAAGCGTCTGATGAGGATCGAGAAGCGCCGAAAACGGGACCCGAAAATCGGTGTCGTGTTTGCGAATCGTAGCAGTGGTCTCGTCTGGGTCCGAATATACGTTGAAAAACGCAACCCCGAGTGCGGAGTACTCGTGATAGAGACGGGCGAGCACGGGAACGTAGCTGTTGGAGTTGGGGCAATCGGTGGCGACAAAGATGAAGACCGTTGCCTTGTAGTGGCTCAATTCTTCAGCGGTATGCGTGGTCCCATTGGCATCCTGAAGTGAAAAGTCGACGGCGCAAGCCCAGGGAGAGAACGCGAGTAGCGTCAGACAAAGACACCATGTGGGCGAACTCGGCTGCATGACCGGCTCCTCCCTCTTATTCTATGCCGTTAAAGATTCGAAGACTGGTTGATCGTTGACTGCGGTGACGCGTGCCGGCGTGAAGGTGTAATATTTCTAGGACGCTGCGGCAGGGTCGCCGGGCGCAGGAGTTTCCTATGGCAGGACGCGGGTTTGGTCGCCGAGATTTTCTGAAAATGCTGCCGGCTGCGGCGGCGGTTCCGCGATTGCATGGCGCGCGAATCAAGATCACGGACGTGCGGATCGTTCCGTTGAAGATGACCAAGGACCTCGGGTCTTATCCGGACTGGTTGGGAAATCCGAGGCCGATTCGCATCGGCGGCGGCGCGTTTGTCGAGGTTCAAACCGATCAGGGAATTACCGGGATCGGGCCGGAGATGACTCCCGCGGTGCTGCCGGCCGTGAAAGAACTGCTCATCGGCGCGGATCCGTTCGATGTGGATTTGCACGCGGAGCGTTTGTACGGGATTCAGGCCGGCACTGGATACCGCGGTACAGCCGGCGTGGAGATTGCGCTGTGGGACGTGATCGGCAAGGCCGCCAATCAGCCGCTGTATAAACTTTGGGGCGGTGGACGAGATCGTGTGGCGCCGTACGCCAGCATGCTGCGGCTTTCGACGCCCGAAGAACGCGCCGACCTCGCTGTCAAGTTGAAGGCGCAGGGCTGGCAAGCGATTAAATATCGCAGTTCTTTCCCCACCATGAAAGAGGACATCCGGCTGGTGGAGGTGACGCGCAAGGCCGTCGGCGACGCGTGGGCAATCATGTGCGATGCCAACAAGGCAACGCTGAACTACGCCTCCAAGAAAGGCGTGCCTTGGGATTTCACGCGGGCCTACGAGACCGCGAAAGAATATCAGCGAATGAACGTTTATTGGCTGGAAGAGCCGTTTGAGCGTTACGACTTCGACCATCTTGCGGAGTTGAACCGTCTGATCGAGATGAAGCTCGCGGGCGGCGAGGGCAATCGGGGCATTCATGAATTTCGAACTCTGCTCGAAAGGGGCTGCTTCGATATCGTGCAGCCCGAGGTGATGCTCGAGGGGCCGACGCATCTTCGCAAGATCGCGGTGATCGCCGAATCGATGAACAAGCTGTGCATTCCGCACGTCGGCGACGGCCGGCTGGGCACCATTTGCGATCTTCACCTGGTCGCTTCGTGGCCGAACGCCCCGTATCTGGAAATTTTCAACGACGTGCCGATCGGCAATTATGAGCACCCGTTCGCGATCTTTGAAAATCCGCCGGTTCTGGATAAAGACGGATACTTCAACCTGCCGCAGGGGCCGGGCCTCGGCATGACGATCAAGAAGGAATTCCTGGAGAAAACATGAGTGACAGGACTTAAGTGATAAGCTTGCCTGAGGAGAAAAACATGCGCATCTGGGCTCTGTTGGCTGCTTTAACCGTCATGACCGCGTTAGCGATTGCCGCCGACGAGGCGTCATCGCCGTCCATCTTTCTTAGCCACGAGAAAATGACCGCGGGCTGGGTTAAGGGAGGCACGGTGCTCGATAAGGGCAATTACCTGATTCTGACCAGCCATCGAATCGCGCCCGGCGCCGTGGAGGTCCACGCGAATTACGGGGACATTATGTATGTCGTCGAGGGCTCAGCGACCGTCGTCACGGGTGGGACGGTCGTGGATGGTAAGCCGTCGGGTGCGGGAGAAATTCGCGGCAAGGCGATTACCGGCGGCAAGAGCAATCATCTGGTTCCCGGCGACGTGCTGGTGATCCAGGCGGGGACGCCGCACTGGTTCCAGGAAGTCGACAAGCTAATCAATTATTACGTCGTGAAGCCGCGCATGCCCGAAGGGCCGCCAACCGCCGAAGTTGTGCATATTGATCACGCCAAGATGGAAGCCGGCTTCGCCAACCCGGCGACGTCGACGGTAATGCTCGATCGGAAGACGTATGACGTCCGAGCCGGTCATCGGATGAAAACCGGCGAGGTGGAGACGCACATGCAGGTGATCGATATGATGTACGTCACCGGCGGTACAGCAACGTTCGTCACCGGCGGCCAGGTGAAGGGCGACAAGAAGGACAATCCGGAAGAGCCGCGCGGGAAGAGCATCACGGGCGGGCACACGGATCATCTGGCGAAGGGCGACGTCATTATCATTCCCAACGGCGTGCCGCACTGGTTCGAACAGGCCAAGGACTTCACCAGCTTCATGGTCAAAGTTCGCGCGGGGAACTGAGGCGGGCAGTTCGAAGACGCGTCGGGACCCGCTCGCGGCTCTGTGTCTGCAATCTGAGCACCGAGCCGCGCACGCCAGTGAGCGGGTCTTCGCACGTTTTGTCTCCTCAGGGGAGCTTGATCGGCTGTACCATCGCGCCGTTTCCGGCTGAATCCCACGCCGCGAAGCGGACCCACTTCTTGCCGTCCGCCGCGAAGGGGATCTGAAACTTGTGGCTCCCCAATGGCGGAAGATTCGTTGCCGATATGATCTGCCGGTCGGTGTGCTGCCCATCGCCCCAGACCACCTCGACGAACTCCAGCGGGAACGTCCACTGAACCTCAGCCACGATCGTGCGGTGACTGCCAGTTCCTTCTACGGTGTAAGACGGGATCAGAACTTCGCCCGAGCTGACGAAGTAATCGCCGCGCGACATTGCGTTGATGATCGGCGCATATTCCCCGGGCGCCGGAAGCGGGCCAATCTTCACGTAATTCACGGGATTGTTCGCGTAGATATCGTCGCCGTAGCCCTGTTGATAGATTTCGGAGATGGCGTGAATGAACTTCGGCGGCGTGGGCTTGTCGGCGACCCAGTTGTTCATGTCGTCGAGTAACGGCAGACAGCGATAGTCGCAAAGGCGTTGTTCGGAGCCGTCGAGGCCCATGCCCCAACGGAACCCGATGCCGCGGTAGTTCGAGTCGAGAAAGTGCGGCGTATCTTTGATCGCGTCCGGGAAACCGGCCGAACCCTTGGAGCGCGGATGCGGCATGAAGATCAGCATGTTCTCGCGATGCGTCATTTCCATCATGTCGGTGGTGTTGCCGAGATGATAGATCTTGCCGTACTTGGGATTTTCCTCGACCAGCGGCTGACCCTCCGTGCGGGTCTGAGTCCAGAAGACCGGGTGCGAAACGAGAATGTCCGAATGCCCGCCCAGCGATCGCGAAACTTCGCCGCGCAGAATCTCCGCGTTCGGCATGACGATGAAGTTGTGGTCCGATTGGCGCTTAGCCGTCTCGTAATAATCAGCCTGATTCTTGAGTGGATCGGACCCGCCGCGGCCGCCACGCCCGCCGCCCCCTTCTTCCCCTTCGGTTTCGATTTTCACATTCGGCACTGCGCCGAGTCCGCGGCTCCATTTAAACCATTTCAGATCGTCGACGCCGGGAGGCATGCCCGGCGCACTCGGAACGAACCCGCCGCCTCCATCGATCGGCGCGACGATTGTGATTCCAGCGGCTTTCATTACTTCCAGATCGGCAACGCGCGCATCCAGTCCGCCGGCGCGCCGCGCCCGTGCGAGCAGGCCCATATGAAAATGCGTCGCCATGACCTGATAGCCGGGCACGGCTTTGAAACGATCGTTTCGCGTGAACGCGAGCGCTGAATCGATGGCGTGGGTCGCGGGCTCTGCGCTGACGTAAAAGTAGACGGGCATGCGCTGCCACGTGCCGGGCCGGGCGCTGCGAAGGGCGAAGTTCTGGCTGCGATCCTCGGCGCCGCGTCCTTCGTCGGCGACGCTCTCTTCTCTTTCCGCCTGGCGGACGCCGAACGAAAACGTCGACGCTGAGTCTTTTCGATACCAGTTGTAACCCAGGTTGTAAGAGGTTTCGCGCGCCCAGAAAAAATTGTGCGGAGGCGGAAAGGCCGCGATCGATCCGCCGGGAACCTCAGCCGCGAGCAGGCGATTACTGGTCTTCAGTGTGACTGGGGCCGAATTTTCCGGACTCCCAAATCGATACTCCTGCCACAGATTCGTCAGGTCACGCCACGCCAGCTTGCTGGCTGGCTCGATCGCGACGCCTTTTAGACCGGCATCGTACTTGTAAGCGACAGACGGCTCTTCCGTTTTCGCGACCACCTCCTGACGAATCAGGTTCGTCCCTTTGTAGACGGTGTATTGGAGGCGGCCACTGAATACACCCAACTGCACGCCGGGAAAGGAGACTTCCAGGCGGGCGCCGTTGGTTTCAACTTCGCAGCCCTGAGAGTGAAATACCGCGGCCGCGCGCTTGATCTCATCAGGCTTTCGAGGCAGGCCGGGCTGATTGAGAACGCCTCGTTGCGGCGGAGTCGTATTGTTATGCGCGGATTCTCCACCAGGGATGTTCAGCGGCGCGTCCCAGAAGGCTTCCCACTTTTCGCGATCGACGACGGCTTGCGTGATTTCGACGCCTACACCGGCAAGCGGATCGAGCTGCTGATTCGTGATCCGGCGAAGGCCGGAGACGACGCGGAAATCGGGAGTCGCGTGACTCACCAAAGTGACCCACGCTGCGCCCGGACTCTTGATGGCGAGTTCCTGAATGGTGGGCGTACCGGCTTCGAGGGTCAGGCGGAGCCGCAGTTCGCGGCGATTCTCGCCCTCCCAGGTGATCGTAAGCGCGTCACCTGCGACGGCCGCAGCCAAACCCGGCGCCGCTTTGTAGCGATCCAGACTGCACGTCAGCGGGGCGGCGTTAAGCGCTGGCGCGATAAGGGCGACGCAGGCAAGGCACGGCGCCGTCAACACTAAGAACTTGGTGTTCAAGCGGACTCCTCGACGTTCAGCATACAACAGGCCGCGCGTCGAGGAGTCGAATTCCTTAAGTCTTTATTTAACAGGCGACACGCCGAAATCGAAGCCGACTCGCAGGTTGCGGTACATCGGTTCCAGTACCGAAACAACCGCGTATTCGCCGGGCTTCAAGTCGGTCTTGGGCGTGATCTGCATCACGTCGTCAATCAGCGGCTTGATCTCGATGTCCAACAAATCCTTCTGCCGCAAATGGGCGAACGTGCGGAAGTTCCCGCTGACCGCCATATGGAGCTCGCGATAATCCTGCTTCTCGGTCTGGCGAACCAGGTAGATTCCGCTGGAGGGCGCAAAGCCGCGCACGTAGACCGTCGGCTTGCTGCTGCCGGTTTGAATCGCCGCGTGGGGTCCAGGCATTTCCGAAATGGCATCTCCACGACCGAATCCGAGCAGCCATTTCCCCATTCCCTGTTCGAAGGGCATCAGAACGGTCATCGGCAGCCCGACAAATCCGGAAGTTCCACGAAAATACACGCCACGCGCGCTAGGAATCGCCACGCTGGGAGTCTGGGCCGCGAGCGTGAAACTCCCGGCGGCCGCTAGGAAGCCGATCATCAAAAAACGATTTCGCATGACCCATTTTTCGTTTGGAGCCCCTTCTTTGCAATCCACCAAATATTTGTTTTGTTCTATCCGTACCAGGACCGCGGCCGAACTGTCGTAATCTGAAACGAATGGCAGAATCTCCAATTACAGAGCGCAGCCGCGATTTTGCTGCGTGGTACCAGGACGTTGTACTCCAAGGCGACATGGCGGAGCCCGCCGAAATCGTAAAGGGCTGCATGGTCATCAAGGCGAATGGCTACGCCGTCTGGGAAATGATCCAGCGCGAATTCGACGATCGCTTCAAGGCCACCGGCCATCAGAATGTGTACTTTCCGCTGCTGATCCCGCAGAGTTTTCTTCAGAAGGAAGCCGAGCACGTGGAAGGATTTTCACCGGAACTGGCAGTTGTGACTATCGCGGGCGGCAAGGAGCTCGAAGAGCCATACGTAATCCGGCCGACGTCGGAGACGATCATTGGCCATTTTTTTGCGAAGTGGATTCAAAGCTATCGCGACCTTCCCCTTTTGATGAACCAGTGGGCCAACGTTGTCCGCTGGGAGCTGCGTACGCGTATGTTTCTGCGAACCACGGAATTTTTGTGGCAGGAAGGACATACCGCGCACGCGACGCACGATGAGGCCGTCGAGGAAGTGCTGCGCATCCTGGATATTTACGCAGAAGTCGCCGAGGATATCATGGCGATGCCGGTGATTAAAGGCGCAAAGTCGCGCGCCGAGAAATTTGCCGGCGCGTTGCGCAGCTATTCGATTGAGGCGATGATGCAGAACGGTCTGGCGTTGCAGGCCGGAACCAGCCACGATCTTGGCCAGAATTTCGGCAAGGCATTCAACGTTCAGTTCCAGAGCAGCGAAGGCAAGCTCGATTATGTGTGGCAGACGAGTTGGGGCGTCAGCACGCGTTTAATCGGCGGACTGATCATGAGCCACTCAGATGACAAGGGCCTGGTACTGCCTCCGAAGCTTGCTCCGGTGAAGGCCATTGTTGTTCCAATTTACCGGAAGGATGAAGAAAAGAGCCGCGTTCTTGAAGCGGCGGAGAAGATCGCGAAGGAGGTCGGCGCGAAGATCGACCTGCGGGAGGGGCAAAGCCCCGGAGCGAAATTCTTCCATTGGGAGCGGCGTGGCGTACCCGTGGTTCTTGAGCTTGGGCCACGCGATCTTGCATCCGGCAACATCGTCCTGAAGCGGCGCGACACGGGAACCAAGGAGATTCTGCCTCAAGGGGAGCTGGCGGCAAAGCTCCCAACGGTGCTCGAATCGATGCAGAAGGATCTTTACAACGCCGCGAAGCAGCGGCTGAAAGACAACACGGTACTCGCGAATTCGGTTGCCGAAGTGGAGGCGATCCTCAGCGATGTAACGGCCGAAAAGGGCGGCGGAAAGTTCGTCATGGCGCATATGAAGGACGATCCCGTGTGCGACGCGCGCATGAAGGAGTTCAAGGCGACCGTGCGCAATATTCCGTCGGTCGACGAATACGATGGTCCGGGAAAATGCATCGTCACCGGTGAAACTGTGGACCGGCGTCTGGTGATCGCGAAAGCTTACTGACGCCCTACTTCTTGACGGCGGCCTCGATCGCTTCCAGCTCTTTTCCGGCTTCGGCCCATTTTCCTTGCGCGGACAGATCGCGATACCGCTTGAGGTGAGCGCGAACTTCGTCGACTCGCGAATCAGAAGATGCAGGCGCCGCCGGCGCGGCCGTGACTGAGGTCGTCTGGGTGGTCGGCTTGACAGGCGGCTGGCCTTTCTGGATCGCCTCCAGATTTCGCAGCGCTTCTTCGTAGGTATCGGCGTACACCAGCGTGTTTCCGACGACCAATGCAACTTTCTTAAGTTGCGGCATCCGAGCTTGGGAAGCCTGAATATAGATCGGCGCCACGTACAGGAACGTGTGGTCGATGGGAAGCGTCAGAATCTGGCTGCGCAGCACCTGCGAGCCTTGCTGATTCCACAGCGTCAGGTCTTTTGAAATATTCTGATCCTGATTGATCACGGCCTCCACTTGAATCGGACCGCGAATAATCTCCTGCTTCGGGAGATCCAGGAATACGACTTCGCCCAGATGCGGGCCATCGCACCGCGCGACCATCAGACCGATCAGATTTTGTTTGTTGCGGGGCGTGAAGGGGACGGTCAACAGAAACTCCGGTTCGCTCTCGCCGGGCAACGTCGCGATCATGTACGTCGGCGGCACTGTCTCCGGCTGTCCGCCTTGTCCGGTGGTGAACGTCGCCAGGTCCCACAGATCGGCGCGATTGTAGTACGACTCCGGATCGCGCATATGATAAGTCCGGTAGATCTCCGCTTGGGTTCGGAACAACATTTCCGGCGATCGTGCGTGCGCGCGCAAGTCGGCGGGCATGGCGGAGGCTGGTTGAAAGAGATCCGGAAACAGACGGCGATAGGCTCCGATGAGAGGATCCTCTTCATCGAAGACATACATATGAATGTCGCCGTCGTAGGCGTCGACGGTTGCCTTGACGGAGTTGCGGATATAGTTGAAACGCAGGCCGGTGTCCAACGTGACTTCGCGCGAGTATGGATGCGCGTTGCTGGTCAGATAGCCGTCCACGATCCACTTCAGGCGTCCATCGTCCGTGATCACCAGGTACGGATCGCTGTCCCAGGTGATGAATTCGGCCAGCTCGTGCAACCGTTCGGGAACACGGCGGCGAATCATCATACGGCTTTCGGGCGTCAACGCGTTCGTGAGGAGGATATTCCAGTCTCCTTGCGCGACTGCGGCGATGGTGCGAATCCCCGGCGCGGACATCGGGAAGCCGCCGCGTCCGTCGTAACGCAACGTCACTTCGCTCGACCCCGATGGATAATCGAACTCCGGCTGGGCGGTGCGAACAAATACCGGTTCGTGCGAAGTCTCACCGAAATAAATCTGCGGGCGGGAGATTTTCAAGCTGGGCGTCAGAACCTGCGCCGGCGCATCCTTCACCAGAAGCATCGGCAGGCCTTCCGGCGTGATGCGATTCGCTTCCGCCAATACCAGGCCGTATCCGTGAGTAAAGATGAGGCTGCTGTTGATCCAACGATTCTGCGCTTCTCCGAGCTGGTTCAGATCGAGCTCGCGCGGCGCCAGAAGAACCTGCCGGAACTGTCCGTCGATGCGATAGCGGTCGATATCGGTGCCAGCGTAAGTGTACGGGCGCAGCGGCTGGGTCTGGCTCAAGGTGTCATGAAACGCGCGCCAATCCCAGAGGCGCACGTTGTCGAGCATCGTGCGGTTGCGCGCGAAGTCGATGCGGCCCTCGGTCTGGGCGGCGAATTCGCCCTCTCGCGTCCGGCGATCCAGGCCGAAAGCCGTCCGCGTAGCTTGAATGTGGCACTCTAAGAACGGCCGTTCGAGCGTCAGCTCATTCGGCTTTACGTAGAGGCTGCTCACCAGCGGCGGCACGAACCAGTCGATCACCAGCACCACCGCGCAACCGATCGCCAGCCTGCGGCGGCCGGCCAGCAGCAAAGCCGCGGCCAGCAGCGCCGCGCCGGCCTTGATGGTCTGCATCGGCAGCCCGATGTTCTGCTGCACATAATCGATCCCGACCATCAACTGGCCGTGGTCGCTGAGCAGGAGATCATAGCGCCCCAGCCAGAAATTCGCGGCGAGAAAGACCAGAAATAGCGCGGTCAGCCCCTTGAGCAACCCTGATTCCAACTGCCCGAGTGAGCGCAATTCGCGAAGGTCGATTTCCGACCCGGAACCGAAGCCTGGGAACTCGCGCCGGATCTGCCAGCCGCGCGCCGCAAGATAATACGCGAGCGCCCCGCCCAGCGTGATCGCCGCCATAAAATCGATGAGCATCGAGTAGAACGGCAGATCGAAAAAATAAAATCCAAGCGGCTCGCCGAAGACCGGATCATGCCATTCGCTCGCGGACGCCAGGCCGTGACCGCCGAAATAGCGCGCGACGGTCCATCCGTCGACTGCCGCGAGCGCGACAATCAAAGCGAGCACCACGAAGGCGAGCGTTGTGATTCGCGCATACCAGCGATGATCCCGCAAGCTCTCCCGGGCGTGCTTCACTCCGCGCGCGTGCGAAATCCACAGAACTAGAAACGCGATCAGCCATGCCGCGAGACCGGGCGCGTAGCGATAGGTCGACGTGAGCAGCCACGTCGGCACCTGCCCCAGCTCACGCCACCAGAAATAGTCGATGACGAAGCTGCAGATCGACCGGCTGAAGAACAGCAGAAGCAGGACCGCGGCCACAACCAGCAAGAGACGCCGTTGATGCGGCTGCGGACCCGGAAGCACGCGTGGATGCACAATTTAGCGTACACCTGTTCGTGATATGCTCGGCGCCATGAGGACTATCGCCGTCTTGTTTCTTTCGGCCGCGATTTCGTTCGCAGCCGATATTTCGGGGAAATGGACGTTCAATGTCGTACTCGACGCCGGCGGCGGCTCGCCTACTTTCGAATTTCAGCAAAAAGGCGAAGCGTTAACCGGGACCTATCACGGGCAGTTCGGTGAAGCAAAAGTAACTGGGACGGTCAAGGGAGACAAGGTTGAATTTTCGTTTGGTGAGAGCACGAGCGCGAAGTATTCGGGGACGCTCGATGGGGCCACAAAGATTAAAGGGACTTGCGATTACGGAGAGTTGGGGAAAGGGACGTTCACCGGAACGAAAAATTGAAGGCTAGGCTTTGGCCTTCTTCGCTTCTTCAACCAGGGCCGGGACTACTTCGAACAGGTCGCCGACGATTCCGTAGTCGGCAACTTCAAAAATCGGCGCGTTCGCGTCTTTATTGATCGCGACGATCGTCTTCGCGCCTTTCATGCCGACCAGGTGCTGGATGGCTCCGGAGATTCCCACGGCGATATAGACTTTCGGCGCCACGGTCTGTCCGGAGCTTCCAACTTGCCGTTCCATAGGCAGCCAGCCGGCGTCGCAAATCGGACGCGACGCTGCCAGTTCCGCTCCCAGGACCTTCGCCAGCGCCTCAACCACCGGTATGTTGTCTTTCTCTTTGATGCCGCGTCCGACCGATACGATAATATCGGCCG
>Ga0070731_10004926_pt1 | contig 11208 bp, 8 predicted proteins | sample Coa_R1_2_FD_66448 | JGI IMG/M metagenome (GOLD analysis project Ga0070731, IMG submission 66448) | Surface soil microbial communities from Centralia Pennsylvania, which are recovering from an underground coalmine fire - Coalmine... | ecosystem: Environmental > Terrestrial > Soil > Unclassified ... | reverse complement strand
TTACCCGCCAGGTGCAGGCGGATTTTATCAATATAACGTGGCAGATACATCCAGCCGTCCATTGTTTCGCGCGGGCTGCGGGGATAGATAATGTCGCTCATGGTGTGTTAACCGGTGAATCGTTAAACGGTTAAATCGGATTGTCAAATTTGAAATCGCTTCCATCTTCTTGGCATGAACCGATTTGACTATGACGTGGCGATTCTCGGGGGTGGCAGCGGTGGTTACGCGGCGGCCCGGACCGCGGCGGCCGCGGGTTTGAAAACCGTCGTCGTCGAAGGCGGTGCTGAGGTCGGCGGGTTGTGCATCCTGCGCGGCTGCATGCCCACCAAGGCGCTGCTTTACGCGGCAGAAGTGATGCATCTGGCCAGCCACCCCGGGCCGTGGGGCATTCGCACCGGGAAAGTGGGTTTCGATTTCAAGAAGGTGATGGCGCGAAAAAACACACTCATCGGGGATTTTGCCGATTACCGCGTGAAACAACTCAACACGGGAAAATTTCAATTCATCCGGGCAAGGGCAAAATTTCTGGATCAGCGCACCGTGGAACTAACGTCCCCGCTCCCCGCTTTGCGGGGCAAGGGACGGGGCAAGAGGCGCCCGCGAAAAATCACAGCGAAACATTTTGTCATCGCCACCGGCTCGATGGTCGCGCCCGCGCCCCTGCCCTCGCTTCGTGAGACCGGCTATATCACCAGTGACGACGCCTTGACGCTCCAACGGCTGCCAAAGTCACTGGTGGTTCTGGGGGGTGGCGCGGTGGCGTGCGAGTTCGCCCAGTTTTTCGCCCGGTTCGGCGTCAAGGTCACGCTCGTTCAGCGGAGCGAACGCCTTTTGAAGGAATTCGACCCCGACGCGGCGCTCGAAGTTGAAAGAGTTTTCCAACGGGAGGGCATCCGGGTTTTCACCGGCACAAAGCTGGTGGCGGCGCAGCGAAAGGGGAAATTGAAAACGATCCGGTTTGAGCACGCCGGCAAAGAGGTTTCGGTTTCCGCCGGGGAAATCCTGTTCGCACTCGGTCGCGTACCGAACACGGCGTCGCTGAATCTGGAAAATGCCGGTGTGAAAACCGAAAACGGGCGGATTGTCGCGAACCACTTCATGCAAACCAGCGTGCCGCATATTTACACGGCCGGCGATTGCACCGGCCCACACGAAATCGTCCACCTCGCAGTGCAGCAGGGTGAAATTGCGGCGCACAACATTGCCCATCCCCAAGTGCCGCGCCCGATGGATTACCGGCAGTTGATTTCGGTCGTGTTTACCGAACCGCAGGTGGCATTCGTTGGCCTGACGGAAAAGGAGGCAAAGGCGCGTCGTATTCCGCACCTGGCCGCGAGTTATCCGTTCAATGACCACGGCAAATCGCTCATCATGGAGGCAAAGGACGGTTTTGTGAAATTGCTCGCCGACCCCAAAACCGGGGCCATTATCGGGGGTGCGTGCGTCGGACCGGCCGGCGGCGAATTGATCCATGAGATAGTCGCAGCCATGGCCAGACGCATGACGGTTCAGGAACTGGCGGTGATGCCGCACTATCATCCGACGCTCGCGGAAATCTGGACTTATCCGGCGGAAGAGTTGGCCGCGCAAATCGCAATCGCCTGACGCCGGGTGGCGTCCCGGTCACTTCAAGCCGGTTGTCCGGTCAAAGTGGGAGCGGTCTTGAGCGCAAGGTTGTCGGGCGCAGGCGGGCCCTTGGACGCGGCGTCCAGGGTATCGCGAATCAATTGGGCCACCTGATGTGGTTGGTAAGGCTTGGCGAGAAAAGTGATGTCATCCCGACCGAAATCCTTCCCCACAAAAGCGGAGGTGTAGCCGCTGGCGTAAATGATTTTGAGGCCGGGCTTGCGGCGTTTCAGTTCCGCCGCCAATTCGTCGCCGGTCATGCCCCCGGGCATGATCATGTCCGTCAGGAGCAAATCCACCTGCCCGTCGTGCTCATCCCAAATCCGCAACGCCTCGTCGCCGGAAGAGGCCGTCAGAACGCGATAGTGATATTGTTGGAGCACCTCCCGCGTCAATCCCAGCAAGTCTGATTCATCCTCAGCCAACAGGATGGTTTCCCGGCCTCCCGGGACGGCCTCGGATTCAGCGCTGGAACCGGCCAACAAATGGCCGGCTTCACCGGCCATCGGCAGGAACACCTTGAACGTGGTGCCGGCGCCGAGCTCACTCTGGACTTCAAGCCAGCCATGGTGTTGTTTAACGATGCCGTAGACGGTGGCCAGCCCCAGTCCGGTTCCTTTCCCCACCTCCTTGGTGGTAAAAAATGGTTCAAAAATCCGTTCCCGGACGCTGCGTTCCATCCCGCACCCGTTGTCGACGACGGTCAGGCAAACGAGCCGGCCGGGATGCGCTTCCCGATGCGATTGCACATAGGCGCTGTCGATTTCGACGACGGAAGTCTCGATTAGCAGTTTGCCCCCCTTGGGCATGGCGTCCCGCGCATTGACCGCCAGGTTCATCACAATCTGCTCGACCATGGCGATGTCGGCGGAGATGCGCGGCAAATCGGAACCATAATGGATTTTCAGCATGATGTGCTCGCCGAGCATCCGCGGCAGCATGAATTCCAAATTTTGCAGCACGGCATTGAGGTCCAGAATTTTGGTCCGATAAACCTGTTTGCGGCTGAACATGAGCAAATGCCGGATGAAACCGGCCGCACGTTCCGAAGCGGCAGAAATTTGTTTTAGCGATTTCACCGCATCCGCGTCCAGCGATGCCACGTTGAGCAACAGTCCGGTGTGCCCCTGGATGATGGTCAAAATATTATTGATGTCGTGCGCCACTCCCGCAGCCAACTGGCCAATGGATTCCATTTTCTGGGACTGTCGCAGTTGCGCCTCCAGCGCCAGCCGCGCGGTAATGTCTTCCACCGTCACCACCATGCCGTCAATTTTGCCGCCGGCATCGAACAGCGGCGCGGCGTTTACCGAGAGCAAAACGCGGTCCCGGCTGGAGGGGCCGGTCCCCGCCGGCGCCCCGGAGTCAATGGCGTAACACGCATCATGCACCGGCTGGCTGGAGTCGAGGATTTGTTTCAACGACGACGCGTGTCCGGACAGCGGGTTGCCTTCCAAATCGGTCAGGCACCAATCCAAAACACTGCAGGTTTTCCGTGTGATAACGTCCTTGGTCAGACCGAGGATCTTTTCCGCCTGGAGGTTGGCAAAGGTGATTTTTCCCGTCTGGTCGGCAACGACAATGCCCATGGGGCTGGTTTCCATGATGCGGCCAATTAGATCGCGTTCCCGGCGGAGATGTTCCTTGGCGTGCTGACCTTCAATGGCATAGCGGATGGCGCGTTCCAGCTTGTCGCCGTCCAACTGACCTTTGATCAGGTAATCAGCGGCGCCCGCCTTCGTGGCTTCAATATCAATCTCGTGGTCACCCTGCCCGGTCAGCAGGATGATGGGCAGCCGGCCACTCAACGACCTGGATTCCTGCAGCAATTCAAGACCCGTCCGGCTGCCCAGGCGATAATCCAGCAGGCAGACATCGTGCGCGTGACGATGCAGGGCGCTCAAGGCGGCGTCATAATTGTCCACCCACTCAAGCTGATACCGATGGTCCCTGATACCGGAAATCAGGTTGCGCGTGATGATATAATCATCCTCATCATCGTCCACCAACAGGATTCTGACGGTAGCGCCGGACATATCAGGCATGGTTTTATCCCTCGTCTCTTGGCAATTCGACAACTTCAAACCAGTATTGACCGAGCACTTTGATCAACTCGACCAGTGATTTGAAAGTGACCGGCTTGGTCACGTAGGAATTGACGCCCAGATCGTAGCTTCGCAGGATGTCTTCCTCCGCCTTGGAGGTGGTCAGGACGACGATGGGAATCCGGCGCAGAATGGGGTCCGCCTTCATTTCCTTGAGCGCTTCGCGTCCGTCTTTGCGCGGCATGTTCAGGTCAAGCAGGATCAGACCCGGCAGGGGCTTGCCGTTCAAATTGTCATAGCGGCCCCGGCGGTGCAGATAATCCAGCAATTCTTCACCATCCTCGACGCAGTGAAGCTCGTTGGCCAAACGATTTTGCGCGAACGCATCGCGCGTTAACTGGCGGTCATCCGGGTCATCATCTGCCAATAGTATGGTAATCATTTTTCCTTCCTTATGCATGGTTTTCTCCTGGGTGTGATGGTTCTTTGGGATGGATCAGCGGGAACGTCGCGATAAAAGTTGCGCCTTCCCCCGGTTTGCTTTTGGCGGTGATTTCACCGTGGTGGTACAGGACAATTTTTCGCGCGATGGCCAACCCCATGCCCGTGCCTTCGTATTCGTTACGCGTGTGCAGCCGTTGAAAGACGTTAAATATCCGGTCCAGATATTTTTCCTCAAAGCCGATGCCGTTGTCACTGACCGTCAGTTGACAAAGTTTCTGCGCGACTCCCGCAGCACCTTCCTCCGGTACCGGACCGGTAATAATTTGCGCCGCAACCTTGACCACGGGCGTCACCTCGGGGCGGCGAAACTTGAGGGCGTTGCCGATCAGATTTTGCAGCAACTGGCGCATCTGCAGCGATTCGGCCTCAACAACCGGAAGCGTTCCCACTTCGACGCGCCCTTTGACCTGCTCGATCCGGCCTTCCAAATCATTGACCACTTCCCGGGCGACTTCCGCCAGGTCAACCTGGGTGAACGGCCGGGCCTTGGTGGTGACACGTGAAAAGGTCAACAAGTCGTTGATCAGCGTCTGCATGCGCGATGCCGCCCGCTGCATCCGTTCCAGAAAATCGCGCGCCTCCGCGTCCAGCTTCTCGCCGCTCTGCTCCTTCAGCCGCTCGCCAAACACCACAATCTTTCGCAACGGTTCCTGCAAATCGTGAGAGGCTACATAGGCAAAATCCTGCAGCTCGCGATTGCTCCGCTCCAGCTGGGTGGTAAACTGGCGCAACCTGGCCTCGCTTTCGCGCAGCGCATCCTCCGCCTCCTTCTGTTCCGTTATGTTCCGGCCGATGCCCACCAGTCCCGCAATCGTTCCATTCTGGTCTCGCATCGGCAGTTTGCTGGTCAACAGCCAGTGTTTTCTGTCTTCCGGGTCCAGGAAGTATTCTTCCCGGTTGATGACCGGGTGCCCCTCAATCACCCGCTGGTCGTCAGCGAAGAATTTTTCGGCGATGTCCCGCGGAAAAAAGTCGAAATCCGTTTTGCCGATGGCCTCGGCTTCGGTTTTGCAATTGAGGTTCTTCAGGTCCGCGGGATTGGCCAGGATTTTCCGACCGGCCGCGTCCTTGGCGTAGATACAATCCGGCAGATTATCAATCAGGGTGCGCAACAGCATCCGTTCGTGGGCGAGCTCTTCCTCAATCCGCTTTCGCTCCGTGATGTCACGGCCCATGCCTACCAGCCCGATAATTTTTCCCTTTTGATTGCGCAACGGCAGTTTACTGGTCAACAACCAGCGCTTTTCCGCCTGGCCATTCAATAAATATTCCTCGCGGTTGATGACCGGCTCACCTTGCATCACTTTTTGGTCGTCGGTGTAAAATTTTTCGGCGATCTCCTTTGGGAACAGGTCGAAATCCGTCTTGCCGATGGCCTCGGCTTCGGTTTTGCAATTGAGGTTCTTCAGGTCCGCGGGATTGGCCAGGATTTTCCGACCCCGGGCATCTTTGGCGTAAATGCCATCTGGCAGGTTGTCAATGAGTGTGCGCAACAGGAGGCGTTCCTGATCCAGCGCGGCTTCCGCTTCCTTGAGCGCCGTAACATCCTTGGAAAACCCGAAGGTCCCGATGATGTTGCCGTCCTTGTCGCGCCAAGGCAACTTGGTCGTCAGCCACCAGATATGCTCGCCACCCGGCAAGGCCGCCTTTTCAAATTTGCCCACCAGCTCCCGGCCCGTACGGATAATTTCCTGTTCGTCGTTATACGCGTCACGAGCATGCTCCTCCGGATAAGTATCGAAATCGGTCTTACCCGTCAGCCAGTGTGCAAAGGCTTCAACATTGGCCAAATGCGCCGGCCACTGGTCGGGCTCCAGCTTCGGATGTGCGGCGCGGTAAGTTTGACGGACGGTTTGCAGTGTGCCATCCGCTTTGGATCGGCTTACTCGTACAAAGCGGGATTCGCGATCCTTGAAGTAAATGTAATCCAGCGTGCTTTCCAGCAGGGACTGGAACAATTCCTGTTCGTAGACCATTTTGGTTTCCACACGGACGGTTGGCATGTCTTGCCCCGTTAATGGTGCGAGGTCCTGTCCCAGTCGCAGGCGCTTGCCGACGGCGGGTGGCCTTTTGGTTGCCCGTCCGTTCTTCGTACCAGGCTTAGCGTTGGACATCGGCATTTTATCAGGTTGAATTGCCTTCATGGTTAATTCAGTTGCGCCCGGTTCTATGAGGCCGTTCGGGTACGTTAATGCTAGCAGGTTAGGTGCCTTAATCCCCGGTCTCCCCATCATCAATTATTATTGCCTTCCACCTCGCAGCCACTTGTCTTCAAACAGGACAATGCGAATCGGCAGCAAACGGTTATTGTAACCCCGAGGTCGAACAACGGAACTTCGTCCAGCCCCACCGGTCTTCACGAATGAAACGGCGGAATTATAAACGCTTTAGAATGTCTTCCGGGGTGAAGCCATGAAGTTTGACAGTCTTGTGCCGCGATTTGTGGCCGCGTAACAGCTCGACGCGGCCGCGGGCACAATCCAGCCGTTCGGCCAGCAATCGAATCAATGCGTCATTGGCAGCGGCGTCCACGGGCGGGGCCGAGACCCGGATTCGCAATTCGTGGCCGGCCCCGCCATGCGGAATGATTTCATTGGCGGACGCGCGGGGCTGTAATTTAACCAACAACAAGGTGCCGTCCGGTTGCGAACGGAGAAAGCCGGGAACAGGCACGGGCGGTGATGGACGGTGATTTATTTGTCCTCCGGATTGATGAACCGGAATGCCGCGGCCGCCAGCGCACCGCCGGCGAAATTGGCGACGAGGTAAATCCACAGGTTGGCGGTCTTGGCCAGATGCATGACGGTGATGCCGAGAGCGACGGCGGGGTTGAAAGCGCCGCCGGAAACGCCACCGAGGGCAAAGGCCATGGTCGCCACGGTGAAACCGATGGCGAGACCGAAATAAGAATTGCCGGCGGTGCTCCTGGCGGTGGCAACGTTCAACACCACGTAGGCGAGCGCAAAGGTCCCGATCACTTCGGCAACGAGCGCGGGAAAAATTTCCAGATCCTGCGGCACCACCGTCGGATCCCCTTTAAGCAGCAGCACGGTCATGGCTGCCACGATGCCGCCGGCAAACTGTGAACCGAGGTACGGGAGGACATCGGCTTGCGGGCAACGACCGCGCAACCAGACCGCCAGGGTGACGGCCGGATTATAATGGCCGCCCGATACATGGCCGCCGGCATAAACCATAATCATCAGTGCCGAACCGATGGCCAGCGGGGCAATCACTCCACTATCCGGGTTGATGACCGTCATACCCACCGTCAACACGAGAAAAAAAGTGCCGATGAATTCAACGAGATATTTTTTGGCAGCCATAATCAGGGATATTCAGGGATAAACGATTTGATAACTGACAAACGCAATGTTCCGGCTGTCCGGCGACCAGGACGGTACATTGATCGTCCCCTGCCCGCCATACAATTTCGCCAGCACCTGGATTTTCCGGTCGGAGAGCGACATGAGCCGGAGCATCACGTCCTGGCCGGGCGGGTGGCCCTTCACGTCTTTGGCATAGGACAGATAAACAATCCAGCGGCCGTTCGGCGATGGATGCGCGAACCAGTTGTTGTAATCATCCGTCGTGATTTGTTCCTGGTCCGAGCCATCCGGTTTCATGCGCCAGATTTGCATCAAACCGGTCCTCTCGGAATTGAAGTAAATGTACTTCCCGTCCGGCGAATAATCCGGGCCGTCATCCAGTCCCGGTGCCATCGTTAATCGCTTTTCCTTACCGCCCCGGACCGGGATGGTGTAAATGTCAAATTCACCGTTGCGCTCGGCGCAATACGCCAGGGTTTTGCCGTCGGGCGACCAGCCGTGCCAGTACGAGGGCGCCAGCGGCGTGATCAGGCGCGGTTTGCCGCCAACCGCCGGCAACACATAAACCCGGGATTTGCCGTCCCTGGTCTGGTCGCTGATGGCCAGCCGCTGGCCGTCGGGCGAAATACCGTGATCATTGTTGCAACCGGTCTGACTACCGGTGTCGAGCACTTCCGGCGTGCCACCCGTCACCGGCACCCGGCAAATCCGACCGTTCCGGTTGAAGAGAAAAAATTTGCCGTCCCGCGACCAGTTCGGCGCCTCGATGTGGTCGCGCGTATGATAAACCACCTGCCGGTCGGTTGAAGTGACTTCAATGGTCTCCAGCGCACTTTCCGTCATGGTTCGGGCCTCCGTTGCCCCTGACGGAACGGGCTTGAGTTCGACGTTCGAAAACACGGCGCGTTCAATGGTTTTATTGTCATGCGCGCAAACACCGAGGCCGACATAAAACGGCCCTGTGAACAGAACCCGATACATGGCGCCCGCCGGGTGTAGTTCTTCGCCCGCGGCCGCGATGGACATGGAAATATGGTCGCCGTGTTTCTCGAGGCGCATGCGCACCGGCCCGGACACATCCGACTGGATCTCGCGCGTCGTATCACCGGCGGTTTCGCGGTACTGAAGGGCAGTCAAGCCCACCCCGTGCCGGGCCACATCCGCGTAGGCCGAGTCCGGATCCAGTGACTGGCGGATGACCAGACAGGCCTTGCGGTGCGGATTTCCACCCGTTCCTTCAAATTTAATGTCCGCCGCCAGGGTCAGGTCGCCCGACATTTTTACCCAGACGAAATGAAATGCGTCGTTGGTGAACCACATGTTTGCGCCGCCGCCGGCAATGAGATATTCGCCGGTGGCCGGGTCGAAGTTGACCGAGCCGGGCCGGCCCACGCTGCCGATGTCCGCCTGATCGGAAAAGATGCCGAGCTGGTTGGTGGAATCGCCCAAAACCAGTTTCACGCTCACGACCAGGATAAACAACGCCGATGTCAATTGTTTCATAGCGAACAACCCGGGACTTTTACCATTTCACGGTTTCGGATAATGAATCAAACGGAGCATGGGTTTCATAAGACTCGCGGATTACTTTTGCAAATGGCTCGGATCATTCAACGCGGAAGCGCGGCGTTTGGCAAAACAAAATTTTCCACCGCGTCCGGCCGGCGGGTCGACAGCCGTTTTAACATCTCGATGCCGAACAATCCGTTTTGGAGCGGTTCATGGCCAACCAGGTAAACCGGCTGGTAATTTTTCCCGATCCATTGCATCAAATCGACGCCGTAACCGGGGGCATGCCCGAAATAGCCGACCCCAAACTCGGAAGTGTCCCGCTCCACCAGACAAATGTAGTCAGGCGGATGGTTTTCAAAAGCCGCCGTCATGCCGGCCTGGCCGAACACGGTCAACACGGTCGGAGACCAATCCAGGCACGGTGTCGGGTTGGCGCGACGGCTGAGATAATTGATGATGGTGCCCTCCGGCAGAACGGCCAGGGTCCCTTCGCGCGGCACATTTTTTTCAATCCACGCCAGACCCAGCCGGACGTCCGCGCCCGCCGGATTAAGCTGCGGGTCAAAGGCGAGCATTCGGTCACCGCCCTGCCCCACGGCGAACGTTTTCGCGACATACCAGGTTTCTGAATCACGAAACAGGATTCCGAACCCGACCATCAGCGCCAGCCAGACGGCGAGGCGAAAGGGGCGCGGGTTCACGTCAAACTTCCGGTCCAGCCAACCCGGCAGGAGCCAGAACAAAAGATAAATGGCCGTGACCGCGGCCGGCATCGCCAGCGCGAAGCCATAATGCCAGACGCGCGAAAACAATCCCAGCTTGGCCAGCAACACCAGGCCAAACACGCTCCACAGCAGCGGCAGGGTCATTTCCTGTTCGCCAGACAGTCTTTGGTAATTGGCGAAGAGCAAAACACAGGCCGTCAGCGCGAGCAGCGGCAAGGAAGCGCCGCAATTGAGCCAGTCGAACCAGCCGGCGGCGGCCAGCAAGGGAATCAGCAGCACCAGTTGGACGGTGCGTTTTGACCCCAAACCCGCCAGTCGCTGGTACAGCCTCGCGTAAAGCGCCACCAGCAGGGCGACGCAAAAAAAATGGATGACCATCTGGCGGAGATGAAACGCGGGCGCGTCCAGTCCGGTGCACCACAAATAAAACGGGCTTTTCGCGACCGGCGTCTGCCACAGGGGCGCCCAGGCAAAAGCGGTGGCATGCCAACTCGCGCGCCAATCCTCCACCCGAAGGAAAAAGAGAAAAAAACCCAGAACGGGAACCACGGCAGCCGCCAGAAACATCGCCGCCGATTTGACCAGAAAATCCATCTCCCGGCGCGTGGCACAGGAAAGAATGAACGCAACGGCGGTGCCGGCGGCCAGCGCCGCAAAAATTTCCGGCTTGGTCAGGAAGACCAGGCCGAAACAGAAACCCGCCAGAAGGGCATATCGGATTTGCTGTTTATTGACCCAATCGGACAGGAGCGCGATCGCCAGAATGGAAAGAACCAGGCCGTGAAAAAGCTCATGGGAATAGGGCGTGATGTAATTGTAGTTGCCGACGACCTGGTATTCATTGAAGGCGAACACCAGCACGATGGCCAGACAGATCGTGGTGGCCGTCCAACGGTCGGCCGCCGCCAGAAAACGGCGATAAATCAAAACCAACAGGGCGCCGGTAATGGCGAGGTTGGCAAAAATCAACGTGCGGAAGGAGACGCCGAAGATTTTGAACAGCAGCGCGTTGAAATATTGGGACAGCGGCCCGCCCGCCAGATAATGCAAATCCCGGTAGAGCACCGCCCCCTGGTCAATCCGCCACGGCAAATAGAGCTGTAGACCGAAATCGATGACGACATCCGGCCATTTGCGCCAGGAAACCGCGGCCGCCACCACGAACGCCACCGCCACCACCGCCAGTCCGGCCCAATTTGAGTCGAGCCACGCGAGACCCCGAACCCCGGTGAATTTTTCCGTCCAACGCTTTTCTGAGTTAAAAGCGTCCACGCGGAAGGTTCAGGCGTTGTAAGTGCTGGAAGCCGTGGTGCCGCCGCGTCCGGTCCAGTTGGTATGGAAAAACTCGCCGCGCGGCTTGTCCACCCGCTCATAGGTATGCGCGCCGAAATAATCGCGTTGCGCCTGCAACAGGTTCGCCGGCAACACGGCGCTGCGATATTGATCGTAAAACGCCAGCGCGGT
>Ga0070731_10004924_pt1 | contig 11214 bp, 8 predicted proteins | sample Coa_R1_2_FD_66448 | JGI IMG/M metagenome (GOLD analysis project Ga0070731, IMG submission 66448) | Surface soil microbial communities from Centralia Pennsylvania, which are recovering from an underground coalmine fire - Coalmine... | ecosystem: Environmental > Terrestrial > Soil > Unclassified ... | reverse complement strand
ATACAGGGCCACGAACCCCATCAACACGGGGAGGAAGCGGCCCGCCCCCCACGCGGGAGCCCATTTCTGGACGAGCACATCGAACAGCGCGAAGGCCGACGCCGCCAACGCGCCGAAGATCAGGGCGGGCGCCGTCCCGCCGCCCGGCGCCCCGCGGCCGCCGCGGCTCAACAGCACGATTCCCGCGCTGCTCAGCACGGCCGCCACCCAGACGGAGCCGGGGACCCGGTCCCCCAGGATGCACATCACGAAAAACGCGACCAGGACGACCTTGATACCCATGACGGGCGTCGCGACCGAAACGTCCCCTCTCTGCAGCGCGATGAGCGCGAACACCTGGCCCGCCAGAAACAGGCCTCCCGCCGTCGCGGGCTGGACCCACGCCGACGGCGCTTCCAGGTGTCCGCCCAGAAACCAGAGCGCGGAAAAGACGGCGCCGAAGATCAGGTTGGTGACGACCGTCGTCCGCCAGACCCCCACGCCGCGGACGGAAGCGTCCTTGAGAAACAGCGCGCCGAACACGTAGAGCAAGGACGCGGCGAACGGCAGAAGGAGATGGGTCATCGGATCCGGACGATCATAGCCTCCGCCCCATCCCGCAGGGGGCGGAATCGAGAGGAGCCCGCCGGCTCTCCCGCCACCGTTCACCGTCCGGACGGTTCCCCGGAACCCGGAGCCTCTGTTTACCGATCGAGCGGTTTCGGCTTCAGGGATCCCACCCCGCGCGACGATAGGACTTAGGCGCCGGCAATCGCGCCGTCCCGCATCCGGAGAGGGGGAAGACGATGGGTACCATTCACGGCGATCTCTCGGTCCTCAGCCTGGCCAATCTCGTCCAGGTCCTGGTCCTGGACCGCTCGGTGGGTCTGCTGACTCTCGAATGCGGCAATGACCGGCGGATCCTGCGGATCAGCCCGACGGGCGTCCGCCTCGTCCGAGGATCCCAGCGCTGCCATCGACTCGAACGCGTGCTCCGCCGGACGTTCGGCGTCCTGCCGCCGCCGTCCGACGAGTTCGGGGCCCGCATCGGCCGGCTCGTGCAGGAGTGGATGCACGAAGAAATCTGCGAGCTGTTCACCTGGCAGAGGGGGACCTTCAAGTTCGAGAAAGCGGAAGCCGGATCGGCTCCCGAGGAAGGGCCGTTTGGACCCTTCGCGGCCGACTGCGACATCACCACCATCGCGATCGATGCCGCCCGCTGGGCCGACGAGCTTCCCCGGATCAAGGCCGCGATCCGCGATCTGCGCCAGGTGCCGGAGGTCAACCGCGCCGCCGGACCGCTGCCGCAGACGCCTCAGGGCCCGGAGGCCGATGACGACGTGCTCCGCCTCATCGACGGCCAACGATCCGTCCTGCAGATTGTCCACCTTTCGATCTTCCCGCGCTTCATCGTCCTGCAGGTGCTGTACAGCCTGTGCCAGCAGGAAGCGATTCGCATGAAGGACCCGGCCGCGCTGGGAGCTGCCCCGGCGGTCGCGGCCTGACCTTCGGATCGAGCCCAGGCGCTGAACTCCGCACTTCCGGGGATCCCGCGGACGGAGACGCCGTAGGCCAAAGGAGGGATCCGCGTCCCCCTCCTCCTCGGCTTTCCCCCGCTCGTTGAACGCGGAAGCCCGACCTCGGCGGCCTCCTACCGGAGGACGCCTGGAATGATCCTGGAGCTTCCGGCGACGCCGGTGAGCCGCTCGGGCCGCCCGTTGTTCTCGAAGAAGAGATCGTCCGGCCGAAGTCCCAGCGCCGTCAGGATCGTCGCGTGCAGATCCTTCACGGGATGCGGGTCGACATCCGCTCGGAGACCGATCCCATCCGTCGCCCCGATCACCTGGCCTCCCTTCACTCCGCCGCCCGCCATCCAGATCGTGAACCCGTACGGATTGTGATTCCTCCCGCCGTTGCCCTGTTCCATCGGAGTCCGGCCAAACTCCCCCGCCCAGACCACCAGGGTTTCGTCCAGGAGTCCGCGCCGTTGGAGGTCGGCCAGGAGCGCGGCTGTCGGACGATCGGTCTGGTCGGCGTTGGCCTGATGGTTCCGGGTGTTGTTGTCGTGGCCGTCCCAGCCGAATTTGTCGACCGCGTTGTAGAGCTGCACGATGCGCACGCCCTTTTCGCAGAGACGGCGGGAAAGGAGACACATCCGCCCGTAGAGCGCTTCGGAGGGGTTCTGGCTGTGCACCCGGTATTCTCCCAGAGTTTCCCGGGATTCTCCCGAGAGATCCCCCACCTCGAGCGCCTCGCTCTGCATCCGGTAGGCCAGCTCATAGGAGGCGATCCGGCCATCGAGATCGAGCAGGCCCGGCCGCTCGCCCTGGTGCGTCTGGTTCATCTGAAGGATGGCATCGAGGGTCGCCCGTTGCGAGTCGACAAAGCGCGGGGGCGGCCTCAGGTCGAGCACCGGGTCGCCGTCATGGCGAAAAGGGGTCCCCTGAAAGGCCGCTGGCAGGAATCCATTGGACCAGTTCGGGGCCCCGCCCAGCCCTGCGACCTTGAACAAGAGGACGTAGCCGGGCAAATTCCGATTTTCAGACCCCAGACCGTAGGTCAGCCAGGAGCCCAGGCTCGGGCGCCCCGGCAGGATCGCCCCGGTGTTCATCTGGTAGGTCGCCGGGGCGTGATTGGAACTCTCCGATACCATCGAGCGGATGAAACACATCTTGTCGACATGCTGCGCCGTGTGCTGGACGAGGTCGGAGCCATGGATTCCGCTCTGCCCATAGCGCTTCCATCCCCAGGGCCCGTGCATCAGTTTGTCGTGGCAGGCCTTGAAGACGCCGCCAACCTTGTCCTTCGTCTCCTTGAAAGAGGCCGGCACCGGCTGCCCGTGCAGTTGGAGCAGGTCCGGCTTGAAATCCCAGGTGTCGACTTGGGAAGGACCTCCATATTGAAACAGGAAGATGACTCGCTTGGCCCGGGGGGCGAAGGCCGGCCTCCGCGGGGCGAGCGGATCGATCGGGCTGATCGTCCGGTCCTGCGCCGAGACGGCCTCGGCGAGAAGCGAGGAGAGCGCCACCGCTCCCATTCCGCTGCAGCAGCGGTCCAGGAAATCCCGTCGCGTCAAGGTCGTCATCGTCAGTCCACGTAAACGAACTCGTTGAGATTCAGCAGGACTCGGCACCACGACACCAGGCCAAGCCGACGGCCGGTCTCCACTTCCGTCCGGGAGGCCTCCCGGCCCAGGGCTCTCCAGAGAGCCGAGCGGATGGGGTCCGCCTCCCCTCCCACTCGCGAGGCGAGGGTTTCCGCCATTCGCACGGCGAAGGCGCTGTTCAGCAGCTGCAAGGCCTGCGGTGCGACCGTCGTGCAATCCCGTCTCCCACAGGAGACGGTGGGGTCCGGAAGATCGAACGGCTGAAGGAACGGCAGACGGAGCGCCCGCTTTTGGACGAGAAACACCGAGCGGACATCCACCTGGTCCGCCGGACTGGTGTACCAAGCCTGCTTCCGGTCGCGCGCTGCCTGATCGCTGTGGGTTTCCAAGATGCCCGGCTGAGCGTCCAGGATCTCGTCCGCTACGGGCGGCCAGACCGGGGCCCCGGAATCCTTGGGAAGGAGCGCTCCGGAGACGGCGAGCAGGGCATCCCGGGTCGATTCGGCATCCAGGCGTCGGGGGTTCTGCCTCCAGAGGAGCCGGTTCTCCGGATCCTTCGCCCGCTTGGAAGGATCATCCCGCGAGGACCGGCGGTAGGCCGCCGAGAGCAGGATCCGGCGATGGAGCTTCTTGAGAGACCAGCCCTCGGCGACGAACTGCGCGGCCAGGACATCCAGCAGCTCCGGGTGCGTCGGCCGGGCTCCGCTCCATCCGAAGTCGTTGGGCGTGGCGACGATCCCGCGACCGAAATGCTGCTGCCAGACCCGATTGACGATGACCCGGGCCGTGAGCGGATTGGCCGGCGAGGCAATCCATGCCGCCAGCGTGGAGCGACGGCCCGCCGGAAGGATCGTCGCGGGGTTGGGATCCAGCACCGAAAGGAACCCTGGCAGCACCTCCTCGCGGGGCTGGGTGAAGTCGCCCTGGTAGAACACGCGCGTCGCCGGGAGGTCCCCTTTCGGAGTCCGGACCGTCATCGCCGTGGTCAAGGGCTCGAGAGACGCCTTCGCCGCCTCGATCTCCTTCGGGTCCGCCTTGGCCGCTTCGAGCTCCCGGATCCGGATCTCGATCGGCGCGTTCTTCGCCCGGATCTGTTCCTGCACTGGCGCCAGGTCGATCGGAGTGTCGTCCTGCCGCTTCAGCCCGGCGAAGAATGCGCGAAGCCGGAAGTGGTCGGCCTGCGAGAGCGGATCGTACTTGTGGTCATGGCAGTTCGCGCAGGCCATTGTCAGTCCGAGGAATGCCGCCCCCGTCGTGTTCGCCAGGTCGGCCATCAGCTCGTTCTGGTTCTTGGCGTTCTCCTCGAAGAGGGAGCCCGTGCTGTCCTGAGGACCCATCCGGAGGTAGCCCGTCGCGATCAGGTGATCGACGTCCGCCTCGTCCCGGGGAGCCCCGGAAACCATTTCATCGCCTGCAATCTGTTCGCGGATGAACTGATCAAACGGCTTGTCGGAATTGAAGGCCCGGATGACATAATCGCGATACCGGTAGTGCTCCGGCAGGAATTCATCGCGCTCGAATCCGTTCGAGTCGGCATACCGGACCACGTCCAGCCACAGGCGCGCCTCTCGCTCCCCGAAACGGGGACTTGCCAGGAGCCGATCCACCAATTTCCGGTAGTCCGGGTCCCGCAGGAAGTCCCGGACTTCCTCGGGGGTCGGCGGCAATCCGGTCAGGTCGACGGTGACGCGACGGATCAACGTCCGGGGATCCGTCTCCGGCGAGGACACCAGTCCATGGGCATGAAGGGAGGCCTCGATCCAGGGGTCGATGCCGGCCTCTCCGGCGGCCTTCGGGAGCGGCTTCAGCGACCATAGATCCAGACGCTTGCCGCCAAACAGGCGCACGATCGGATTCCGGGGGTCGGTCCAGGCATCCCCGATCCTCCCGGAACGATCTCCCGGGACCGTCGATCCCCCCCAGGTCATTCCCGTCTCCACCCACCGGGAAAGGAGCTCGATCTGATCGGGCGGCAGGCTTTCCTTGGGAGGCATCTGGAGATCCCCGGCCCGATGACGCACGGCCCGGAGGATCAGGCTGAGGTTCGGATCGCCGCAGATGGCGGCAGGCCCGGAGTCCCCCCCCTTCAGGATGGCCTCCCGGGAGTCGACCCGGAGGCCGCCCTTCTGCTTGTCGGGTCCATGGCAGGAAAGGCACCGAGTCTCGAGGATCCCCCGGACGCGGTCGGCGTCGGCGTCGCCGGCACCGACCAGAAGGCCCAGGATCAGAAAGACCATCGCTCAGTCCCGCAGCAGGAAGAGAACCGCCAGGCAAGTGTCGATCACGTCGTTCTTCTCGGAGGTCATGAATTTCCCCTGCTCCAGCCGCCACGCGCCGTCGGGCTCCTGTGCCGACAGCAGGAACGCCGATCCTTCCGCGTACCAATCATGGGCGCCGAACCGATCCTGCCGAAGCAGCGTGCCGGCTCGACCCGCGGCGGAAAGCCAGTGCGCCTGGCAAAATCCGGCGGCTTTCCCGGGATTCGGCTGGACCGCGAAGTGGGCCGCCAGCCACGACGTTCCTCGGGCGATGGCGGCGTCGCTCGTGGAATCGGGTCCGATCAGCTCGCGCAAGGCGGCCAGCGAGGAGACTCCCGCTGCGGTCGCGCTTCCATAGCTCGACGCCGACGTCGTGTCCGCCGCCTCCGTCATCTCCGCCGTGCCGCCGGCGTAGCCCCAGCCGCCGTCGGCGTTCTGGCAGGAACGCCACCAGCGGTTCGCGCGGACCAGGATGTCGGGCTCGACCTCGACTCCGGCCCGTCGGCACGCAAGCAAGCCCTGAATCGCATAGGAGCTCACGGAATTGTCGCCGCTCGCGGGACCGTCGGCCCGGCGACGGATCCGTCCCTCCGGGGGCGGCCCGAGCACCGTGACCGCGCGCCCGTAATCCCACTGGCCGTTCGCACACTGGGTGTCCGCGAGAAACTGAGCGACGCGGCGGCAGAGGTCGGGCCGGCCGAACCTCGCCTGGAGCGCGGCGACGTAGGTGGATTCCAGAGGTCGACCCAGAGCGCGGCTCAGGCACTCCCCGACCAGCGGGTGTGACTCCGGATAGCCGGCGCGGAGGAGCGCCAGCGCCGCCAGTTCCGCATAGATCCGGCGCGGGGGCGCGGAATGCCGTTTGCCGTCCGCCAATGGGACGAACAGATCCTGCCGTCGCTGTTCGAGGTACCGGCACGCCCGGCCGACGGCCTGGTCGATGCGCGCCTTCTCGGCCGACGAGGCTGGTTCGGAGCGCCGCCTCGGGACATACCACAAGGCGGCGCTCAAGACGGCGAGCATGAGGGCCGCGGCGGCAACCGCCGGCCAGGCGACTCGACGAGGCGGCGTCGAGACCACGCGGCCTTCGCGAACCACTTCCGCGATCAGCGTCTCTTCAAGGGCTCGGGACGCCAGCTTCCGGCGGAGCTCGGGTGACTCCTGGAGCCGGGCAAGGAAGGATTCCCGTTCGGGGCCGTCCAGGTCCCCGTTCAGATGACGCTCCAAGAGCTCGTCGTCCCTCATCCACGCACCGTACTGAGGCGCCTCTCGACGCACTGTTTGAGAATCTCCCGGATGCGCTGGAGCAGGGAGTTGACGGCGGTTCGGCTCCTGCCCATCCGATCGGCGATCGAGGCGGGATCGAGGCCCTCGTTGTAGCGAAGCGAGAGGATCTGCCGGGCCCCTTCCTGCAATTCCGATAGACAGAGCCGGAGCGCCTCTTTGCGGGGATCGGGATCCAATGCGGCCCTGGCCTCCTCGAAGGCCCGGTCGAGCCCGTCAAAGAACGCGTCGTCCAGCAGGACACCGGTGCGTTTCCGAAGCTGCTCGCGCAGTTTGTGCCGGGCGATCGTGCGGGCCCAGGCCGCAAAGTTGCTCCCGTCCTGAAAGTCTCCCGCCTTCTGCACCACGACCAGGCAGACTTCCTGGAACATGTCCTCCACCGCATGGTAGTCGGGAACGGCGCTGTAGAGGTAGGCGAGCACCTCGTGGCGGTGCTTGAGCACCAGGCTGGAGACCGTCGCAGGATCGCTCATAGACTAGTAATACATGCAGGATAGGGCCCGTGGTCATCGGCAAAAGCGACTGGAGGATTCCTTCGGGACCGGGGACCAGAACCGGAGGCCCCCGCCGGGGGGGGCCGCCCCATCTTGGCCAAATCCACATCAAGCCTTAGCACGTCCTGAACGTCCGGAGTCGTAGGCTTGCGCATCAATCCGGAGAACGTCATGAATCCCAACGCCGCCCCGGTGCCGCCCGACCTCATGGCGCGGATCCACGACCAGGTCCTCGACAGTCTGGACGAGGAAGTCGAGCTGGAAATGGAGGATGGCGCCGCCGACGTCGGCGTGCGGGGGCGGTACTTCCGGGATCTCTTCCGGCTCCAGAGCGAACTCATCAAGCTCCAGGACTGGGTGGTCGAGACCAAGAATCGGATTGTCGTCATCTTCGAAGGCCGCGACGCCGCCGGGAAGGGCGGGGTCATCAAGCGCATCACCCAGAGGCTGAATCCCCGGGTGTGCCGCGCCGTCGCCCTGCCCGCGCCGACCGACCGTGAACGCACCCAGTGGTATTTCCAGCGCTACGTCACCCAGCTGCCGGCCGGCGGGGAGATCGTGCTCTTCGACCGCAGCTGGTACAACCGGGCCGGCGTGGAGCGGGTGATGGGCTTCTGCACGGATGATCAATATGAGGAGTTCTTCCGGTCCGTCCCCGAATTCGAACGGATGCTGATCCGCTCGGGAATCCGGCTCATCAAGTACTGGTTTTCCATCACCGACCAGGAGCAGGAGGCTCGCTTCCTGGCCCGCATCACCGATCCCCTCAAGCAGTGGAAACTGAGCCCGATGGACGTCGAGTCCCGCCGCCGCTGGGAGGACTACACGAAGGCCAAGGAAATCATGCTTCAACGCACCCACACCACCGACTCTCCCTGGTGGATCATCCAGGCCGTCGACAAGAAAAAGGCGCGCCTGAACTGCATCGCTCATCTGTTGAAGTTGATCCCCTACGCAGAAATCCCGCACCAACCGGTGACGCTCCCCGGCCGGGTCCATCATCCCGACTATCACCGGAACCCCGTCCCGAAGGACATGATCGTCCCCGAGGTCTATTAGGGCGGAACCGGAACGGGCCCCGTCGACGTTTCTTTGATTTCAGGCCCGCGGTATGCTCTCTCGTAGCATGCGCATCCTGGTCCTGAACTCCGGAAGCTCCTCCATTAAGTACCGCCTCCTGGACCCTCCGCGATCCGAGGCCCTCGCCGGAGGACTGATCGAGGAAGTGACGGATCATCGCGAGGGGCTCCATCGCATCGTGTCGTCGGTGTCCGGGCTCGGCATCCAGGCGGTCGGCCATCGGGTCGTCCACGGAGGGGATCTCTTCCGCGAGCCCCTGCTCCTCACCCCCGTCGCCGTCGAGCGCCTGCGCTCCCTCAACCCGCTCGCCCCTCTTCACAATCCGGCCAATCTTCTGGGGATCGAGACCGCGCGGGAGGTCTGGCCGGACGTCCCGCAGGTCGCGGTCTTCGATACCGCATTCCACGCGACCCTGCCGCCGGCGGCCTTCACGTACGCGATCCCGGAAGACCTGGCGCGCCGTCACGGCATCCGCCGCTACGGATTCCACGGCATCTCCCACGGTTTCATCGCCCGCCGCACCGCGGCGCTGCTCCAGCGGCCCGTCGCCTCGACCCGTCTCATCAGCCTGCACCTGGGAAACGGCGCCAGCGCCGCGGCGATCCGCGCCGGCCGCAGCGTCGACACGTCGATGGGCCTGACCCCGCTTGAGGGACTCGTCATGGGGACGCGATCGGGGGATCTGGACCCCGCGATCCTCCCGCTGCTGGTTCGGGCGACCGGCCGCAGCGCCGACGACGTCGAAACCCTGCTGCTCCGCGACAGCGGTCTCAAGGGCCTGGCCGGTACGAACGACATGCGGGAGCTGGAGCAGAGGGCGGACGCCGGGGACGAGCGGGCCGGACGAGCCATCGAGATCTTCGCTTACCGCCTGAAGAAATACATCGGCGCCTATGCAGCGGTCCTCGGACGTCTCGACGCCGTCTCCTTCACGGGCGGCATCGGCGAGCACAGCGCCCGGATCCGATCGGCGTGCCTCAAGGACCTGGAGCTTCTGGGCCTTGTCCTGGACGAGGCGAAGAACCTGGCCCCGGCAAAGGGGGAACGCGAGATCGGAGCGGGACCCGTCCGCGTATTCGTGATTCCTGCCGACGAGGAAGTCGAAATCGCCGCCCAGACCGCGGCCTGCCTGGAAGCGTCCCGGGGAACGCCCTGACGGGAGGATCCCGCCGGACTCACGATCCCTAAACGTGCAGGTGATTGACGGCGTCCGCTCCTCCGACTAGTCTCATGGAATGACACTTCCCCCTTCCGATACGCTGGTGTTCCTGGGCGCCACGGGCGACCTCGCCTACAAGAAGATCTTCCCCGCCCTTCAGACGATGGTCCGGCACGGAGAGCTCGAGGTTCCAGTCATCGGCGTCGCCAAGGAGCCCTGGAGCCTCGACCAGCTCCGGGACCGGATGAGGAAGAGCCTCCAGGAACACGGGGGCGTGAACGAGGCCGCCTTCGAAAAACTCAGTTCGCGGCTGCATTACGTTTCCGGCGAATACGGCGACCCCGAGACGTTCAAGGCCTTGCGCCGCGAATTGGGCGATGCGGCCTACCCCACCCACTATCTGGCGATCCCGCCCAGCCTGTTCGGACCGGTCGCCAAGGGACTGAGCTCGTCGGACTGCGCCAAAGGCGCGCGGGTCATTATCGAGAAGCCCTTCGGACGGGATCGCGAAAGCGCCAAGGTGCTGAACGAAACGCTTCGCTCCGTCTTTCCCGAGGAACGCATCCTCCGAATCGACCACTACCTCGGCAAAGAGACGGTGCTGAACATCCTGACGCTCCGATTCGCGAACAGCTTCCTCGAGCCGATCTGGAACCGTCATCACATCGAGAGCATCCAGATCACCATGGCCGAGAATTTCGGCGTCGCCGGTCGCGGACGGTTCTACGAGGAAACGGGGCTGCTTCGGGATGTCGTCCAGAACCACCTCCTCCAGGTGCTGGGGTTCATCGCCATGGAGCCCCCCATTTCCGGCTATCCCGAGTCTCTGCGCGACGAGCAGGTGAAGGTGTTCCGGTCGATCCGGACGCTCGAGCCCGGCGATGTCGTCCGCGGCCAGTTCCGCGGCTATCGCGATGAGCCCGGCGTGTCGCCGGCGTCGAAAGTCGAGACGTTCGCGGCGTTGCGGCTCTGGATCGACACGTGGCGGTGGGAAGGAGTCCCCATCATCCTCCGTGCCGGAAAGTGCCTGCCCGTCACCGCCACCGAGGTCCGGGTGCAATTCAAACGGCCGCCGCGGGCGAAAGTCTTCTCGGGGCAGGGCAATTACCTGCGCCTCCGGGTGACGCCCGACCTGGACATCGCCATGGGCGTGCGGGTGCGAACGAGCGAGGAACTCTTCGGCGGACAGCTGACGGAGCTGTCGCTCGCACGCCACCAGGGCGAGGACGACAAAGGAGCGTACGACCGGCTCCTCAGCGCCGCGCTGCAGGGCGACGGCACCCTCTTCACGCGAGAGGACGCCGTCATGGAGGCCTGGCGCATCGTCGAGCCGGTCTTGAAGACCGACAGCGCCGTCTACGAATACGACCCGGGCACCTGGGGCCCTCGCGCCGCAGAGCGCATCGCGACGGAGGTCGGCGGCTGGCACGCCCCGTCCGGTCCCCTCTAGCCGCCGGCCGCTCGCTCGATGTGCCCTCCGAACTTGTGACGCATCGCGGACAGCACCTTTTCGCCGAAGCTGTGGTCCACCCGCGACCGGAATCGAGTGTAGAGCGACGCGGAGAGCACCGGCGCGGCAATGGCCTCCTCGATGGCCGTCTGAATGGTCCAACGCCCTTCTCCCGAATCGCTCACGCTTCCGCTAAAGGACGTCAGCTCCGGATTCTCCGCCAGCGCGGACGACGTCAGATCCAGCAGCCAGGACCCGACGACGCTTCCGCGGCGCCAGACCTCTGCAATTTCGGGAAGATCGAAGTCAAAACTCTGGCCGGCCGGGACCCCGGCGCCGGCGGCGCCGCGGAGGATGTCGAAGCCTTCGGCGTAGGCCTGCATGAGGCCGTATTCGATGCCGTT
>Ga0070731_10004922_pt1 | contig 11216 bp, 12 predicted proteins | sample Coa_R1_2_FD_66448 | JGI IMG/M metagenome (GOLD analysis project Ga0070731, IMG submission 66448) | Surface soil microbial communities from Centralia Pennsylvania, which are recovering from an underground coalmine fire - Coalmine... | ecosystem: Environmental > Terrestrial > Soil > Unclassified ... | reverse complement strand
CGGCCGTCCCAATCCGACCGCATCCGCGCGAGTACATCGGGGGAATCCATGCGCTGCCATTGTAGCGGGAAAAAACACGTTTCTCGCAGAGGCGCTTTGTTTGTTTCTTAGTAGTTCTCTGCGTTTTCTGCGTCTCTGCGAGAAATGTCTTGTTTTTTCTTCCGCGGGTTATCCTAACTGGGATGGCCATTGCCTTCCGGCAAGTCACGTTCACCCCGCTGCGTGCCTTCGACGCCTTCGCTCCCAATGGCGCGCTCATCGGCATCGTTGGCGAGGATGGCTCCGGACAAAGCCAGTTGCTGCGTCTGGCCGCGGGCATCGATACCGCCGATGCCGGCTCGGTAGCCTCAGGCCGCACCCGTCGCTTGCTCGGCCCAACCGACGCTCTCAACTTCGCGCCCGCCGACGTGCTGCTTATCGAACACACGCTCGCCTCGCATGACGCCCTGGTCCGCGCCCGCGCCGTAGCTGCGCTCGACCGCCTGCGCCGCGGCGGCGCCACCATCCTGCTGGTTTCTCACGACGACGACCTGCTGCGCGACCTTTGCGACGAAGTCTGGTGGCTGGATAAAGGCGTGCTCGCCGGGCGCGGCGATCCCACCGAAACCCTCGCCGCCTATCGCAAACACATAGCCCAGCGAATTCGCGCATGGGGCGAATCGGTCTCGAGCCCGCTCACGCCCATTCTACGGCGCGGCGACGGCCGTGCGGAAATCCTGAATGTCGAAACGCTGGGCGAAAATGGCAAGTCCACCGCCGTCTGGCAAAGCGGCGAGAACGCCGTGATTCGCGTCTCCCTGAAATTTAACGGCGCGGTAGCTGATCCCGTCATCGGCATTCTGATCCGCACGCGCCTCGGCCTCAACGTTTACGGCACCAACACCGAACTCGAGCGCCTCAAATTCGGCCCGTGCCGGGGCGGCGAAAGCATGCGCCTCTCTTTTGTTTTTCGCTGCGATCTTTGCCCGCAACACTACACGATTACAGTCGCTTCCCACGATCCCGACGGCGTCTGGCACGATTGGCTGGAAGAAGCCGTGGCGTTTTCCGTGACGGACCAGCGCACGACAGCCGGCGTCGCCAATCTGCGCGCACGCGCCAGCGTCGAGCGGATTTAGGGCAGCGCCACCCAGTCGGAATCTTCCGGCAACTGCCACGCTTTCACGCCGTCGTTGCTCAACTCCACTCCAAGCCCGGGCGTGTGTGTCAACTGAATGGCGCTGTGCTCGACGACCGGCGGATTGGCGGCCATAGAGAGAATGGTTTGCTGGCCGCCCAGGCGCGTTTCCGTGATGAGGAAGTCGTGAATCGAGGCGCCAAAATGCACCGAAGCCATGGTGAGCAAAATGCCGCCGACATTGTGCGTCGCCACCGGAATGCGGTACAGCGCCGCCACCGTCGCGATCTTGCGCACGCCGGTCAGCCCGCCGCAAAAAGCAATGTCGGGATTGATGAAATCGACTGCCTGATTTTTCAGGAAAGGATAGAAGCCCTGCGGCAGTTCGAGCTTCTCCCCAGTCAACAGCGGCACGCGGCTTTCGCGTTTGAGCGAAACCCAGCTATCCGAAAATGGCACGGGCAGCGCGTCTTCCAGCCACTTGGGCGAAATCGGCTCGACGGCGCGCGCTACTCCGACGGCGCTCGGCAAATCATACTCGTTGTGACAGTGCGCCATGATCTCGAATTCGGCGCCAAGAGCCTCACGCACGTTTTCGAATCCGGTGCGGATTTTGTTCAGCTCGGGCGCGGTCAACGTAGTCGAGTACAATGCAGGCGTCTTGCCAATCGGCGCGGTGGTATTCACTTTCACCGCGCGAAATCCCTGCGGATGCGCGCGGATTTGCGCTGCCCAATCGCTCACCACGGCGCGGTCCAGCAAATCGCGCGGCTCGGAATTGATGAACAGGGGAATGCGCTCGCGAAACGGTCCACCGAGCAGCGTGTGCACCGGATAACCGCTCAGCCGCCCAGCCAGATCCCACAGCGCCATATCAATGCCGCTTAGCGCCGGGATGCTCGCCATGTAGGGATGCATCATGGTCGACATGCGGTGGAAGTGGCGCTCGATGGCCAGCGGATCTTCCCCGATTAGCACGGGTTTATAGCGTCCCAGCCAGGCCCGCGCCATCTCGCCATTAACGCCGGATTCGCCAAAGCCGGAGACGCCGGCGTCGGTATCGATACGAATGAGGGTGTGAGAGAGCCGCGAAACCGGCTTGATCTGAATGCCGGTGATTTTGACTTTGCCGCGATCGGCCGCGGTGAGACGGCGCAGTGGCCCGGCCAGCGGCAATGCCAGGGCAGCGCGCAGCCAATCCCGTCGCAGCATGTGACCTATCCTTTGCTATCGAGGATAAATGTGGGCGCCATGCCCGCGGAAGTCGAATAGGGGCCGGGCGAAGTCGCGGAGAGCCAGCTGGAACAGCCCGCGATTTTCCCGAAATACGCCTGCGGATGCAGATCGACGCGCATCTCGCGCAGTTCCAGGTGGCCGTCGGTCGCCAGCGGAAACATGGCAGTCGCAGGCTCAACGCGCTCCTGCACCACGAACGGCGTTCGCTGCGCTTCCCGCAGCGTGCGCTCCCAGGCGGTCTGGTCCATGTCCTGGCCGAAAGCGCTGTGCTGGTCGCCGTAGCCGTCGTCGGGCTTCAGCACCAGCTTTTCACGATGGGTGCGAATGAATTCCAGCAGATCAACGTTCTTGTTTCGATGTTTGGTTTTGGTGGCGCTGACCACGCGCGTCCATGGCACATGCTCGCGAATAGCCTTGCGCTCGGCTGCCGGGAATTTCTCGGTGAGGCTTTCATCGGTAAGCAGGCCGAACATGGCTTTCTTATGCGCCAGCTCCGCGCGAAAACTATTCACCACGCAAACTTTGTGCTGGCGATAAGCCTCCACCAGCGGGTGGGAGAGATCAAACCGCGTCAGAAACTCCTGCACGTTGATGCGCCGGTAAACCAGATCGATTTCGAAACTGCCACTGCGCAGCACCTGGTTCCGATATTCCAACTGATCCGGCGAGACGATCTCGCAGACATATCCCTCAGCCCGGAAGTAATCGCGAAACAATTCGTACTCGCTCTGCCGTGCCGCCGGAAACGGCGCGCGCAATTCGACGATCGCGATGTTAGGTTTCTTACGCCCGCCGAATTGCTTGTACGCCTTAAGCAGCGACGCCAGAAAGTGCTTCTTACCGCCGAGGCGGGCAAGCCGAAACTTCTTGCGAAGGTCTTTGACCGGAGCGCACTCATAAAACAGCTCAGCCAGGCCCTCATCGTAGGCCACGCCGCTGGGCGAATCGGCATTGAGCTGCACCACTTGCATGGAATCGTTCGACAAATGCATGTCGAAGCGCGCGGAAACTTCAGTGGTTTGATAACCCGGCGCGAGCGCCGCCAGCATTTTTTCCGCGGGAAGCAGTTCGATGCGCGCAAGCAAAGCCGGCGATGCCATCACCATCTGTTGCATGCGATCGATGGCGGAAATCAGCGATTCACTGATCTTCACCAGCGCGTCATATTGCCGCCGCATGACTAGATTTGGACGCAGAAAAGGGCACAGCAGCCGCCCACCGGATGTCAGGCGCCCGGCCTCCATGCGCGCTTGCAGCTCATGGGCCCACGCCAAATCCCGGTAAGGACCAGTTTCAAGAAGTTTGTTGTAACGGCTGATGGCCTCGTCTAACTGCGTCATGCGGAAGAAGTTATCGCTATGTTTCAGTATCGCACAGCGGGGAGTGCAGAGCGTGGCGCTACAGCTGTAAAATGTTGATATTAATGAATTTAAAGATTTCTCGCAGAGGCGCAGAGCACAAAGAGAACTACTAAGGACCTATTATTTCTTACGGTTTTCTCTGCGTTCTCTGCGTCTCTGCGAGAAAATCTTGTTTAGGCTTGGCTCTTCGGCAGTTGCTTCCTCAGTTCCATGAGTTTTCGCTGCAACTCCTGTTTCGAGACCTCGCCCTTCAGCTTCATGTTGACCCACATGTAAGCGGTGGTGATGGGAATCGGCAGGTTTTCGCGATCCTGGTAGAGCTCGTCCAGTTCCTTCACATAGTCGCGCGGAGTGAAGCCTTTGGCCTGCACTTCATCCAGCACTCGGCGCCGTTCTTCTCCGTTCAGGTACGAAGTCGCAATTTGCATCCCTTCTTTGATGCCTTCCGTATACATCAGCTTTTGCTGCAGCGACATGGATTTCGTCCAGGCGCGGCCAGTGAATGTATTAAACGTCTCCGAACTCTGCCCCCAAAGGCTGAGCGCCGTAAGTAAAGCCATGCACGAGATTTTTCGCATCACACCATGTCCCTTCTTTAGTAACTAGAAGTGCGCTTTCAATTCCCCGAAACTTTCCAACACCAGCAGCCGCTCGTGGTTCTCCGGCACGGCTTCCTTCTCCAGCCCCCATGTTCGCGCATGCGGGATGAAGACCGCTTTGAGCCCGGCCGCCAGCGCCGGATTGATATCCGACTTCGGGCTGTTGCCGACCATCCAAGTGCGCGCCGCATCCAGTTCCCGCTCAGCTGCGAGACCCGCGTACGCCGCCGCGTCTTTTTCCTTCACGATGGCGGTGTGGCCGAAGTAGGCCGCAAGGCCGCTGCGATCGATCTTGAGCTTCTGCTCCTCGGGATGGCCCTTGGTGAACAGCGTCAAATCATGGCGCCCGGCGAGATATGTCAGCGTCTCCTCCACGCCCTCCATAAGTTCCATCGGGTGATCCAGAATACGCTCCGCGAGCGTCATGATGCGTGCCAGATCATGCTCGGCATATTCCCGTTCCACCAGACGCTGGTAGCATTGCCGCAAATTTCTCCCGAAATTGGCCGCGCCATAGCCATGAGTCTTGATGTTCGCCAGCTCGATTTCGTCCAGTACGGCGCGAACTTCCGGCGCAGAGAGCGAGGAATGATCCAGATATTCCACGAATTCATCGAACGCCAGCTCGAAGAACACGTTGTTCTCCCACAGTGTGTCGTCCGCGTCGATAAGCAAGTGCTGCCGGCCGGTGGGCTTCATCGGCGGGAGAGGCGGGGAGCCAGGCGAAACGGGATTTCGACCACCACGTCGACCGGCATCGGTTTGCCGTCGCGTTCGGCGGGGGAGAATTCCCATTTCAGCAATGCTTCGGTGGCGCTGCGATCCAGGCGATCGTCCACGCCATGCAGCAATTGCACCTCTTCCACGCGGCCGTCGGCGCGAATCACTCCGGAGAGCCGGACCTTTCCCTCGACCCGCTCATCAATGGCAGCGGGAATATATTTCGGATCCACTTTATGCAGCGGCATCGGCGGCCGCAGGCCACGGTTCTGCCTGGTGGAAGGCTCATGCTCCGCGAACCAGAGAATCCAACTCCCTTCGTAACTGGTAATGTTCGGCATTTGCACGGCCATGGTGTAAACCTCGCGGCCGTTGAAGCGCGGATCGGGCGCCTGCGTCAAACGAATGGCTCCGGGCGCGTCGAGCGGATTTTCCGATGACCCCGGCGAGGGGGAGAGCGAGCGCACGGCGGCCATTACATTTTCCGTGGACGTGGGTGCGAGTTTGGCCAGCAGCAAGGGTCGCCCGGCCGAGCCCTCGCCGTTGCGAATGGTCAGGCCCGGTACCGAGAGCCGTGTGCCTTCGGTCGACCCGGTTCCACCCACCAGGCCGTTCGCGTTCGGTGCTGCGGAGAAGCGTGCCGCACTCGCATCCGGCAAGGCCCCCATTTTGCCGGACGGATTCAATCCCACGACGGCAATATCCACGTTGCCGTAAGCGGCCGCGGCATTGAGCGATGGCGCGTCATCTAATGCCGGAGCCGATGCATCACCGCCCGGCGCCCCGCCAGGCTTGCCATTCGCTCCCGATGGCGCCACAAAGCTCTTCGGCTTGGGCTTGTTGGCCAGCGCCGCGGCGAGCGAGGCATCGGCCACTCCGGTAACAGCGCCCCCGGCAGAATTCGACGCCGCGCGCACCGCGGGCGCATCCGGCAAATTAGCCTGCGCCGGAGCAACAGGCTGAGCGGCGGGCGCGGAAGGCGGCACGAAATTTTTCGGTTTGGGCTTATTGGCCAGCGCGCCCGCGACATTTTCCGCGAGAAGTGGCGTGCGCTCCGAGCGCAATGTGCTGGCGATCGCAGGCGCCTCCGGCAGCGCTGTTGGCGCTTTGGCAACTTGCGGCGGCGCAGCCTTGGGAGCGACAAATTCCTTGGGCTTGGGCCGGGAAACCTTGGCGGCGGCGAAAACCAGCGGCTCGATCTTCGGCGTTTTAGCCATTATTGGCGGAGGCGCGGGCAACTCCGGCGCAGGCTGTACGGCTTTCTTCACCGCAGGCGGCGGCGTAAACAGGCGCCGCGGCGGCCCCGGCGGCGGAGGCAGAATGCGCGGCATGCGGAACGACAACAGATTGGGAGACGGCGTCTCCAACTGCGGCTTGATCTGGGGCGCGGGCCGCCACACCAAACGCTTGCCGGAAGGAGCGTCGGGCGGGTTGGCCACGATGCTTTGTGGCATGCGCACTTCGGCGTTTTCTATGGGATGCGAATCGGTTTCCCGCGAGGTCACCGCCGGAAGCTGTTTGCGGAAATCGTACCAGACAATTTTGCGCTCATTAGGCGCGATTACCTGCTCGTAGAGAGACTTAGGCCGTTCCCGCTGCGGAAGCGGACCGAGAACCACCAGCGCCAGCACGGCGCCGTGAACGACCAGCGAGAATGCGACCGGCAGCGGCCGTGGCCCCGAACCAGTCGGCGCCTGGCCGGCGGCGAGAACCAGCAGTCTCATAATCCAGGCGGCATGGTGCTATGTCCGTTGAGCGGCGCCAGTTTCTTCACCCGGGCGGTGTGGCGCAGCTTGGGGACATGATTGGCCAAATACGACGCCAGCCGCTTGAGCCGATCGCTCTCGGAGCGGTTGCGCAAAAGCAAATGCAGGAAATCCAGATCTTCCAAAGCCTGCGCCAGTTGAAAGCTGAGCTGGGGATCGGTCACCACAGGGTCGGGCGCCTGCTGAAATTCCCCAGCCGCCAGCAGGTCGCGATACTGCACCAGCGCCTTCTCCTGCAGATCGAGCGCAGCCGGGCCCGGGTCGTCGTCGTCGAAGAACTCGACCTCGCCCTGCAGGTAAGGTTTCTCTTCGTTCAAGCCGACGACTTCGAAACGGCGGCATCCGCGCGTGAGCACGTCCATCTGCCCGTCGTCATAGCGCTTGGTCACTTCTTCCACCCGCACCGTGCAGCCAGCGTTGACGATACCATCGTCTTTGGAGAGAACTACCCCAAACTCTGAGTGGGCGCGAATGGCTTCGCCGACCATATCCTTGTAGCGCTCTTCAAAGATGTGCAGCGGCAAGGGGGTGCGTGGGAAGACGACGACTTGCAATGGAAACAAGGGCAGCAGGTCCGGCCGCATGATACTATTATGACTTTTCGCCGCCAGGTTTTGTGATGCATCCATGGTTATCCAAGGTAAAGTCGTCTTAATTACAGGCGCATCGGAGGGAATTGGCGCCGCTTGCGCACGGGCCTTCGAACGCCGCGGGGCTCGTCTCTCCCTGATCGCCCGCAACGAGGCAAAGTTGGCGCAAGTGGGTGGACCAGATACCCTGCGCATCGCCGGAGATGTTACCGACGATGCCACGCGGCAATCGCTAGTCACGCAAACCGTGGAACATTTCGGCTCGATCGACGTGCTGATCAATAATGCCGGCATGGGATTCTACGCGCCTGCCTGGCGGGCTCCTCTGCCCGACGCCCGCCGCATGTTCGAGCTCAATTTATTCGCGCCTCTGGCCATGGTGCAGCTGGTCGTGCCGCATATGCGTGAGCGGCAAAGCGGGACCATCGTCAATGTAGGCTCGGTCGCTGGGAAAATCAACCTGCCCTGGTTTACGCTCTATTCCATGTCGAAGTACGCGCTTGGCGCCTTTACCGACGGGCTGCGCGGCGAGCTGAAGTCATCCGGCATTCACGCCATGATGGTTTGTCCGGGATATGTGGACACCAATTTTCAGGCGCACGCCTTGGGACGCCGGCCGCCCGGCTTCATCCAAAACGCCAAAGGCGCGCTGGCCATCAGCGCCGATAAATGCGCCGAAGCGATCGCGCGCGGCGTGGAACGCGATAAGCGCACCGTGCTGGTGCCGCGCGTGCTGTGGCTGCTGATCGCGGCGGCGCGCCTGGCGCCTGGTTTCGTCGAAGGCCGCATGGCGGCCATCAATCGCACACCGTAGTCTTTTCCATGATTCTGAAGCTCAAGCGCACGCCGGGCATTTATCTGGTAGGTTTCATGGCCGCCGGCAAAACCACTATCGGGCGGCTGCTGGCCGAGCACCTCGGCTGGCGTTTTGTGGACCTCGATGAAGACATCGAAGCACAGCAGAAACGGACCATCGCGGAAATCTTTGACGCGCGCGGCGAAGCCGAATTCCGCCGCATCGAAAACGAGGCGCTCACCCACCGCGTGCGCGCCGTTGAGCGAGGCACGGCGATGGTGGTGGCGCTGGGCGGCGGAGCCTTCGCGCAGGATGCCAATTTCCAATTGGTATCCGATCATGGCGTCGCCATCTGGCTGGATTGTCCCGCTGAAATCGCCTGGCGGCGCGTGGCCGAAACGTCGCACCGGCCGCTGGCTCGCGACCGGGAAAAATTCCAGGAGCTGTACGCGGCGCGGCGGGATTTCTACGCGCGCGCCGATGGCCGCATCGAAATTATTTCGGATGATCCTGCCGTAGCGGTCGATGCCATTCTGGCGTTATTGAAACTGTCATGAGCGCCGAACGGACCTTGCGAAAGCACGCGCAGCAGATTTTTCGCGCCGCGCTCGCGGCAGCGGACCCCGGTAAGGCCGTTGCGCGTCACCTGCGCGTGCAAAACGGCGTGCTGATCGCGGGCAACACGCGCTACCGCCTGCGCGATTTCGACAAGATTCACGTCATCGGAGCGGGGAAAGCGGCGGCGGCCATGGCAGCCAAAGCCGGGCCGTGGGGAAAACAGCAGGGCGCGGCATTTCTCAACGTCAAATACGGGCATGCCTCACCGAAACTGCGCTGGATTGAGCAGAACGAATGTGGGCATCCGGTTCCGGATGCCAATGGCGTGCGCGGCGCGGAGCGAATCGCCGAAATTGCAATGGAAGCCGGTCCGCGCGATCTGGTGATCTGCCTCATGTCCGGCGGCGCTTCGGCTTTGCTGCCGCTCCCCGCCGCCCCCGTCACGCTCGAAGAAAAGCAGGCCACGACCAAGCTGCTGCTGGCTTGCGGCGCCAACATCCACGAAATGAACGCCGTGCGCAAACACATCTCGCGCATCAAAGGCGGGCAACTGGCCGCTATGGCGTCCCCGGCGCGCGTCCTGGCGTTGATTCTCTCCGACGTTGTCGGTGACGATCTGGACGTGATTGGCTCCGGCATCACCGCGCCCGATGCGTCGACGTTTGCCGATGTGCAGGGCATTTTGAGCAAGTATGCCATCGAGAAAAAAGTGCCGGCGGCCGTGCGCGAACGCATCGAGCGCGGGGTTCGCGGCGAAATTCCCGAGACGCCGAAGCGCAATCACCCGGCGTTTGCGCGCACGCAGAACCTGATTGTCGGCAGCAACGCGCAGGCGGTCGACGCCGCGCAAACGAAGGCGCGCGAGCTGGGCTATCGCACCCTGATTCTCTCGACTGAAATCGAAGGCGAGACTCGTGACATCGCCCGCATGCATGCCGCCATCGCCAAAGAAATTCTGAGCCGTGGACGGCCAGTGAAAACGCCGGCGTGCGTGATCAGCGGCGGGGAGACCACGGTCACGCTGCGCGGGCCGGGCCTGGGCGGACGCAACCAGGAATTCGCACTGGCCGCAGCCATCGATATTGCCGGCCGGGAAAATGTCGTGATCCTCAGCGGCGGCACCGACGGTTCCGATGGGCCAACGGATGCCGCAGGCGCCATCGCCGACGGGCGCACGCTGGCGCGCGGCATCGAGAAAGGCCTGAGCGCGCAGCACGCGCTTGCCCAGAACGATTCCTATCACTTCTTCCAACCGCTGGGCGATTTGCTGATCACCGGCCCCACTGGCACCAACGTTATGGACGTCCACCTGATTCTGGCGGGAGATCCCGCGGCGTCGCGGTAAGCATCCCAGCGGCCGCCACTAACAGCATGAGGCTAAAGCCGAGCCCTAACAGCCAGCGCAATTCTGCGTAGGAATAAATCGCTGGCCAATACCAGATCGCGACACCGGGCAGGCCGAGCGACGCTGTTATCACTGCCACTTTTTGCGCGATGGCGATGGGCCGCAGCGCGCGCTCTTCGACATTGCGCCGTTCAAGCCATTGGGCGCGCAGCCAGATTGCGGCGGGATCGGGCAGCGCCGGCGCGGCGGTTTCCTCCGTCAATTTCCGCATTCCCGATGCCACCAGTTTTTCCGGATCTCTCATGCCTCACCTTCCGTAAATCCATGCCGTCGCAAAATGCCCGCCAGCCGGTTGCGCGCCCGAAACAACGAAACGCGCACGCTCTTCTCTCCCAAATTCAAAATGGCCGCCATCTCGCGATGATCGTAGCCCTCCACATACGCCAGCCACAGCAGCGCGCGCTCCCGCGGCTTGAGCTCTCCGAAAAAGCGTTCCATATCCGTTTTCAGGTTTGGATTTTCGGGCGCGGGCCTGCGGAACAGAAACTGCAGCGAACGCAGCGTGTCGAGCCGCCGGTGCTTCCATTCGTCGTAGATGAGCCGGGTGGCCGCGCGAAACAGATACGCCTTGAGCTGTGGTTCGCTCAACGGCGGCAATGGTATCCGCAACAGCCGCAGGTAGGCTTCCTGAAGCAGGTCTTCGGTGCTGGCCTGATCTCCGCAAACGCGCCGGATGTAAGCCTGCAACGCCGGAGCCGTGCGCCGGTAGAAGGTCTGAAACGCGTTGGCGTCCAAGCGTTCAGCCGCGGCGGCAGCTTCGCCGTTCTCAGCCGTAAGCTCCGCGACCACCGCCACGCGCGTCATTTACTTGTTCAGCGGAAGCAAACCCCAGCTTCGCGATAACCGGTAAGAAATCGCCGAAGACGCCAGAAAGCCGACCCCCAACGAGAGCGTTAGCAGGCCGATTACGACCGGACCCTCTTTGTCGCTGTGAATCACGCCCCGTATGGACATGAACCCGAACCCCAGTAGCGTCAAAATCACGCCAATTTGCGTGGAGCGCAAAATGCCTTCTGCAGGACGCGTCTTGGCCGGCGGGTCATCGAGCGACCCGATCAACTGCACGCC
>Ga0070731_10004921_pt1 | contig 11216 bp, 10 predicted proteins | sample Coa_R1_2_FD_66448 | JGI IMG/M metagenome (GOLD analysis project Ga0070731, IMG submission 66448) | Surface soil microbial communities from Centralia Pennsylvania, which are recovering from an underground coalmine fire - Coalmine... | ecosystem: Environmental > Terrestrial > Soil > Unclassified ... | reverse complement strand
CCGAAACTGGAAAACCGTTACCGCACTGTTCACTCATCTCCGGCCAGCGATGGGAAAACGATCGTCTTTGGGACGGATGATGGAGCGCTTATCGCAGTCGATGCCGACAGCGGCCATCAACGCTGGGAGAGTAAACTTAAGCATAGTATTGTTGCTTCTCCATCCATCGCCGATGGAAAGGTTTTTGTCGGCGCGCTCGACAGTTCGTTTTATGCATTCGATCTGCAAAATGGGAACCAACTCTGGCGCCGTCCGTTGGGAGCGCGAATCTATGCCTCCCAAGCTGTTGATGATAGCGCAGTATTTCTCGGCACAGCGGGAAGCAGAGTGTTCTCCTTGAACAATCGCACCGGAGAAGTGAATTGGACGTTTGAAACGTCGAGCATCGTCAGCGCTGCTCCGCTGCTCGCAGGCAATAATCTCTACGTCGGAGATCTTGACAACTACTTATACTGCCTCGACGCTTTATCAGGCACGTTGGTGTGGAAGTGGCAAGCGGAAGGCAGAATTCGCTCTACGCCGTTGTTATATGGCGATTACCTGATCCTCCAAACTGATGATCACAGTGTCATTGGACTAACATCGAAGGAGGGGAAATGAAGCGAGTTACAACTATCTTGCTTTTCACGTCCATCGCGTTGATTTTTTTTAACCAGACCGTATTCGGGCAAAAGAGCGATCCCGGCCATTCTCCCATTGCGTTCCGCTCGTCATCCGATTTCTACGCTGCGCTCTATGCAGACACATTGACGCTATCTCGCGCCGATACGAATCATTTCGGCGGAATCTTTCAGTCGCCCTTCTCATCTCCGTTGGCGATTACCGAAGAAGACACCGGGGTATCTCGCAACGCCCTTTCCACTTCTCCGAATTACTACATTGCAGGAACTGCTATTGCAACCGGAGCCATTTCTGCCTACTTCAAGCTCAACGCCGATCATTATTTTTCCGAGTACAAACAAAACCCCTCGCCTACCCTCCTCCATAAGATCCATACTTACGATACATTTGCGGGAATTTCGCTCGCCCTCTCGCAAATCGGTGTGCTCACCTTTACGTATTTGCTCTTCACCAAATAGAAAAAGCGGCAACGGGGCCGCTTTGGTTCACTTCACAAAGCATAGTTATCTTCTCTTACTTCAGCACCACGATCTTCTTTGAATCTGCAAACGCGCCTGCCCGCAAGGTACACATATACATGCCGCTGGAAAGGGAGGTTGCATCGAGGTTAATAGTCTTCACTCCGGCAGTTTCGATCCGATCGACCAATGTGGAGATCTCCCTGCCGAGCGCGTCGTACAGTCTTAGCGTAACATGCGATTGTTCAGGGAGCTCATAGGTGATTTTCGTCGTCGGATTGAATGGGTTGGGGTAATTTTGGTGAAGGTGGAACCGCGCAGGCACGGAATGCTTTTGAACAGGAGCGCCGAGGACCACTTCGGGCACGGGACGATAGAAGATATCTCCGGAATCAGTCCCGACGATAATCCGGCCATCCAAAAATGTGAAGCAGGTGAGATTCACATCGGTCAGGCCGGTGTTCGAAACAGTCCAATCGGCTCCGTTATCTGAAGAAATAAACATTCCGGAATCGGTAGCGGCATCGATTGAGATGGTTGATCCTCTGAGAGTGAAGTTTCTCTGCACCTGCAATTGAGAAATGGTACGATTCGCAATGCTTCCGCCGATGGCGTTCCAACTTTTTCCGAAGTTTGTCGATGAGTACAATCCGCCGCCGAAAGTCGCTGCATACAGACTACGGAGGCCATCTGAAGCGATTGCAGAGAAACTTAGATTATACAAACCGGAATCGGCAAGCGTCCAGCTGCCGCCATTATCCTGCGATCGAAACAACCCCTGCAACGTGCCAACGAATAATCCGCCTTCATTTATTGCAAAGCCTATCACATTGGGCGCTCCGAGATCACCGTTTCGACCCGACCACGACTTTCCAGAATCGGAAGAAAAAAGAATTGATTGCGCCGTGCCGGCATAGAGCCAGGCGACATCTCCCGAAAGCGCCCAGAGGGCAGTTACAGGGTCGTTTGTCCATCCGTAGTTGCTGGGTTCCCAGCTAGAAAGCGCGTTCTTATAAACAAACACATACCCATTTCTTGTACCGATATAATACGTATTGATGGTTGTAATTGTAAGGACATCCTTATCCCATAAGCCATTATTGAAATCGTCCCATGTTGCCCCGGTATCCACCGAGACGAAGACACCCTTTTCGGAGGCTGCCACTAGCCCGACCGCTTCCGCAAACCCGGTAATTCTAGCTGAAGGGGTTCCCGTTGCTCTCACCCATTGCGATTGCGCAGGGATAAGTGCTGCGAAGAGAAGTGCTACGACCGCAAAGAAAGAAATATGAACAGCTCTATGTTTAGGAAATACCATGAAATCGTGGAATGAATGCCGAATGTCGCCTTACGCCAATGTAGCCAACATGAGATGCAAAATCAAGTGAGCGGCATTTTATTCTTTCCCGCGTACAACATGAAGTTGAAAAAACGTTAATATTTGCGCCAAATCTCCGCCGTCATCAAATCTTCGCCCCGCCTCGGCATGTTTTCCGATCGGCGATAGATACCGACAACGATACCCATGTGCGCCTCGCCGGGGAAAATGCGTTCTTCCAGCTTCAGGAAATGCCGGTCGATATAATCGCGGATCTCATCGGGCGCATCAAGCGAAATAAAGACGAATGCTGACGCTGTATCGATCACCGGTCCGAGCGATTGATCGAGATACGTTTCATCGAACTGCTGCGCTTTGCCGCGGTAATAATAATTAAACAGCGGCGCAAAATAGTTAGGCCGCACAACCATGGTCATCTCGCCTTCCGTCCACTCATCGACATAGGCAACAACCGCCTTCACATTCGATTTTGACCACGTGTAGTACCGGAATGTCCCAGGCAGACTCGCCGCCAGAAGCAATAGCACCAGCACCGCGCCGGCCCATTCTTGTTCCATGTACCTCACCATCGCCGCGGCAGCAAGGCAAAAGAGCGGGAAGACAATCACGGGATACCGGTACCACAGAAAAATCTCCGGCCGGGCAAACGAGATGAGAAACGGTACAAGGAGCGTCCCGAACACGCATACGAGAATATACCCTCCCGCCGACACATAATGCTTTTCGGCGATGCGCCAGAACGCGGCCACCGAGAGGAGAAAAATAAGCGCCGTTCCGCAGAACCGCAAGAGCGGCCGCACGGTAAAGATCGATGACGCAAATTTGAAATACGTCCCCGAAAACGCCTGCGCAATTTGAAGCAGCTCGCGCGGGCTGGCGCTCTCAGCCCAAAACCAATCCGGCGAGTTTTTCACCGGCACCTGATGCATAAGCGCAATCGCCTCCGGCAGATAACAGAGAGCAGAAACCCCGCACAGAATCGCAAACATTTTCTTGAATGTATTCGATGCTCCGGATAATATCAAGACGTAACCGATCTGCGCCAATATGAAAAACATTCCCCAGTGATGCGTGTAGAGAAGGGCGAGCCCGCTGATTCCGTACGAGATTAACCATGCTGTACGTTCGGAGCGTATGGCCTTCCACAAGCAATAACAACAGACCAAGCACAACAATCCTGCAAGCGCATACGGCCGGGCCTCTTGCGAGTAGGCAATGTGAAACGGCGCAACCATGCACACCAATGCCGCAAGACCGCCCGGAATTGCTCCGAACCATTCCGCGCCAATCAGGAAAACACAGCCCACTGAAAGCGAACCCGCGATCGCCGATATGAGCCGCAGTGACCACTCGTTTTCACCGAACATCTTCACCACTGCATGAAGGAGATAAAAATATAACGGCGGGTGGTGATAATGTTCAACGAGCGTTCGTTGAATCTCTCCGAACGGCAGCCGTGCCACCTCCAGCGAGAACATCTCGTCGTTCCACAAACTTTGCCAGCTTAAATGATACCCGCGAAGCGCGGCAGCCCCCGCGATAAATGCAAGAAACACCGCGAGGCGGGAAAGGGATAACCGGGGGTGAGATGATGAGAGCGCAGGTTCCACAAGATGGGACGTCATAACCCCTCTATAATACAAAACGAGGCATGGAAAGGCAATCCAATCGGCAGACCCCAACCACTACACTAATTACCGAACACAGAACCCCACCTCACCTCTTTCCTGGCGGGCAAGCGAGCGGTGGAGCGGGCTAAAAGCTTGAAAATCATCCCTTTTCGCGTAGGAAAAGTCCTACACGAGAATCAGAGAATCCTTGACAGGAACTTCTCTAGCCGCCGAGTATATTAGATGCACAATATGTTGATATACGATATTGATACGAAAGAAGAAAGAATGACCCGAACGATGAAAGTACTCGTCGCCGACGATTCCCTGATCGTCTGCGCGCGATTGATCTCAATGCTGACAGATATTGACGGTGTGGAAATTGTTGGACAGACAAGAAATGTTTCTGGAACGATTACCTCCGTGCTCACCCTCCAGCCGGACGTGGTGATCCTGGATATTCAAATGCCGGGCGGAACGGGAATCGATGTATTAACGAAGATTCGCGAACAGGGTAGCAAGGCGATCGTGATTATTCTTACGAATTACCCGTATCCGCAGTATCGGAAGAAATGCGAAGAAGCCGGCGCAAACTTTTTCTTCGATAAATCGAACGAGTTTGAAAGCATTCCCCCGCTCATCCAAAATCTGTTTAAGATGGAATCGAAGCTGTGGATGCTGCAACGATAGGTGTTAGGTACTGGGTGCTAAGGATTGGGCGGCTCTCTCTACCTTCTAAATGACAGCGGCGATTCAACCGAATCGCCGCTGCACATTTTCAATTTAAGTCATTCATCGCCATGCAGGGAATTATTCATTATTCCCTAACACCTAAAGATCTACTCCTCCACCACATCATTCGATAGCTGATTCGTATCGTCTGCGTTGCGCGGGAAGTGCTTCGCTAATACTTCGCCGACGTCCTTCACCGCTTCGATGAGCCCGGCGCGGAAGTTCCCTTTCCGGAAATGACCGCTCAGCAATTCTGCAATTTTGTCCCACGTTCCATCTTCCACCCTTGAGTGGATTCCCTCATCGGCGATAATCTGAAATTTCTTCTTCGAGAGCAGGAGCATGATGAGTACACCCGTCCGGTGTTTCGTTTTCTCCATGCCGAGATGCACAAATTCCCTGAGCGCGATCTCGTGCATCGAGAGCTTCATCTCGTTCCAATGCCGGCTATGGCGCAGAACGACGCGGATCTCTCCGCTGGTGCGTGCTTCGGTCTCGCCGATTGCCTGCGCAATGGCTGCGAGATCTTCTTTGGAGAGTATGTGTTTAAAGAGTCCCAATGTGTTTTTTGATTAAGAACGCGACCTAAAGATCGCGGCTACCGTTATCTAGATTCAGCAATCAGCATTCATAATTCAGCGTTGCTCTTCTACCATCCTCCGGAAGCCCCGCCGCCGCCAAATCCGCCGCCGCCGCCGCTGAAACCGCCCCCTCCTCCAAAACCTCCGCCGCCGAATCCGCCGCCGCCCATGCCGCCCCACCACATCCCGCGCGAATACACTCCGCGCCTGCCGACGTACATCGATCGCCAAAACAGGCCGCGGATGAGAAACGCGATGATAATAAAGAGAACAAACCCAACCGGCGCATTTCTCCGCCGCCCTGAGCTCGAATCCGAATCGTCGCCCTTGTACTCGCCTTTCGTTGCCTGTTCGATCGATTGGATTCCTGCAGCGATTCCGCCGAAATAGTCGCCATCGCGAAAACGCGGGGCAATCTCGTTGCGGATAATGCTGCTGCTGAGCGCGTCGGTCAGCGTGCCCTCGAGGCCGTACCCAACCTCGATGCGCATCTTCTTATCAACCTTGGCAATGATCAGCAATACTCCGTTATCGCGGCCCTTCTTGCCGAACTTATTCTTATCCGTCACGCTGATTGAAAAATCTTCCAGCGATTCGCCGTTGAGCGATGGAATCATCAACACTGCGATCTGGTTCGATGTTGCACTCTCGAACTCTTGCAGGTTCGCTTCCAGCTGCTTCGTCTCGTCGGCGGAGAGCGTACCGCTTAAGTCTGTCACACGGCGGCTGATGGTAGGAATTTGCAGATCGTCCGCGCGAACGAGGCTTGGTAGAAGGACCGCCAGAACAAGCACAGTTAACGCGATGAATCGACCAACACGATAGTCATTGTGAGGATGCCGTTCGACGAAGTCGGACGGATGACGAAGCAATCCCGGTACAGTGTGCATTGCCGACCGAGATTGCTTCTCCGCCAGAGGCGGATCGCTCGCAATGACTATGCTCTTAAGAGGATTACCGCTCATTGACTTTCCCTAACACCTACTTGCCCGCCGTCTGTTTGGCAGGGCACCAAACACCTGTTGTTCAGAACTTCACCGTGGGTGCCTTCTCTGCGCCTGCTTCCGCCTGGAAGTAGGGTTTCGCCTGGAAGCCAGACATGTTCGCGATGAACGATGCCGGGAACATCCTCAGCGCGGTGTTATACCCTTGCACTGCTTCGTTAAACCGTTTCCGCGCGACCGAGATGCGGTTCTCCGTTCCTTCAAGCTGCGATTGGAGCTGGAGGAAATTTTCGTTCGCTTTCAACTGCGGATAGTTTTCCGAAACCGCGAGCAGCCGCGAAAGCGCCGAACTCATCGCCCCCTGAGCCGCCTCAAACTTCTGGAACAATGCCGGATCGTTCAGCACCTCGGGCGTCACGGTCAGCTTGCCGACGCTCGAACGCGCTTCCGCAACTTGCGTGAACACGTCGCTTTCGTGCGTGGCGAAACCTTTCACGGTCTCGACTAAATTCGGGATCAGGTCATTTCGCCGCTGGTACTGCACTCCAACTTCGCCCCACGATTGCTTCACATTTTCATCAAGCGCGACAAATCCGTTATACGTGCGCGTGTACCAACTGACGCAGGAGAAGCCGATGAGGAGGATTACTCCGAGAATACCTAAAATGGTAATTGCTGTTTTTGACATGGTTTTGCGGTTCCTTTCGGTATGTGTCGTATCAATATAGATGATACGAGGGGTAATTCAAAAATGTTATAAAGAACATATCAAGAATGCAGTGCAGCCCTTAGAATCTATGCGTAGGATAATCCGCCTGGGGTGGATCAGCTTGTCCATGCCCGGTTTGGACAAGCTGAAGCATGTCCTACGGTTGCAATCCGAGAGAGAGTTTTACTCCCGACACACCATTACATGTGCGGTCGGGTCTTCCGACCCGACCGACTATTTCACATTTCCCCCTTTTTCTCGTATAATCAATAATACCACAAGCAATGACAATCAATGAAAATCGCCAAGAAAATTCTCATCGGCCTCGGAGTCCTGTTCCTCCTCTGCCAATTCTACAGATCACCGAGGAACCAATCCCCCGCGCCGGTTACCCGCGGGATCGCGAACCAATATCCCGTCCCTCCGGAAATCGATGCAATGCTGCGCGCCTCGTGCTACGATTGCCACAGCGATAATACCGTTTATCCGTGGTATAACAATTTCCAGCCTGTATCATATTGGTTGAACGATCATATTGAAAGCGGCAAACGGCATCTCAATTTCGATCAGTTCATGGAGCTTTCTCCCCGGCGGCAGTATCAACGCATCGGCGATATTGCCGAGCAGGTACGAGACGACGAGATGCCCATCACCTCGTACACTCTCATTCATCGCTATGCAATCCTCTCCGATGCCCAGAAATCCCAACTGATACGGTGGTCAGATGCGATGCGCGATACGATGAAAGCGCGTTACCCGGTGGATAGTTTGGCGAGTTTGAAGAGGAGATAATACACGAGAGTATTGGTCATTGCGAGGCGCCTCGTCAACGAAGTTGACAGGGCAACGCGGCAATCCCGTTCTCCGTTTGCATTCATCAAGCCCACCGCATTCCCTTCTCTTGATTCTCAAGAGAAGGGGAAGTTCCGTCGCTAGACGGAATGGGGATGAGTTCCGAACTATGGGGCAATTCCAGAGAGAGTTTGCAAAGCCGACCGAGATTGCTTCGTCCGCTGCGGCGGACTCGCAATGACTACATGGCTAGTACATCAAATACTTCTTCCGCACTTCTTCAAACCGTTTCAACCCCTCACGCTGAATCCCGAAGAGTTTTTTCAGCCCTGCGCCGTCGAGGATTCCTTCGCGGAGTTCTTTCCGGCCGCTGAGACGGTCGAATTGCGACGGGATAAACTCAAACCACACAGGGAATAGCTGCATTACGACCGTCAGCATGGCAAGCGCCGTTTCGACGGGGCGAAACACCCTCCGGTCGGTCACATGCACATACACCCCACCGCACGATTGGTTCTTGTATTTCGGATTCGGCGCGGCAACGGAATCCGGTTGGGGAGTGAATTGAAATGGCTCGAACGTCACGCCCTTCAATCGCAACTCGTTTAGCCGGAAGGCGAACGTGTCCTTCATAATCCACGGCGCGCCGATGTACTCGAACGGTTTGTCGGTGCCGCGGCCTTCGGTGATGTTCGTGCCTTCGAATAAACACATTCCGGGATAAACGGTTGCTGTTGCGAGCGATTTCATGTTCGGCGATGGCGGCGTCCACGGCAATCCGGTTTCATCGAAATACATGGAGCGTTTCCATCCCTCCATTTTGATGACGGAAAGATCGATCTTCCGGTCTTTTCCCATCCAGTGTTCTCCGGCGATCAATTTGGCAAGTTCGCCCATCGTCATCCCGGTTCGAATGGGGATCGGGAACATTCCGACAAACGAATGCAATGCCGTATCCAGCACCGGACCTTCGACGTCGTTTCCATTGATCGGCTCAGGCCGGTCGAGAACGATGAACCGTTTCCCGTTCTCCGCCGCCGCCTGCATTCCCAGCGCCATCGTGCTGATATACGTATAGAAGCGCGCCCCAACATCTTGAATATCGAACACGAGCACATCGACATTTGCGAGCATCTCCGGCGTCGGCTTGGTGATTTTTCCGTAGAGCGAATAAACCGGAATCCCTGTCCTTACATCTTTGCCGTCCTGGATGCTCGCCCCCGCCTCGCTCGTTCCGCGGATGCCGTGCTCCGGACCGAAGAGTGCTGTTACGTTGACTCCCCGCCTAATCAATGTATCAACAAGGTAGGTTCCGTTCGGAAGGACTGAAGTGTTATTACAGATGAGGCCAACCTTTTTACCTTCAATCAATTTCATCCGCTCAGCCAATAGCATCTCCGCCCCGGTGCGAACGTGCGCTACTGCGGAGAAATTCCAAATTCCAAGCATCAATCCGCCTAGGGCGGACCAACGAAGCAGTAAATTCAAATGAACGAGATTGCCGCGTCGCTTCGCTCCTCGCAATGACGGGCTAGAAAAGGAATTCATTGGGTATTAGGGATTGGACTTTTGTTGGAATTTGGCGTTTGGTATTTGGAGCTTGCGCCTCAGCGCACTATCGCCCATGCCGCAAGAGACATCCCATCCCAGAGCTCTCCTGAGGCGATCTTCTTCTCGATCTGCTTTGGGGAGAGGGCGAACTGCTCGAACTCTTCCGTTTCGTCGTGATGGGATTTCACAGGGTAGAGATTCCTGGCAAGATACACGCGGCACATTTCATCGGTAACGCCGTTGTACGGGTTGAACTCGCCCACCAGCGTTAACGATTTCGCCGCGAAACCGGTTTCTTCCGCAAGCTCTTCCCGGGCAGTTTTCAGATAGGTAGAAAGTTTCTTTACGCTCCCGCATGGAAATTCTAAGCTGTCTTTATCGGCGAGATACCGGTACTGGCTCACCATGATGATCTTCCCGTCGCCTCGCACCGGGATCACCATGCTCGAGCCCTTGACGTGAACGGAATGATACTCCCCCCGTTTCCCGTTCGGCAGCTGCACGATATCTTTGCGATAGCTCCACCAGGGGTTCCTTAGCTCAAACTCCCGACGGACTTTCTTCCACTTACTTAGAGGCACTTTACGATAATTATTAGTTGGAAAAATTGATGCTAGGTTGTCATCCTGAGCCCTCGACAAAAAGCATTCGAGGGTAAACTCCACGAAGGATCTCCCACGGTTGTGGGTCGGCTGAGGTCGGAGATTCTTCGCTGCGCTCAGAATGACACACCTATCAGAACAAGCCACAGGCCGAATGACAATTATTTTTTCATCATCGATACATTTTTCGCCAACTCGTTCACAATCTCTAAACCGCGATCGACATCCTGCATCGAATTATAAATATGAAGCGAGTGCCGGACGCCGTTGGTATCGCCCATCGAGCGAACACGGTATTTCTTCGCCCAGAACGCATCCATCATGTCGCCGCCCTTCATTCCATCGACGCGGTAGGTGGTGATGCCCGCGGCCATATCGGGATTGACGGAAGACAGGATCGTCACGCCCTTGATCTGCTGCAATCCATCGCGCAGGCGTGTGCCGAGCGCATGGATTCTCCGCGCAACGCGCTCCGGACCCAACCACAAACGGAACTCGGCCGCAGCCTGAATACCTTCGTAGATCGAGCGGTTGCCTGTGCCGAACTGCATCAAGCGGTAGGAGCCGTTTTTATCGTCGCTCCACGAGGCGGAAGCCAGCGTCGTCCAGATTTCCTTCAAGCGCTCTTTTTTCACAAATAGCGCCCCCGATCCGGGAGGCGCCAGCAGCCATTTGTGCGGCGAAAAGAAATAGGCGTCGCAGCCGAGCGTAGCAAGGTTCACATCGACCTGCCCTGCGGCTTGCGCGCCATCAAGGACGATGAAGATATTCGGATGGCCTTGCGTGCGCCCGATTGCGATCAATTCTTTCACCGGCATCACCAATCCCAGCATCGATGTTTGGTGCGGGATCGCGAGCACGCGTGTCTTAGAATTAATCGCCGCACGAAACCGGTTGATGATTTCGTCCTTGTCGTTCGGCGGCGTGGGAATCGCCACGCTTTTCCATACTGCGCCGGAACGTTTTACGCGCACGTCCCATCCGCACTTTCCGCCCGGATGTTCTTGATCGGTCTGCAAGACTTCATCTCCGGGCTGGAGTTCGATGCCGTTGGCGATAAAATTCATCCCCATCGTCGCATTCTGTGCGAGCGAAAGTTCGCCCACATCGCAGCCAACGATCTTTGCGAGCGGCGTGCGGACTTCTTCATAAGGACGGTAACCGGTGAACCAATCGGGATGCTCGGCGCGGTAATCCCACTGCGCCAGCGTCTCCTCGATCGTCGTCATGCTCTTGGTGACGGTGTCGAGCACGCGCTTCGGCATTGCGCCAAGCGT
>Ga0070731_10004920_pt1 | contig 11216 bp, 11 predicted proteins | sample Coa_R1_2_FD_66448 | JGI IMG/M metagenome (GOLD analysis project Ga0070731, IMG submission 66448) | Surface soil microbial communities from Centralia Pennsylvania, which are recovering from an underground coalmine fire - Coalmine... | ecosystem: Environmental > Terrestrial > Soil > Unclassified ... | reverse complement strand
GACGAGCTCGTCGGCGTCCGCCACAGCACCGGGGAAGACGACGTGTTGATCGTCTCGCGGAAGGGCCAGGCCATTCGCTTCTCGGAGCGCGACGTGCGGCCGATGGGACGCGACGCGTCAGGTGTCCAGGGCATGCGGCTGCGCGGCGACGACGAGGTGATCTCGGTCACGATCGCGACCGACGACGCAGATCTGCTCGTCGTGACAGAGAACGGGTACGGCAAGCGGACGCGCGTGTCGGAGTATCCGCGCAAGGGTCGCGGCGGGATGGGTGTGAAGACCGTCCAGTTGACGGAGGCGAGGGGCAACCTCGTCGGCGCCAGGGTCGTCCGGGACGGCTATCAGGTGATGCTGATCTCGACCGGAGGCACCGTGATCCGCATGTCGGTCGAGGAGATCAAGCGTCTCGGCCGCTCGACCCAGGGTGTGATCGTGATGCGTCTGCGCGAGGGCGAGCAGGTCTCCTCGCTGGCCCCCGTCGTCGATTCCGGCGACGAGTCGTCCGACGAGAGCTGATCCCTCTTTCCGCGTTCGACGCGGGACGCTTCCCTTTTGCAAGCAGTAGTGGTAGAAGTCGGCTGCGAGGGGTCGCGGGCGAATACGGGGTAGAAATGGCGTACAGCAAGCAGGTCGATCTGCTCGAGCCGATCGACATGTCCGAGCACCTGGGCAAGATCGAGCTCTACCTCGGTCAGGTCTGCGCGATCGCCGGCATCTCCAAGATGCAGCTCGATTACTGGACGAACAAGGCGCAGATCCCGACGAAGGGGAAGAAGCAGCGGATCTACGACATGGACGCCGTCGAGACCGTGATGCTGATCAAGCAGGCGAAGGACAAGGGCCTCAACCTCGGTGCCGCGATCGACGCCGCACGGCGCTTCCGCGAGCGCGAGGCGTCAATCGACGGCCAGTAGCCGCTCCGCCGCCTGTTCCGCCGCGAGCGGATTGACGTAGACGCCGGCGCCGAGCTCGAGCCCCGCCAGGCGCGTCGTGCGCGGGAAGAGCTCGAGATGCCAGTGGCCGCCGTCGTGCAGCCAGGCGTTGAGCGGCAGGAAGCCGCCGTGGGCTGCCTGCAGCCGGCGGACGATCTCGGCGAGCAGGCGCAACGCCGGCGCCAGGAGGTCGCTGCGGAGCCCATCCGGCTCGGCACGCGCGGGAGCGATCATGACCTCGTAGGGCACGCGGCTCGCCACGGGGCAGCCGGCGGTCACCCCGTCGCGCGCCAGCAGCGGCACCAGGTCGGGCAGCCCCCGCTCGCCTGCCTCGGCAGGCGGGGCGTCCGGCAACCAGGCGAGTTGCGAGTGCGAGTGCGGAAGCGACGCGCCCGCGTCGTGGCCCTCGTTGAGGATCGCGAAGCTGCGCCCGCCCGTCTCACGGGCGCGCCGCTGCCACGCCTCTGCGACCAGGTCGACGGTCTCGTCTGACAGCTCGCCGAACGAATGGACGTGCGCGGGCCCGTGGATCACGACCTCCTGGCGCTCGAGCGCCGGGTAGAGGTTCGGCACGACGCGGACGCCCCAGCCCGTGGGGCCGTCGCCGAGCCGCAGCGTCTCCGGCGGCGTCCGGTCTTCGTGGCCGGCACAGAATGGGCAGTCGGCGGGATCGTCCGAGGCGCGTTTGGCGGCTCCGGGACGTGTCGCACGCGCAGGCGCGATCGCTACCCAGCGCCCGGTGGCCGGGTCGTGCCGCAGGTCGGTCACGCTACTTCGACTGGCGGTCGAGGAAGGGGCGCACCAGGTCGACCGGCATCGGGAAGACCACGGTGGTCGACTGCGAGGAGCCGAGCTCGAGCAGCGTCTGCAGGTAGCGGAGCTGCAAGGCGATCGGGTGGTCGGCAATCACGTTGGCGGCGTCCTTCAGGCGCTCCGAGGCCTGGAACTCGCCCTCGGCGTTGATCACCTTCGCGCGGCGCTCTCGCTCGGACTCCGCCTGGCGTGCCATCGCCCGCTGCATCCCCTGCGGAATCTCGACGTCCTTGACCTCCACGATCGAGACCTTGATGCCCCACGGCGCGGTCTGCTCGTCGATGATCTCCTGCAGGATCGAGTTGATCTTCTCGCGCTCGGAGAGCAGCTCGTCGAGCTGGTGCTGGCCGAGGACGGAACGCAACGTGGTCTGCGAGATCTGCGAGGTCGCGACCATGAAGTTCTCGACCTGAACGATCGCCGCCTTCGGGTCGACGATCCGGAAGAACGCGACCGCGTTCACGCGCACCGGCACGTTGTCCTTGGTGATGACCTCCTGCGGCGGGATGTTCAGCGTGATCGTGCGCAGGTCGACCTTCACGAGCTTGTCGACAACGGGGATCCGGAAGAAGAGCCCGGGCCCCTTCGGATCGGGTAGGAGCCGCCCGAGCCGGAAGACGATCGCGCGCTCGTACTCGCGGACGATCCGGATCGCGCTGATCAGGAACAGCACTACGAAGAAGAGGACGACGACGAGCGCGATCCCTGCGGCTGCCACGAACCGATCCTACTCCGGCGTCACGGCGAGAGTGAGTCCGTCGATGTGCTCGACCCGCACGCGCTGCCCCGCGCGCAGGGGCTGGTCGGAGCGCGCACGCCACAGCTCGCCACGGACGTAGACGTGTCCGTCGTCGCGGACGACGCCTTCCATGCCGACGATCTGCTCCGGGCCGACGGTGACGGGTCGTCGCCGGGCTCCGATCGCCTTGCTCATCGCGAACGCCCAGAAGCCGCCGAGAAGGCCGGTCACGAGGGTGACCAGCCAGACATTCGTGTGGTACGGCGAGGGCGCATTGTGGAACAGCGTTACCAAGCCGATCCCCATCGCGACGAGCCCGGAGACGGTCAGTGCTCCGTGGCTCGTGACGTGCGCGTCGATCACGAGCAGCGCAACTCCGAGCAGCACCAGGAACAGCCCCGCCCACGAGAGCGGCAGGACCGAGAATCCGAAGAGTGCCGTGACCATGCAGATCGCTCCGAACGCGCCGGGGATCACCACGCCCGGGTGGAACAGCTCGTAGCCGAGGCCGATGATCCCCGCCAGGAAGAGCAGCGAGATGATGTTCGGGTCGATCAGCGTGGAGAGGAAGCGCGTGAAGAAGCCGGGCGAGACGCTCGTGATCTGCGCGCCGGCGAGGTGAAGCGTGAAGTGACGCCCGGGGCCGACGGTGCGGTGACCGTCGACCTGCCGGAGCAGGGCCGGCAGCGTCGGGGCGATCGCGTCGATCACGTGCATCCGCAGCGCCTCCGGCGCGGTGAGGTTCGACGCAACGCGGACCGCCGAGTCGGCCCATTTCGCGTTGCGGTCGTGCGACTTCGCGAGCCCGCGCAGCGAGGCGGCCGCGTCGTTGATCTCCTTCCGGCGCAGGTCGCTGCCGATGTTCGAGCCGTTGCCCTGGATCGGTGTCGACGAGCCGATGTTCGTCGCGGGCGCCATCGCCAGCAGGTCGGCCGCCTGCGAGATCCAGACGCCGGCGGACGCAGCACGTGCACCGTCGGGGCTGACGTAGACGATTACCGGGACCTTGAGCGAGAGCTCCTTCTGGACGATCTTCCGCATCGAGTCCTCGAGGCCGCCGGGAGTGTCGAGCACGATCACCGCTGCCGAGTAGCCGCCCGACTCGGCGCGTCCGAGCTCGTGGTTGAGCCAGCTCTGCGTCACGGGGTCGACGTCCTGGACGAAGTGAATCTCGAGCACGCGCGGCGCCGCCGTCGCCCGCCCCGGAGCTGCGAGCGCCAGGAAGACGAGCGCCAGGAGCAGCCTCTTCACAGCCGCACATAGTGTACGCCGCAGAGGGTCGCCCACCCGGAGGGCGAAGGCAGCGGGACGCCCATGAAGAGGCTCGTCGTCGCATCCGTCGCCCTCCTCGCGCTCGCCCTTCCCGGCGTTGGACGGGCCGGGTTCGTGGCGATGCACGTCGAGGCGATTCCGTTCAGCGGCCGCGCGCTACAGGCTTCGACTCGCGTCCACTTCAACATGTTCGCGCCGCACTGGACGGGCTCTGGCGCTGTCGAGTACCGGACGCACCGACTGCACGGCGGCTGGTCGCACTGGGCCGCTGCCGACGCGGACGTCGCGCCCGACGGCGGTACCGTCCGCCGGCACGACGGCAACCTCGTGTGGACGGGCGCATCGGACGACGTCGAGTTCCGAACGCACGGGGCCGTCGCTCATCTCCGCGCGTACGAGCTTTGGTCGCGACCGGTGCCCGCGCCAGAGCGTCTGCTCGCCGAGGCGGGCACGCCGACGATCGTGACGCGAGCCGAGTGGCGTGCGAACGAGCGGATCGTCCGCGCTCGACCTCGCTATGCGAAGACGATCAAGCTCGCGATCGTGCACCACACCGCCGGCACGAACGACTACACGCCGGCACAGGCGGCGGCGATCGTCCGCGGCATCGAGGTCTACCACGTGAAGGGAAACGGCTGGAACGACATCGGCTACAACTTTCTCGTCGACCGCTTCGGCACGATCTACGAGGGTCGGGGCGGCGGCATGACGCGCAACGTGATCGGCGCGCACGCCGAAGGGTTCAATTCCGGCACGGTCGGCGTCGCGCTGATCGGCAACTTCACGAACGTGACGCCGCCGAAGGCCATGCGCGATGCGCTCGTCAAACTGCTCGCGTGGCGCCTCGATCTCGCACACGTCGATCCGCTGTCGACGGTTGCGTACACCTCGGGCGGGAACTACAAGTACCGCGCCGGGAAGGTGGTCGTCCTGCGGGCGATCTCCGGCCACCGGGACACAGGGCCGAGCGAGTGCCCGGGCAACGGCGCCTACCGGCTGCTGCCGAGCATCGCGGCGCGGGTCGCCGTCACCGGGCTGCCGAAGATCTACAGCCCGGTCGCCGCCGGCCTGCTCGGCGGCCCGATTCACTTCGAGGCACGACTCTCGTCGTCGTTGCCGTGGACGGTGAGCGTGACTGACACGAGAGGCGCCACGGTCGCGCGCGGCTCGGGGACCAGCAGCCTCGTCGATTGGACGTGGCGGTCGCCGCCGCGCACGGAGACGTACGTGTGGACCATTGCCGCCCCAGGTGCGCTCGCCGCGTCGGGCACGATCGGCTCCGGGCCTGCTCCGCCGCCGGCCACGCTCAGCCTGACGGAGCTCACGGCCGCTCCGGCAGTGCTCGCCCCCGCGCCGGACGGCACCGGTGCGACCTCTACCGTGAGCTTCACGCTCAGCGCCCCGGCTCGGGTCACCGCGCGCGTTCTCGACTCGACGGGAACCGCCGTCGAAGCGGCGCTCGACGAGCAGCGGCCGGCGGGCCCGAACAGCTTCAGCCTGGACGCGGCGGATCTCGCCGACGGTGCGTACTCGCTCGCCGTCACAGCCAGGCCCTCGGTCGGGAGACCGGTGACGGCGAGCGTCGGGTTGCTCGTCGACCGGACGTTGACCGGTCTCGCCGCGTCGCCGCCGGCGCTCTCACCCAACGGTGACGGCGTCCAGGACTCCACGACGCTGTCGTTCACACTCTCGCAGCAGGTGCCTGTGCGGGTGGAGATCGACTCGCAGGGAGTCGTCGTCGCGACGCTGCTCGACACGCAGCTCCCGGCCGGGCAGCACTCGCTCGCCTGGGACGGGACGGACGGCGCAGGCACGCAGCTCCCCGACGGTGCCTACACCGCGGTCGTGACGGTCACCGATGCGCTGGGTCAGGTCGCGATCCCCCTGCCGCTGACCGTCGATACGACGCCACCGGTGCTGACGATCGTCGACCCGCACCAGCTCGAGTTCAGCCTCAGCGAGCCCGCGACGGTGACGGTGGTCGTCGACCAGTCGACGCGGATCGTTCGCAGCGAGCCGGCAGGGACGTTCTCGATCCCCTTCACTGGCAGCGTGTACCAGCTCTCGGCGCAGGCACAAGACGCGGCAGGAAACGTCAGCTCGGTGGTCGCGGCGTAGAGTACGGCGTTCGGTGCAACCGCCTAGACGCCGCTCCCGTCCAATCGTCCGAGATCTGCGGCCCGACAAGCCGCTCGTCTACGAACGACTCTCGGATCCCATCCTGGTGCGGCGCGCAAGAGACGGAGACAGGCAAGCGCTGGCGGCGCTCTGCGACCGGTATGCGCCGCGCGTCCACAAGACCGCGCAGCACTTTCTCCGCGACCCCGAAGACGCGCGAGACGCCGCGCAAGAGGCGCTCGTCAAGCTCGTGCGGCGGATCGACCAGTTCCGTGGGCAGTCGGCATTCGGCACGTGGCTGCATCGCCTCGTCGTGAACACGTGCAAGGACGTGGCGCAGGAGCGCTTCGCCCGTCGCACCGAGCCGTTGCTCGAGGACGCCCGCGTCGCCGCGGACGGCGACCCGGTGCGCGAGCTCGCAGCAGCCGAGACCAGACGTGAGCTCAAGCGCCGTCTCGCCGAGCTGCCGGCCGCGCAGGCGCAGGTCGTCGGGCTGAAAGATGCGTTCGAGCTGCCGTTCGAGGAGATCGCGAACGTGACCGGTCTTCCCGTCGGCACGGCCAAGTGCTACGCGCACCGCGGCCGCAACGGCCTGCGGGAGCGGCTGTCCGCCTGATGTCCCCCGTCATGGACAAGGCCGCCATCGAGGCGGTGCTGCCGCACCGCGATCCGATGCTGCTCGTGGACGAGGTGCTCGAGCTCGTTCCAGGAGACCGTGTCACCGCCCGCAAGACCGTCACCGATGAGGACTGCGCGGGGCACTTCCCCGGCAATCCGATCATGCCCGGCGTGAAGATGGTCGAGGCGCTGGCTCAGTGCGGCGCGGTCGCGGTGCTGTCGCAGCCGGAGAACCGGGGCAAGCTTGCGTTGTTCGCGGGCATCGACGACGTGCGCTTCAAGCGCGTCGTCCGGCCCGGCGAGACGTTGACGCTGGAGTGCGAGCTCGAGACGGTGCGCGGTCCGATCGGCCGCGGCAAGGTGCGTGCGACCGTCGACGGCGAGCTCGCGGTGCGCGGCGTGCTGACCTTCGCAGTCGGAGACGGGCAGTGATCGCACAGACCAACGGCGCACGCATCTCCGTCACCGGGCTCGGGTGCTACGTGCCGGAGCGCGTCCTGACGAACGACGAGCTTGCGGCGCTCGTCGACACGAGCGACGAGTGGATCCGCGAGCGCACCGGGATCCGCGAACGTCGCATCGCCGCCGACGAGCAGGCGCTGACCGACATCGCCCTGCCGGCGGCGCGGCGCGCGCTCGAGATGGCGGGGATCGACCCCGCGACCGTCGATCTCGTCGTCGTCGCGACGGTCACACCCGACATGGCGTTCCCGTCAGCCGGGGCGCTGATCGCCGACGAGCTCGGGATGCCGGACGCCGCCGCCTACGACCTCTCCGCCGGCTGCACGGGGTTTGTCTACGCGATCGCCCAGGCCCACGCGATGCTCGCGGCCGGACTTGCCCGCCGCGCGCTCGTCGTCGGCGGCGACGTGCTGTCCAAGATCCTCGACTGGACCGATCGCTCGACGCTCGTCCTCTTCGGCGACGGGGCGGGCGCCGTGGTGCTCGAGCAGGTCGACGACGGCGGCTTCATCGGCTTCGAGCTCGGCGCGGACGGCGGCGGCGGCGCGAACCTCTGGCTGCCGGGGAGCGGCTCGCGGCGGTTCGACGAGCCCGAGCGCTTCGTGAAGATGAACGGCCGCGAGGTGTTCAAGTTCGCGACGCGGGTGATGGTCAGCTCGGCGGAGGCGATCCTCACCGAGTGCGGGAAGACGGTCGAGGACGTCGATCTCTACGTTCCCCACCAGGCAAACGTCCGGATCATCGATCACGCTGCTCGGAAGCTGGGCTTTCCGCAGGAGAAGATCGTCGTCAATGTCGACAGGTACGGCAACACCTCCTCGGGCTCGATCCCGCTGGCGCTCGCCGACGCAGCGGACGAAGGCCGGCTCGGACCGGGCACACTAGTGCTCCTCACGGGCATGGGCGCTGGGCTGACCTGGGGATCTGCGTTGATCGAGTGGACAACTTCGAGCACTGGAGCATTCGTATGAGCAAGGTCGCCTTCATGTTTCCGGGCCAGGGTTCCTTCGAGACGGGAATGGGCCGGGACGTCGCCGAAGCCGTGCCCGAGGCGATGGCGGTGTACGACATCGGCAGTGAGGCGGCCGGGATCGACATCAAGCGCCTCTGCTTCGAGACGCCGGTCGAGGCGCTCGTCGACACCGAGGTGCAGCAGCCTGCCCTCGTCGCGACGTGCCTCTCGCTCGACGCCGCGCTCCGTACGCGCGGCATACGGCCTCACTACGTGATCGGTCACTCGGTCGGCGAGTTCTCGGCGCTCGGCTCGGCCGACGCGCTCAGCGTGTCGCACGCGATCGCACTGGTTCGCGAGCGCGGGCTGGCGATGGCCGAGGCGGCGAAGGAGCGTCCGGGCTCGATGGCGGCGATCCTCGGGCTCGCGGACGAGGCGGTCGAGGCGCTGTGCCGGAAGATCGCGAACGTGTGGCCGGCGAACTACAACTGCCCCGGGCAGCTCGTCATCTCGGGTGAGACGCCGTCCGTCGATGAGGCGTGTGTCGAGGCGGAGCGCGAGGGTGCGCGGCGTGCGATCAAGCTGCGCGTGTCCGGCGCATTCCACTCACCGCTCGTGGAGCGTGCCGCGGATCGGCTTCGCCCAGCCGTGGAGAAGGTCAACCTCTCCGAGGGGCGCGCGGCCGTCATGTCGACCGTCACCGCGAAGATCGAGGATGTCCAGCGGTACCGCGAGCTGCTGATCGAGCAGCTGACCGCACCGGTTCGCTTCACGCAGGCCGCACGTGAGCTGATCGCGCAGGGCGTGACCACGTTCGTCGAGGTCGGACCGGGGAACGTCCTGAGCGGTTTACTGAAGAGAATCGACAGGTCGGTGCGCACGATCTCCGTCAGCGATCTGAAGTCGCTCGACGAAGCCGCCTCGACGCTTGGCTGAGTTCTGCTCGCTGGAGGGCAAGCTCGCCCTCGTCACCGGTGCGTCGCGCGGAATCGGTCGCGCGATCGCGGAGGAGCTCGCCCGGGCGGGAGCCGAGGTCGTCGTCGGCTACCGGACCGGGAAGGACGAGGCGGAGGAGCTCGCGGCGGCGATCGGCGGCCGGGCGATCCAGGCCGACGTCTCGTCGCCCGACGGCGCGCGGCGGCTCGTGGAGGAAGCCGGCGACGTCGATGTACTCGTGAACAACGCCGGTCTCACCCGCGACGGTCTGCTCGCCCGGATGAGCGACGACGACTGGCGCGTGGTGCTCGAGACGAACCTCAGCTCGGTCTTCTACACGTGCCGTGCGGTCACGCGGCCGATGATGAAGAAGCGCTCCGGCTCGATCGTGAACCTCAGCTCGATCGTCGGGGTGCACGGCAACTGGGGACAGACGAACTACGGCGCATCGAAGGCGGGCATCATCGGGTTCACGAAGTCGCTCGCGCGCGAGCTCGGCTCGCGCGGCGTGCGCGCGAACGTGGTCGCTCCGGGTTACGTGAAGACCCGCCTGACCGATGTCCTGCCGGACGAGGCGACACAGGCGATGGTTGCGAACACACCACTCGGCCGCGTCGCCGAGCCGCACGAGATCGCCGGGGCGGTACGCTTCCTGGCCTCCGACGAGGCATCGTTCATCACGGGCGACGTGCTGCTCGTCGACGGCGGATTGGGTATGTAGCGGGCAATGAGCGCGAACGGAAACGGACGCAGACGCGTCGTCATCACGGGTATCGGCATGGTCAGCCCGCTCGGGAACGACGCGCATTCGTCGTGGCAGGCTCTGCTAGCCGGCGAGTCCGGCGCGGCGGAGATCACCGCGTTCGACCACACCAACTACAACGTGCACTTCGCGTGCGAGCTGAAGGACTTCGATCCCACGACGTGGATCGACCGCAAGACCGCGCGCCGGATGGACCGCTTCGCCCAGATGATCCTCGCGGCGGCGCGCCAGGCGGAGTCGGACTCCGGCGTCGACATCGCCGCTGAGCCGGATCGCGTCGGCGCGTCGATCGCAACGGGCATCGGCGGCCTGCACTCGTATCAGGAGTGCTACGACGTATTGCTCTCACGCGGGCCGGACCGCGTGAGCCCGTTCTCGATCCCGTCGATCATCCCGAACATGGGCGCGGGCTGGGTGTCGATCGAGCTCGGCACGAAGGGGCCGCTGATGAGCGAGTGCACCGCGTGCGCGGCGTCGAACATGGCGATCGGCGACGCGATGGACGAGATCCGCCTCGGCCGCGTCGACGTCATGTTCGCCGGCGGTACGGAGGCGCCGATCACCGAGGTCGGGATAGCCGGCTTCGACGCGATGCGCGCACTCTCACGCCGCAACGACGATCCGCAGCGCGCGTCGCGCCCGTTCGACCGTGAGCGCGACGGATTGGTGATGGGCGAGGCCGGCGCCGTGCTCGTGCTCGAGGAGCTGGAGCACGCCAAGACGCGTGGGGCGAAGATCTACGCCGAGCTGCTGGGGTACGGCATGTCCTCGGACGCTGCACACATGACCGAGCCGGATCCGACGGGCGAGAACCCTGCTCGTGCGATGACCATGGCGCTCGCGGACGCGGGCATCGATCCTTCCGAGGTCGGTTACGTCAATGCGCACGCGACATCGACACCGCTCGGCGACGCGGCCGAGACGCGTGTCATCAAGCTCGCGTTCGGCGAGGAGCATGCGAAGAGCCTCGCCGTGTCGTCGACGAAAGGAGCGACCGGCCACTGCTTCGGCGCCGCCGGCGCCGTGGAGGCGGTGTTCTGCGTGAAGGCCGTCGTCGATCGCAAGGCGCCGCCGACGATCAACTACGAGGAGGCGGATCCGAACTGCGACCTCGACTACGTTCCGAACGTCGCGCGTGACTTGCCCGATCTCGACATCGCCGTGTCGAACTCCTTCGGCTTCGGCGGTCACAACGCGTCGATCGTCGTTCGCCGCTGGGACGACTAGCGCGCGCCGCGCGCCGTTGCTGTCCGGGGCAACACCTAGCGTGTATTCATGCGCCTCGTGGAGGTGGGTGGGCGCCTGGTCGAGGTCGAGATCAGGCGGTCGAAGCGCGTCAAGCATCACCGCATCGTCGTCCGGCACGGAGCTTCGCCCGAGCTGGTGGTGCGACCCCGCGCGACCGACGACGACATCGATGCGGCACTGGCTTCGTACCTGCCGTGGCTGGAGCGCCAGCTCCCGAAGGCGCTGACGCCGAGGCTCGAGCTCGACCGGTTACGGCTGACCGAGCAGCAGGGCCGGCGTGAGGCCCGCGCGCGCATCGAGCTGATCGCCCAGTCCGAGGCTGTCGCGCTCGGTGTCACCTACCGGCACATCACCATCCGCGAC
>Ga0070731_10004919_pt1 | contig 11217 bp, 11 predicted proteins | sample Coa_R1_2_FD_66448 | JGI IMG/M metagenome (GOLD analysis project Ga0070731, IMG submission 66448) | Surface soil microbial communities from Centralia Pennsylvania, which are recovering from an underground coalmine fire - Coalmine... | ecosystem: Environmental > Terrestrial > Soil > Unclassified ... | reverse complement strand
GCTCGACCTTACCCACGCGAGTCTCGAGACAGGCTTTCTCGACTGGAAAAAGACCCCCGGCGCACCCTCAACCGCGCATGTGGTGACGCGGCTCGACGAGAGCGGCAGTTTGCGCTCGGCCGACTTGACGCTCGTGGGCCCGACCCTCTCGGCAAATGGCACGGCGACTTTCGTGGGCGGCGGTGCGCTCGAAAGCCTCGTTATGCCTTCCATACATGCCGGCCCATTGAACGACTTCGGCATGACCATCCGGAACCAGCCTGGTGGCGGCGGCCAGAGCATTGCCATCAATGGTCGCTCGCTCGACGGTTCCGGATTCGGACGCAGGGAAACCGGTACAAATGTCCAGAAGCCCGCTCAGCCGGGCGAGCCGTTTCATCTGGCCGTGAAGCTCGACAGGCTGGCACTGCGCGAGGGCGTGATGCTTGCGCCGTTTGCGCTTGACGCGAGCGGAGTCGGCAGGGCGCCGCAATCGCTGTCGTTGTCCGGAAATTTCGCCACAAATGAGACGCTGTCCGCAAACATTTCCGCGGCGGACGGCAAGAGGCGGCTCATCATCTCGACGCAGGACGCCGGTCTGCTCTTCAAGGGTCTCCTGGGATATACGAGCATGAAGGGCGGTCATCTCGACGCGCAGGCGAACATGCCCGCGGCCTCGGCCAGTCCCCAAAAAGGAGGCATTCCCGACTATGCGGGCGAGTTGACGATCAAGGATTGTACGATCCTCAATCAACCGTTCCTGGCACGGATTTTCAGCGCGGGTTCTCCAGGCGGGATGTTCAATCTGATGAATGGCGACGGGATCGCGCTCGATACGGTGCACATCCCGTTCCGCATCACGGGCGATATCATCGATATCCACGATGCGCGCGCCTCCGGCCCGTCGATCGGCATTACCGCCGACGGCTATATCGACCGGCAGGGTAATCAGATAGCGCTGCAGGGCGCCGTGGCGCCGATGTACGGAATCAACGGACTCCTGGGCGCCATTCCGATCATCGGCAACATCCTCACGTCGAAAAAGGGGGAGGGGATCGTGGGAATTACCTACTCGCTGCGGGGCAGCCTTGATCAGCCAACGTTGAGTACCAATCCCTTATCGGTGCTGACGCCGGGTATCCTGCGCCGCATTTTTGAAGGGACGCCCAGACCGCCCGCGAGTGCGGCGACCCCAACACAACCCGCGCAGCCGCAGCCGCAGCCCTCAACGCCGCCGGCACATTGAATTTCCCACACGCTGCTACGAGGCAGGTTTGATCAATGCGTGCTTTTTGCGGCCGATCGAGATCTTGAGAACGCCCTGCGCGGTGAGGTCGGACAGCGAGGCGCTTGCCTTCGGGTCCACCACGACCTTGTCGTTGAGGCGAACGCCGCCCGATTGAATAAGTCGGCGTGCTTCACCGGACGATGAAGTCAGTCCGGCAAGCTGCGCGAGATTGGCGACAAGAATGCCCCCCGCGAGTTGGTCGCGCGCGATTTCGACGGTCGGCAGATTGGTATCGAGTTCGCCGGTTTCGAAGGTCCGCCGCGCAGTCTCGGCAGCTTCTTCGGCCGCTTTGCGACCGTGACAGAGCGACGTTGCCTCGGTCGCCAGCACCTTCTTGGCCTCATTCAGTTCGCTGCCCTGCAGGGATTCGAGCCGGTGAACTTCGTCTTCGGGAAGGTCGGTGAAAAGGCGCAGAAAACGCCCAACATCGTCGTCTTCCGTATTCCGCCAATATTGCCAGTACTGATACGGCGAACACATTTCCGGATTGAGCCAGACAGCGCCTGCGGCCGTTTTGCCCATCTTGGCGCCGCTCGACGTGGTGATGAGCGGTCCGGTCAGGCCAAACAGTTCGGCGTTGTCGATGCGCCGCGCGAGATCAATGCCCGAAACGATGTTCCCCCATTGATCCGAGCCGCCGCATTGCAGGACGCAGCCGTAGCGGCGGTACAGTTCGAGAAAATCGTACGCCTGCAAGACCATGTAGTTGAATTCGAGAAATGTCAGCGGCTGCTCGCGCTCAAGCCGCATCTTGACACTGTCCATCGTCAGCATGCGGTTGACCGAGAAGTGCCGGCCGACATCGCGCAGGAACGGAACATATTCCAGCCTGTCGAGCCACTCGGCATTGTCGAGCATGATCGCGTCCGAGGCCCCGTCGCCGAAGGAAAGGAACGGCTCGAAATTCTTCAGGATCGCGCGCTTGTTCGCTTCGATCTGGTCCGGCGTCAGCAATTGGCGCGATTCTTCCTTGCCGGAGGGGTCGCCGACCTTCGTCGTACCGCCCCCCATCAGCACAATGGGTTTGTGCCCCGCCTGCTGGAGGCGCCGGAGCGTCATGATCTGTACCAGACTGCCGACATGCAGGCTCGGCGCCGTACAGTCGAAACCGATATAGCCGGCAATCCGGCCATCGCGCATGCGCCGATCGAGACCGGTCGGATTTGTGCAGTCGTAGTACTGTCCCCGCGACACCCAGGTCTTCAGGAAATCTGACTGGAATTGAGGTGCCGCTGCGGACACGGGCTCAGCGTCCTTCGCGCGGCGAACTCATCACCTTCGACGCGTAGGCTTCGACGGCCTCCAGAACGTCGGATTCGTGCCTGTCAAAGAAATGATTGGCACCTTCGATCTTGGTGTACGTGATCTTGATGCCCTTCTGGGCCGAGAGGCGATCCACGAGTTTCTGGACATCGGCCTCGGGAACCACCTGGTCCTTTGTCCCGTGCACCATCAAACCAGAAGCAGGGCAGGGGGCGAGGAAAGCGAAATCGTACATACTCGCCGGCGGCGCAATGGAAACGAAGCCGGTAATTTCGGGCCGGCGCATGAGAAGCTGCATGCCGATCCAGGCGCCGAAGGATATGCCCGCAACCCACACGAAGGAGGGGTTGGGATAAAGTGTGTTCATCCAGTCGAGCACGGCCGCCGCGTCCGACAACTCCCCGGCGCCGTTGTCGAACGTGCCCTGGCTGCGGCCCACGCCGCGAAAGTTGAAGCGGACCGAGGTACAGCCCAGCCGAAGGAACATATGATAAAGATCGTAGACCAGCGGGTTGTTCATCGTGCCGCCGAATTGCGGGTGCGCGTGAAGGACGAGCGCCATCGGCGCGTTCGGGATTTTCTGGCGCTGGTATCGGACCTCTATGCGGCCGGCGGGGCCTGGAAGGATGATGTCAGGCATGGGTCCGGCTCCACGCGCCCACCAGACTGGCACCGAACCCCAGCGGAATAGTCGGAATAGGCTGGCCACGGTTGTGGCTTGAGATTCCGGGAAAAATTGCCATCTCTCGGATGAACGCCGCCCTATAGTTGACCATTATACTGGGAAATGTTACCCGCCGGAAAAGCATGCACCGCGTTTTGCGGGGAGCCGTTTCTACACCGAAGCAGCCCCCAAAACGCAAGGAGAATGCGGCGGCGGGAGGAGTGAACCGTGAAGTTGAGCACCCGGGGCCGTTATGCGGTCATGGCGATGGCGGATCTGGCGAGCCGCGAGGGCAAGGCCGGACCCGTATCCTTGGGCGAGATTGCGGAAAGCCAGGAAATCTCGCTGTCTTATCTGGAGCAGCTGTTCGCCAAGCTGCGAAAGGGCGGATTGGTCGTCAGCGTGCGTGGGCCCGGTGGCGGTTATCGGCTGAGCCGTGCGGCAACCGAGTTGCGCGTGGCCGACATCATTCTTGCTGTCGACGAGCCGATCAGCACCATGCGCTGCCAGGCGGGAAGCCCCAAGGGTTGCACCGGCACGGCGGCGCGGTGCCTCACCCACGACCTCTGGGAAGAGCTGGGCCGACAGATCCACGTGTTCCTTTCCTCGGTGTCGCTGGCCGACGTGGTGGAGAAGCGGGTGTTGGGAACGGCGCGCCTCCGAACGACCCGCGAGACTCGCGAAGCTGCCTGAGAACATGACTTATCTCGACCATAACGCCACGTCGCCGCTCAGGCCCGAAGCCAGGGTCGCGATGCAGAACGCGTTCGGGCTTGCCGGGAATCCGTCGGCGATCCACGCCTCGGGCCGTGCCGCGCGCGCGGTGGTAGAGAACGCGCGCGAACAGGTTGCGGCGCTCGTAAATGCGAACGCGAACGACATCGTTTTCACCAGCGGCGGCAGTGAGGCCAATGCGCTCGCGCTGTGGGGAGCCGTACAGGGGGCCGCGGCTTCGGCTGCGCCGATCAAGCGTCTGGTGATCTCGGCGATCGAGCACGATTCGGTACTCAAGGTCACAGAGGCGATCGCCGAGCGGAGCGAACTTGAATGCGTCTTGATTCCCGCAAACGGCGACGGTGTCGTAGAAGTTGGTGAGCTGGAGAAGCACCTGAATTCGACAGGACGTGCCCTCGTTGCCGTGATGGCGGCCAACAACGAGACTGGCGTTGTGCAGCCGGTGGCTGCGGTAGCATCCCGCGTTCACAGCGCGAATGGATTTTTGCTGGTCGACGCCGTGCAGGCGTGCGGAAAAATGGCGATCAATTTTTCCGCGCTTGGCGCGGATTACATGACGCTGTCGGCGCACAAGTTCGGGGGGCCGCAGGGTGCTGGCGCGTTGGTGGTGAAGGCCTCTGCGCCGTTTGCAGCGCAAATTCCCGGAAATCAGGAGAAGGGTCGTCGCGGCGGCACCGAGAACGTGATCAGCATCGCCGGATTCGGAGCCGCCGCCGAATGTGTTGTGCAGGACGAGCCGTCGCAGACGGCGTGCTTGCGTGCGCGCTTCGAAAATGCGTTGCGCGCGCGTTTCCCGGACGTCGTCATCTTTGGTGAAGCGAGTCCCCGTATCCCCAATACGTCCAACTTTGCCGTTCCGGGCATTCCGGCAGAGACGGCGGTGATCGCGCTCGATCTTGACGGTGTAATGGTGAGCTCAGGCGCGGCATGCTCCTCGGGAAAGGTGCGGCAGTCGCATGTGCTGGAGGCGATGGGCGTGCCGGGCGCGCTTGCGTCCTGCGGGTTGCGTGTGAGTTTCGGCTGGAATTCGAATGCGTCCGACATCGATGCGGCGCTTGCCGGACTCGACAGGCTTGTTGCGCGCGTGCGCGAACGGAAGGCGGCGTAACGATGGCGGCCATCCAGGAAACCCGCGACCGCGTGGCTTCTCTCGGCGAGAAGTACAAATACGGCTTCGTCACCGATATCGAAATGGAGCGCGCCCCGCGCGGGCTCAACGAAGACGTGGTGCGTCTCATCTCCGCAAAGAAGGGCGAACCGGAGTGGATGCTTGAATGGCGCCTCGGCGCTTACCGGCGCTGGCGCGAGATGCGCGAGCCCGCCTGGGCGCGCGTCCACTATCCGAAGATCGATTACGAGTCCGCTTACTATTATGCCGCTCCGAAGCTTGCCGCGCAGCCGAAGAGTCTGGAGGAGGTCGATCCCAAGCTGCTGGAGACCTACGAGAAGCTCGGCATCCCGCTGCACGAACAGAAACTTCTCGCCGGCGTGGCCGTCGACGCCGTGTTCGATTCCGTTTCTGTTGCCACCACCTTCAAGGCGAAGCTTGCGGAAGCGGGCGTGATTTTCTGCCCGATTTCCGAAGCGATCCGCGACCACGGCGATCTGGTGCGCAAATATCTCGGTTCCGTGGTTCCGGTCACCGACAACTTCTTTGCTACCTTGAATTCGGCCGTGTTTTCCGATGGCTCGTTCGTCTACGTACCAAAGGGTGTACGCTGCCCGATGGAGCTCTCCACCTACTTCCGAATCAACGCCTCGGAAACCGGCCAGTTCGAGCGTACGCTCATCATCGCCGACGAGGGATCATATGTGAGTTATCTCGAAGGCTGCACAGCGCCCAAGCGGGACGAGAACCAGCTGCATGCTGCGGTGGTCGAACTCGTCGCGCTCGAAGGCGCCGCGATCAAATACTCGACTGTCCAGAACTGGTATCCGGGCGACGAAGAGGGCAGGGGCGGCATATACAATTTTGTGACCAAGCGAGGCGACTGCCGGGGACACCGTTCCAAAATCTCATGGACGCAAGTCGAGACCGGTTCGGCGATCACATGGAAGTATCCGAGTTGCATCCTGCGCGGGGATGACACCGTTGGTGAATTCTATTCCATCGCCATCGCCAATCATTTCCAGCAAGCCGACACCGGGACCAAGATGATCCATCTGGGCCGCAACACGCGCTCACGCATTATTTCCAAAGGCATCAGTGCCGGAAAAGCGCAGAACACCTATCGTGGCCTTGTAAGCGTCCACCCGCGCGCGGCAAACGCGCGCAACCACACCCAGTGCGACTCCCTTCTGATCGGCAAGGAGTGCGGCGCGCACACCGTCCCGTACATCGAAAGCCGCAACCCGTCGGCGCGCATCGAACACGAGGCGACGACATCGAAGATAGCCGACGACCAGCTCTTCTATTGCACGTCGCGCGGTATCGGCCAGGAAGAGGCGGTAGCATTGATCGTTAATGGTTTCTGCCGCGAAGTGCTGCAACAATTGCCGATGGAATTCGCCGTCGAGGCGCAGAAGCTCGTCGGCATCTCGCTCGAGGGGAGCGTGGGATGAGCATGCTTGAAATTCAGAACCTCCATGTTTCCGTCCAGGGACGGGAGATACTGAAAGGGATCAACCTTTCGATTGCGGCGGGCGAAATCCATGCCGTCATGGGGCCGAACGGTTCCGGCAAGTCCACGCTTTCCTATACGCTGGCCGGACGCGCCGGATACGAAGTCACGGCCGGTCGCATGATGTACAGGGGTGAAGACCTTTCGGCGCTTGCACCCGAAGAGCGTGCTGCGAAGGGCTTGTTCCTTGCGCTGCAATATCCGGTCGAAATTCCCGGCGTGACCACGATGAATTTCCTGAAGGCCGCGCTCAATGCCCAGCGTCGCGCACGTGGGGAGAAGGAATTCGACGCGATAAACGTGCTTCGTCTGGTGCGCGAGACAGCCGGGCAGCTCAAGGTGCCGGAGGAAATGCTGCGGCGTGCGCTCAACGTCGGTTTTTCGGGTGGCGAGAAGAAGCGACTCGAAATTTTGCAGATGGCGTTGTTCAAGCCGTTGCTTGCCGTGCTCGACGAAACCGATTCCGGCCTCGATATCGATGCCCTGAAGCTCGTCGCCGACGGGGTCAACGCATTGCGCGCGCCCGACCGGAGCATGCTTGTCATCACGCACTACCAGCGCCTCTTGAATCACATCGTGCCCGACCGGGTGCATGTGCTTGCCGATGGCCGCTTTGTCGCCGAAGGCGGCAAGGAACTCGCCCACGAGCTGGAGGCGAAGGGCTACGCCGGGCTCGTGAGGGACGCCGCATGAGCGTTGCCGCGGAAAATCCGTTTCCTATCGGTTTTGACGCCGAAGCCGCCGTTTCGGGCGTGGCGTGGGTCGATCGCCGGCGGGCCGACGCTTTGACGCGCTTTCGCGCCGGCGCAATACCGCATCGGCGCGTCGAGGAGTGGAAGTATTCCGACCTGCGAAACGCGCTGGAATCGCAGCGCGAACCCGCACAGCTTTTGAAAGCAACGGGCGATCCGTTTGCAGCAATTGAGGGAGCCCGGCTGTTTGTTACCGATGGCCGACTGCAGAATCCGGAAGGTTCGCTGCCCGACGGTCTTGAAGTTCTCGACCTCGGTCTGTTGCACGATGACGCGCCCGATTGGGTGAAAAACCATTTTGGGGAGATTCTGAAAGGCGGGCCGGTCGGGCAGGCATCGCTTGCGCTTATGCGCGGCGGTGTCGCGCTGAGGGTTACATCCGGGCTTGCGATGCCCGTTCATCTGCGCTTTGCGCAACACGAAAATACGGTTCATGCGCGTGCACTGGTTGTTATTGAAGAAGGCGCATCGCTTCACCTTCTGGAATCGCATGTGTCGGGCGGAGGGCTGACAAACATCGGCGTCGAACTCGTGCTCGCCCGGAGCGCCGGCCTTACGCATCTGCGCGTCGCGGACATGGCGCCCGAAGCGATTCACGTCGAGGAGGTTGGAGTACAGGTGGATCGTGACGCCAAATATCACGGGCATTTCTCACAAACGGGCGCAAAGCTGGCTCGGTTGGAACTGGCGATTGCGCTTGAGCAGGAGGGTGCCGAAGCGGATTTGGGCGGCGCTGCGATTCTCTCCGGCAGACGGCATTCGGACATCACCACGCATGTGATGCACAGAGCAGGGAAGACCGGGAGCAGGCAGCTCTTCAAATATGCGGTTGCCGATCACGCGCGCGCCGTTTATCAGGGCAAGATCACGGTCGCCAAAGGAGCGGACGGCTCGGACAGCCGGCAGACGGCAAAAGCGATCCTGCTCGGCGAACGTGCGGAAGCCGATCTGAAGCCGGAACTCGAAATCCTCGCCGACGACGTGAAATGCGCGCATGGCGCGGCAGTCGGCGATCTCGATGCCGACTCGCTCTTTTATCTTCGCGCCCGTGGCATTCCGGAGAGCGAAGCGCGCCGGCTGTTGTTGCGTGCCTTCCTCGAAGAAGCAGTCGCAAATATCGCCGGCGACGATGCTCGTGCAGCGATGTGGCGATTCATCGATCGTGGGCTGTCAGGTGAAGGGGAGACGCCGCAATGAGCATGCCTCTCCGCGCGAGTGCCCCTCAGCAATTCGACCCCCACGCGGTTCGGGGCGAGTTCGAGATCCTCTCGCGCCAGGTCTACGGGAAGCCGCTGGTCTATCTGGACAATGCGGCGTCGGCCCAGAAACCGCGCGCGGTCCTCCGGCAGATGAGCGACTTCGCCACGCGCGAATACGCCAACGTCCATCGCGGCGTGCATTACCTTTCTGCCAAGGCGACGGAGCGGTACGAAGCGGCGCGCGAAACGCTGAGGCGCTTCCTCAACGCGGCGCACGCGAGCGAAGTCGTTTTCACCAAGAGCGGCACGGAAGCAATCAACCTGGTCGCAGCCTCGTACCTCTCGCCGCGCATCGAAGCCGGGGACGAGATTGTCCTCACCGCGATGGAACATCACTCCAATATCGTGCCATGGCATTTCCTCCGGGAGCGCCAGGGAGCGGTCCTGAATTGGGTGGATGTGAAGGACGATGGCTCTCTCGACGCCGCGGCGGTAGAGGCGGCGATAGGCCCGCGCACGAAACTGGTTGCCGTTACGCACATGTCGAACGTGCTGGGCACCGTGACTCCCTTGAAGGAAATCGTGGCCTGCGCCCACGCAAAAGGAGTGCCCGTGCTCGCGGACGGCTGCCAGGGCGCAGTGCACGAAATCGTGGACGTGCAGGAACTTGACGTAGATTTCTACGCGCTCACCGGCCACAAGCTCTATGGCCCGACCGGAATCGGCGCGCTGTACGGCAGGCGCGCCCTTCTCAAGGCCATGCGGCCGTTCAATGGTGGGGGAGAGATGATCGCGGAGGTTTCGCGCGAACGCGTCACCTATGCGGAGCCGCCGGCGCGGTTCGAAGCCGGCACGCCGCCGATCATCGAGGCAGTCGGTCTCGCGGCGGCGCTCGACTGGCTTTCCTCATTCGATCGCGAAGCAATTGGAGCGCATGAGCGCGAGCTGCTGGCGCACGCGACGGAAGAGATCGGGGCGCTGAACTGGGTGCGCATCATCGGCTCGGCGCCCGGCAAAGGCGCCATTCTCTCCTTCGAGAGCGAGGGCATGCATGCGCATGACGTGGCGACGATCCTCGACCGCGAGGGCGTGGCTGTGCGCGCCGGTCATCACTGTGCGCAGCCGCTGATGGAAAGGTTCGGCGTGTCTTCCACCACGCGGGCGTCCTTCTCTCTGTACAATACGCACGAGGAAGTGGAGGCGCTCGTTCAGGCATTGCGCAAGGCGCGCGGGATTCTGGGTTGACGGTCATGGATGATTCGCTGCGCGAGCTTTATCAGGAGGTGATCCTCGATCACAGCCGCCATCCGCGCCATTTCGGTACGCTCGACAGCCCTACGCACAAAGGGCAGGGCTACAACCCGCTCTGCGGTGATCGTGTGACGGTTTATCTGCACGTGGACGGCGGTGGCCGTATCGAGGACGTTTCGTTCGAAGGCCGTGGCTGCGCCATCTCGCAGGCTTCGGCATCGCTGATGACGGAAATGATCAAGGGCCGTCGCGTTGCGGACGTGGAGCGGCTGATGGTAGGCTTTCTGCATCTGGTGAAGGGCGAGGACGCAAACGGACTTGCGACGGAGGATCGCGAACGGCTTGACGTGATGGCGGGTGTCTCCGCCTTTCCGATGCGCGTCAAATGCGCAACTCTCGCCTGGCACACGATGAGGTCGGCGCTGGAAGGCGGCGAGGCCGCAAGAACGGAATGAGCGCCGAACCTCTCAACCTTCATGAGGAAAGCACAGGGCTTTCGCCGGCGGAGCTGGAGGCCTTCACCGCGAAGCTTATCGCCGCGCTAAAGACAGTCTACGATCCCGAGATCCCGGTGGACATCTACGAACTGGGGCTTATTTACACGGTGGATGTGTCGAACAACATGGATGTGTCCGTGGATATGACGCTGACGGCGCCGGGGTGTCCGGTGGCGGGGGAAATGCCGGAGATGGTGAGGACCGCGCTTGAAGGCGTCGAGGGCATTGGCGAAGTGACCGTGCACATGGTCTTCGAACCGCCATGGACGCCCGAGAAGATGAGTGACGAAGCCAAACTCGAATTGAACATGTACTGAGCGTGGATGACATGAGTAGTGCACAGACACAGACGCGACCGCGCCGCGAGCGCCCGAAGGCTCTTCGCTTGAGCGATGCGGCGGCAATACGCCTGCGCGACATCATGGAGAAGGCAGAAGGCCGCTATGCCGGCGTGCGCGTCGGCGTGACCAACGGCGGCTGCGCCGGCATGAGCTACACCATGGAATATGCCGAGACGGCCGGTCCCCTCGACGAAGTGATCGACGAGAAGGGCGTGCGCCTTTTCATCGACCCAAAGGCCATCCTCTTCCTGCTCGGGACCGAGATGGATTTTGTTCGGGAAAAGCTCGCCGCCCGCTTCGTCTTCAACAATCCCAACCAGACCGCTGCCTGCGGCTGTGGCGAATCCTTCACGCTGGAAAAAGCGAAAGACACAGAATAGTCAAGCTCACGATAGCAGGCTCCCTGCGCGACTGGTCTGCCAGGTCCGAGACGGCTGCTAAGACAAGTGGCCCGTCATTGCGGGAATCCAATCCGCTTTGCATGAGAGGTGGAGATGCACGCCATAAAGTAAGCGGTGTTTTGGCACCACGGCACTGACGGCTTGATTTCAACGCGGTTCAGGCGGCGTGCGGGAGTTGATGGCGCGAAGCGGCCCATGTGCAGGGCAGAAGTTCGTCGAGACGATT
>Ga0070731_10004917_pt1 | contig 11218 bp, 6 predicted proteins | sample Coa_R1_2_FD_66448 | JGI IMG/M metagenome (GOLD analysis project Ga0070731, IMG submission 66448) | Surface soil microbial communities from Centralia Pennsylvania, which are recovering from an underground coalmine fire - Coalmine... | ecosystem: Environmental > Terrestrial > Soil > Unclassified ... | reverse complement strand
TAATAAAAATATCCGGAACAGTGCCGATTGAATTTGAAGCAGGTGCATTGCCATCTCTTCCCCAGTAATAATTAAAATCGGAATACTGGTTGCCGACCTTATCTGCACTCCAGTCATTATCCCGGTTATTATTATAAGGATCTCCGCCGTCGCTGATTGCCGTTACGGGATCCTGCGGATAAGGTACCCACAAGCTATCTCCATTGACTTCAAAATAAATCCTGCACCTGGGATCGAAAATTCCACTGCCGTCTGTGTTATTATTATTTGTCATTAAGTTCCACATCGTCGTTCCCATTCGCAGGCGACATTCCTGGCGGAAGGAGAAGCCTCTGCCATTACCGGCAGTACCGTCGAAAGAAAGCCCGGGAATATTGGCTGAACTGAATCCTACCACATCGGCTACCGGATCTGACAACAAAGGTTTAGCGATAGCGTCGGCAATGATTGGCGTTGCGTCGGCATTATCTTTATCATACATGGTAATGGCATAACGCAGCCGGAGTGAATTTGCAAATTTTACCCATTGGGTAATATCATCCAGTAAAAGAAATTCACTTGCTCCAAACGAATATTGATTGGGGTCCGTGGTGTTGAAATTATTAACAGCCCAGGTTAAATCATTCAGGCAGGATAGATAAACCTCTTGCTGTTTATCGTAGGGAACAGTGAGGTCGCCGACGGAACCCGAAATTCCATTACCAGCTTTGGAGTATGGAATATCGCCGTAAAAATTCGACAACTCAATAGCCTGATAGGCCCGCAGCACTTTGATCATGGCTTTGACATTGGTGTAATTTGCGGAATCCGGATTGGCAGCGATCATGTCAAGCATTTCATTCATATTCGCCAAGTTCTGATAAAAGCCACTCCAATTTGCACCACCTCCATAACCGAAATCCGAAGCGGCATACACAGCACCCTGTTGGGTGATTGGATACAACCATCTTGTTCCGGCATTGTCCTCCCCTTCTGCAGTATTGTCCAAATTGGCTCCAATGCCAGTATAAAGCTGCTGCAAACTTGCAGAAGCAGCACCATTCCATGTCGCATTTATTTTTTGAAAATTTTTTGTGCAGGATAGCAACGCCACAATTAAAAACAAAGATATTAACACCCCTGCCATTTTATCTACACGATAATATTTCAACATAAAATATTTTTAAGATTTTAGAGATTTCATTAAAAACCTGCTTTGATGGAAAAACCATAGGAACGAACACCGGGCAAACCTCCAAACTGAATTCCCTGTACATTGGTCGTACCCACTAAGCTTTCAGGATTTATTCGATCAGGCAGATTGGTAAATAAATAAAACAAGTCGCGACCAATCAGAGACAGTGACAAACTTTGGAATATTTTTGTTTTACTCACGAAACTTTGTGGTAAACTGTAACTAAGATTTACTTCACGCACTTTTCCCCAGGAGTTTGTAAATACAGAATTGGTCCGTACAATCGGCACATTGTCCCATGACTGATAATTACCGGCATATTTCCACCAGGAATTTACAACGGCCGTATTCTTCACATATTTATTGCTGGAGGGATCTAAAACAACCCCCGGCAAAATCACGCCGACGTTTCCTGTTGTTCCATCTGGAAAAGTATAAGGCAATCCATGTCCATCTCTTTCATAAACAGTTTCAGGCGCCATACCCTGGCCCATAATGGTTGCATAGTCTGCCGACCAAATTTGACCTCCGATATTGAAGTCGGTCAAAATGTAGAGACTAAAATTCTTATAGCGGAAAGTTTGCGAAATGCCGCCCGTTACTTTGGGCGTGGCATCGCCTATTTTTACAATGCTGTCGGAAGTGGCATACTGTGAACCCAGGATAGGTCCGTTACCCGTGTTCATTCCGTCTGCATACACCAAATTCACCACTTTCTGACCACCTGCATACTTATAATCGTATCCATATATTCCGCCATAATTATCACCCACATTGACCCTCATCGAAACACCATCTCCTCCAAACCAGGAGCCGAGCGGCAAATAATTAAGACCCGGTTCCAAGGCAACCACCTTGTTTCGGTTGTGCGCCCCGTTTACCGTGATGTTCCAGGAGAAATCTTTGGTGCTGACGACTTTTGCATTCAGGGTTAATTCAATTCCCTGGTTTCTTAAAGCTCCTGAATTGATCAGGATGGAATTCAGACCCGAGGAATTGGCGACATTAATGGTGAGTATCTGATGGTCTGAATAGGTATTGTAATATGTAAAATTCACATTCAGCCTGTCATGAAAAAACCCGAGGTCTGTTCCCAATTCCGTTGATTTGGATCGTTGTGGCGAGATGGTAGTGGGAAAGGTTGTCGGAACAGATAATCCCGTTTGAAAACCCGGTACATTAGAAGAATTATAAACCAATCCATTTTGATAAGGCAAATATGCATTTGCACTCGATGCCTGGCTAATGCGTATTTTGCCATAACTCAACCAATCCCTCACTGAGCCCAGGTCAAATGCATCGGTGAATACAAAACTTAAACTGGCTGAAGGATAAAAGAAACTCCAGTTCGATGGCCTGAGTGTTGACGACCAATCATTGGTTCCGGAAGCATCCAAAAACAGGAAATTCTTATAAGATAAATTCAACAATCCATATACAGAATTTATTTCCATTTCATTCCTGTTCTCGTTGGGACGAGGGTAGTTCGCAGCGCTCCCCGCGTAATTGTATAGGTTATAAATGAAAGGATAATTAAAAGGTCCAGGGTTGCTTGCAGACAAATCATACAGGTTATTATAATAGCGTCTTGCACCAACGGAAAAACTTGCATTGATATCCTTAACAAGATTTTCTTTATGAGCCACGAGTCGGCCGTCAAGATTTTCCGTTAATGTTCTTGACAAATCGTTGGAGTAAGAACCCAATAAACCTGCGGGGTCAGTTGGTCTTTTTTTCGTTTCAAACTGATTGGTGTAATAATTCAAACCAATGTTTCCTGCGGCAGTTAACCAGGGAAAAATTTCCGCGTTAAGCGCTATTGATCCTACAAATTGATTTTGCGTAAGTGTGGTGATGTTATTATAAATACTCCACCAGTAATATTGCTGACCATAACCCCATGGAGCTTTTGAAAGAACAGCGGAATTTTGAGATCCGTCAGCATTTGACGTAAGGCCTTTTTCAATTGGTTTATAATCGGCAGGTAAGTTGTATACCGTCATATATCCTACACCTCCGGAGTTTCCATTTTCCGCGTACAGGTTGGGGGGATTGAATCTGTTGAGATTAACATAGCTCGCCGACGCCTCCACCTTTACTTTCTTGGTCACATTAATCGAAGATCCGATGTTGAATACATTGGTGGTGTTGTTGCTGTTGTAGGTGATCGCATCATTTGTGGTCCTTGTGTAGGATACCCGCAGTGTTCCTGCATCACCCCCTCCGGAAAAAGAAACATTATGTGTTTGGGTATTCCCCGATTTATAAAATGATTTGAAAATATTAGGGTTTGGCGTATAGGGTCTTGTGGTTCCGTCCCACCAGACCAATGGCTGACCTTCCATTTTAGGACCCCATGAGGATCCATCCCCCGGAAAACCAATATAATTATAAAATGGTCCGCCGGAAGGGCTTGTAACACCTGGGCTCACATAAGCTCCGGGAATATTTCCCTGGGCACCATAAGGGTCACCTTCAATTTGTTCTTCCCTATTATTACCACTGCCATCTTTATAAAAAGCAGGATTCGCAGAATATAATGTTTCTGTCATCCCATTCCCATATTCGTGTTGCAGTTTGATGAACCGGTATGGATCATTTACGCGTGTGGTAAAATTATAATCCAGACCCAGCCCCCTCTTTTTAGTTCCCTTTTTTGTGACGATAAGAATGACACCATTTGCTCCTCTTGCCCCGTAGAGCGCAGCAGCTGTTGGCCCTTTTAGCACGTTAACGCTTTCCAGGTCATCGGGATTAATCGTATTCAAAAAAGAACCAAAATCCGTTGGCGGCTGTGAAACGTCTGTGGTTCCTCCGTTTAAGGAATTGGTGATTGATTGAATTTGTCCGTTTTGTTGTATGGGTTCATTATCTACAACTACATTATCCACTACAATCAATGGTTGATTATTTCCCCAGATATTGTTATTTCCTCTGATGACTATTCGGGTAGAAGATCCTTCGACGCCGTTTGGTACGGTTATATTTAACCCGGAAACTTTTCCCATTAAGCCCTGTGCGATGCTTGGCGGGTCAGCTTTGACAATATCATCTCCGGAAACTTTTTGAGCTGAATAACCTAAGGATTTTGCCTCTCTTTTTATTCCTAGAGCAGTAACCACAACTTCGGTCAGGCTATTATCTGATTTCTTCAGCGATACATTTATGGAAGAAGATTCGCCAACCTTTATTCTTTCTTCGGCATATCCAACTGAAGAAAAAACAAGGACATCGCCGGTATTGGCCTGGATCTGAAAATTGCCTTTATCATCGGTTGTTGTGCCCTTTGTTGTTCCTGCCACTGAAACACTCACGCCCTGCAGCGGAGCGCCGTCAGCGCCGGTGACATTTCCGCTAACGGTTTTAAAGGCATCGTGCGAACCCGTGTTCAGCTGCTGATTTAATTCTTTCGATTCATTTCTTTTCAGAACAATTTGCTTGCCTATCACTTCGTAGGAAATATTCAGGGGTGCAAAAATTTTTGCCAGTACATCACCGAGCCTTTCATCGTTGGCTACCACAGTTATTTTTTGCTTGCCTGGCAGCGTATTATTGCTGTAGGTAAAACCGATCTGCATATTGGCCGCAATCGTTTTTAAGACAGTTTTAATTTCTTTGGATGGCAGATTGAGCGATAATTTCTTATCCAGAATCTCCTGACCATTTGCATTGTTGGCCAATGTGAAGCTTGCTAGACTTAGTGTGATCAGGATTTGAAGCAGGGAAATTCTCATAATGAACAATAAAGCGTGTTTATGTTCTTCTCCATTTTTGTTCATAACTTTAAACAGTTTTGTCGGTTAACAATTTGGCAAAATCAAACCTTGATTTACCATTTTAATAAATGGCATTCAAGGGGCTTAAAAAACGGCGGTGTTACAGCATCGTCGTTTTATTTTAATATTTCAGGTTATCATTACATTTTTTTATACAGGTTGATCATCATTTACAGGCAGTCCCTTCAACAAATACTTCGTTGTTGTCAATATGATATTTAGCACCCACTGCGGCACAAATAATTTTCAATTTTTCTTCAAAAGGTTCGTCACGAAGCGGTGCCGTGATGATGCATTTTGAAAACACTTTTTCATCATAATTCATTTTAATTCCATAAGCATCTTCAAGGGCTGAAAAAATGGTTACAATGGGCGTTTCTTCAAAATCAAAATTGATCGCACGCCTGGCATTGGTCTCTGCCTTTTCCAATTCAGCATCAGATTCTGATTTTACAATGCTCTGTGTCTGAGCAGTGTAACGGATACTTTGTGTAGGTGTTAAAATAAACTCTGCTTTGTTTTTACTGCTACTTTTAAAAACAGAGACTTTCCCCGTTTTTACGAGCACCGTTACGTTTCCGTTTTTCTTATTGGTAGTTACATTGAAACTCGTACCTAGCACACGAAGTACAATATCGTGGGCATAAACATAAAAGGGTCTGCTGGCATCCTTTGCCACCTCAAAAAAAGCATCACCATCCAGGTAAACTTCTCTTTTATCTTTTTGAAGAAATACAGCATGTTTAAGAGAGGCTCCGGGTTGCAAGGTAATTTTAGTTCCATCAACCAAATACACCAGCCGGCTCTCCGGGGTATTATTTACATGATTTAGATCATTGCTGATCACATTGGTTGTGATTTTTGCCGTCGCATTGGCGTGGTCGATCCTGATGGTTGAGAAATAGTAAATTGAAGAAGCCGCCAGCAGTAGACCTCCTATTGAGGCCGCGATCATTAACCTCTGCCTTTTATGCGGCGAATATGGTGATAAAGAAATGAAAGCTTGCTGCTGTTGTTTTTCAATGTGGAGATTTATCTTCTCCCAGATATCCTCTGAAAGTTTTTTTGCAATCAGCGGCTTTTGCGCTTTGGACAACTCCTGTGCTACCTGCCTTGCCTGCAATAAACCCTTGATCTTGCCGGGATTTTTTTGCATCCATGCTTTCCAGTATGCATCGGCATCATCTTCGTTTGACGATACCCACCTGATGAATTCATCATCATCAAAAAAAGAGAATATGTTTTCGTCAAAATTCTCCACGACTGTTGGTTATGGTAAAAAAAATCGGACGCTAACAACCAAGTGTATCAAAATGAATTTTTATACTCAAAAAAGATAGAAATTTTTTTAATTAAACGAAGAAACTGAAGGCCGCAACCAGCGCAGTTGTAAAAACAGGCGAAGAAGAAAGGTTTTTTTTGATGCGGCAAAGGGAGGAATAGATCAAATTACTAACTGACTGGTAATTCATTTGCATGAGCTCCGCTATTTGCTCGTTGGTAAAGCCCTGGTAAAATCTTAATTGAATTACTTCCTGCTGCCTTTTGGAGAGAATATTGATTGCTTTTCTGACTGTATTGATTTGCGCAGCGCGCGTTTCCTTTTCAATCATCTCAGATTCTACGGAACTTTCTACTCGTTTATAAACATTTTCATCGTTTATCGGATCCGTGTTGATTTGAAGCAGCCGTTTCCTTTCGGCTCGGACAAGTTTATAGCGCAGGGATTTGATCAGATAAAATTTCAAACATTCAACATTTGCCAGGTTTTCGCGTCCGTTCCACAATTCGATAAACAGATCCTGGATATTATCCTTTAATATTTCTTGGTCGCTGCAAAGTTTTATGCCATACCCCAATAAAGAGTGAATGTGGGTTTTATAGATCTCTGCGAAAGCATTCCTGTTGCCATTTTTAAATGACATCCATAAACTGATCTCAATCTGGTTTTCGCTTTTCATGCGCAGGTTTTCGCTTCGGTTCAAAACGCAATTTTCTCAAACTAAGAAGGATTTCTCAGGAGCCTTCAATCTATTTTCCCCTGTTGAGGACAGTGATAAATAATTCAATGCTGCTTTTAATCCTTTCAAAGTGAAGGTATCAAAATAAATTTACTTGCCGCATCCGCATTTATTCGAATGGTTATTTTATCAGTCAGGCTTTCATCTTTCTGTCTTCAAGATAACGATGCCATAAAATCATGGTAGCTAGTGACCGGTGTGGTTTCCAGCTCTCCGCCAAAAGTATTATTTCATCTTTGGTCGTGTTTGGTGGAAGTTGCTTTGTTTTTTTTAAGCTGTTTATCATCGCCAGGTCGCCGGTTGGAAAAATATTTGATCTTTGCAGCGCCATTAACAAAAAAACATCTACTGTCCAGTCCCCGATGCCCTTTATTTTTTTTAGTTTGTGCCTGATCTCATCATCATGCAAACTCCTTAATTTTCTTATCGACAAGTCTCCTTTTACAATTGACGTTGCCAGATGCCTGGCATAGATTATTTTTTGCCTGCTGAAATAGCATGCTTTCATTTCCCCATCGGTCAACGTCAATATATTTTTTGGCGAAATGGTGCCGAGCCTTTCTTTGAGTTTTTTCAATGCAGCTTTTGCCGAAGCAAGAGAAACCTGTTGTTCGAGAATAATATGAATTAACGTTTCGAAATTTGCTTTGCGCCGCCACATCGGCGGATAACCATGTTCCTTAATAATTTCTTTTAAGTGCTTGTCTTTTTTACCAAGCCGGTCGCAGAGTTCGTGAAAGTTTTTTTCGTTGAAAGTGGTGATCATGATACCGGGGTGCATGTTTGGCTTATTTTTCCAAAAAAAATGACGACAGGAAAAAACTTTATTTTTTGAACCGGATAAGCGCCTTTTTTGAATGTTCACTCAATATCAATTTTCCGCTTATTGTCGCGCGTTCAATCAACAATTTATCCCAATGCTCCGTTCCATGCCAGAATATTTTTTTCATCTCATTCATGGCATCAGGATTTGAATGGGCAAGCGTTTCTGCAAGCCTGTGAACAGATTCATCCACGCCGCTGATATCTGCATGCAATTCAGCAAACAAACCTCTTTTCCTGGCCCAGTCTGCACTGCGCCACATCGTGGCATCAATGGATAACTGTGTAAATGCAGACAATCCCATTTTTCTTTCGACTGCCGGACCAACCACGAATGGTCCGATGCCGATTGCCAGTTCACTTAATTTGACGTCCGCATTTTCTAGGGCGATCGCATGATCAGCAGCAGCAACCAATCCAACGCCCCCGCCGACACATTTTCCCTGTACACGAACGATAATGAATTTCGGACATTTGCGCATGGCATTGATTACCTGTGCAAAACCGCTGAAAAATTCCAATCCTTCTTTTTCATTTCTTATGGCGACCAACTCTTCAAAAGAAGCACCTGCGCAAAAAGTTCTATCCCCGCCGGATCGCAGCACAATGACTTTTGTGTCAGCTTCATTCCCTGCGCCATGAATTTCTTTTGCGAGTTCTTCCAATATTTTCCCCGGGAGGGAATTGCTTTGCGGATGAAAAAATTCAATGGTTGTGACTCCGTTATGTGTTTCGGTTTTCACATAACCGTCCTGAATGACTTGCAGCATAAAAATAATTTGAACAGGAATTTCTGGTCGCCAAATCTACGGTGAAAATACATGCTTTAGACATGCTTGAATTTTTTTCTTCTCAAGGGGGCCCTTCCATGATAGAATATTCAGGGAGGGTGATAAAATCATCACCATCTGTCGAGTGAAATCTCCCGCTGGTTAAGCGCTACATCTTTTTTTCTGTGTATACGGGAGATTGCCCATTCAAGGAAGATTGAACACTCCAGGTTTTTCAATACCGGTAAAAAATATCCATGTGAATAATCCAGGCAGGATGTGGATGGTTCCAAGGAAAACTCATGTTTATGAGCCAGCACCCCGGAATTTTTAGATTGAAAGCATTGACTCATATTTCTATGCCGAATGATTTAAAATAATTCTCATCAAATTTTTAATTTGATCCCGTGCTGTAAATTAATGCTTGTTCTTACCCGGGCATACCGATCTTGATGCAATAATATTCTTATTGTCCTGCCAGTTTAATCATTACCTCCAGGGATCTTTCCACATCGTCATCAGTAGTGGCATGTGAACTCACACTGATGCGCATGGCCGGTTGCCCCTGCCAAGTTGTTCCTCCGCACCAGCATGTCCCGTCTTCCTGAATTTTTTTTATGATGTTGTTTGTTGTTTCCGCGTCTCCGAAATTCACCAGCACCTGGTTCAATTCCACTTCATTTAAAATCAAAAAGCCTGCCTGTCGCAAACCTTCCGCAAATCGTTTTGCCTGCCTGCAATTTTTTTCTATCAGGTCAGCCAATCCTTTTCTGCCCAGGGATTTGAGAGCAGCCCAAACCGCTATACCCCTGGCCTGCCGGGACATTTCGGGTACATACTGAAATGGTTCGCGCATACTTATCTCGGGCAAATAAGCAGCCGTCGCGGACATGGCTTCAAAAAGGATTTGTTTGTGTTTTACAAAAGCAAAGCCGCTGTCGTAAGGAACGTTTAGCCATTTGTGTGCATCCGTTGCCCATGAATCCGCCAGTTCAATGCCTCTCATCAGGTATTTTTTTTCCACCGATGCAGCAGCCCATAAGCCAAATGCGCCGTCAACATGGATCCAGGTATTTTCATTTTTTACAACCTCGTAAATTTCTTCCAGCGGATCGAAGGCGCCAGAATTTACATTGCCCGATTGGGTACATACAATTGTTGGTCCTTTTATCGCCGGAATTTTTTCTGTGATCATTCTTCCCTGAGCATCAACGGGCACGCGAATAATTCTGTCCCGCCCAAAACCAAGCATGCTCAGTGCTTTTAGCAAACTCACGTGTAATTCATCGCCGGCGATCAGGGTTATTTCCGGCGCGTGAAATAAACCCTGCGACTGGACGTCCCAGCCCTGTTTTTTTAATAGGGCATGACGCGCGGCGGCGAGTCCCGTAAAATTCGCCATGGTTGCGCCGGTTACAAATGAGGTCACGGTATTTTCGGGCAGACCCAACAGGGAGACGAGCCAGTTGCTGCTGATCTCTTCCAGCAAGGATGCAACCGGAGACATGATGGAAAGCGCCCCGTTTTGATCCCAAACGGTTGCGAGTAATTTTGCGCTCATTGCAGCTTCCAGCGAACTCCCGGTCACAAAACCAAAATATCTTCCACCGTTAGTTTTAACTGTTGCGGGCGAGCCGTATTCATCCAATAATGACAATACCATTGATGCTTCAATGGGCTGCTCCTGCAAAGGAGAATTCAAATGTTGCAGCGCTTTGATTGCCGATGCCTCGGGGTACACAGGCTGATCATCTTTCTCAGACAGGTATCTCTTTGCGCGGTTTGAAAAGTCATCTAATAAATTCATAATCTTTGTTTTAACGTTCCTTGCAAAAAAGCCCACGCTACCGCGGTTCAGCGCAATTCTTTTTTTCTCACCATCGTCAGTATGGTTGCCAGTCCAACGAGTTCATTGGTTTCATCAAAAATCTCCACAAGCCATTTTACGATACCGCGCGGAATATCGGTTTCCTCTTTTTTATCCTGTGAAATCTTTTCTTTGCAAGTAAAGCGAATATAAATTTCTGCGCCTGGATAAACCGGTTTTGTGAATCGTAATTCATCAATACCGTAATTCAGCAATACCGGGTTTTTTTCATAGCTGTCAACAAACAAACCGGCTGCAGCACTCATAATAAAATATCCATGCGCAACCTGCCGTTCAAACATGGTATTTGTAAAATCGGTTTGAGCAAGATGTGCATAAAAATGATCGCCGCTCAGGTCGGCGAACCTGTCTATGTCTTCACTGCTGATAATTCGTTTTCCCGTAATAAGCTGATCCCCGATCTGCAATTCTTCAAAATATTTTTTAAAAGGATGAATGGTGTTTGGAATTCCCTTTGCGTATTGCTGGTATTGGTTTGTGACAGCCGTTATGCTTGCCGGAGATCCCTGGACGGCGACACGCTGCATATAATGTTTCACCCCGCGGATGCCGCCCATCTCTTCCCCTCCCCCCGCTCGTCCCGGACCACCATGGACAAGCGATGGCAACGGCGACCCATGACCTGTGCTTTCTTTCGCGCATGCATTGTTCAGTATCAAGATTCTCCCGTGATGCGTTGCTGCGCCAAGCACATACTGCTTGGCCAATTTGTTATCAGCAGTCACAATGGTACTGCATAATGAACCCTTTCCTTTCTTAGAAAGTTC
>Ga0070731_10004916_pt1 | contig 11218 bp, 9 predicted proteins | sample Coa_R1_2_FD_66448 | JGI IMG/M metagenome (GOLD analysis project Ga0070731, IMG submission 66448) | Surface soil microbial communities from Centralia Pennsylvania, which are recovering from an underground coalmine fire - Coalmine... | ecosystem: Environmental > Terrestrial > Soil > Unclassified ... | reverse complement strand
TCAGCAAACCGTTTGACGTCAGCACTATGATCTGGAAGCCTTAGGAGGCGCCTATGTTGCAAACCCTTGCCGAAAAGGTTGCACCCGAGCACTGCGCGGTCCTCATTGTCGACGTGCAGAACGACTTCTGCGCCGAAGGCGGGGCCCTCCACCGCGAGGGACGCGACCTGACACTGGTCAAGGCCATGGTGCCGCGCCTTGCGGCATTTGTGAATGCAGCCAGAGTCGCCAGGGTTCCTTTGATCTGGATCCGCAACGTCTACAACACCGGACCGAATTGGTACCTTTCGGAGGTCTGGCTCGAACAGGCACACCGTCGCCGTCGCGGCGCCTATCTGTCGATACCGGTTTGCCAGCCGGACAACTGGAACGGGGACTTCTATCAGATCGGACCGATCACCGATGAAGTGATCGTGACCAAACACCGCTACGGAGCGTTCGAAAGCAGCGACCTCGACCTCGTGCTACGCTCGCGCGGGATCCGCACCGTCATCATGACCGGGGTTGCCACCAATGTCTGTGTCGAGACCACGGCGCGGCAGGCCTTCCTGCGCGACTATTATGTCGTGTTCACCAGCGACTGTACGGCGACCTACAGTCAGGCTGAGCACGATGCGACCTTGCACAATATCGATTCGTTCTTCGGCGCAGTCGTTACTGCCGACGAAGTGTGCGCCTGTTGGCCGGCGGCGAGCGTGCGCCTGCGCGCCGCGACCGGCTAGCTTTCCTGGTCGGGCTGCCGACGAACATGACCGATAGACCGCGCATTGCCCATTTCGCCGGGCCTAATGCCACGATCCTGAATAGCCCGCCGCTGGTGACGAGCAACAAGGCGAGAAGAAAATACGGCCTGCCGCTCCTGACCAACCCGGATGGTACGCCGGCGCGCTTCGATGTGCTGCGGCCCCAACGCCTCGCAGCGCCGGTGACGATCTACGTCGAGCAATTTAGTGCTCATCCGCTCGAGCGCGACGCCGCAACGCTCTACGGTCCGCCCGATGGCTTCGTCGACGCAGCCGGAAGCTTCCACAAGGAGCGGCAGAGTGCGAACGACAAGCCAGTTTATGAGATCGTGCTGTCACCGGATGATGGGCTTTATCCGCTGCCGTACATGGCGCGTCAGGCTGATCTCGCCCCTTGGGAGGAGGAATGCGCAGCGCCGGGCGCGCCAGAAGATCGGGCGCGACAGGGCTTTTATCCAGATGGCGCGCGCGTCTTCGAGGAGATGGACCGGCTCGGCGTTGGCGAAAAAGGTCTTGGCAATCTCGTCAGTGCACGTGCCGACGTCGATTTCTATCGGGTCTTTCCGCCAGCGGGCTATACCAAGGGCCTACCCGTCGCCGAACGCACTGACGTCGGTCCGGGCGACATCGCGCCGGAGCAGCGTGGCCGCGATTTCTTTCCCTATAAGCCTTATCACCTCGATGCCCACGAGCCGCGGCTCGGCTTGGCGCGCATTACCAACAAGGTCCAGGAGGTTTTGGCGAGGGGCAAATATCAGGGCGGAATCTGGACCCAAGGCAGCCCTCGCATCGAGGAGACGCTCTATTGGCTGCATCTGTTGCTCGATTGCAGCGTGCCGGTCTGTGGTAACTCGGCGCAGCGGCCGCACGGTCAGCTCAGCGCCGACGGAGCCAAGAACCTGATCGATTCGGTCGATTACATTGTTTCCAGGGAATGGGCCGACGAAGCGGGGCGCAATCGCGCTGGTGCAGTCCTCATCCAAGAGCAACAGATTTTCTGCGCGCGTGATGTGCAAAAAGGCGATGCGCGCCCAGGAGGATACGTCACCACCGGCGGGCATGGCGGCCTCATCGGCGCAGTCGGCTATGATGGGCCGCCGCGCCTCACCTATCTGCCGCAGACTCTGCACACTTATCTGTCAGACGTGAATTTATCGCGGCTACCGGGCAAGACGGTCGGCGCGCGCAGCGATGGCGGGAAGGTGAGCTCGATCGAGGTGCCGATCAAGGACGGCGGCGGCAAGCTACTCGACAGTGCCATCCCTAAAGTCGTGATCGTCAAGGACGGGACATATGACAGCGACGACTTCGATGTCGACCTCAGTCGCGAGGTCGATCTCGTAGCGCGCATGGAGCACAATTTGCGTCAGGCCCCTCTCGCCGGTTTCGTCGTTGAAGGTCTTTCCCCTTACGGCATCATGACCTCGCAGGCGCGGCATCTCTTGATGTTGCGCGCGGTGCACTGCGGTATGCCGGTGGTGCGCGTCGGTCGTGGCAACAACGCCGGCTTTACGCCGCGACGCGACCGACTGATCGGCGGCGGCAATCTCACCGCCACCAAGGCTCGCTTGCTGTTGATGGCCTGTTTGATGAAGTTCGGCAGCTTGCCGCCGGCGATGGATCCCGATCATCCGACCGAAGCCGAGGCGACGGCCATACGCAGCAAGGTCTCGGCTTACCAGGCGGTATTCGATACCCACTGACGAGGTCAATCGCTTGGCTGATTACCGTGCTAAGGCGCGCGCTAGCGCAAGCACCGTATCGTCCGCGCCTGGACGTCCGAGTATAGACAATCCGACCGGAAGACCGTCGACCGCACCGAGCGGCAGGCTCACCTGTGGTGCACCGGCCGTTGCCGAAATGGTCGTGAGCGTGCTGATCGCGTTGCGCTGAGTCCACATCGTCGAGCGCGGCTGACCGATGGTTGGCGCCGGAAACGGCGCCGTCGGCAGGCAGAGGACCGTGTCTTCCGCAAACATACGTAACAATTCAACACGGCGCGCAGCCTGAAATTCTCGCGCGGCAACAAGCGCGGCGTCCGATACCTGCTTCCCGCGGATGAAGTTGTCGGCGATATCAAAGGCAAGCCGCGGATTTGTTTGATCGATCCATTCGCCGAACGTGTTCCAGGCCTCGCGGCCCTGGATCGCGCGCTGGTGCGCGGTCCATTCCGAGAGCGGCACAGTTTGCGAAACTGGGCAGTTTTCGCTGCTGTCGACCAGGGCGGTGAGCGCCTCGACTGCCGGCGTGAGCGCTGCCTTGGTCGCGGGCTCGGCGATTGCAAACGCATCGCTGGCAATGACAAGGTGATGCGGACGCGGCGCGTGCCGCAAGTCTACTCCGAGCAGGATCTCGCCAATGCGTGCCAACAAGCCAGCATCGCGGGTGAACCAGCCAATCGTATCGAAGCTCGGCGCTTGGCCGACGACGCCGGCAAGGGATAAACGGCCATGGCTCGGTCGCATGCCGTAGATTCCGCAAAAGCTGGCCGGGATACGGACCGAGCCGCCGGTATCGGTGCCAAGCGCGAAGTCGACCAGTCCTCCCGCGACCGCCGCAGCCGATCCGCTGGAGGATCCGCCGGGGACGTGCCCGCGTGCATTGGGATTGGTGGGCGTTCCGTAATGGACGTTCTCGCCAAGAATGCCACGCGAAAGTTCGTCGGTGTGGGTCTTGCCAACCATGTCGGCGCCGCTATCGACGAGAATTTGCACGACCGGAGCGGTGCGCACCGCTGGCGCATGCGTCGCCAGCCAATCCGGATTCCCGGCGCCGGTGACATGGCCCACGATGTCGAACAGATCCTTCGCCGCAAAGCGCAGGCCGGCAAGCGGACCCGCCGCGGCGCCCGACAAATAGGCCGTCGCATGCGCGCAGAAGGCGTTAAGCGGGTCATCAATGGGCCGGCGTGTCGTCACTCGCGCGCTACCGCTTTCACCGCCGCTTCATTAGTCGGCAGCCCAGCAATCTCGGCGAGCGTGATCGGCTTCACCGGCGGGCGCAGCCGATAATAGCCGATCTCACCGCACGCCAGCCCGCGCGCTTGCGCCATCAGTTCGGTCACGGTGAGTCCGCAAAGCCGCCCCTGGCACGGACCCATGCCGCACCGCAGGAAGGCTTTCATCTGGTTCGGGCCCGGACAGCCGAGTGCAGTGGTTTCGAGGATCTGCTGGGCGGTGATTTCCTCGCAGCGGCACACGATCGTTTCACTACGCGGACGCCGGAATTGCGGCGCCGGCTGATAAAGCAGATCGAGAAAAGCGCGCCCGCGCTCATAGCGATGCAGTGTGTGCCGCGCATCCCGCTCGTCTTCGTCGAGCGATAACCTGTTGGTAAGAGCGCGAATGGCCGCGATGGCCGCGAGCCGGCCGCGTGCTGCGGCCGCCTCCGCTCCAGCGATGCCCGCGCCGTCGCCAGCAATCGCGACGTGCGGCAGTGCGGTCGAGCCGTAATCGTCGACGCGCGGCACCCAGCACAATTGCGTATCGCTCCAACGATGCTCCACGTTCGCCGACATCGCGAGATTGACGTTGGGCACAATGCCCTGGTGCAAAAATAAAGTGTCGACGGGAAGGCGCTCTGAATATCCACTCGCGGTGCGATAGGTGACGGCCTCGACGCGTTCACTGCCCTCCGCTTCCAATGCGACGATACCCGCCACCACACGCAGGTTGCGGCGGACCGCGAGCATCAGACGCAGGCCTTTTCTTAAGTAGGGTGAAGCCGCGAATTTGGCGGCGTGCCGGAAAACGCGACGCCAGTTCGTTCGCCCTGCGGTGTCGAGAATGGCATCGAGTCGCACACCGGCGTTGAGATATTGCCACGCCAGCAGCCAGAGCAAGGGACCGCAACCGGCCAGGACCGTGCGTCCTTCCGGCACTAGCGCCGAAGACTTAAGCAGAATTTGCGCGCCGCCCGCGGTCATGACGCCAGGCAGTGTCCAACCTGCAATTGGAAATGGCCGTTCGATCGCGCCGGTTGCCAAGATCACACGGCCAAAGCGAATTTGTCGTGTCATGCCGCCGATGGAAACTGCGATCTCGTCCGGTCGCAGCAAGCCCCACACGGTCGCGGTTGGCGCATAATGCGTGCCGCCTGCCAGCGCCTCATGCACAAGGATATCGCCGCACCAATAATCCTCTCCGAGCACAGCGTTACGAGGGAACGGCGAATTGGTGATGCCGCGATAAATCTGCCCGCCCGGAGAGGGCTGATCATCCAGCAGGACGCACGTCAGCCCGGAGCGGGCGCAGAGCGCGACGGCGGCTAGCCCAGCCGGTCCGGCCCCGACTACCGCCACATCGTACTGGTCGCGCAGTTCCTCGGCGGCGATCATGGGCCGAGTGTCCGCTTACCGGGCTGTGTCTCGATGCGCATTCCCTTGCGCACAGTAGTCATGCAGGCTTGCCGGTTATCTGTGCCATCGACGATGACGAGGCAATCGAAGCAGACGCCCATCAGACAAAAAGGCCCGCGTGGCGCACCTGAGACAGCGGTGGTGCGGAAGGCCGTGCGGCCAGCCGCAAGCATCGCGGACGCGACTGTGTCGCTTTCGCGCGCTGGCGTCGGGGAACCGTCGATGAAGATCGTAAGGGAGGGTTCACTCCCTTCAGTGAGCCGTCGGAACATGAAACCGCCGCGTGCTGAAAGCTTCGAGGGATTCGTTCGGAAACTCGTTTTCATCGATGCTCGGTGGCAGCAGAAGCGCGTGCGCCGCTGCCAGCGTCACGCCGCTATGGCAGGTGACGACGAACGCCCCGGGGCATTTCTCGGACTGGTCGTAGATCGGATAACCGTCCTTCGGCATAACCCGCAGCGCTGCCCAGCACCGCACCACGCTCAGCTTGCCAAGCAGAGGAAACATTTTCACCGCGCGATCAGCCATGACTGCGAGGACTTCGCTACCGACCGACAAGTCGAAACCTGCCTCTTCCACCGAGTCGCTGATCATCACGCTGCCCTCGTCCGTCTGCCGCACCGTATGGACGACATACGGCATGAAGGGTGCAACTTTCTCTGTCACAATGATTTGGCCGCGCTGCGGGCGTACTGGCACGTCCAATCCGACCATCGGTGCCAGCCGTGCATTGTCGAGGCCCGCGGCAAGTACGACTTTTGCCGCAGCAATCTCGCCGCCGGCCGTGTGCAGGCGGAACTCCCCGCCGCGTGGCTCGATCCTCTGCACCGGTCGATCGGCGAAATACTTGCCACCGTGGCGCTGAAAGCCGATGTGCAAGGCTCGCAACAAGCGCAGTGCATTGACGTGACCATCGAGCGGACAAAAACTTGCGCCAGCGACCTCAGGCCCGATCTGTGGCAGCATCTGCTGCGTCTGCGCATGATCGAGGATCCGATATTCGAACGGGACCATTTCTGGCTGCTTGTTCAGGCGCCTGAGCGCACTAGCGCGATTTTCGACTTCCCGCTCAGACAGCAGCAGGTGGAGTCCGCCGGGCTGTTGCAGGCAGACGTCGAGACCGCTGTCGGTCTGCAGCGCTTCGGCAAGTTCGGGCCAGGCATCTGCGGATTGCCGCGTCCACAGGGCGTAGCGGGACATGCCGCCCCCCTTGCTCTGCACCCAGACCAAGGCAAAATTTCCGCGCGATGCACGGTAGGCGATATCGCCCTCATCGAGCATCGCCACGGCGCGACCACGCCGCGCCAATCCCCAGGCGACTGACGCCCCAACCAGCCCGCCGCCAATCACGGCGTATTCCGATTCATTTCGTGCCTCGCTGGCCATGCTGATGTCCTAGCAGGAATTGCGCGGCAATCTACCGCCGCCCATTGCCAAGTTCGTCTTGGCCGCCCGGCGTCCGATGCTATAAGCGATCATCGAATTCACCCCTCAAGAGGGCAAAGCATGCCGATCGACGTGCACGCGCATTACGTGCCCAACCGGCTCATCGATACGTTGGAGGAGCGGGCGAGTGACTACGGTGTCTCGCTGATTAAGACGCCGCCACAATGCGCGCTCCATTTCGACTACGGATTAAAAATACGCCCGTTCTTTCCCAAGCTGATCGAGTCAGTCGATCAGCGGCTCGCGGGAATGGCAGCGCAGGGCGTCACCTGCCAAGTACTCTCGGTATGGCCCGACATCTTCGCCTACGGATTACCGGCGCCGACTGCGGTGCGCTGGCACCGGCTCTTGAACGAAACTCTTTCCGAACTGTGCGCCAAGCATCCCGCCCAATTCGCATTGTTCGCATCTGTACCGTTGCCGGACGCGGCCGCTGCGGCGCGCGAGGCCGAATACGCCATGAAACAGCTCGGCGCCGCCGGCCTTGTCGTCGCAGCCAATGTCGAGGGTACCAATCTTGGCGAGCTTGCCCTCGATGAATTCTGGGACGCGGCGGTCAAGCTTGATGCGCCCGTGTTCATTCATCCGGTGCAGGCGATGCCGCCGCCGCGGGTCGCTAAATTCGCGCTGGTGCAAATCGCCCAATACACATTCGACACCACGCTTTGTGTCGGTTCCCTGATTTTTTCCGGCGTCTTGGACCGTTTCCCGACCCTGCGGCTGATCCTGTCGCACGGCGGCGGCGCGTTTCCCTATTTGCTCGGCCGCTTCGACTGCATGCACGCGCGTATGGATCGCGCAGGACAAGGCGATGTCGCCGTTTCGACACCCTCGGCCTACACCCAGCGCTTTCACTACGACACGATCCTGCACAATCCGATGCAATTGCGCTGGCTCGCCGAGGCCGTCAGCGTCGACCGCGTCGTTCTTGGCAGCGACTATTCGTTCCCGCCCGCGGATCTCGACCCCATCGCGACGGTGCGCAAGGCTGGCTTTGGCGATGCGGATGTAGCAAAAATACTCGACGAAAATGCGCTCAAGCTAATGCCGCGGCTGCGCCTCACGTAAATTCTAGGAGACACGAGCTATGGACCTGAGAATGACAGGAAAGACGGCGATCGTCACCGGCGCGAGCGAGGGTATCGGCAAATCCATCACCTGGTCGTTCGCTCGCGAAGGCGTAGATGTCGCCATATGTGCGCGGCGCAAGGGGCCGCTAGAGCAGACCGCGGCTGAAATTGCCAAGTCTACCGGGCGCAAAATCGTTCCCATTACCGCCGACTTGACCAAGCCGGCTGATGCCGAGAATTTCGTGAAGAAAGCACACGAGGCTCTCGGCCGCGTCGACATTCTCGTCAACAACGCAGGCTCCGCGCCAGGCGGCGTCATAGAGCATTTGACCGAGGATGATTGGGCAAGCGCTCTGCAGTTGAAGTTTATGGGCTACGTGCGTTGCATGAAGCACGTTTTGCCGATCATGCAAAGACAGAAGAAGGGCCGTGTCGTCAACGTCATCGGGAATGACGGCGTAAAGGTCTCCTATTGGGAGATTGCGCCCGGTGCCGCGAATGCCGCCGGGCAGAACCTGACGCTGTCGCTCGCGAGTCAGTACGGCAAAGACAATATCAGCTTTGTTTGCGTCAATCCGGGGCCAGTGCGCACTGAACGCTGGACCGGATTGGTCAAGGCGATGGCCCGCGACATGAACCTCAGCTATGAGGAGGCCGACAAACTTGCGCCGTCAAGCATTCCGCTCGGCCGCATCGCTGAAAGTGAGGAGGTGGCCAATCTGGTGACGTTTCTTGCCTCTGATCTCGCCTTCTTTGTCAACGGCACCATGATCGAGATTGACGGTGGCCAGGATAAACCGCTGATGGACAAGATCCGCGATCGCTAGCAGCCGGTGTGCAGTTGAATCGGTTTCAGAGCAGGAAATCCTGATTCTCGAGACCTAACATGACTGCACCCCAGTTGGCACCGTAGTACTCATATTGATTGGAGATGTGTTGGCGCGCGGCCAAAAGATCATTGAGAATTTTGCCGAACGGCAAGTCGTCGGAGAGGCCAGCCGCGCCGGTCGCCTTGAAAATTCGCGCCGCCAGAAGCGTGCAGCGCTCGATTACCGCGCTCGATTGGAATTTGTATTGCAACCGTAATTCGAGCGGTGGCGCCTCATCACGTCGCGCATAGTCGTGCAGTGTGCGGCAATTGCGATGCAGCGTCTGCCGCATCTCGTCGATCGCTGCTGCCGTCTCCGCGCAGAGCAATTGAATGGCGGGGTTTTGTGACGCGTTGCCGCCGGCGCGCGACACCCGGCCGCGGGTATTGGCTATGAGGGCCGCGAGCATGGCTTGCAGCGCGCCAAGGCCAGCGGTGGAAACGCCGCGCACGAAGATCTGCCCAAACGGCAGCCGAAAGAGGGGCGACGTATTGATCGCTTGACCGGCCCCTTTGAGCCGGAAGTTGTCTTGCATGCGTTGCACGCGATAGGACGGAACGAAAACGTCCTCGAGAATCACGTCGATGCTTCCGGTGCCCTGGAGACCCGCGACCTGCCAGTTATCGAGGGTCCGGTAGTCGCGACGCGGCACGATGAAGAAGTGCCAATCGGGCTGTGCATTTTTGGCATGAACCATGCCACCCAGCAAAGCCCAGTCGCTATGCTCGCAGGCGCTTGCATAGCGCCAATGACCGGTGAGGCGGAATCCGCCGTCGACCACTGTGGCCTTGCCGGCCGGCATCGTGGAGGAGCAGATCAGCGTCCTAATATCCTGGCCCCAAACTTCTTGCGCGACGCGGTCGTCGATAAGACCCAAAAACCAGCTGACGACTCCGAGCACGCCGTAAGCCCAGCCCGCCGACATATCGCCTTCGCCAAGAGCAATCTCGATTTCGTAGAAGGTATTGAGGTCCATCTCGTAGCCGCCCCACCGCTTCGGCTGGAGCACGCGAAAAAACCCCGCCGCCTGCATCTCGGCGATGGTCTCGGGCAGGACTCCACGCCGGTTTTTTTGCTCAATGGAACGCCTAACGAGCGTTGGGATCATCGATCGGGCAGATGCAATCAACTTTGCCGGGTCGGGCGTTAATGTTTGTGTGGTGTCGGAACTCTTCATCAGGCCTTTCCCTTGACGCCCATGCACGACTTGAAAGATCTCGGTCAAGATACCGTTGACGCCGCATAGGGAGCAATCCAAGGCGACCTCGGGCAAGGCTGGACCAAATCCACCCCCGTATCCCATACCAACCGCCTCGGCCAGATGTCGTGACCGACCGGTGTTACATCAGCGGCGCCGGCGCGAGCGCATCCAGCAACGGGGCATCGAGCAACCGATCAGCCGCGTCCGCCGCGCGTGACACTGAGCCGCGTTAACACTTCTGCTCTGGAATCTCCGCGCGCGCGAAGCGCGCCGCGGCGCCGGCCGACCGAGGCGCACCCGCGGCACTGCCGCACCGGCCACATCACGGCTTGAGGTCGCGGTCGACGTCGATGCGGTCATCGATTCGAATTTCGCGAAATTCTTTTAAGCGATTGCGGAGGGGACATGCTTCTCACGACCTCGCCGCGTCAAGGCTAAACCATATTACGCTTCACGACACGAACGTGCTCGCTTAAGCGGCAGACTTCGTTTGACGTTATTCCGCGGCGGCTTCGTTGATCACCGCGTCAGATTCGTACACCAAAAGCTCAGCCAAGAGGCGCACCGCAGATCCACCATCGAGCGATTGTAAAAACGCGACGAGCCGCTCGGTTACGGCCGCACCAGCAAACGGTCGCATGTTTTCGCGTAGCTTCTCGGCAAGGTCGGCATCGGAATACGGATTTTTTGGATGTCCGGGAAACGGCGTAGCCTCCCCGTGCACGACCGTGCCGTTCGCCTCGCCGGATTCGCTCTCGTCGCTAACGAAATGCCCTCAGTGGCGGCGTCACCACGAGGATCGCTCACGCTGGCTTACCGGCACAGCCGCCCACTGCTTGACACTCTCTCATGGACGCACCATGTTGCACCGCAACAATCATTGCTGCAATGCAACATAGGTCCCTCAATGAGCGATTTTCACGAGGCCATGGGCCACCTTCAGCAACTCCGCCGCAAGTTCGAAGGCCTGTTGGAGAGAGCCCGCAAGAAAGCAATCTCTCCGCTGCAGGCTTCGGGCGAAAAAGCCAATCGACTTCGTGAGGTGACGGCGTTTGGTTCCAACCCTGGCAACCTGCGCATGTCTGTCTATCAGCCCGAGCGCCTGCCACGCAATTCGCCAGTGGTCGTCGCGCTGCACGGCTGCAGTCAGAGCGCTGCGGAGTACGATCGTGGTAGCGGCTGGTCTCAGCTCGCCGATCGTCTCGGCTTTGCGGTCGTCTATCCTGAGCAGCAGCCGGCCAACAATCCCAACAATTGTTTCTCCTGGTTCCTGCCGGGGGACACCACGCGAGACCAAGGTGAGGCACTCTCGATCCGGCAGATGGTCGAGCACAGCATTGCGGTCCTACACGTTGATCGGCAGCGTGTGTTCATCACTGGCCTTTCGGCCGGTGGCGCGATGGCTTCGGTGATGCTAGCGACTTATCCGGAGATTTTTGCCGGCGGCGCCATTATCGCCGGACTCCCCTACGGGTGCGCACGAACGGTTCAACAAGCATTCGAGGCCATGTTCGGCGAGCAATCGATGGCGG
>Ga0070731_10004915_pt1 | contig 11219 bp, 14 predicted proteins | sample Coa_R1_2_FD_66448 | JGI IMG/M metagenome (GOLD analysis project Ga0070731, IMG submission 66448) | Surface soil microbial communities from Centralia Pennsylvania, which are recovering from an underground coalmine fire - Coalmine... | ecosystem: Environmental > Terrestrial > Soil > Unclassified ... | reverse complement strand
AGTTGAACAGCCAGCCGCTGAGCGGCAGCACGAAGAGCAGCAGATAGATCAGGCGATGTCCCCAGGTCGCCGCTGCGCTCTGCCACGGCGCCATCGGCTCGGGCGGCGGCGGCGGGCGGAAGAGGCGCCAGGCGAGCCGCAGGACCGCCAGCCCGAGCACGGTCAGCCCGATCGATTTGTGGAGCGCGTAGAGTTCGAGCTTGTGCGGGCTCAGCGGCAGATCGGTCATGTTCCAGCCGATCAGCACGGCGGTGACGATGGCGGCGGCGATCACCCAGTGGAAAAGGATCGCCACGGCGGAATAACGGGACGACGTCTCCTGCATGGTCGGCATGCGATCCCCCGAGCGCGTGAGCAGGTCTTGGCACTGCGTGACGAACGCCCCGTCGCCCCGAGGGCGAAGCGGCAGGAAAATGCCGAAGGAGTCGGGCTACGAGCCCTCTTTCTTCTTCTTGTCCTTGTCCGAGCCGCCGCCGAGGCCTTTGCCGAAATTGCCGAGGAGCTGCTCGATGAAGCTCAGCTCCTTGCCCGGCGCCGGCGTGGTCCGTGGGATCATCGCGACCTCATGCTCGTCGTTGAGATGGGTCTGCAGATCCGTGACCACGCCCTTGTCGTCGAAGTTCACGACATAGACGCGCTGCTCGAGCAGCGTCACGTCGCCCAGCGTGTCGCGCTCGACGCGCCGGCTGGGATAGTACCAGGTCTTCGGGTCGAAGGTGCTGACATTGGCGGGAGAGCCCATCAGCCGGGTCACATCCGCCTTGGTCGACTTGCCCGGCTGGACCTGGGCGACGTTGTCGGGATCCGGGAGATTGCCGTCGACCTCCTGCGGCAGCGAGCAGGACGCGAGGATCATGCCGAGGCCGAGCACGGCAATGCGGCGAGCAACGATTGACATCTGCTAGACTTTACCCATTTCGCCGCCATACCTGCCCTTGGAGACGCCGCTCTGTCAATCGCCCGCCTGCCATTCGCCCGCCTGCCATTCGCCCGCATGCTCGGCCTCGCGCCGGAGCGCCATGCCGCCCGGATCGCCTATGCCGCGATCGTGGCCCGCGCCCGCGCGCCCGGGTTCTATGCCGCCCGGGGCGTGCCGGACACGCTCGACGGGCGGTTCGAGCTGATCGCGCTCCACGCCTTCCTCGTGCTGCATCGGCTGCGCGCCGAGCCGGCCGCCCAGGGCTTCGCGCAGGCGCTGTTCGACGCGATGTTCCAGGACATGGACCGGGGCCTGCGCGAGATGGGCACGGGCGACCTGTCGGTCGGCAAGCAGGTCAAGCGCATGGCCACCGGATTCTACGGCCGGATCGACGCCTACCAGGCCGGCCTCGCCGCCGGCGATCCGACCGAGGCGCTGCGGCGCAACCTCTTCGGCACGCTGGCCGAGCCCGATGCCGCTCAGGTCGCGTGGTTCGCCGCCTATCTCGCCGATCAGGCGGCGGCGCTGGCGGGCCAGCCGGCGATTGCGATCGCGACGGGCCGAGTGGAGTTCGCACCATTCCCGGCGGAGGCAGCGCCATGACCGCGCCGGAATTCTCGCGGCTCGTCTCCGTTCATCGCCTCGGCGCCAAGACGGCGCATCACAAGATTGCCGCGGAAGCGTCGGAGCGCGAGGCCCTCGCCCGCCGCTTCGGGCTTCTCTCGCTCGACCGGCTGGAAGCCGAGGTCGCCCTGTCCCGCGAATCGGGCGGCGGCGTCCGGCTCGACGCGACGCTCGGCGCCGAGCTGGTCCAGGCCTGCGTGATGACCCTGGAGCCGGTGCCGGCCACGCTCGAGGACCGGTTCACCATCATCTACCGGCCCGGCATCGACGAGGACGAGGCGGACCGGCTCACCTTCGAGACCGACGAGGACATCGTGGTCGAGCCTCTGCCGGGTGATGCGATTGACATCGGAGAAATCGTCGCGCAACAGTTGTCGCTGGTCATGGACCCCTTTCCCAAGCTGGATGGGGCCGCGTTGGAGGCCGAGCCTGACGCCGAGCCGCCTGTGGAGGGACGCCATCCGTTCGCCGCGTTGGGCTCGCTCGGACGCAAGGCGTGAGCGTCGCCCCGTGAATTGCGAAGGAAGGCCCGCCGTCCGGCGCGCTTGCGGAGCGGCAGGTTTTCGGTTAGATACCCCGCCCTTGCGCAGAGCCCCCAGTTCGCGAGTCCGTCGTCATGGCCGTCCCCAAGAAGAAAACCTCGAAATCCCGCCGCAACATGCGGCGGTCGCATCACGCGCTCGCCACCGCCGCCTATACGGAATGCCCGAATTGCGGCGAGCTGAAGCGTCCGCATCACGTCTGCACGGCCTGCGGCCAGTATCACGAGCGCGACGTCGTTCCTGCCAAGGCGGTCTGATCACGACACTACGGGCGGCATCGTGCCGGGCGGCATCGTGCCGGGCGGCGTCTTGGCAGGCGGCGCCTTGACCGGGCCGCTGCCCATCGCACTGGATGTCATGGGGGGCGACAAGGCCCCCGACATGGTGCTGAAGGGTGCCGAGATCGCCCTGGTCCGGTTCCCAGAGCTGCGTTTCCAGCTGCATGGGATCGAGGAGCGCATCAAGCCGCTCCTGGATCGTCTGCCGGCGCTGCGCAAGGCCGCCACCGTCCACCACGCCGAGGACGTCATCACCGCTGACTGCAAGCCCTCGGCGGCAATCCGCACCGGGCGGCGGTCGAGCATGCGGCTCGCCATCGACGCGGTCGACAGCGGCGAGGCGGTCTGCGCCGTCTCGGCCGGCAATACCGGCGCCCTCATGGCGATCGCCAAGACCGTGCTGAAGACGCTGAGCGGCATCGATCGGCCGGCGATCGCCACCGTCCTGCCGACTGCGGTCGGCGAGTCGGTGATCCTCGACCTCGGCGCCAATGTCGAGTGCGACGCCGACAATCTCGTCCAGTTCGCGCTGATGGGCGACGCGTTTGCGCGCGCGGTGCTGGGGCTTTCCAAGCCCACGATCGGGCTGCTGAACATCGGCTCGGAGGAGTTGAAGGGCAACGATTCGGTGCGCGAGGCGCACCAGCGGCTGCGCGTCGGCGTGCCCGGCCTCACCTATCACGGTTTCGTCGAAGGCGACGATATCGGCAAGGGCACGGTCGACGTCGTGGTGACCGACGGGTTCACCGGCAATGTCGCGCTGAAGACCGCCGAGGGCACGGCGAAGCTCTATGCCGGTTACTTGCGCGGCGCGTTCAAGAGCTCGTGGCTGGCCCGCCTCGGGTACATCTTCGCGGCGCCGGCGCTCCGCCGCATGCGCGAGCGCCTCGATCCCAGGCGCTACAACGGCGCGATGATGCTCGGCTTGAACGGCATCGTGGTGAAGAGCCACGGCAGCTCCGACGAGATCGGCTTCGCCAACGCGATCGGTGTCGCCCACGATCTCTGCGTCAACGGCTTCCTCGACCGGATCCGCGAGGAGCTCGAGGCTCTGGCGGCGCTCGCCGCACCCGCGCCGGAACCGGCTCCCGCCCAATAGAAGAACCTTCGATGTCCCTTCGCTCCGTCATCGCCGGAAGCGGCGCCTACCTGCCGTCCCGCATCGTCACCAATGCCGATCTCGCGAAGCGCCTCGACACCAGCGACGACTGGATCGTCCAGCGCACCGGGATCCGCGAGCGCCGGATCGCCGCGGACGGCGAGCTGACCTCCGATCTGGGCCTCGCCGCCGCCAAGGACGCGCTGTCGAAGGCCGGCATCGCCGCGGCAGACGTCGATCTCATCGTGCTGGCGACGGCCACCCCCGACAACACCTTCCCGGCGACGGCGGCGCGGGTTCAGGCGAAGCTCGGGATGCGCGGCGGCGCCGCCTTCGACGTCCAGGCTGTCTGCTCCGGCTTCATCTTCGCACTCGCCACCGCCGACAATTTCATCCGCACGGGCCAGGCGAGGACCGCCCTCGTCATCGGCGCAGAGACCTTCTCGCGCATCCTCGACTGGGAAGACCGGCAGACCTGCGTCCTCTTCGGCGACGGCGCCGGGGCCGTGGTGCTGCGCGGCGAGAAGGGCGAGCGCGGCGTGCTCTCCACACACATCCACAGCGACGGCAGCGGCTACGACGAGCTCTACGTCGATGGCGGCCCGTCCTGCGGCGCCAAAGTCGGGCACCTACGGATGAACGGCCGCGAGGTCTTCCGCCACGCGGTCGAGCGCCTGTCCGAAGTGGTGGACGAGGCGCTCGGCGGCCACAACCTCACCGGCCGCGACGTCGACTGGCTGATCCCGCACCAGGCCAACAAGCGGATCATCGACAGCGTCTGCCGCAAGCTCGCGCTGCCGGCGGAGCGCGTGGTGATGACCATCGACCGGCACGCCAACACCTCCGCCGCCTCGGTGCCGCTGGCGATCGCCGAAGCCGCCGCGGACGGAAGGCTGAAGCGCGATCAGCTGGTGCTCCTAGAGGCGATGGGCGGCGGCCTCACCTGGGGCGCGGCGCTGGTCAGGTGGTAGGGGCGATGGCAGCATTGCCGTGCCGAAGAGACCGATCTCCTCCGAAAGACGAGCACTTGCTGAATCGGCGGTGATATCTTATCTTGATATCAGCTGATCATGAACCGGCATCACCGGCAGACTTTGGCGGCAATCTTTGCCGAGCCCACGCCGGTCGATTTGCGATGGCGTGACATCGAGTCCCTGTTGCGTGTCGTCGGGAGCGAGATCAGTGAGGGCGCCGGGAGTCGCGTCCGGGTAGCCTTGGGCGGCATGCGCGCCGTGTTTCACCGGCCTCACCCGAGTCCGGAGACGAAGCGGGGCACGGTCCGGGCGGTGCGGGACTTCCTGATCGCGGTCGGCGTCAAGCCGGGCCAGGAGTAGGAATGATGCTCAGCTACAAGGGTTATGCCGGCACCGTGGAGGCCGACGAGGGGACATTCACGGGCCGCGTCGTCGGCCTGCGCGACGTAATCACCTTCGAAGGCGACACCTTCACCGAGGTCGAGCAGGCCTTCCGGGCCAGCATCGACGACTACCTTGCCTTCTGCGCAGAGCGCGGCGAGCCCCCGGATCGGCCCTATAGCGGTAAGATCCCGCTGCGCGTCGATCCGGAAACCCATCGCCGGGCGGCCCTCCGCGCCCAGGCGGAAGGCGTAAGCCTGAACCAGTGGATTGCCAGACGGATCGAGTCGGTGGCGTGACCACCCGCCGGGCTTCCTACCCCGGCAGCAGCGCCGCCATCTTCGCCAGGAGCCGTTCCAGGTCGACCGGCTTGGTGTCGTAGTCGTCGCAGCCCGCCTCGAGCGCCCTGGCGCGGTCGCCGGCCATGGCGTGGGCGGTCAGCGCAACCACCGGGATATGGCGGATCGCGGGGTCGGCCTTGATCCGCCGCGTCGCCTCCCAGCCGTCGATCACCGGCAGGCTCAGATCCATGAGCACCAGATCGGGACGTTCGCCCCGCACGCGGTCGATCGCCTCGGCCCCGTCCGCCGCGAAGCTCATCTCGAAGCCTCGCCGCACGAGCCGGCGGGAGAGCATGTCGCGATTGTCGGGATTGTCCTCGACCAGGAGAATGCGCGGCATCAGGAAGCCTTGGTCAGTCCGGGCGCGGGCAGGCGGATGGTGAAGACGCTGCCGGCGCCGGGCGTCGAGGTCACGGTCACGTCGCCGCCCAGCAGGCGGCAGAGCCGCCGCGTGATGGCGAGGCCCAGGCCGGTGCCGCCGAACTGCCGCGAGGTCGACGCGTCGGCCTGGGTGAAGGGTTGGAAGAGGCGCCCCATCTGCTCCGGCGTCATGCCGATGCCGCTGTCGGCGACCTCGAACTCGACCACCGGCTCGCCGCCGTCGGCCAGCCACCGCACCGCCAGCCGAACGGGCCCGTCCTTCGTGAACTTGCAGGCGTTGCTCAGGAGATTGAGCAAGGACTGCTTGAGCTTGGTCACGTCGGTCTCGAGCGACCCGATATCCTCGGCGATCGTGACTTCCAGCCGGTCGTGATTGGCGGCAGCCAGCGGCGCCGCAAGCGTTTCCAGCTCGGCGACGAGGTCCGGGATCCACACCGGCTCAAGCACGATCTCCATCCGGCCGGCCTCGATCTTCGACAGATCCAGGATGCCGTTGATGAGGCCGAGGAGGTGCTTGCCGGCGCCCTCGATCTTCCTGAGATCGGGTAGAATCTGATCGTTGCCCTCGTCGGCGGCATCCTCTTGCAGAATCTGGGCATAGCCGATGATGGCGTTGAGCGGCGTCCGCAGCTCGTGGCTCATATTCGCGAGGAAGTCCGATTTCGTCTGGTTGGCGGCATCCGCCACGGCGCGGGCGCGATCCAGCTCGACGGCACGGTCCCTTGCAAGGTCGACCGAGGCCCGCATCAGGTCGAGACCGCTGGCGACGCCGTCATAGACGCCGTCCCGCGTGATGACGAACCCGGAGAGAAGCGCCGCCGGCTTTTCCGTGACCAGCCGCTCGGCCAGCTCGTCGATGCCGGTCGCGGCGTCGACGACCAGCGGCTCCCGGTCCATCAGCAGCGCCACCGGCCGCTTCTCGTAGAGCGCATGGCGGACGGGGTCCGCAAGCTTGCCCAGCAGCGACAGCCGGTCGACATAGCCGACGACCTGACCGTCGGCGATGACGGCGAGGCCGGGGCAGGCGGGCAGCCCTTGCAGTTGCAGGAAGGCGGCATCGCAATTCGAGGCGGCGCCGAGCGGCGCCGCCTTGACGGCGAGCCGGCCGGCCGTTGCCGCTTCGTCCACCGGCGCCTGCCCGGAAGGCCCCTGCATCGACGCGCGCCACCTAGGTCCGCCGGATGCGCCGCATCACGCGTCCGCTGTGGCCCGCCCGCCGAGCGCCCGGAGGAGCTGGTCGCGCGCGTCCGGGCCCTTGGCGATGACCGTGCCGCCGCGGCCGCCGAGGTAGTCGCGCTCCGCGGCGCTCAGATCCTTGGCAGTCAGCACGATGGCCCGCAGCCCGCGGAGCCGCTCGTTCCCCCGCACCGCCTCGAGGAGCGCGAACCCGTCCATTTCCGGCATCAGCAGGTCGAGCACGAGGACGGCAGGCCGCGGCTCCTGCATCAGCCAGTCGAGCGCCAAGCGCCCGTTCGCGGCCGTCGCCACGGTCAGCCCGGCACCCTCAATGGTCTCGGCAAGCATGGCCCGCTGGTCGGGGTCGTCGTCGACCACCAGCACGGTCCCGCGCGCCTCGCCGGCATGGGCATGCACGGCCGCAATGAGCCGCTTGCGATCGACCGGCTTGGTCAGGAACTCTGCCGCGCCCAGCGACATGCCGAGCCGCCGCTCGTCCAGCATCGACACGATGACGACCGGGATGTCCTCGAGATTGGGATTGTGCTTCATCGTCTTGAGCACGGTCCAGCCATCGACATGCGGCATCATCACGTCGAGCAGGACGGCGGCGGGCTGCACCTCGGTTGCCTTGGCGATCGCCTCGGTGCCGCTCGAAGCGTGCACCACGCGGTAGCCCTCGCGGACCAGCATCGTGCCGATCAGTTCGTGGATCTGCGGCTCGTCGTCGACCAGCAGAATGGTCTTCGCCGTTTCCGGCCCGGTGATGGCAGGGCCGGACGGCGCTTCGCGGACCGGGCCGTCGAGCGTGGTCGGCGGCCGGAGCGGCAGCCGGATGGTGAAGGTGCTGCCGGCGCCGGCGGTCGATGTCACGGTCACGTCGCCGCCCAGCATGGCGCAGAGCCGCTTGGTGATGGCCAGGCCCAGGCCGGTGCCGCCGAACTGCCGCGTCGTCGAGGCGTCGGCCTGGGTAAAGGGCTGAAACAGCCGGTCGAGCTGCTCGGGCGTCATGCCGATGCCGCTGTCGGTCACCTCGAACTCGACCATGTCGCCGACCGCAGTATCCGCGTGCCGCCGCACGGCCAGCGCCACCGTGCCGCCCTTGGTGAACTTGCAGGCATTGCTGAGAAGGTTGAGCAGCGACTGCTTCAGCTTGGTGACGTCGGTATGGAAGGCGTCGATCCCATCGGCGATCGACACGTCGAGCCTGTTGCCGTTGGCGGCGGCGAGCGGCGCGGCCAGCGTCTCCAGCTCCGCGGCGAGATCGCGGATGCCGGCGCGCTCGATATAGATCTCCATGCGGCCCGCCTCGATCTTCGACAGGTCGAGGATGTCGTTGATCAGGCCGAGGAGATGCTTGCCGGCGACCTCGATCTTCTTGAGATCCGGCTGCATCGAATCGACGCCTTCGTCGGCCGCGTCCTCCTGCAGGATCTGGGCGTAGCCGATGATGGCGTTGAGCGGGGTCCGCAGCTCGTGACTCATATTCGCCAGGAATTCGGACTTGGTCTGGTTGGCCAGCTCCGCGGCGCGGCGGGCGTCCTCGAGCGCCGCCTCCGCCTCCTTGCGCTGGGTCACGTCGTAGATCCAGGCGACCCGGGCCTTGCGGCCCTCGAACTCCGTCGGCTGCCAGGTGAGGACCGTCCAGAACTCCGTGCCGTCCTTCCGCCGCGCATGCACCTCCACGTCGCGCACCGGCTTGCCCTCGGCGAAGCGCTGCTGCAGCGCGTCGCGCTGCGTCGGGTCGACATAGCGGTCGCGGGCATTGCCCATCGGCTCGCTCGGCTTCATGCGGTAGAGCTCGGCGTGCCGCGGGTTCTGGTAGAGGATCTCGCCGGTCAGCTCGGTGTCGACGATGGCCACCGCTACCGGGCTGGAATCCAGCAGCGCCCGCGCCTCCTGCTCGGCCCGCATCTGGATCTCGCGCTCCTGCCGGCTCATCAGCGAGGTCTCGGCAGTGATCATCCGCTCGTCGTCCAACACCTGGCAGGTGAGGCGCAACCGCTTGAATCCAGGCCCCATCCGCAGGAAGGCAAAATCGTCGCCGTCGCAAATCTGCTCGATCCGCTCGGCATTGGAGAGCGTGCCCGGCTCGATCTCGGTCAGCTCGGCGAAGGCCTCGGCGAGCGTGGCGCCCGGCTCCAGACCCCGCCCGCCGCAGACCAGGCGACCGAACGCCTCGTTGCACGCGAGCACGATTCCGTTCCGGTCGACCAGCGCCACGCCGGTGGCGAGCCCGTCGAGCAGGCGCCGGCTCGCATCGGGATCGGGAAACGTCATGCGGCCTCTCCGAGCGTCAGCAGGATGGCGGCGATGTCGTCGGACCGCGGCGCGCCGCCCTCATGGTCCAGGATGGTCTCGACCAGATCGGCGACGGGTCGGCGGCGCGTCAGCCATTCCGCGACGCGGGCGCTGCCGAAGAGCGCGCCGTCGGGAGACGACGCCTCGGTGATGCCGTCGGTGACGACGAGCAGCCGGTCGCCCGCCGCAAGGTGGACGGATTCGGTGTCGTAGGTTGCCGTTTCCAGCAGGCCGAGCGGCACGCCGCCGGCGCGATCCAGCCGTTCGATGCCGCCGCCGGACCGCGCGAGGAAGGGCGGCACGTGTCCGGCGCTGGCATAGTCGAGCCGGAACTCGACAAGGTCGAACGCCGCCAGCAGCAGCGTCACGAACATGCAGCTCTCGTTGTTGACGGCGAGCGCGCGGTTGACGACGGCAAGCGCGGCGCCGGGCGCGGCAAAGAGTTCCGCGGCATCGGGCCGGCCGGCGAGGCCGCGGACGAGCGCGTGCGTCCGCGCCATGACCAGCGCCGCGCCGGCGCCCTTGTCGGATACGTCGCCCAACACCAGCACATGCAGCCGATCGCCAACCCGGAAATGATCGACCAGATCGCCGCCGATCTCCTTGGCCGGCTCCAGCGCCAGATCGATCTCGATCCGGCCGGCGGCGACGTCTTCCTCCAACGGCGGCGGCACCAGCGACAGTTGCAGCGCCCGTGCCTCGCGCAGCTCGGCCTTGCGGCGTTCCAGCTCGCGGCGCGTGGCGTCGCGGAGGAATTTTTTCTCCAGGCTGGCGGTGACGCGGGCGCGCAGCAGGGTCGGGTTGAACGGCTTGAAGACGAAATCTTCGGCGCCCAGCTCGATGCAGCGCACCACCGAATCGATCTCGCTCAGCGCGGAGAGCACGACGACCGCCAGCTCGCTCGTCCGCCCCTCGCGGTAGAGCGTCTCCAGTACCTCGTAGCCGTTCAGCACCGGCATCATCAGGTCGAGGAGGACGAGGTCGAAGCGCTCGCGGCGCAGCGCCGCCAGCGCCTGCTCGCCGTTCGTCGCCTCGGCGACGCTGCTGATCCCCATCCGCCGCAACCGGCGGGTGAGAAGGTCGCGATTGGCCTCGATGTCGTCGACCACGAGCACGCGCGCCCGGCCGAGATCGGACGGCGCGACGGCCTGGCTGGCCTCCCCCGGGGTGTCCATGCGGCGGAGTGTAGCAAAGCCCCCCTTCGAAGCACAGGCGGCAGCGACGGCGCGAGCCGGCTTGAACGCAGGCAGCCGTTCCGCCGATAGTGGCGGCGAAAGGATGCTTCCCCTCATGACCGAAACGCCGCGCGAAATCGATCCGAAGCTCCTGGAGATCCTGGTCTGCCCGCTGACCAAGTCGCCGCTGCGCTACGACCGGGCGGCGCAGGAGCTGATCAGCGACCAGGCCAAGCTCGCCTACCCGATCCGCGACGGCATCCCGATCATGCTGGTCGACGAGGCGCGGCGGATCGACGATCCGTGAGCGGACCGCAGCCTACGGAGCTGAGGCTGCGGTCGGCGGAGCGGCGGCTCGACGTCACCTTCGACGACGGCAGCGTCTTTCTTCTGCCGGCCGAATATCTCCGCGTCGAAAGTCCCTCTGCGGAGGTGCAGGGCCATGGGCCGGGCCAGAAGCAGCTCGTGGCGGGCTGCGCCGGGGTCGGGATCCTCCGGCTGGAGCCGGTCGGGCACTACGCGGTGCGCATCGTCTTCGACGACGGGCACGATACCGGCCTCTACACGTGGCGGTACCTCCACGAGCTCGGGCGCGAGCATGAGCAGCGCTGGCGCCGCTACCTCGCAGCGCTGGCCGAGCACGGCCTGTCGCGCGACCGTTCAAATTAAGCCTATCCCTCTACTGTGGCTTTACGGCAACGGTGCCGGGAATACGCTCCCGTCACCTTCGTTCGCGCCGTATATCCGACTATACTTCGCACCAGTCGCACCCGCGCGAGAACCTTCGCCCCTATGCGCCTTCCCGTTATTGCCGTTGCCCTGCTGGGCCTGGCCGTCCAGGTCCAGCCCGCCGCTGCCGACCCTGCGTCCGACCGGAAGGTCCTGCAGGCCGAGCTGGCGCGGCTGACCGCCAACCCGCATGCCGACCCGCTGGTCGCGGTGCCGAACGGCGGGACACTGCATCCAGGCGAGAAGAACACGGCAGTTCCCGCGATCCGCGCGGCCCTCGCCTCCTACGGCTTCGTCGA